>JAANMY010000796.1_pt1 | contig 40654 bp, 41 predicted proteins | sample 7279691 | NCBI WGS metagenome assembly JAANMY01 (sample SAMN14094543, study PRJNA606508) | bioreactor metagenome | isolation source: A lab-scale SPAN reactor treating ammonium-rich wastewater day 388 | place: Ireland: Galway | collected 2018-02-07 | reverse complement strand
AATCTCGAACGAATGCTGAAAGGCATGGTCAATAAGGGCGCACAGATTAAAGCCTGTGGCACCTGTGTCGATGCACGCGGTCTGCGCGAGCTCAAGCTGGTTGAAGGCATTGAGATCAGTACCATGAGCCAACTGGCACAGTGGGTGGTTGAAGCAGATAAGGTATTGACCTTCTAGTCACTCTACACCCGCTTCTCCTTGAACCGCATTCAAGGTTGCGTTCGCAATCAGCCGCTCGTAAATCTTTGCCATCTGATGCGGCGGGTAAGGCATCGCCTGATTCAGCCACCATTCAATCAGCAGCAGCAGCGAACCCGCAATATGATGAACGGCGACCTGCGGCGGAATCAGGCTGTTCGGCTGGTGGAGCGATGGACACGTCCGCAGGGTGTTGGCAGCCATCCGGTCTTGCAACCATTTCCGCACCTCAAGCGTTCCCTGACTTCCCAGCAGAATGCGGTAAAGTGTGCTGTTTTCCTGAGCATGTTTGAAAATGAGATACCCCTCAGCATCCTGTAACGTCGGTTCGCGGGTCAACCCCTCAATCTCCCCAAGAAGGCTATCCGTCTTCATTTTTTCAGCAAATACTCGTTCAACAGTGCCTTTCCCGAGTTGCCAAATATTTTTTTTGTTTTCTATGCTATACCCCGACCACCCCGTTTTCCACCCATTTAGCGCAGCCTTCGCATCACCAGGCGTCACCTGAAAAAGCGTGGAAACAATCCGATCGACTTCGGTAGGAATAATATATCCTTCCACATCTAATATCGGGCCTACGGTCGTTGTTTCGCCATCGATACAGAAAACCCAATACTCTCCGTTGGACACTACCCCCATCTCCCTTCGGGTCAAATAAGGAGTAACAAAACCTGGGTTGAGAGTGCGCGTAATTTTTTTAGCTTCGATCATCCAGATCGGGCGCTCATTACCATCGATTAGCGCAATATCGACCGACAAACGCCTATTCGGACCGTTGGGTCGGAAATATTCAAAGTAAGGCTCGAGTCCGTTCAAAGCGCAAGCCTCGTCGACAATAGGCATGACCAAGCGATACATAACCCATCTCTCAGCCGGCTGCCGACGGAATTGTTCGCTTCTCCAGTTCCTCGCCATCATTTATCAAACACGCTCCCGGCGCCCTACAACGCAATCGCCGAGATCAGCCGGCCGTAATCCGCCTGGTTCTGATGCGTGCTGCGGCGATAGGAAAAGAAGCGGTCCGGGTCGGAATAGGTGCAATGCCGCGTCCATTCGGCCTCGGCACCGGCCTCGCGCAGGCGCATCAGGCCGAACGAAGGCAAGTCGAACATCGGCCGCCCGTTGGGCCCGCCGGCGAAAAAGCGGTGATAGCCGGGTTCCTCGGCCAGGAACTCGTCCATGAAATCCTCGCCGACCTCATAGGCGCGCTGGCTGATCGTGGGGCCGATCACCGCGCGGATGCGGCTGGCGCCCAGGTCGTTCATCGCGCCGACCGCCGCCTCGATCACGCCGGAAAGCGCCCCGCGCCAGCCGGCATGGACGGCGCCGATCACCCCCGCCTCGGGGTCGGCCAGCAGGATCGGCTGGCAATCGGCGGTCAGCACCGCCAGCGCCACGCCGGGCTGGTCGGTGACGATGCCGTCGGCGCGCATCCCGGCGACGGCGGCCGGGTCGTCGCCGGCGCGCAGCACCGCGATCTCGGCGGAATGGACCTGATGCACGGTGGCAAGCCCGGCGGGCGGCACGCCCATCGCCGCGGCCACGCGGGCGCGGTTGATGCTGACGATCTCGGCCTGGTCGCTGGAGCCGTAGCCGCAGTTCAGCCCCGAAAACAGCCCCGAGGAGGCGCCGCCGCGCCGGGTGAAGAAGCCATGCCGCACCGAGGCGAGCAGCGGATGGGTCAGGATCTCAAGCGTCGTCTGCATCGTCGTCCAGGGGCTCGAATCCGGCGGGGACGGGCGCATGGCGAGCCCATAAGGCCAGCACCTTGAACAAGTGTCCCATTTCATCGGGCGCGGTCAAGCGATGAAGCGCGGCCATCGCACCCGCATCGCCCAGGCGCGCCAGGCGCTGCGCGCGCGCCTCGATCCCCAGCCGCTTCAGCCAGTCGCCCTGCGTCGCCATGCGCGAGACGCGCGCCCCCGCGCCGCGCGCCGCCGCAGCCAGGGGGGCGAAATCGACATGCGCGGTCAAGTCGGCCTCGCCCGGATTGGCCAGCGGATCTTCGGGCCGGTGGCGGCGCAGGGCCTGGAAGGTGTCGCCCTGCCCGTCCCAGCCGCCATAGTCGACAAGGATGGCGCAGCCGCCATGCGCGGCAATCCGCCCGGCAACCTGCGCGACGATCGGCAGGGCCTCGGGGCAGGTTTCGCGGATCACGCCCTGGGGCGCGGCAGGCAGCGCGGCATCGGCCGCCGGGACCAGCCCCATCTCCAGCCCGCCCTGGGCATCCAGCGCCACCACCCGCTCGGCCCAGCCCTGCACGCCGCGCTGGAACTGGCGGATCGGCAGGGCGTCGAAGAACTCGTTCGCGACCAGGAACAGCGGCGCCTGCGGCAGCTGCGACACATCGTCCAGGTGGGCGATGTCGCCCAGCCTGTCGCGCTGCACCCGGCGCAGGTGCGGCGAGGCCTCGACCAGCGCCACCCGTGCCGCCTCGGCCATGCCGGGCACGATGCGGATGGCACGCAGGATGTCGGCCATCAGCGTGCCGCGCCCCGGTCCGATTTCCGCCAAGGTAAAAGGCGCGGGACGGCCCTGGTCCAGCCAGGCCTGCGCCAGCGCCAGGCCGATCATCTCGCCGAAGATCTGGCTGATCTCGGGTGCGGTGGTGAAATCGCCGCCCGCGCCAAAGGGGTCGCGGGTGGCGTAATAGCCATGCTGGGGATGGAGCAGGCAAAGCCGCATGTATTCGTCCAGGGCCATGGGCCCCGACAGCCGGATCTGCGCGGCGATCAGGCGCCCGAGCGGCGTCATGCCGCGCCTTGCGGCACCGCCGGCCGGGCGCGGGCGCGCGCCAGGAAAGCCAGCCCGACCAGCACCATCGGCAGCGACAGCAGCTGGCCCATGGTCACGCCCCAGACCGCCCCGCCCAGCACATGACCCAGCGGATTGTCGGGGGTGATGAATTGCGCATCGGCCTGGCGGAAGAACTCGACGACGAAACGCGACAGGCCATAGCCGGTCAGGAACAGCCCCAGCGCCTGCCCCGGCCGGCGCAGCCCCCCGGCCCGGACCAGCAGCAGAAGCAGGCCGGCCAGCAGCACGCCCTCCAGCCCGGCCTCGTAAAGCTGGCTCGGGTGGCGGGCGCAGGGGCCGGTGATGCCGGGGCAGTTCTGCGCCGCCTCGCCGGGAAAGACCACGCCCCAGGGCGCATCGGTCGGCCGGCCCCACAGCTCGGCATTGATGAAATTCGCCACCCGGCCCAGGCCCAGGCCGATCGGCGTCGCCACCGACAGCGCATCGGCCAGCCGCAGCGCCGGGATGCCGTGGCGCCGGCAATACCACCAGGAGGCCAGCACCACGCCCAGGAAGCCGCCGTGAAAGGACATGCCGCCCTGCCAGATCACCGGGATCTGCCCCGGATTGGCCAGGTAATAGCCCGGCTCGTAGAACAGCACGAAGCCCAGCCGCCCGCCCAGGACCACGCCGACGATCACCCAGGTCAGCAGTTCCTCGACCCGCTCGGGCGGCATGGGCGCCGCGTCGCCCCAAAGCCGCGGCCGCCGCATCAGCGCGACGATGATGCGCCAGCCGATCAGCAGCCCGGCCAGATAGGCCAGCGCATACCAGCGCAACGAGAATTCCATGCCGAAAAGATGGATGGTGAAGATCTCGGGCGAAATGTCGGGAAATGGGATCATGGGCTCCTCGTTTCGGCGCGGGCAGGCTACGCGGGGGCGGCCGGGTGTCAACCGGCGCTGTCAGGCAATTGAACAGCCGCGCCCCGAGCGCCATATAGGGGGTCTCGCTGAACCGAAAGGCCCGCCATGACCGCGAACAACCGCTTTCTCGACGATCTCTCGAAATTGATGACCAATGCCATGGGCGTGGCCCAGGGCGCCAAGGACGAGGCGCAGACCGCCTTCAACGGCTGGATCGACCGCTGGCTGGCCGAGCGCGATTTCGTCACCCGCGAGGAATTCGAGGCGGTGCGCGAAATGGCGATCAAGGCCCGGTCCGAGAATGCCGAGCTGCGCGCCCGCCTCGATGCGCTGGAAGGCAAGGGCGTGGCCTCGGTCAGTTCGACCGGCCCGCTCGGCACCGGCGAGGGTCAGGGCTGAACCCTTTCGCGCAGTCGGCCCTGCCTGTCGTAAAGCAGCACCTCGCCCGCCTCGGTCACCACCACCAGCCAGTCGCGGGCAAAGGTGACGGCGGCGGGCACCGCGCCCTCGGGCAGGGCGACCTGCTCGGGCAGTTCGGGCAGCGGCGGCTGCGACAGGCGCAGCCACAGCAGCGCCGCGATCACCAGCATGCCGATGCCCATCACCGCCGCCAGGGCCGTCACCAGGATGCGCAGCCAGCGCAGCATCGGCAACGCTTCCTCTGGTCCCGCATCCAGCCTATCATCCCGTGCCATGGCCGAAATCCTCATCACCATCCCCGAAGGACTGTCCGAGCGTCTTGATAAGGCGCTTGCCCTTGCCGCGCCAGAGCAGGCGGCGCTGTCGCGCTCGCGCCTGGCCCGGCTGATCGCCGAGGGTGCGGTCCGGGGGCCCTCGGGGCGGGTCACGGACGGCAAGGCGCGGGCCGAGACCGGCGACTACCTGGTCGAGATCGGCGCCCCCGAGCCCCTGGACGCGCAGCCCGAGCCGATCCCGCTGTCGATCGCCTATGAGGACGGCGACCTGATCGTGGTGGACAAGCCCGCCGGCATGGTGGTCCATCCCGCGCCCGGCGCGCCCAACGGCACGCTGGTCAATGCGCTGCTGGCGCATTGCGCGGGCAGCCTGTCGGGCATCGGCGGCGCGGCCCGGCCCGGCATCGTGCATCGCATCGACAAGGAAACCTCGGGCCTGCTGGTGGTGGCCAAGACCGACCGCGCGCACCAGGGGCTGGCGCGGCAATTCGCCGACCACACGGCGCGGCGGCGCTACCTGGCCGTCGCGCATGGCATGATCGACCCGGCCGATGCGCGGCTGCGCGGCCTGCCGGGCGTGGGGTTCGAACCGGGCGGCGTGCTGCGCATCGCCACGCTGATCGGCCGCCATCCCGGCGACCGGCAGCGCCAGGCGGTCAGCTTCCAGAACGGGCGCCATGCCGTGACCCGCGCCCGCGTGATCGAGACCTTCGGCACGCCCCCCGCCGCCATGCTGGTCGAATGCCGGCTGGAGACCGGGCGGACGCATCAAATCCGCGTGCATATGGCCCATGCGGGATTGGGCCTGGTCGGCGACCCGGTCTATGGTGGCAACAGGCGGGCCTCGGTCCGGGCGCTGGGGGCGGATGCCGCCGCGGCCGTCGCCGCCTTTCCCCGCCAGGCCCTGCACGCGGCCGAGCTGGGCTTCGACCACCCGGTCAGCGGCCAGGCGCTGACCTTTGCCAGCCCGCTGCCGCCCGACATGGCCGGCTTGCTGGCGACCTTGCGCCGGGCACCGGGCTGACGGAACCCGGAGCGCGCCGACAGCGTTCACAATTACCCGCCCAAGCGCGGGACAGGGAATTTTCAGATGGCGAACTACACCAACCTTCCGGCACCCAGCCCCGAACAGGGCCTGAACCGCTATTTGCAGGAGATCCGCAAGTTTCCCCTGCTGGAACCGGAAGAGGAATACATGCTGGCCAAGGCCTGGGTCGACCATCAGGACGCCGAGGCCGCGCAGAAGCTGGTGACGAGCCACCTGCGGCTCGCCGCCAAGATCGCCATGGGCTATCGCGGCTATGGCCTGCCGCAGGCCGAGGTCATCTCCGAGGCGAACGTGGGCCTGATGCAGGCGGTCAAGCGCTTCGACCCGGAAAAGGGCTTTCGCCTGGCCACCTATGCGATGTGGTGGATCCGCGCCTCGATCCAGGAATACATCCTGCGGTCCTGGTCGCTGGTCAAGATGGGCACCACCTCGGCGCAGAAGAAGCTGTTCTTCAACCTGCGCAAGGCCAAGTCGCGGCTGGGCGCGCTGGAGGAAGGCGACCTGCGCCCCGAAAACGTCGCCCAGATCGCCCATGACCTGAACGTGACCGAGCAGGAGGTCATCGACATGAACCGCCGGCTTTCGGGGGGCGATGCCTCGCTGAACGCCACGGTCGGGTCCGGCGACGGCGAATCGACCGCGCAATGGCAGGACTGGCTGGAGGACGAGGACGCCGACCAGGCCCAGGCCTTTGCCGAGGCCGACGAGCTTTCGGCGCGGCGCGAGATGCTGCTTGCCGCCATGGACGTGCTGAACGACCGCGAAAAGGACATCCTGATGGAGCGCCGGCTGCGCGACGACCCGATGACGCTCGAGGATCTTTCGACGCGCTACGAGGTCTCGCGCGAGCGGATCCGCCAGATCGAGGTCCGCGCCTTCGAGAAGCTGCAGAACCGCATCCGCGAACTGGCCCGCGAGCGCGGCATGACCGTGCCCGAAACCGCCTGACCCGGCCTTGGCGCCGGCCGGCCCGCTCCCTTCCCCCGCAGCCGCTGGCGACCCCTTGCGCAAAGGCCGCGCAGGGGATTCGGCGCCGTGCGCTCTCTTGCCGGCGCCCGCCTTCCCGGCCGAAGGCCGCGGGGCGGCGGGCAGGACGGGCCCGCGGACCCGTCCCGGCCGGGCGCGCGCGGCCTGGGGCTGGCCATGTCCGCGCAGGCCGGTCGGTTTTCCGGCGCGACGCCCCTTGCAAGCCGTGGCCCCGGCGGGGAAATTATCGTGACAGCGGGCAGAGTTGACCGCCGCCCGGCTTGGCTTATGGTCGGGACAGGACAGCAAGGGCCGATGGCGCGCAAATGACGGCGCTGAACCAATATCAAAGGCTGGAAGCCGCAGGAATCTGGCGCGAATCGCCCAGATCGCAGCTGCGCGACGTCATCGTTTCCTTCGGGGATGCGACCTTGGTGCTGACCGATCCGCGTTCCGAGGTGCCGCTGGCGCATTGGTCGCTGCCCGCCGTCACCCGGCTCAACCCCGGCAAGCTGCCGGCGCGCTATGCGCCCGGTGGCCTCGATGCCGGCGAAGAGCTGGAGATCGACGACGAGCTGATGATCTCGGCCATTTCCAAGGTGCATCAGGTGATCGAGGCCAGCAAGCCGCATCCCGGCCGGCTGCGCGGCGGGCTGATGCTGAGCGCCGCTGGGGCCATGGCGCTGCTGGCGGTGTTCTGGGTGCCGCCGGCGCTGGTGCGCCACGCCGCCGACATCGCCCCCCCGGCGCAGCGGGCCGAGATCGGGCGCATTGTGCTGGCCGAGATCGCCAAGACCACCGGCAGCCCCTGTTCGCGCCCCGCGGGCGACATGGTGCGCCAGAAGCTGGCGATGCGGCTGATCGGCCCGGATGCGCAGATCGTCGTGGTGCCGGCCAGCCTGCGCGGCGCCCTTCGCCTGCCCGGCCCGATCACCGTCATCGGCGAAGACCTGATCGCGGGCCAGGTGACGCCCGAGGTCGCGGCCGGCCATATCCTGGCCGCCCAGGCGGCGGCGGTCCGCGACGACCCGCTGCTGGCGGCGCTGCGCCATGCCGGGCCGCGCGCCACCTTTCACCTGCTGACCGCCGGGACGCTGCCGGCGAAATCGCTGTCGGGCTATGGCGAGAAACTGCTGGCCGGCCCCCTGCCCCGCCCCGAGGACGAGCCGCTGCTGGCCTATTTCACCCGCGCCGGCATCTCGAGCGAGCCCTATGCCCGCTCGCTGGATCCGACCGGAGAGGCGGTGCTGGGCCTGATCGAGGCCGATCCCTTTCGCACGGCCGAGCCGCGCCCCGTGCTTGCCGACCGCGAATGGATCGCGCTGCAGGAGATCTGCGACCAGTGACCCCCGGTCAGCGGGGAAAGGCATCGCGGAACCCGGCCTTGCGGATGGCGTCGAGCGCCCGGACGATGCTTTCCCGGTCCGGGAAGGGGCCGGCGACAAGGAACTGCACCTCGCGCCCGCCGGCCTGGTCCTTGCCGCGCAGCAACGGATAGCCCATCTGCGCGATGCGCGCGGCTGCGCGTTCGGCATTGCGCGGATCGGCGAAGGTGCCGACCTGGACATAGCGCGCCCCGGCGGGGATCATCCCGACCGCGGGCGGCGCGGCAGGGGATGCCGGCGCCTTGCCGCGCGACGCCTCGGGGGCCTTGGCCACGGGTGCGGATACGGGTGCAGGCTTGGCGGGAGCCGGCTTTTGCGCCGCCGGCCGGGCGGCAGGAGGCGGCACCGGCCGGGCGGTTTCGACGGCGGTTCCGGCGGCGGTTCCGGCGGCGGTTCCGGCGGCGGTTTCGCTGACAGGGGAGGCGGTCGGCCCTGCTCCCGCCGCACTGCTCACCGGGCGCATGAAGCTGAGCCGCGACAGTTCGGACTTCGGCATCCCCGCGCAATAGCCCTGCGTCGGATCGTCCAGCCCGGCCGCGCCCGGCCCGTCGTCATAGCCCAGCAACTCGCACAGCCGCCGGTTCGGATGCAGGGCGGCGCCCATGCCCTGGCGCAGCGCCGGCGCCGCCGCCAGCGCCGCCCGCAGCGCATCGGCCGGGGCGGGGGAATGCGGCTCGGGGCCCAGATCCGGCAGATGCTCCATCGGCCGGGGATCGCTGGCCAGTTCGCCGGGGCGCAGGTTGGTGACGACTTGCTGCGACAGCGCCTCTTCCAGCAGTTCGGCCCGGCTGCGCCCGGCCGCCGGGGCGAGTGCCCGCAGCTTCGGCTCGCCCTGGGCGCCGCGGGCGGAAAGCGTCGGCGGATAGCCGCAGATCGGCGTGCCGTCGCGCGCCAGCCGCGCGGCCCAGCCGCCCAGATCGTCGCGTAAAAAGACGCAGCCGCGGCTGTCGATATATTGCCGCGCCGGGAAATCCGCCGGCGGCTCTTCGGCCGGGCGCGGCGCTTGCGCCAGCGCAAGCCCCGGCAGCAGCGCCAGCATCAGCCACAGAATTGCCCGCATGGCCCCATCCTCGAATCACCCATGACCCGGTGATAGGCCGAAAGCCCTGAAGGCCCGGTTAACGCGGCCTCATTTCGTGCCGAACATGCGGTCGCCGGCATCGCCCAGGCCGGGCACGATATAGCCATGCTCGTCCAGTCGCTCGTCCAGCGCCGCGGTCACGATCGGCACGTCGGGATGGGCCTCGCGCATCCGCGCCACCCCTTCGGGCGAGGCGAGCAGGCACAGGAAGCGCAGGTTGCGCGCCCCCGCCGCCTTGAGCAGGTCGATGGCCGCGACCGAGGAATTGCCCGTCGCCAGCATCGGATCGACGACGATGGTCATGCGTGCGTCCAGCGCGCTGGGAACCTTGGAATAATACTGCACCGGCTGCAGCGTCTCGGGGTCGCGGTAAAGCCCGATGAAGCCCACGCGCGCGGCCGGAATCAGCTCAAGGATGCCGTCGAGCAGCCCATTGCCGGCCCGCAGGATCGAGATCAGCGCCAGTTTCTTGCCTTCCAGCGTCGGCGCCTGCATCTCGCAAAGCGGGGTCTCGATGCGGATGGTGGTCATCTCCAGCTCGCGCGTGACCTCATAGGCCAGAAGCAGGCTGATCTCGCGCAGCAGGCGGCGGAAACCGGCGGTCGAGGTGGTCCTGTCGCGCATGAGCGTCAGCTTGTGCTGCACCAGCGGGTGATCGACGACGGTCAGATGCGCTTGGGTCATGTCAGTTCCTTTCGCAGGCGGGTTCGGGTGGTCTGGTCGCAGAAAGCCGCGTCGACGGCCCAGAGGTTCATCTGGCGGAACTCGGCCTCGGCCCAACCAAAGGCATCGGCAAGCCGCTGATATTCCTGCGACAGCGTGGTGTGGAAGAACGGCGGATCGTCGGTCGAGACGGTGACGCGCACGCCCGCGTCGGCAAGCCGGGCGATGGGATGGGCGGCCCAGTCCCGCACCAGCCCCAGCGCGACGTTCGAGCCGGGGCAAACCTCCAGCGTGATCCCACGTTCGGCCAGGTCGCGCAGCAGCGCCGCGTCCTCGACGGCGCGGATGCCGTGGCCGATGCGGGTGACGCCCAGGGCCAGCGCATCGCGGATGGATTGCGGCCCCCGCCATTCGCCGGCATGGGCGGTCAGGCCCAGCCCGGCCTCGCGCGCGCAATCGAAGGCCCAGGCGAAATCGCCAAGCTCGCCCACGTCCTCGGCCCCGGCAATGCCGAGGCCCGCGACCCAGCCGCCCGAGGTCTCGGCGGCGCAGATCGCGGTCTTGCGGGCGCGCTCGGGGCCGAAATGGCGGATGCAGGTCAGCACGGCGCGGCTGGCGATGCCGTCGCGCTCGGCCTGGGCCGCGGCCTCCTCCATGGCGGCCAGGTAGTCGCGCCATGCGGCAAGATCCGCGCCGCCGCAGAACTCGGGCGAGACGAATAGCTCGACATAGATCGCGCCCTGCTCGACGCATTCCGCCAGCACCTCGGACAGCAGCCGCGCATAGTCCCGCGGCGTCGCCAGGACCGAGGTCGCGGCTTCATAGACGCGCAGGAAATCCCTGAAATCGCGATACGCATAGGCGCCGCGCTCGTCGAAGATGCCGGCGATGTCGCGGTGCTTTTCGGCCGCAAGCGCGCGGATGAAGCCGGGGGGCGCCGCGCCCTCCAGATGCAGGTGCAGCTCGATCTTCTTCAGCGATTTCACAGGAACGACCTCCCCGGCCCGACCGGCGGCAGGCCCAGATGCGCGGCGACCGAGGCGGCGATGTCGGCGAAACCCACCTGGCCGATTTCGCGCACGCCACAACCCCAGCCCAGCACCGGCGCGCGCTCGCGGGTGTGGTCGGTGCCGTGCCAGGTCGGGTCGTTGCCGTGGTCGGCGGTAAAGATCGCCAGATCCCCCGGCCGCAGCCGCGCCATCAGCGCACCGGCCACCCCGTCGAACCATTCCAGCGCCGCCGCATAGCCCGCCACGTCGCGGCGATGGCCATAAAGGCTGTCGAACTCGACGAAATTGGCGAAGGTCAGGCTGCCCGGTTCGGCCTGATCCGCCAAGGCCAGCAGATGGCCGGCCAGGTCGGCGTCCGACCGGCCCTTGTGCAGGGCCGAAATGCCGCGATGCGAGAAGATGTCGCCGATCTTGCCCACCGCATGGGTCGCCCGCCCCGCCTCCTGCGCCACGTCCAGCAGCGTCGGGCCCGGCGGGGCGATGGCATAGTCGCGGCGGTTCGGGGTGCGGGCGAAACTGCCCTCGGCGCCCAGGAAGGGCCGGGCGATGACCCGGCCGACACGCATCGGGTGGACCATGGCGGCCACATCCTGACAAAGCCGATAGAGCCGGTCGAGGCCGAAGGCGTCCTCATGCGCGGCGATCTGCAACACGCTGTCGGCCGAGGTATAGCAGATGGGCCAGCCGCTGCGCAGATGCTCGGCCCCCAGCCGGGCGATGATCTCGGTCCCCGAGGCATGTTCGTTGCCCAGGATGCCCCCGGTTCCCGCGGCCTGGGCGATGCGCTGGGTCAGATCGGCCGGAAAGGCCGGGCGGGTGTCGGGGAAATAGTGCCAGTCCCAGGGCACCGGCACGCCCGCGATCTCCCAATGGCCCGAGGGGGTGTCCTTGCCGCGCGAAACCTCGGTCGCCGCACCCCACAGCCCCTGCGGCCGGGCGCCGAGGCCCGGTGCCGCCTCGCCGCTGGCCAGCCGGATCGCGGCGCCAAGGCCAAGCGCGTCCAGATGCGGCATGGTAAGCGGCCGCGCCTGGGCGATATGGGCCAGCGTGTTCGCGCCGGTATCGGGCAGGCCGTCGTTGAAATAGGCGCCCGCGTCGGGCGCGCCGCCGATGCCGACCGAATCCATCACGATCAGGAAGGCGCGTCTGTCGGTCATGTTACCTCGCTGCGGATCAACGGCCCCGGCTCCGGGCCATCGCCCAGCAGATAGGCGGCCGCGACGGTGGCGGCCGCCGCATCGGCCGCCGCCTCCGAGGCGGCATGGACCAGCGCCAGCGGCCGCCCCTCGCCCGCCTCTTCGCCGATGCGCAGCATCTGCGCAAGCCCCACGCGCGGGTCGATCCGGTCGCGGGCATGCAGCCGCCCGCCGCCAAGCGCGACCACGGCATGACCCAGCGCCTCGGTGTCGATGGCGGCGACGCGGCCATGGCCGGGCACGGCGCGGATCACCGGCGCGGACGGCAGGTGGCGGTCGGGATGCTCCAGCAGGTCGGCCGGCCCGCGTTGGGCCGCGACCATGCGGGCGAAACGCTCGGCCGCGGCGCCGCTTTCCAGCGCCTGCGAAGCCCCCGTCAGCCCGACCAGCTCCAGGCAGGCCGAGGACAGCGCCAGCGACAGGTCGCGCAGCGCGCCCTGCCCGCCCGTCAGCACGGCGATGGCCTCGCGCAGTTCCAGCGCATTGCCGGCGGCGCGGGCCAGGGGCTGGTCCATGTCGGTGACATAGGCGCGGGTGCGGCAGCCGGCGCCGGTCGCGGTATCGACCAGCGCACGCGCCAAGGCCAGCGCGGCATCGGGGCCGCGCAGAAAGGCGCCGCTGCCCTGCTTGACGTCCAGCACCAGCGCATCAAGCCCCGCCGCCAGCTTCTTGGACAGGATCGAGGCGGTGATCAGGTCGATCGAGCCTACCGTCGCGCTTTCGTCGCGGATCGCGTAAAGCCGCGCATCGGCCGGCGCAAGCTCGCGCCCCGCCGCGACGATGGCGCAGCCGACCTGCCCGGTGACGCGGCGGAACTCGGCCTCGGGCAGCGCGGTGCGGAAACCGGGGATCGCCTCGAGCTTGTCCAGCGTGCCGCCGGTATGGCCCAGCCCGCGCCCCGAGATCATCGGCACATAGGCGCCGCAACAGGCCACCAGCGGCGCAAGGACCAGGCTGACCGTGTCCCCGATGCCGCCGGTCGAATGCTTGTCCACCACCGGCCCCGGCAGATCCCAGCGCAACACATCGCCGGAATCGCGCATGGCGCGGGTCAGCGCCACCCGGCCCGCCTCGTCCAGACCGCGCAGCAGCACCGCCATGGCAAAGGCCGCGGCCTGCGCGTCGCTGACCGAACCGTCGGCCAGGCCGCGCGCGATCAGCGCGGCCCCCGCCGCGTCCAGCCCGCGCCCGTCGCGCACGGCGGCGATCACCGGACGCGGATCGGGGCGGGGATCGGCAGGGCTCATTCGGTGCCCGACATGTGGCTGATGCCGAAACGGCCGGGCAGCAGCTCGCCGATGGTGGTGGCCAGTTCGTCGCCGCGGGTCGTGGCCAGCAGCACCGGCGTCTCGGGGCGGCCGAACTCGGCCAGCTTCTGCCGGCAGCCGCCGCAGGGCGGCACCGGGCCTTGCGAGTCGGCGATGACGGCGACCTCGACGATCTCGGTCTCGCCCGCGGCGACCATGGCGGCGATGGCGCCTGCCTCGGCGCAGGTGCCCTCGGGATAGGCCACGTTCTCGACGTTGCAGCCGGCATAGATCCGCCCCGAGGCGCCGCGCACCGCCGCCCCGACCTTGAAGTTGGAATAGGGCGCATAGGCCCTTTCGCGCACCTCGCGCGCCGCATCCAGAAGCGCCATAGCCCCCACCTTTCGCCTGCCCGTCCGACCGGATCAGGAGTTTGCGCGCGCGCCCCGCACGATGCAAGAGCGGCGCAAGAGCGGCGCATCCCCGCCCGCTTCCGCGATGCCCCCTGTTCCCCGGCAAAAAAATAGTTTAACGCTGAACCATCTTGAGAGGAGAGGGTCTGGCGATGGAAGAACGCAGGCAGGACAACGCCCGGCAGGCGGCACTGGATTATCACGAGTATCCGCGCCCCGGTAAGCTCGAGGTCCGGGCGACCAAGCCCCTTGCCAACGGCCGCGACCTGAGCCGCGCCTATTCGCCCGGCGTGGCAGAAGCCTGCCTGGAGATCAAGGCCGACCCCGCCACGGCCGCCCGCTATACCGCGCGCGGCAACCTTGTCGCCGTGGTCTCGAACGGCACCGCCGTGCTGGGACTGGGCAATATCGGCGCGCTGGCCTCGAAGCCGGTGATGGAGGGCAAGGCGGTCCTGTTCAAGAAATTCGCCAATATCGACTGCTTCGACCTGGAGCTGAACGAGCCCGACCCCGAGAAGCTGGCCGAGATCGTCTGCGCGCTGGAGCCCACCTTCGGCGCGATCAACCTGGAAGACATCAAGGCCCCCGACTGCTTCATCGTCGAGAAGCTGTGCCGCGAGCGGATGAACATCCCGGTCTTCCACGACGACCAGCACGGCACCGCCATCGTCGTCGGCGCCGCCGCGACCAACGCCCTGCACATCGCCCACAAGCGTTTCGAGGACATCAAGGTGGTCTCGACCGGCGGCGGCGCGGCCGGCATCGCCTGCCTCAACATGCTGCTGAAGCTGGGCGTCAAGCGCGAGAACGTCTGGCTTTGCGACATCGCCGGCCTGGTCCATGAGGGCCGGACCGAAGAGATGACGCCGCAAAAGGCGGAATATGCGCAAAAGACCGACCTGCGCACGCTGGACCAGGTGATCGAGGGCGCGGACCTGTTCCTGGGCCTGTCCGGCCCCGGCGTGCTGAAGCCCGAGATGGTGGCCCGGATGGCCAAGCGGCCGATCATCTTTGCGCTGGCCAACCCCACGCCCGAAATCCTGCCCGAGGATGCCCGCGCCGTCGCCCCCGACGCGATCATCGCCACCGGGCGCAGCGACTATCCGAACCAGGTCAACAACGTCCTGTGCTTCCCCTTCATCTTCCGCGGCGCGCTGGACGTGGGCGCGACCACGATCAACGACGAGATGCAGCTGGCCTGCATCGAGGGCATCGCCGCGCTGGCCCGCGCCACCACCAGCGCCGAGGCGGCGATGGCCTATCGCGGCGAGAAGCTGAGCTTCGGCGCGGATTACCTGATCCCCAAGCCCTTCGACCCGCGGCTGATCGGCGTCGTCTCGACCGCCGTCGCCCGCGCCGCGATGGAGACCGGCGTCGCCACCCGGCCGCTGGAGGACGTGGCCGCCTACAAGCGCAAGCTGGACGGCTCGGTCTTCCGCTCGGCGCTGATCATGCGCCCGGTCTTCGAGGCGGCCGCCACCGCCAAGCGCCGCATCGTCTTTGCCGAGGGCGAGGACGAGCGGGTGCTGCGCGCGGCAAACGCCATGCTCGAGGAAACCACCGACGCGCCGATCCTGATCGGCCGCCCCGAGGTGATCGAGATGCGCGCCGAACGCGCCGGCCTGCCGATCCGCCCCGGCCGCGACTTCGAGATCGTGAACCCGGAAAACGACCCACGCTATCGCGACTACTGGGGCACCTATCACGAGCTGATGGCCCGGCGCGGCGTAACGCCGGACATCGCCCGCGCCATCATGCGCACCAACACCACCGCCATCGGCGCCGTCATGGTGCATCGGGGCGAGGCCGACAGCCTGATCTGCGGCACCTTTGGCCAATACAGCTGGCACCTGAACTATATCACCCAGATCCTGGCCCGCGACGGGCTGCGCCCGCATGGCGCGCTGTCGCTGATGATCCTCGAAGACGGGCCGCTGTTCATCGCCGACACCCAGGTCAACCACGCCCCCACCCCCGAACAGGTGGCCGAGGCCGCCATCGGCGCCGCCCGCCATGTCCGCCGCTTCGGCGTGACGCCCAAGGTCGCGCTGTGCAGCCATTCGCAATTCGGCAACCTCGACACCGAGTCGGGGCGCAAGATGCGCGCCGCGCTGGCGATCCTCGAGGCGCGCGGCGTCGATTTCATCTTCGACGGCGAGATGCATGTCGATTCCGCGCTCGACCCCGTAATCCGCGAACGCCTGCTGCCGCGCTCGCGCATCGAGGGGGCGGCGAACGTGCTGGTGTTCTCGGGCACCGACTCGGCCTCGGGGGTGCGCAACGCGCTCAAGCTCAAGGCCAACGGGCTGGAGGTCGGGCCGATCCTGATGGGCATGGGCAACCGCGCCCATATCGTCACCCCCTCGATCACCACCCGCGGGCTGCTGAACATGAGCGCCATCGCCGGCACCCCGGTCGATCATTATCGCTAGGCGCAGGCGGGCGGGGCGCGGTGATTCTGCCGCCGCCCCGCCCGGCCGGCCGGTTTTTGCAAAACGGCGCGGGTTTTTCAGCGCGCAGCAAAGTCCCACGCCCTTTGCAAACTATTTCACGCCGCGGCGCGGCATTCTGCAAAACTTTCCGTCGCACCCCGCGACTGTGGGCGATAACATCCTTGCGCCCTGGCCTCGGGCGCGCATAACTCCGGCCCATTCATCCGGGGAGGAGTTGGTTCATGGGATATCGTGAGATCTATTCCGCCTGGCAGGCAGATCCCGAGGGTTTCTGGATGCAGGCGGCCGGGGCGATCGACTGGGAGCGCGAGCCCTCGAAGGCGCTTTTCGACGACAAGGCCCCGATCTACGAATGGTTCTCGGACGGGATGGTCAACACCTGCTGGAACGCGGTGGACCGCCATGTCCTGGCCGGCCGCGGCGACCAGGTCGCCATCCAGCACGAAAGCCCGATCACGCTGTCGTCCAAGGGCATCACCTACAAGCAATTGCAGGATCGCGTCGCCTCGCTGGCCGGCGCGCTGCGCATGCGCGGCGTCGAAAAGGGCGACCGCGTCATCATCTACATGCCGATGATCCCCGAGGCGCTGGAGGCGATGCTGGCCTGCGCCCGGCTGGGCGCCATCCATTCCGTGGTCTTCGGCGGCTTTGCGGCAAACGAGCTGGCGGTGCGCATCGACGATTGCCAGCCCAAGGCGATCATCGCCGCCTCCTGCGGGCTCGAGCCGAACCGGGTCGTCCATTACAAGCCGCTGCTCGACGCCGCCATCGACATGGCCCAGCACAAGCCCGAGTTCTGCGTGATCTTCCAGCGCGAGCAGGAGGTGGCCAAGCTGGTCGAGGGCCGCGACTTCAACTGGCACGGCTTCCAATACGGCGTGAAGCCCGCCGAATGCGTCCCGGTCGAGGGCAACCACCCGGCCTATATCCTTTATACCTCGGGAACCACCGGCCAGCCCAAGGGCGTGGTGCGCCATACCGCCGGCCATCTGGTGGCGCTGCAATGGTCGATGACCAACATCTACAACATCGCCGCCGGCGACCGTTTCTGGGCCGCCTCGGACGTGGGCTGGGTCGTCGGGCACAGCTATATCTGCTACGGGCCCCTGATCGCCGGCGCGACCACCGTGGTCTTCGAGGGCAAGCCGGTCGGCACTCCGCATCCGGGCGTCTTCTGGCGCATCATCCAGAACCACCGCATCAAGAGCTTCTTCACCGCCCCCACCGCCCTGCGCGCCATCCGCCGCGAGGATCCCGAGGGCGAATGGATCCGCCGCTACAAGCTGCACGACCTGCAAGCCCTGTTCCTGGCCGGCGAGCGCGCCGACCCCGACACGGTGAAATGGGCGCAGGAACATCTGGGCGTGCCGGTGGTCGATCACTGGTGGCAGACCGAGACCGGCTGGGCCATCGCCGCCAATCCCATCGGCATCGAGACCCTGCCGACCAAGCTCGGCAGCCCCTCGGTGCCGATGCCCGGCTATGACGTGCAGGTGCTGGACGAGGCCGGCCACCCGGTGCCCGCAAGCACGCTGGGCGCCATCGCGGTCAAGCTGCCCCTGCCGCCCGGCACGCTGCCGGGGCTGTGGAATGCCGAAAGCCGCTTTCGCAAGTCCTATCTCGACCATTTCCCCGGCTATTACGAGACCGGCGACGCCGGCTATATCGACGAGGAGGGCTATCTCTACATCATGGCGCGCACCGACGACGTGATCAACGTCGCCGGCCACCGGCTGTCGACCGGCGCCATGGAAGAGGTGCTGGCCAGCCATCCCGCCGTCGCCGAATGCGCGGTGATCGGCGTGGCTGACAGCCTCAAGGGCCAGTCGCCCGTCGGCTTCCTGTGCCTCAAGGCCGGGGTCGCGACGCCGCATGAGCAGGTGGTGCGCGAGGTGGTCAAGCTGGTGCGCGACAAGATCGGCCCGGTCGCGGCCTTCAAGTCGGCTTGCGTGGTGGACCGGCTGCCCAAGACCCGCTCGGGCAAGATCCTGCGCGCCACCATGGCCAAGATCGCCGATGGCGAGCCCTTCAAGACCCCCGCCACCATCGACGACCCGGCGATCCTGGACGAGATCCGCGAGGCGCTGGCAGGGATCGGCTATCCCGAAGCCGCCAAGGCGGGCTAGACCCCGCCCGGCGGCACTGTCGCATGGGTATTTGTGCAACGGAGAAAGACCACAGGCGGCGCCCCATCCGGCGCCGCCTGCGTTTCTTTCGTGCATAAGCATCCTCGGGGGTCCGGGGGCAGACAGCCCCCGGCTTCTGCGCGGTTTCAGTCGATCTGCGCACCGAGGCCGCGCATCAGCGGCGGGAAATCCGGGAAGGAGGTGGCGATCGGGCCGCCGTCGTCCACCGTGATCGGCTGCTCGGAGGCAAGGCCCGCGACCAGGAAGGACATGGCGATGCGGTGGTCGAGATGCGTGGCGCAGGTGGCGCCACCCGTCAGCCCGCCCTTGCCATGGACGGTCATGGTGTCCGGGGTGGTCTCGACAGCCGCGCCATTGGCGACAAGGCCGGTGGCCATGGCCTCGATCCGGTCGCTTTCCTTGACGCGCAATTCGTGGACGCCTTGCATGACGGTCGTACCCTCGGCAAAGCAGGCGATGACCGAGAGGATCGGGAATTCGTCGATCATGCTGGCGGCGCGTTCGGGCGGCACGGTCACGCCCTTCAGCGGGCCATGGCGGACGACGAGGTCGGCGACCGGCTCGCCGCCCTCTTCGCGCTGGTTCTGGAAGCTGATGTCGGCGCCCATTTCCAGCAAGGTGACATAGAGCCCGTCGCGGGTCGGGTTGCGGCTGACGCCGGGGACGCGGATCTGCGAGCCGGGCACGATCAGCGCCGCCGCCACCGGAAAGGCAGCGCTGGACGGGTCGCGCGGCACCGCCACCGGCTGCGGCTTCAGTTCCGGCCGGCCTTGCAGGGTGATGACATGGCCTTCATCCGTCGTCTCGCTGCGGATGCTGGCGCCGAAGCCCGCGAGCATGCGTTCGGTATGGTCGCGGGTCGGTTCGGATTCGACCACCACCGTCTCGCCCGGTGCGTTCAGGCCGGCCAGCAGCACCGCCGACTTGATCTGGGCGCTGGCGACCGGGGTCTTGTAGCGCACCGGCACCGGATCGGCCGCGCCCCTGATGGTCAGGGGCAGGCGCTTGCCTTCGCGGGCCGTCACCTGAGCGCCGAACAGCTCCAGCGGGTCGGTGACGCGGCCCATCGGCCGGCGCGACAGGCTGGCGTCGCCGGTAAAGGTGGCGGTGATCGGCGTCGTCGCCATGGCGCCCATGATCAGCCGCACGCCGGTGCCGGAATTGCCGCAGTCGATCACGCCCTCGGGCTCGGCGAAGCCGCCGACGCCGACGCCCATCACCCGCCATTCCCCCTCGCCCAGGCGTTCGACCTGCGCGCCGAAGGCCCGCATCGCCGAGGCCGTGTCCAGCACGTCCTGGCCCTCCAGCAGCCCGGTGATATGGGTCTCGCCCACCGCCAGCGCGCCCAGGATCAGCGCGCGGTGGCTGATCGACTTGTCGCCCGGCACCTTGGCCTCGCCGGCCAGGGGGCCCGAGCGGCGGGCGGTCATCGGCAGCGGTTCGGCGGAATGTGACATGAAGGCCCCCTGGTGCGTGTCGCGCAAGGTGATAGCGGTCACGGGCGGGGGTTGCAATCAGCCCTTGCGGCGGAAAGTGACGTAATGCGGCGCCCGCCCCTCGCGCAGGGCCTTTTGCTCATAGCGGGTGCTGGGCCAGTCGTCCCAGGGCTCAGGCCCCTCGGCGATCAGTTCGAAACCGGCCTGCGGCACCTCTTCCAGCGTCTGGCGAACGTAATCGGGGATGTCGGTCGCGACGCGGAACTCGGCGCCCGGCCGCATGACGCGGGCGAGCGGGATCAGATGCTCGGGCGTGACGAAGCGGCGGCGGTGGTGGCGCGCCTTGGGCCAGGGGTCGGGATAGTTCAGGAAAGCGCGCGAGATCGAGGCCTCGGGCAGCACGTCCATCAGGTCGCGCGCATCGCCGGGGTGCACGCTGACATTGCTGACGCCCGCCGCGCGGATCTTGCCCAGGAGCATGGCGACGCCGTTGATGAAGGGCTCGCAGCCGATGATGCCGATCTGCGGGTAGCGGGCGGCCATGTGGACCATGTGCTCGCCGCCGCCGAAGCCGACCTCCAGCCAGACCGGGCGGTCGTCGCCGAAGATTGCCGCCGGGTCGATGGGCTTGCGCTCGGGGTTGTCCTGGACGGTGATGCCGCGCGGGCGCAGGCTGCCCAGATCCTCGGACAGGTAGCCCTTTTGCGACTGGCGCAGGGTCTTGCCGTGGCGGCGGCCATAGAAATTGCGGCGCGGTGGGGTCGGGTCGAATTCGCTCATGCTTGGTCCAGCCGGTCCGGTCACTCGGCGGCGAGGCGCGAGATCACCACCGTCACCTCGGGCTTCTTGCCGATCTCCTCCATCGAGACCTGGCGGGTGATCTTGCGGATCGCCTCTTCCAGGCGGTCGTCGTCCATCACCGTGCGGTTGTCGGCGCGTTCCAGGAACTCGGCCAGCTCGCTTTCGATATTGCGGGCCAGCGGCACGCCGGCGCGGCCCAGTTCCGGCAGGCCGGACAGTTCCACCCAGGCGTCGGGCAGGGGCGTGTCGTCCTCGTCGATGATGACCGAGACCATGGCATGGCCGTTCAGCGCCATGCGGATGCGGTCGCGCACCACACCGTCCATGGCGCCGATCAGCACCGTGCCGTCCAGGTAAAGCCGGCCGGTGTCGATCTGGTCCACCACCCGCGGCACCGGGCCGGTCAGGTCCAGCATGGTGCCGTTGGTCGCCACCGCCGCGGGAATGCCGCGCGCCTGCGCCAGCTTGGCATGTTCGCGCAGGTGCATATGCTCGCCATGCATCGGGATGACGATCTGCGGCTTCAACAGATCGTGGACCGCCTCGATGTCCGGGCGGTTGGCATGGCCCGAGACGTGATAGGTGCCGTCGTCCCCGTCATAGAGGTCCACGCCCATTTCCGACAGCGCGTTCATGATGCGGATCACCCCGCGCTCGTTTCCGGGGATCGTGCGCGAGCTGAAGAGGAAGCTGTCCCCCTCTTTCAGCTCGATCCCCAGGTAGCGGCCGCGCGACAGCTGGGCGCTGGCGGCGCGACGCTCGCCCTGGCTGCCGGTCACGATCAGCATCACCTTGTCGCGCGGCAGTTCCGAGGCCTCCTCGGGGCCGATCACCGGCGGGAAATTGGTCAGGATGCCGGTCTCGACCCCGACCGTCACCATGCGGCGCATGGCGCGGCCGAGCAGGCAGATCTTGCGGCCGGCGGCAAGGCCGGCCTCGGCCAGGGTCTTGAGGCGGGCGATGTTGCTGGCGAAGGTCGTCGCCACCACCATCTGCCGCTGCGCCATGACGAAATCCAGTAGCGGATTGGCCAGCACCGCCTCGGACCGGCCGGGATGGGGGGAAAAGACATTGGTGGAATCGCAGGTCAGAACCTTGACCCCCTGCCCTTCGCCCGCGATGTCGTGCCACAGGATCGGGTCGAAGGGCTCGCCCACTACCGGGGTGCCATCCAGCTTGAAATCGCCGGTATGCACGATGCGGCCCGCCGGCGTGTCGATGATCAGCGCCGAGCTTTCCGGGATCGAATGGCTGACCGGCACGAACTGCACCCGGAAGGGACCGGCCGTCACCACCGCGGGGCGCGGGGCGTGGATATGCAGCTGGTCGACGGGCTGGCCGGCCTCTTCCAGCTTCAGCCGCGCCAGCGCGCCGGTGAAGCGGCGGCAATGCACCGGCTTTTGCAGCTTGGGCCACAGCAGGCCAAGCGCGCCGACGTGATCCTCGTGCCCGTGAGTGATGAAGATGGCGTCGATGCGGTCGCGGTTCTGCTCCAGCCAGGCGACATCGGCCATGATCAGGTCGATGCCCGGCGCAGAATCCATGTCGCCGAAGGTCACGCCCAGGTCGACGACGATCAGCCGCTCGCGCCCCGGCTGGCCGTAGCCGTAGACATAGGCGTTCATGCCGATTTCGCCCGCGCCGCCCAGCGGCAGATAGATCAGGCGCTCAGCCATTGCCCATCTCCTTGTTGTAATCATGGATCAGGCGCAGGCCGTGCATGGTCAAATCGTCCTCGATCGCGTCGAACAAATCAAATCCCTGGTCGAACAGCGGTGCAAGCCCGCCCGTTGCTATAACCTTCATCGGCCGCCCGCGTTCCTCGCGGATCTTGTCCACCACGCCCTGCACCAGACCGATATAGCCCCAGTAGATGCCGGACTGGATGCAGGCCACCGTATTGGTGCCGATCACCTTGGGCGGCATGGTCACATCGACATGCGGCAGGCTGGCCGCGCCCATGTGCAGCGCCTCGAGCGACAGGTTCACCCCCGGCGCGATGACGCCGCCCACATAGGCGCCGTCGGTATCCACCACGTCGAAGGTCGTCGCGGTGCCGAAATCGACCACGATCAGGTCCGGCCCGTGCCGCTCATAGGCGCCCCAGGTGTTCACCAGCCGGTCGGGGCCGACCACGGTGCCGAAATCCACCCGCGGCGCCACCGGCAGCAGGCAGTCCGGCTTGCCCACCACCAGCGGACGGGTGTCGAAATAGCGGTTGCACAGCACGCGCAGGTTGAACACCACCCGCGGCGCGGTCGAGCTGATGATGCAGGCGTCGATGTTCAGTTCCAGCTTCTGCAGGGAAATCAGCGTGGACAGCCAGACGAAATATTCGTCCGCCGTGCGCCGGTGGTCGGTCGAGATGCGCCAGAGGCCGACGAATTTCTCGCCGTCCCAGACGGAAAAGACCGTGTTGGTGTTGCCGGTGTCGATGCAAAGCAGCATGGCGATCAGCCTCCGAAATAGACTTCGGCGGCGGGGATGACCTGCCGCCCCGCCGGACCGCGCAGGACCAGCGCGCCGCTGTCGTCGATGCCCTCGAAGATGCCGCGGCTTTCGGTCGCGCCGGTGCGGGCGATGATCGGCTCGCCCAGCCGGGCGGCGCGGGCCAGCCAGGCGTTGCGGATCGGGGCGAAGCCATAGGTGTCGAGCTGCGCCTGCCAGCGCGCGAAGGCCGGGGCCAGCAGGTCCAGGAATTCCTCGGGATCGACGGCGTGGCCGGTCTCGCCCTGCACGGAAACCGGCGGGGTCGCGCCGGGTTCGACCGCGCCGGCATCGGGCGCCGCCGCCAGGTTGACGCCGATGCCCACCGCCACCGCCTGCACCCCCGGACCCGAGCCCGAGCTTTCCAGCAGGATGCCCGCCACCTTGCCGCCGTTCAGCAGCACGTCGTTGGGCCACTTGATCGCCAGCCGCGCGGCCGGCCCGCAGGCCAGGCCAAGCGCATCGTAAAGCGCCAGCGCCGCGACGAAGGACAGCTGCGCCGCCGCCATCGGCCCGCCCTGCGGGCGCAGGACCAGCGTGCCGGCGAAATTCCCCGCCGGCATGACCCATTCGCGCCCGCGACGGCCACGGCCCGCGAATTGCTCGCGGGCCATCACCCAGGCGGGACCGGAAAGGCCGGGCGCCAGCTTCAGCGCCTCGGCATTGGTGCTGTCGGTGCGGGCCAGCACATGGCGAGCCACGCCCTCGGGCCAGGCGTCACTCACCTTGCGCGGGCTCGGCTTGCAGGGTCTCGGCGGGCTGTTCGACAGCGGCGACCGGGCCGACCAGGGTCTCGGCGGCACGGCCGGCGGCGGCATCGACGCCGAACATGCTGATCGCGCCCACCAGCATGGCCAGGGCCGGCAGCATCAGCGCCAGGTATTGCACCGCGCCCATGCGCGAACTCATGCCCTCGGATTCGCCGCCGAAATACATGTAATAGACGATGCGCAGGTAATAGAAGGCGCCGATGACCGAGGCGATGACGCCCAGCACCGCCAGCCAGCCCATGCCGGCATCGACCGCCGCCGTCAGCACGCCGAACTTGGCAAAGAAGCCCAGCGTCGGCGGCACGCCCGCCAGGCTGAACATCAGCACCAGCATGGCCAGCGCCTTGACCGGATCGGTCCAGGCGAAACGGTTCAGCGAAGCGAGGTCAGTGACCGGCACGCCGTCGCGCTCCATCGACAGGATGAAAGCGAAGGTGCCGATGTTCATCACCGCATAGATGGTCATGTAAAGCAGCATGGTCTGCACGCCGATGGCGGTGCCGGCGGCCAGGCCGACCAGGGCAAAGCCCATATGCGCGATCGAGGAATAGGCCATCAGCCGCTTGATGTTGGTCTGGCCGATCCCGGCGATCGAGCCCAGGAACATCGACATCACCGCCAGCGCCGCGACGATCTGGCTCCAGTCGCCGATGACATGGCCGAAGGCGTCGAAGACCAGCCGCGCGATCAGCGCCATGGCCGCAACCTTGGGCGCGGTGGCGAAGAAGGCCGTCACCGGCGTGGGCGAACCCTCGTAGACATCGGGCGTCCACATGTGGAAGGGCACGGCCGAGACCTTGAAGCTCAGGCCGACCAGCATGAACACCAGCCCGAACAGCACGCCAAGGGACAGATGCCCGCCCTGGATGGTCGAGACGATGCCCTCGAACCCGGTGGTGCCGGCAAAGCCGTAGACCAGCGAGGCGCCATAGAGCAGCAGGCCCGAGGAAAGCGAGCCGAGGACGAAATACTTCAGCCCCGCCTCGGACGAGCGCACCGAGTCGCGGCGCATGGCAGCGACGACGTAAAGCGCCAGCGATTGCAGCTCCAGCCCCATGTAGAGCGTCAAGAGGTCGCCGGCCGAGACCATGAACATCATGCCCAGCACCGCCAGCGCCACGATGATCGGGAACTCGAAGCGCAGCATGTTGCGGCGCTGCATGTAATCGGCGCTCATCGCCAGCACGGCGGCGGCGGCGACCAGCGTCACCACCTTGGCAAAGCGCGAGAAGCCGTCGTCGATGAACATGCCGTGGAAGGCGGTGCCGTCGGCATGGCTGCCCAGGCCCACCATCGCCGCGACAAGCAGGAAGGCCGCGACCGTGACCCAAAGCAGCGTCCGGGCCAGCCTGTCCTTGCCGAGATAGGCCCCCGCCATCAGGGCGGCAAGGGCGTAGCCGGCCAGCACCACCTCGGGCAGAATGGTCGAGAAATCGAGCGAGGTCATGTCCGTCCCCTAGTGGCTGGCTTGGGCCGTGGCGACGGGTGCCGCCGGCTGGCTCTGGTTGTAGTCTTGGACGAGCGCTGCGACCGCCGGGCCGGTCACGTCGGTGACGAACCGCGGATAGACGCCCAGGATCAGCGTCATCGCGATCAGCGGAATGAACACCCAGCGCTCGCGCGGGGTCATGTCGGTGATCGACTTGAGGCTTTCCTTGATCAGCTGGCCCAGCGTCACCCGGCGATAAAGCCAGAGCGCATAGGCCGCCGACAGGATCACCCCCGAGGTCGCGACCAGCGCCACCCAGGTGTCGACGCGGAAGACGCCCATCAGCGTCAGGAACTCGCCCACGAAACCCGAGGTGCCGGGCAGGCCCACGTTCGCCATGGTGAAGAACATGAACACCGCCGCATAGGCCGGCATCCGGTTCACCAGCCCGCCATAGGCGTCGATTTCCCGCGTGTGCATGCGGTCGTAGATCACGCCGACGCAAAGGAACAGCGCGCCCGAGATGAAGCCGTGCGACAGCATCTGGAAGATCGCGCCGTCGACGCCGATCTGGTTCGCGGCAAAGACGCCCATGGTCACGTAGCCCATATGGGCGACCGAGGAATAGGCGATGACCTTCTTCATGTCCGACTGGGCCAGCGCCACCAGCGAGGTGTAGACGATGGCGATGGCCGACAGCCAGAAGACATAGGGCTGGGCCACGCCGCTGGCGACCGGGAACATCGGCAGGCTGAAGCGCAGGAAGCCGTAGCCGCCCATCTTCAGCAGCACCGCGGCCAGCAGGACCGAGCCGGCGGTCGGCGCCTGCACGTGCGCGTCGGGCAGCCAGGTATGGACCGGCCACATCGGCATCTTGACCGCGAAGCTGGCAAAGAAGGCCAGGAACAGCAGCATCTGCATGCCGCCGACCACGGTCATGCCCAGCAGGCGGAAGTTGTCCGACGGGAAGTCGAAGGTCAGCAGCGTCGGGATGTCGGTGGTGCCCGCCATGCGATACATGGCGATCATCGCCACCAGCATCAGCACCGAGCCGAGGAAGGTGTAGAGGAAGAACTTGAAGGACGCATAGATGCGGTCCTTGCCGCCCCAGATGCCGATGATCAGGAACATCGGGATCAGCCCCGCCTCGAAGAACAGGTAGAACAGCACCAGGTCGAGCGCGGTGAAGACGCCGATCATCAGCCCTTCCAGCACCAGGAAGGCGATCATGTATTCCTTGACCTTGTCCTCTACCTGCCAGGTCGAAAGGATGGTCAGTGGCATCATGAAGGTGGTCAGCAGCACGAACAGCACCGAGATCCCGTCCACGCCCATCTTGTAGCGCAGGCCCATGATCCAGGCGTGATCCTCGACGAACTGGAAGCCGGTGTTCGCCGGGTCGAAGCGGAACAGCACGAAAAGCGAGATCACGAAGGTCGCCGTCGTGGTCAGCAGCGCCAGCCACTTGGCGTTGCGCGCCGCGGCCTCGTCCTGGCCGCGCAGGAACAGCGCCATGATGATGGCGGCGACGATCGGCAGGAAGGTGATGATGGAAAGAAGGTTCGTCATGTCAGTGCGCGCCCCGCATCATCACCCAGATCAGCAAGCCCACGATGCCCAGAACCATCGCGAAGGCGTAGTGGAACAGATAGCCCGATTGCACCCGGACCGCCGCGCGGGTCAGCCGCGGGATCAACCCCATGGCCACCCCGTTGATGGTGCCGTCGATGACGGCGCCGTCGCCGCCCTTCCACAGCACGCGGCCAAGCCATTTCGCCGGCCGGACGAAGATGAAGTCGTAGATCTCGTCGAAATACCATTTGTTGAGCAGGAACTGATACAGCGCCGGCTGCTGCGCCGCCAGCCGCTTGGGCAGCGACGGGTTGGCGATATAGAAGGTCCAGGCGGTGATCAGCCCCAGAACCATGGCGATGAAGGGCGAGACCTTGACCCAGGCCGGCGCATGATGCGCCTCGTCCATGATGTGGTTGTCGGGATGCATATAGATCGCACCGCCGACCGGAGCGGCAACCTCGGCATGGGCGGCCTCGGCAGCGGGCTCGCCCTCGGCGGCCGTATCGGCAGCGGGGGCCTCGGTAGTCGCGTGTTCCGCGGCCTCCTCGCCCTCGGCGGCCTCATGCTGCGCGCCGGCGATGTGGAAATATTCCGTGACCTTGTGGTGGTCGCCGAAGAAGGGACCATACCAGACCATGCCGGCAAAGACCGCGCCCACGGCCAGCACGCCCAGCGGGATGGTCATGACCGGCGGGCTTTCATGCGCATGGTCATGGGCATGATGGTCGCCGCGCGGCTTGCCGTAGAAGGTCAGGAAGATCAGCCGCCAGCTGTAGAAGCTGGTGAAGCAGGCCGCGATGACCAGCAGCCAGAAGGCATAGCCGCTGCCCGCATAGGCGCTTTCGATGATCGCGTCCTTGGACAGGAAGCCGGCGAAGCCCAGATGGGTCAGCGGGATGCCGACGCCGGTGATGGCGAAGGTGCCGATCATCATTGCCCAGAAGGTCAAGGGAATCTTCTTCCGCAGCGCGCCATAGTTCCGCATGTCCTGTTCATGGTGCATGGCATGGATCACCGAGCCGGCGCCCAGGAACAGCATGGCCTTGAAGAAGGCGTGGGTCAGCAGGTGGAACATGGCCGCCGAATAGACGCCGACGCCCGCCGCCACGAACATGTAGCCCAGCTGCGAGCAGGTCGAATAGGCGATGACGCGCTTGATGTCGTTCTGCACCAGGCCCACGGTCGCGGCGAAGAAGGCGGTGGTGGCGCCGATGATGACGATGAAGTTCTTGGCGTCCGGCGCGAATTCGTAAAGCGGCGACATGCGGCAGACCAGGAACACGCCCGCCGTGACCATGGTCGCGGCATGGATCAGCGCCGAAACCGGGGTCGGGCCTTCCATCGCGTCCGGCAGCCAGGTGTGCAGCAGAAGCTGCGCCGACTTGCCCATGGCGCCGACGAACAGCAGGAAGCCCAGCAGGTTCGCCGCGTTCCAGTCGCGCCACAGGAAATGCATGTCGGTCTGCGCAAGCTGGGGCACCTGGCGGAAGATCTCGTCGAACTGGACCGAGCCGGTCAGCCAGTAAAGGCCGAAGATGCCCAGCAGGAAGCCAAAGTCGCCGACGCGGTTGACGATGAACGCCTTCATCGCCGCGGCATTGGCGCTGGCCTTCTTGTAGTAGAAGCCGATCAGCAGGTAGGAAGCGACGCCCACGCCCTCCCAGCCGAAGAACATCTGCAGCAGGTTGTCCGCCGTCACCAGCATCAGCATGGCGAAGGTGAAGAACGAGAGATAGGCGAAGAAGCGCGCCTTGTAATGCTCGTCATGCGTCCAGTTGTCGTCATGGGCCATGTAGCCCAGCGAATACATGTGGACGAGCGCCGAGACCGTCGTCACCACGATCAGCATGATCGCGGTCAGCCGGTCCATGCGGATGGCCCATTCGGCATGGAAGTCGCCGGTCACGACCCAGTCCAGCACCGGGATGTGCCGCGGCACGCCGTCGAAGGACAAGAACAGATACCAGCTGATCAGGCAGCTGAGGAACAGCACGCCCGTGGTCAGGTATTGCGCGGCCTTCTCGCCGATCGCGCGCCAGCCCAGCCCGGCGATCAGCGACGCGATGAGCGGCGCGAAGAGGACGAATTTTTCCATGCTCGCTTATCCCTTCATCACGTTGACGTCTTCCACCGCGATGGTGCCGCGGTTGCGGAAGAAGACCACCAGGATCGCCAGGCCGATGGCGGCCTCGGCGGCGGCGACGGTCAGCACGAACATGGTGAAGACTTGCCCGGCCAGGTCGCCCAGATGGGTCGAGAAGGCGACGAAGTTGATGTTCACCGCCAGGAGCATCAGCTCGATCGACATCAGGATGACGATGACGTTCTTTCGGTTCACGAAGATCCCGAAAATGCCGGTGACGAACAATATCGCCCCCACAACAAGATAATGAGTCAATCCGATCATCGTCCTGGTCCCTCCGGGTCGTTCACCCGTTGAAATATCCGTTTGCTACTGGGACCGCAGCAGCGATCCCGATGGCTGTCGCGGTCCGACTTGCCGCGTTCAAAGCCCCTGCCCCGGCTTGACGTCCTTCAGCTCCATCGTCTTGGCCGGGTCGCGCCACATCTGCTCCAGCACGTTCTGGCGCTTGACGTCCTTGCGGTGGCGCATGGTCAGCACGATCGCCCCGATCATCGCTACCAGCAGCACCAGCCCGGCCAGCTGGAACATCAGCACATAGCGGTCATACAGCACCAGGCCCAGGCCGAAGGTGTTCTCGACCGCCGAGTCCACCGGCGCGGCGCGCAGGCTTTCCGCCTGGTCCGAGGGCGTCCAGCCCGAAAAGGCGATGCCCAGCTGCGCCAGCAGCACGACGCCGATCACCAGCGCCAGCGGCAGGTAGCGCGCAAGCTCGCCCTTCAGCTCGGCGAAATCCACGTCCAGCATCATGACGACGAACAGGAACAGCACCGCCACCGCGCCGACATAGACCACGACCAGCAGCATGGCGACGAATTCCGCACCCTGCAGCACGAACAGCCCCGCCGCGGACAGGAAGGCCAGGATCAGCCACAGCACCGAATGCACCGGGTTGCGTCCGATCACGACCATGAAGCCCGCGACGCAGGCGCTGATCGCGAACAGGTAGAAAGCGAAGGTCATCATTCCTCGTCCTCCTCGGCATAGACGCTCTGGGCGATTTCCAGCGCCTTCTGCATCGCGGGCAGCCCGCCGAACATGCTCATCTGAAAGATCGTCTCGGCGATCTCGCGTTTGGTGGCGCCGGCCGCCAGCGCCTGGCGCACGGTCATGCGCAGCTGCGGCTCGGCCAGCGCGCCCTGGACGGTGATCGCGCCGATGGTGAGAAGCAGGCGCGTCTTGGCGTCCAGCCCCTCGCGGTTGAAGGTCTTGCCGAACCACATTTCCAGCATGTCGGCGGGAATCGTCGGCACCAGCTTTTCCATGGCGCGCATGTCGAAATGCTCGAGCGCCGGGTTGAAGGCGCGCGCCATCTCCTGCCCCGAGGCCATCATCTGTGCGAAAAGCTTGGTGAAGGCATCGGTCATCGGTAGGGCGCGTCCAGCTGCAGGTTGCGGGCGATCTCGGCCTCCCAGCGTTCGCCGTTCGCAAGCAGCTTCTGCTTGTCGTAGAACAGCTCTTCGCGGGTTTCGGTCGCGTATTCGAAGTTCGGCCCCTCGACGATAGCATCGACCGGGCAGGCTTCCTGGCAGAAGCCGCAATAGATGCACTTGGTCATGTCGATGTCGTAGCGTGTGGTGCGGCGCGAGCCGTCCTCGCGCGGTTCGGCGTCGATGGTGATGGCCTGGGCCGGGCAGACCGCCTCGCACAGCTTGCAGGCGATGCAGCGTTCCTCGCCGTTGGGATAGCGGCGCAGCGCGTGTTCGCCGCGGAAGCGCGGCGACAGCGGGCCCTTTTCATGGGGATAGTTCAGCGTCGGCTTGGGCGAGACGAAATAGCGCATCCCCAGGCCGAAGCCCTTGATGAAATCCCACATCAGGAAATACTTGGTGGCACGGGCGAAATCGAAGGCCATCAGAACTGCTCCCCTTCCCGCGGCGCCGCGAAACGGTCGAACGCGGCGACATAGTCGCGGATGCGGGCGCTGTCCCGCGCTTGTTCCGCACTGTCCAGATTGTTGGCGAGGAAATGCGCCAGCTCCACCTTGTCGGTCTCACTGGCTTTGGCAAATGCCTCGGCTAGCTTGTTGGAATACATGGCTTATCCTCCGACCGTGAAGCGGGCCCAGAAGCTGCCCAGCACTTCGTAGCGCGCCAGGATCGCCACCAGCACCACCCAGCCCAGCGACAGGGGCAGGAACACCTTCCAGCCGATCCGCATCAGCTGGTCGTAGCGATAGCGGGGCACGATCGCCTTGACCATGGCGAACATGTAGAACCAGAACCACATCTTGATGACCATCCACCACCAGCCGTCGGCGATGAACGGCACCGGCGACAGCCAGCCGCCGAAGAACAGCAGCGACAAGAGCGCGCACATCAGATACATGGCGATGTATTCGCCCGCCATGAACAGCAGGTAGGGCGTGGACGAATATTCGGTCATGAAGCCCGCGACCAGTTCGGATTCCGCCTCGACCAGATCGAAGGGCGGGCGGTTGCACTCGGCCAGGGCCGAGACGAAGAACAGCACCACCATCGGCAGGTGCGGCAGCCAGTACCAGTTCAGCAGGCCGTAGTCGCCGCGCTGCGCCTCGACGATGGCGGTCAGGTTCATCGAGCCGGTCGAGATGATGACACCGATGATGATCAAGCCCAGCGACACCTCGTAGGAGATCATCTGCGCCGCCGAACGCAGCGAGGCGAGGAACGGGTATTTCGAGTTCGAGGCCCAGCCGCCCATGATGACGCCGTAGACTTCCAGCGAGGAGGCGGCAAAGATGAACAGGATGCCTACGTTGATGTTCGCCATCACCCAGCCCTCGTCGAAGGGGATGACGACAAAGGCGAACAGCGCCAGCATCATCGACAGGAAAGGCGCCAGGAAATAGACGAACTTGTCGGCGCCGGCCGGGACGACGATTTCCTTGACGATATATTTCAGCGCGTCGGCAAAGGTCTGCAACAGGCCCCAGGGACCGACCACGTTCGGGCCGCGGCGCATCTGCACCGCCGCCCAGATCTTGCGGTCGCCATAGACCATGAAGATCAGCGAGCCCATGACGAAGGCGATGACCGCCAGACCCTGCAAGAGCAGGCTGAGTGCGAAACCGTAGGGCGAGGCCCAGAATTCAGCCATGATCTTTCGTCCCTCTCATCACGCCGCGGGAATGCCGCGTGCCTTGCATTCCTGCAAGGTCTGTTTCGTTGTCATCACCGTCAGGCCCATCGGTTTTCTTTCGGAAAGCGTGAAGACCGAGCCGACGACCATCTTCCCGCCCCGCTTGTCGCGAAGCGTGCGGATGTGGCGGGCATAGGGCGCCCCTTTCGCATCGGCCCAGCTGGCCAGCGCGCATGTGGCATAGGCGAAGGCGGTGTCGGCGTCCACCCCGCCGCGCAGGTTTGCCGTCACTTCCACCAGGCTGTCCGTGCCCTTGCGCGAACCGGCCAGCGAGGCGACCTGCGCCCCCTGGAAATCCCGCGGATCGGCCTCGAAACTGGTGGGCAGGTTCAGCCGCAGCGGCCGCGTGCGCGCCGCGAATTCGGCCAGTGCCTTTTCCTGGGCCGTGGGCTCGCGCTTGCGCACCGGCGCCATGTCCGGCAGGCCCGACAGGTCCAGGTCCAGATTCGCGTTCAGCGCCATCAGGTCGGCCTCGGTCACGGCAAAGGCGTCGCGGCCCTCGGGGCTGTCCAGCGCCATTTCGCTGACCGAGCCGTCGGGCTCCAGGATCAGGATCTCGCCCGACTTGGTCGAGATCCGGCCCCTGGTCAGCACCTTCTTGTCCGGGGCGCCTGCGTCGCTTTGCAGCACCGCGACGCCCAGCTCGGCCGGCTTGGGCTGCGGGCGCGCGTCCTTGGTCGCGCCGCAGCCGGCCAGCAGCGCCAGGGCACCGGTCGCGGCCAGCAGGGCAAGACGGACCCGCATCGCGCTCACTCCGCCGCCAGCGCCGGGGCCTTGCGGGCCGCGGCCATGGCCGAAAGCTCGCCCATCAGCGGCGACGAGCGGGCGATGGGGTTGGTCAGGTAGAAATCCTTGACCGCATAGCGGAAGCTCGCCTGCCCCAGGTCGAAGCGGTCGAGCGGCTGCCATTCGTTCTGCGGCACCTGGTCGATCTGCGCCAGATGCGGCACGGCCTCGACCAGCTTGCGGCGCAGCCCGGCCAGGCTGTCCCAGGGTTGGGTCTTGCCCAGTTCGGCCGAAAGCGCGCGCAGGATCGCCCAGTTCTCTTTGCCCTCGCCCGGCGCGAAATTGGCCCGCATGGCCAGCTGCGGCCGGCCTTCGGTGTTCACGAACAGGCCGCTTTCCTCGGTATAGCAGGCGCCGGGCAGGATGATGTCGGCGCGATGCGCGCCGCGGTCGCCATGGCTGCCCTGATAGATCACCAGCGGCCCGGCAGCGATGTCCACCTCGTCCGCGCCGAGGTTGTAGATCACCTCGGCCCCTTCGATGGCGGCCAGCAGCCCGCCCTCGGTCACGGCGCCGACGTCCATCGCGCCGACGCGGCCGGCGGCGGTGTGCAGCACCAGGAGCTTGCTGTCGCCGCGCTCGCAGATGCGCATGGCATGGGCCAGCACCGCCTCGCCATCCGCCTCGCGCAGGGCGCCCTGGCCGACGATGACGATGCCGGGGGTGCCGTCCTTGTTCGACAGGTCCTCGTCCGCCAGCCGGGCCAGCGCGGCGCGGTCGTTGCCGAAATGGTGGTAGTTATAGGTCAGGTCCGCCGGCTCGCCGATCAGCGCCACCTGCGCGCCATGAGCCCAGGCCTTGCGGATGCGGGCGTTCAGCACCGGCGCCTCGTCGCGCGGGTTGGTCCCGATCAGCAGGATGCGCTTGGCATGGTCGATATCCTCGATCCGCGCCGTGCCGACATAGGCCGAGCGGTTGCCAATGGGCAGCCGGGCGCCGTCGGTGCGGCATTCGACGCGACCACCCAGCCCCTCGACCAGCTGCTTGAGGCTGAAGGCGGCTTCGGCCGGGACCAGGTCGCCGACCAGCCCCGCCACTTTCTTGCCCTTCATCGCCTGCGCGGCGGCCTCCAGCGCCTCAGGCCAGCTGGCCGGGCGCAGGCGGCCGTTCTCGCGGATATAGGGCCGGTCGAGGCGCTGGCGGCGCAGCCCGTCCCAGACGAAGCGGGTCTTGTCGCTGATCCACTCCTCGTTCACGCCGTCATGGTTGCGCGGCAGGATGCGCATGACCTCGCGGCCCTTGGTGTCGACGCGGATGCTGGACCCCAGCGCATCCATCACGTCGATGGATTCGGTCTTGGTCAGCTCCCACGGCCGGGCGGTGAAGGCATAGGGCTTGGAGACCAGCGCGCCGACCGGGCACAGGTCGATGATATTGCCCTGCATGTTCGATTCCAGCGTCTGGTTCAGATAGCTGGTGATCTCGCTGTCCTCGCCGCGGCCGGTCTGGCCCATCTGGGTGATGCCGGCGACCTCGGTGGTGAAGCGCACGCAGCGGGTGCAGGAGATGCAGCGCGTCATATGCGTCTCGACCAGCGGGCCGAGGTTCAGATCCTCGGAGGCGCGCTTCGGCTCGCGGTAGCGGCTGAAATCCACGCCATAGGCCATGGCCTGGTCCTGCAGGTCGCATTCGCCGCCCTGGTCGCAGATCGGGCAGTCCAGGGGATGGTTGATGAGCAGGAACTCCATCACCCCCTCGCGGGCCTTCTTGACCATAGGGCTGTTGGTGCGGATCTCCGAGGGCGCGCCCTCGGGACCGGGGCGCAAGTCCTTGACCTGCATGGCGCAGGAGGCGGCGGGCTTGGGCGGGCCGCCCACCACCTCGACCAGGCACATGCGACAGTTGCCGGCGATCGACAGCCGCTCGTGATAGCAGAAACGCGGCACCTCGATCCCGGCCAGTTCGCAGGCCTGGATCAGGGTCATGTTGGGATCGACCTCGATAATCACGTTGTCGATCTTGATCTTGCGAAGATCCGCCATCTTGTCTTCCCTTATCCCTCGCGCCCGGAAACCGCGCCGGAACGATCTCCGGCGGGTTTTGCGCGATGTAAATGCTGGCCGAAGGCTGGCCCGGTTTGCTGTGGCCCCGTCGATCCCATCCGTCCCGGCGTCATGGCTGCGCCTCCTGCACGGGAACGGTCGCGCGGGCGCCATCCTGCCCCGGCTGCGGCGCGCGCTCGGCGGCAAAGCCGTCGGCGGCGATCATCGCCGCCGCTGCCGCCGCCATCAGGGCGATGCCGATCCGGTTCATCCACGTCTTCATTTCGCCACCAAAAGGCTGCCGATTACGGTATTGCGCGCGATCTCCTGCCGGCCGACGCGGCAAAAGCTCTCGGGGTCTTCTGCCTTGGCGCCCTGGCGGGCCAGATAGTCCTCGGCCACGGCATAGATGCGCGCCTTGTCCGCCTTGCTGTCCAGGAAGGCGTCGATCTGCGCGCGGGAATAGCCCTTGGTCTCGGCATAGCGCTTGAGCTTGCGCGCCTCGCCATAGGCGTAAAGGATGCGGCCGTCGATGCTGGGGCAGGTGCGGCGGATGCGGTCGGCGATGCGCGCGGCGATCAGCCGGTCGTTGATGTATTTCTCCTGGGCCAGCGGCTCCAGCGCGGCTGCGGGTGTGGCAAGCGTCGCGGCGATCAGAACGGCGGGGATCAGCTTCATGGCAATAGCCTCCTTGTCATGGCCTTTTGCCATAACATGCGGCCGCCCCGAAGGTTCGGCACCAAGCCGTGAGGGCGCCGTGATGCGGCCCCACCGGCGCGCGCGCAGGCGCGGGCTTTCCCCCTGGGGGGTCCGCCATGCCGGGATGAGGGGGCCGGTCGCCATCGTCGCCTACTCCGCCGCCATCGCGCCCATGCGGCCGCTGCGCTTGGCCTTGATCCGGTCCTCGATCTCTTCGCGGAAATTGCGGATCAGGCCCTGGATCGGCCAGGCGGCCGCATCGCCGAGCGCGCAGATGGTGTGGCCCTCGACCTGCTTGGAGACGTCGAAGAGCATGTCGATCTCTTCGATCTCGGCATCGCCGCGCACCAGGCGCTCCATCACCCGCATCATCCAGCCGGTGCCCTCGCGGCAGGGCGTGCATTGGCCGCAGCTTTCGTGCTTGAAGAACTTGGACAGCCGCCAGATCGCCTTCACCACATCGGTGGACTGGTCCATGACGATCATGCAGGCCGTGCCGAAGGACGAGCGCAGCTCGCGCATGCCGTCATAGTCCATGATGGCGTTTTCGCATTGCTCGGCCGTCAGCACCGGGCAGGAGGCGCCGCCGGGGATCACCGCCTTGAGGTTCTTCCAGCCGCCGCGGATGCCGCCGCCATGCTTCTCGATCAGCTCGCGCATGGGGATCGACATGGCCTCTTCGACCACGCAGGGGGTGTTGACATGGCCGGTCAGGCCGAAAAGCTTCACGCCCGCGTTGTTCGGGCGGCCGAAGCTTGCGAACCATTCCGGGCCGCGGCGCAGGATGGTCGGCACCACGGCGATGGATTCGACGTTGTTCACCGTGGTCGGGCAGCCATAGAGGCCCGCGCCGGCCGGGAAGGGCGGCTTCATGCGCGGCATGCCCTTCTTGCCTTCCAGCGATTCCAGCAGCGCGGTTTCCTCGCCGCAGATATAGGCGCCGGCGCCGTGATGCAGGTAGAGGTCGAAATCCCAGCCCGACTGGGCCGCGTTCCGGCCCAGCAGGCCCGCGTCATAGCATTCGTCGATGGCGGCTTGCAGCGCCTCGCGCTCGCGGATGAACTCGCCGCGGATATAGATATAGGCGGCGTGCGCGCCCATGGCGAAGCTGGCGATCAGCGCGCCTTCGATCAGCGTATGCGGATCGTGGCGCATGATCTCGCGGTCCTTGCAGGTCGCGGGCTCGGATTCGTCGGCGTTGATGACCAGATAGGACGGGCGGCGGTCGGATTCCTTGGGCATGAAGGACCATTTCATGCCGGTGGGGAAGCCCGCGCCGCCCCGCCCGCGCAGGCCCGAGGCCTTCATCTCGTCGACGATCTTGTCGCGGCCGCGCTGGATGATCGCGGCGGTGCCGTCCCAATGGCCGCGCTTGCGGGCGCCGGCCAGGCTGCGGTCGCCCATGCCGTAGAGGTTCGTAAAGATCCGGTCCTGATCGTTCAGCATCGTCTTATCCTTGTCCCTGCGAGGACGCCTTGCGCCGCCGCCAGATCCGAAAGGTCACCAAAAGCGACCAGATCAAGGCCCCCATCGCCGCAAGATCGGCGAGAAAGGCATATTTCGCGGGCCAGTCCTGCTGGCCCCCCAGCCATTGCACCCCCAGCCACAGCGCCATGGTGACGGCGATCACCACCGCCACCAGACGCATCTGCCGGGCATCCGCCGCGGCGGCCCTATCCGCCTGCGACGCCGCATGTCCTGCCGGGCGGGCCATCACGCGGCCCCGCCCTTGTCGATGCGGCGGGAATGGCCGGTCTCGCCCCCCGCCGCCAGCAATTTCGCCTGACCGACCCAGTCGTCGGCCTCGATCCGCCCGCCCATCCGGCCCAGCCGCTGCGCGAAATCGGCGACGGTTGCGGCATCCCAGGCGGCGATCTGGTCATAGCGCGTCACGCCCTGCGCGTTCAGCCAGTCCGAGATCTTGGGGCCGATCCCCTTGATCCGCTGCAGGTCGTCGGCGCCCGGCACGGGCTTGGCGGCGGCTGCAGGCACGGCTGCGGGCGCGACTACGGGCGGCGGCTCCGAAGAGGGCATGGTCCCCGCGACGATGGGCATCTGCGTGCCCGAGGTGAAGGGCTCGGGCCCCAGAGAGCCGCTGACCAGCAGCGTCTCGGGCTGGCGGTCCACCGCGGCGCGCTGCCAGTCGGTGCCGGTCAGGCCGGGGCCGTCCTCGAACAGTTCGGGCCGCTCGTGGCAGACCAGCCAGACCATCAGCGCCCCGAACAGCACGAAGGTCACGACGCCCAGGAACAGCCCGGCCAGCCAGTGCAGGTCGCCGATGCCGGCGGTGAACAGCAGCACCACCACCCCGGCGATTGCCGCCGAGATCCAGCAGTTCCTGTTGCACTCTGCCCGTTCCATCGCGACCAGCCCGCCCCCTTTCGATCAGACGCCGTTCTGCGCCGCCAGCCAAGGCGTCGTGATCGGCACCTCGGTCCCGTCGATGCGCTTGATCGTGTCGCCCAGCCGCAGCGCCCGCGCGACGCTGGCGTTATGCGCCTCGCCGCCCTTGAGATCGGCCAGCGCGGTCGGGCCGCCCAGGGCCTCGGCCGAGAAGCGGCCGTTCTGCGGACCCGGCACCGGCACCTCGCCCGCCGAGAAGCGGTCGATCAGCGCCGACAGTTTCTCGGCCGTCAGGTCCTCGTAGAAATCCTTGCCGATCTGGGCCATGGGCGCATTGGTGCAGGCGCCCAGGCATTCGACCTCTTCCCAGGAAAAGCGGCCGTCGGCCGACAGCGCATGCGGCTCGGCCGCGATCTTTTCCTTGCAGACCCGGATCAGGTCCTCGGCGCCGCAGATCATGCAGGTGGTGGTGCCGCAGATCTGGATATGCGCGACCGAACCCACCGGCTGGAGCTGGAACATGAAATAGAAGGTCGCGACCTCGAGCGCCCGGATATAGGGCATGCCCAGCAGGTCGGCGCAATATTCGATGGCCGGGCGGCTCAGCCAGCCCTCCTGTTCCTGGGCGCGCCACAGGACCGGGATGATCGCCGATTGCTGGCGGCCTTCCGGGTATTTGGTCATCTGGGCGCGAGCCCAGTCCAGGTTGGCGGGCGTGAACTCGAACGAGTCCGGCTGGATGGGGGACAGACGGCGCAGCATCAGCGGTCAACCTCTCCGAAAACGATGTCGAGCGTGGCGATGATCGCCGGGACGTCGGCCAGCATGTGGCCGCGCGACATCCAGTCGATCGACTGGAGATGCGCAAAGCCGGGCGCACGCAGCTTGGCGCGCCAGGGCTTGTTGGTGCCGTCGGCGACGATGTAGACGCCGAACTCGCCCTTGGGCGCCTCGACGGCGGCATAGACCTCGCCGGCCGGAACCCGGAAGCCCTCGGTGTAAAGCTTGAAGTGATGGATCAGGCTTTCCATGTCGCGCTTCATCTCGGTGCGCCTGGGGGGCGTCAGCTTGCCGCGGGCCAGCACGTCCCCCGCGGGCTCGGCGCGCAGCTTGCGGACCGCCTGCTGCATGATCTTGCAGGATTCGCGCATCTCGGCCATGCGGCACAGATAGCGGTCGTAGCAGTCGCCGTTCTTGCCGACCGGGATCTGGAAGTCGAATTCGTCATAGCATTCATAGGGCTGCGACCGCCGCAGATCCCAGGCCAGGCCCGAGCCGCGCACCATGACGCCGCTATAGCCCCAGTCCAGCGCGTCGTCCTCGGTCACGATGCCGATGTCGACCAGGCGCTGCTTGAAGATGCGGTTTTCCGTCAGCAGCGTGTCGAGGTCGTCGACCAGCCTGGGGAAGCGCTCGCACCATTCCTCGATGTCGTCCAGAAGGTCGGGCGGCAGATCCTGATGCACGCCGCCGGGCCGGAAATAGGCCGCATGCAGCCGCGCCCCGCAGGCGCGCTCGTAGAAGATCATCAGCTCTTCCCGCGCCTCAAAGCCCCAGAGCGGCGGGGTCAGCGCGCCCACGTCCATGGCGCCGGTGGTGATGCCCATCAGGTGGTTCAGGATGCGGCCGATTTCCGAGTAGAGCACCCGGATCAGGCTGGCGCGGCGCGGAATCGTGGTGCCGGTCAGCCGCTCGATCGCCAGGCACCAGGCATGTTCCTGGTTCATCGGCGCCACATAGTCCAGCCGGTCCAGATAGGGCAGGTTCTGCAGATAGGTGCGGCTTTCCATCAGCTTCTCGGTGCCGCGGTGAAGCAGGCCGATATGCGGGTCGGCGCGCTCGACGATCTCGCCGTCCAGCTCCAGCACCATGCGCAGCACGCCGTGGGCGGCCGGGTGCTGGGGGCCGAAGTTGATGTTGAAGTTGCGGATGCTCTGCTCGCCGGTCAGGGCGTCCATCGAGCCGTCGTCATAGCTGTTCTTGCGGATGTCGCCGTCCATGGTCAGCCCTCAAATCCGATGCGTGGCGCGCAGGCAGGCTGCGCGGCTGCGGTCACTTCTTCGCCTCCGGCGCCTTCTCGTCGCCCGGAAGCACGTATTTCGCGCCCTCCCAGGGGGACAGGAAGTCGAACTGGCGGTATTCCTGAACCAGGTTCACCGGCTCGTAGACCACCCGCTTCTCGATGTCGCTCCAGCGCACCTCGGTATAGCCGGTCGTCGGGAAGTCCTTGCGCAGCGGATGGCCGCGGAAGCCGTAGTCGGTCAGGATGCGGCGCAGGTCGGCATGGCCCGAGAACAGAATGCCGAACAGGTCGAAGACCTCGCGCTCATACCAGTTGGCGCCGGGAAAGACGCCGGTCAGGCTGGGCACCAGCTCGTCCTCGCGCACCTGGACCTTCACCCGGATGCGCTGGTTCTGATACATCGACAGCAGGTGATAGACCACGTCGAAGCGCGCCGGCCGCGCCGGGTTGTCCACCGCGGTGATGTCGATCAGCGTGGAAAAGCGGCAGTTCGGATCGTTGCGCAGGAACTCGATCAGGCCGATCACGCCCGAGAGCGTCGCGTTCACCGTCAGCTCGCCAAAGGCGACCTGGGTCGAGATCACGTCGTTCTCGCGGCGCAGCGCGATATGCTCGGCCAGTTCCAGCAGGGCGGCGTCAGAGAGGGCTTCGGACATGGCTCACCTCACCAGCGTGCCGGTGCGCCGGATGCGGCGCTGGAGTTGCAGGATGCCGTAGAGCAGCGCCTCGGCGGTCGGGGGGCAGCCGGGAACGTAGATGTCCACCGGCACGATGCGGTCGCAGCCGCGCACCACCGAATAGGAATAGTGATAGTAGCCGCCGCCGTTGGCGCAGCTGCCCATCGAGATGACATAGCGCGGCTCGGGCATCTGGTCATAGACCTTGCGCAGCGCCGG
>JAANMY010000795.1_pt1 | contig 40656 bp, 40 predicted proteins | sample 7279691 | NCBI WGS metagenome assembly JAANMY01 (sample SAMN14094543, study PRJNA606508) | bioreactor metagenome | isolation source: A lab-scale SPAN reactor treating ammonium-rich wastewater day 388 | place: Ireland: Galway | collected 2018-02-07 | reverse complement strand
GAGATCGAGAAGCAGCGGGCCGGCGTCGAGCACGCGGCGGAGCTCGCTCGTGTCGCGCAGCGAGAATGGGCGGTGCGGATGTCTGTCCGCCGGGCGTGGAGCGAGTGGTCGGCGCTCGACGCACAACTGTCGGCGACGCGCGACTTTCTCGCTCGTGTGGATCAAGTCCTTTCGATCGTGGACAAGATGGAGCAAGCGGGCGAGATGGCTCGCACCGAGGCGCGGCTCTTCCGGATAGAGAAAGCCACGAAGGCTTCAGAACTTGCGGTGCTGGAGGTTCGAGCGCGTGAGGCCGATTTGGGCCTCCGGCAACTGATGGGAATATCCCCGGATGCACCTCTGCGCTTTCAGGCCGACGGCATCGGTCTGGCGCGGGCCGGTTCGCGCTTGGCTGTGGAACCTGCTGAACTCGAGAGCCGCAGTCCGGCGATGCTGGTCGCTGCAGCGGAGTACGAGATAGCGGAGAAGACCCTCGAACTCGAGGTTCGCAAGCAGTACCCGGACCTGCACATCGGTCCCGGATACGGAAACGAGGACGGCCAGAACCAGGTGCTCCTTGGACTGTCCGTGCCGATCCCGATCTTGAACGCCAACCGTCGCGGAATCGCCGAGGCCCGAGCCCAACGTGAACTGGCTCGGGCTGGTGCCGAGGCGACGCTGGAGCAGACCATCGGGAGTTTGAGGGCGGCTGAAGCAAGGCTTCGAGCAGCCACGCTTCGCCGGCAGACCCTCGAAACCGAGATCGTGCCGCTGGTCGATGCGCAGTACGCCGATGCCCGCGAAGTTGCACGGCTCGGCGAGGTCAACACGCTCGTGCTCCTGGAGAGTCTGACTCGCCAGCAGGAAGCCAAGATCGGACTCGTTGAGGCCGCTCGCGACGAGGCGATCGCGACCGTTGACCTTGAAGAAGTGATTGGCCCTCCGCCCGCCTCGCCGCCGCCGCTTACTCCTGCATCGATCCCAGCCGATTCGGGCTCGGTCGTTCCGGTTCAACGTTCTCCCATCACACCCACCACCAGCGGCACCAACCGCTGATCGACTCCACGAGCACACCATGCACACCACACGATCATCCACACGGCTGGCACTCACGCTTGGCTTGGCCCTTGCCTTGGCCGGTTGCGACCGAAAGGTCGAGAAGCACGCCGAAGGCGATGGCCACGACCACGGTTCCGAATCCGCCGGCTCCGGAGCAGGCGGGCAGGCCCCGACCAATCGCGTGGACATTCCCGCGTCGGTCCGCCAGAACCTCGGCATCACCTTCGCCAAAGTCGAGTCGCGTAACGTCGCCCAGACACTCCGCGTACCGGGCCGGTTCGAACTGCTCCCCACGGCCCGGCGTGAGTATCGCACACCCCTCGCTGGCCGCGTCGAACTGCTGGTGAGCCAGTACCAGAAAGTGGAACCGGGCACGCCGCTCTACCGCGTGGATGCCTCCGCCTGGCGCGAGCTGCACGAACAGATCGCCGCGATGCAAGCCCGCGTGGATTCGATGGGGCCGCTGCGCGATGCCCATCGCAGGCACGAGCAGAGCCTCGCCGACAAGGTGGCGCTCTGGCAAGAGCGGCTGAAGCAACTGGAAGAACTCAGGGCGGCCGGGGGCGGGAGCGCTGCACAGTTCACCGAGGCTCGCGCCACGCTGAACGCGACGCAAGCCGAACTCGCCGACGTGATGGAAAAGGACGCGGAGTTGCAAGCACAGCAGAAGCAGGCCGAGGCCGAACTGCGATCACTTGTTGCGCGGCGCGATTCACTCGCCCGCGCCGGGCGGTGTGGCGACGCGACACTACGAAGTGCGGACGCCGCAGGTGCGACGGGTCAGTACGACGGGTTCACGGTCTGCGCGGTCGCGGCCGGAATCGTCGAGGCCGTTGGCATCACCCCGGGCGGACTGGCGGAAGAGAGCGGGCTCATCGTGAGCATCGTGCAGCCCGACCAGATCAGGTTCCGGGCCCGCGGCTTGCAGTCGGACTTGGGCCGCCTGCGCGACGGACTACAAGTCAGGATCGCCCCGCCGCAGGGCGGCAGCATTCCTCTCGAAGATGCGATGGGCGGCGTGCTGAAGATCGGCTTGTCGGCTGATGCCGACGAACGCACCGTGGACCTTGTCGTCATCCCGGACACGCTTGCGGCGTGGGCTCGCAACAGCGTCTCGGCGCACCTGGAGGTCGTGCTCGCGGGCGGCACGGAAGAACTGGCCATCCCGCAGTCTGCCGTGGTGCGGGACGGAGCGCGAGCCATCATCTTCCGCCGCGATCCTGCCAACGCCGACAAGGTGATCCGCATGGAGGCGGACCTGGGGCTGTCCGACGGCCGCTGGGTTGTCATCGCCAGCGGCGTGAAGGAAGGCGACGAGATCGTCCTCGGCGGGAACTTCCAGTTGATGCTCGCGACCAGCGGCTCCTCCGAGAAGGCCGGGCACTTCCACTCCGACGGCACCTTCCACGAAGGGAGCCACTAACTCATGCTCGCCAAACTCATCGCGTTCTCGCTCAAGCAGTCGTCGCTCATCGTCGTCATGGCGGGGCTGGTGCTGGTCTTCGCCGGCATCAAGGTCAAGGACATGCCGGTGGATGTCTTTCCGGAGCTCAACGCGCCCACGGTGGTCGTGATGACCGAGGCGGGCGGGCTGGCGGCCGACGAGGTGGAACTGAACGTCACGTTCCCGATCGAGACGGCGGTCAACGGCCTGCCCGGCACCCGGCGGGTGCGATCGGCCTCGGCCACGAGTCTGTCCATCGTCTGGGTCGAGTTTGACTGGGGCACGGACATCTATCGCGCCCGGCAACTGGTCTCCGAGCGATTGGCGGCGGTTCGCGGGAGTCTCCCGCCCGGTGCGCACGCGGAGATCACGCCCGTGACCAGCATCACCGGCGAGATCATGTTGATGGCCTTGTCGAGCCCCGACGGCTCGGTCACGCCGCTGGAGATGCGTTCGTTCGCGGAGTTTGACCTGCGGAACAAGATTCTCGCGGTGCCGGGCGTGGCCCAGGTGGTCGCCATCGGCGGCGAGCTGCCGCAGTATCAGATCAACGTCAAGCAGGACCAACTCGCGTTGTACGGGCTCACGATCGGCGACGTGGTCGAGGCCGCGAAGGGCGCGCACTCGACGGCGAGCGCGGGCTATGTGCCCAACTGGGAGAATCAGGAACTGCCCATCCGCCAGACCGCCCGCGTGACGAGTGCGGAGGACATCAAGAACACGCTGGTCCGCTTTCACAACGGTGCGGCGGTGACGATCGGGCAAGTGGCCGATGTGCAACTCGGCCCCTCGCCCAAGCGCGGCACGGCCACCGACCGTGCCATGCCCGCGGTGGTCATCAGCGTCCAGAAGTCGCCCGGCACCAACACGCTCAACCTCACGACCCAGATCGACGGCGTGCTGGACCAGATGGAAAAGGCCATGCCCAAGGGGATGGTCCTGAACCGCGACCCCTTCCGGGCCTCGCGGTTCATCGAGCGGAGCATCCACAACGTCGTCAAGGTCTTGATCGAGGCGTCGGTCATTGTCGCGGTGATCCTGATCCTCTTCCTGCTCAACGTGCGGGCGACGATCGTGACGCTGACGGCCTTGCCGCTCTCGCTGGCGGTCGCGCTGCTCTTGCTGTGGGCCTGGGGGCTGTCGATCAACGTCATGACGCTGGGCGGCCTGGCGGTGGCGATCGGCGAACTGGTGGACGACGCCATCATCGACGTGGAGAACGTGCTGCGGCGGCTCAAGGAGAATGCGTCATTGCCCGAGGCGCAGCGCAAGTCGCTGGTGGAGGTCATTTACACCGCCAGCAACGAGATCCGCTCGTCGGTGGTCTTCGCCACCATCATCATCTGCATGGTCTTCGTGCCGCTGCTGTTCTTGCAAGGACTGGAAGGCCGGTTCTTCCAGCCGCTGGGCATCGCGTACATCATCTCCATCATGGCGTCGCTCATCGTGGCGCTCACCGTCACGCCCGCGCTGTGCAAGTGGCTCTTCTCCGGGTCGTTCGGCAAGAAGGCTCGTGGCGGCGGCGGCGGAGACGCGCACGCGGAGCACGACGGCTGGCTGGTTCGCAAGTTGAAGGGCATCTACGAACCCACGCTGCGGGCCAGCGTCCGCAACCGGGGCATCGTGCTGGGCGGCGCGGCGGTGCTCACGGTCCTCTCGCTGATCCTGATGTCCACCTTCGGCACATCGTTCCTGCCCGCGTTCAAGGAGGGCACGTTCACGGTCTTCCTGCTCGCGCCGCCGGGCACGTCGCTGGTCGAGAGCAATCGCCTGGCGACGGGCGTGGAGGCCCAGCTCGCTCAGATCGAGGGCGTGTCGAGCGTGACTCGCCGCACGGGCCGGGCCGAGCGCGATGAGCACGCCGAGCCGGTGAGCAGTTCGGAGGTCGAGGTCACGATGAAGCCGGGCGTGGATCAGGACAAGGTCCGCGCCGCCATCGACCGCATCATCGCCAACATCCCGGGCATCACCACGATGGTCGGCCAGCCCATTGAGCACCGCCTGAGCCACGTCCTTTCGGGCACGCCCGCCGCGATCGCGATCAACGTCTACGGCGAGGACCTCAACGTCCTGCGTTCGCTCGCCAAAGAGATCGAGGCCGCGATCAAGCCCATCCCCGGCACTCGCGATGTCGCGGCCAACCGCGAAATCATGATCACCTCGCTGCCCATCCGCTACCGCCCGCAGGACTTGACGGCCGCCGGGCTTTCACCCGGCGCGGCCGCCGAGCAGGTGCAGCAGGCGCTGTACGGCGAGACCGTGGCGGAGGTGAGCCAGGGCGTCCGCCGCTATGAGATGGTCGTGCGGCTCGCCGAGAGCGAGCGGGAGCGGATCGACCAGATCATGGACCTGCAGCTGCGCGGCGCGGCATCCGCGAGCGGTGAAGGGAAGGGTGCGATCGTGCGGCTGCGCGATGTTGCCGACATCGGCCCGGAGAAGACCAGCAACCTGATTGCCCGCGAGAACGCCCAGCGCAAGGCGGTGGTCTCCACCAACGTCGCTGATGGTTACAACCTCGGGCAGTTGGTGGCCCAGGTGCAGGCCAAGGTGGACCCGATCGTGCAGAAGGCCGGGTACACCGTTCATTACGGCGGGCAGTTCGAGGCCCAGCAGTCCGCGAGCAGAACCATCTACATCATGGGCGCGGGCGTGTCGGTCTTCATGTTCCTGCTGCTGAAACTCTCCACCGGCAAGGCCCGCGTCGCGCTGCTCGTCATGCTTAACCTGCCGCTCGCGCTCATCGGCGGCATCGCGGCGATCTATCTGACCGAGAGCCCTTCTCTTGTCGGCAACACGCTGGCGCTCTTCGGCCTGTCGTCGTCTCGCTACATCGCGCCCGTGATCTCCATCGCCAGCATGGTGGGGTTCGTGACCCTCTTCGGCATCGCCGTCCGCAACGGCATCCTGCTGGTGAACCACTACGACCACCTGCAACAGCACGAGGGCAAGAGCATCGCCGACTCGATCATCCAGGGATCGATGGAGCGCCTGGTGCCGATCCTGATGACGGCGCTCACGGCCTTGCTGGGACTCGTGCCGCTGGCGCTCGCCAAGGGCAAGCCCGGCAGCGAACTGCTCGCGCCGCTGGCGATCGTCGTCCTGGGCGGGCTGGTCTCGTCAACGTTCCTCAACCTCTTCGTCGTCCCCGCCGGCTACGCGCTGGCGTTCAAAGTGAAGCACCCCGCGACCGACCAGCCAGGCGTTCTGGCCCGGCTGCTGCGTCGCGCGTCCAAAAAGTCCCCGTCCACCAACTGATCGCAAGGAGTCTGAACCATGAGCATCACCCGCACATTGTCCCTCACGCTCGCCGTCCCCGCGCTCGCGCTTGCGTTGTCGATGAGCGCCTGCGAGAAGAAGGCCGAGGCACCCGCCAAGCCCGCCGCTGGTTCCGCTGGAGCCACCAAATCAGACGGGCACGACCACAAAGCCGGTGACGGCCACGATCACAAGTCGGGCGACGGGCACGATCACAAGGATGGTGACGACCACGACCACAAGCATGGCCACGGGCACGGCCCCAAGACCGAACTTGGCACGCAGTCGGCGGGCGGCATGACCATCGCCGCCGCGCGCGAGGGCGATGTCACGCCCGGCGGCGAGGCCACGTTCGACATCACGGTCTCCGGCGGCACGGGCAAGCCCGCGGCGGTGCGCGTGTGGGTGGGCTCTCAGGACGGCAAGGGCTCAATCAAGGGCAAGGCCGAGGCCGAGGGCGACGGCTGGCACGCCCACGCCGAAGTGCCCAAGCCCCTGCCCGCGGGGAGCAAACTGTGGGTGGAGGTCGAGACCGCCAAGGGCGAGAAGCACGTCGTCGGGTTCGAACTTAAGTCGTAAGCAGACTGGCCGCCGGAGCGATGCCCCGGCCATGCCGCGCTCGTTCACATCCACGTTCATTGTTTCGAGGATTCCACCATGAAGACCACCACCGCCTCCAAGCGTTCCATCTGGTCCCTCTCCCTGAGCGTCGCCGCGGCGCTCGCATCGGCGACGCCCGCGCTGGCCCAGCACGACCACGGCAAGGGTCAGCCGGCGGGCTCGCACGCACACGGCGATGCCGCCCACGCCACGTACTTCTGCCCCATGCACTGCGAGGGGACCAAGACCTACGACAAGCCCGGCAAGTGCCCAAAGTGCGGCATGAACCTCAAGAAGCAGACCACCGATGCATTCTCGGTTGACATCAACCCCGTGGGCGGGGCTATCACCGTGGGCAAGCCCGCCACGCTCGTCTTCACCATCAAGGACCCCACGGGCCTGCCCGTCACGAAGGTCGAGACGGTCCACGAGAAGCCGCTGCACTTGCTCATGGTCAGCAAGGACCTCTCGTGGTTCGCCCACGAGCACCCGACGCTCCAGCAGGACGGCACGTTCACCTTCACCTACACCTTCCCCCAGGCGGGCGAGTTCTTCTTCTTTAGCGACTTCACGCCGCCCAAGGTCGGCCAGCAGGTGGTGACCGTGCCGGTGACGATCCCCGGCGCGGCCCCCGCCTCCAAGCCGCTCACCATCGACTCGGACAAGCCCAAGACCATCGACGGCTACACGGTGACGCTGGAGACCGGCGGCCCCGTGAAGACCGGCGGCGCGACGCACCTGGCATACACCGTGAGCAAGGACGGCAAGCCGGTGACGACGCTGGCCCCGTACCTGGGCGCGATGGGGCATCTGGTCATCATCAGCGAGGACCGCGCGCAGTTCGTGCACAGCCACCCGCACGAGGGCGAGGGCCACAGCGCGGGCGGCCCGAAGGTGGACTTCGAGGCCCACTTCACCGTCCCCGGCACGTACAAGGGCTGGGCCCAGTTCAACGTCGGCACGAAGGAGAAGGAGCGGGTCATCACCGTGCCCTTCACCTTTGCCGTCGCCAAGGGCGAGGGAAAGAACGCCGGCGGGAAGGACGCCCATGACCACGGCGATCACGACCACGGCGCGGGGAGCGCGATCGGCACGGCCACCATCGGCGCGTGGACCGTCAAGGTCTCCGGCGAGATCGAGGCGGGCAAGGAAGCCCACCTGGACATCGAACTCTCCGGGAGCACGGAGAAGCCCGCCGCCGTCCGCGTGTGGATCGGCGCGCAGGACGGCAAGGGCGCGATGAAGCAGAAGGCCGACGGCGACGGCAAGGAGTACCACGCCCACGCCGACGTGCCCAGCCCCATCCCGGCGGACGCGAAACTCTGGATCGAAATCCAGAACGCCAGGGGCGTGAAGTCGGTCGGCGGGTTCGCGCTCAAGAAGTGACCGCGATCAGTGAGGGTCCGTGCTGGCGCAACCGCGCGGTCAAGCACGGCCTCAACATCCACCAGTAGCGCGGCGTCGTTGTCCGGGGGATTACGAACTGAGCTCACGTCCAACAAGTAGACACTGCGCTCTGTTCATTCTTCCGGGCTACCAGCTTTCATCCCTTCCGGAGACCAATATGCATCGATTCCTTTTCATCCTGACGAGCCTCGCGTGCCTTGGCGGATGCGCATCCAACCGTACTGACCTGGTCAAGTCTGGCTATCTCTCACTTCAGCCGACGCTCACTGCGTCGTTGGCCCACGCGCCAGAGGTATTCGAACGCGACGGAGCGTTAGTCGTCGAAGGACTGCTCGACTCGTCAGAGACCACCAAAGGCGGCCATGTCGATGTGCGGGTCGTCGCTCCAGACGGCACGGTCGCATACAACGCGTCAGTGACATTCCGTCGACCGGCGGCGATGACGCGAACCGGTCCGAGGGGCTCGTATTCAGGTCCTCGGTCTCGCGCAGACAGCCACGCCACATACTCGGTGCGGTTCCCCGGACTTCCTCCCGCTGGATCTGCCGTGCTGGTCAGGTTCGATGCACAGCCTCACCAACCGGAAGGATCGAAGTAAGCGGTGCGAACAAGCGTGTTCACCATCCCGGCGATGGATTGTCCCGCCGAAGAGGCGTTGATCCGCCGCCGGCTTGGCAAGCTCGCGGGCGTCTCGGACCTGCAGTTCGACCTGATAGGACGACGGTTGAAGGTGGTTCACGATGGCACGGTTGAAGCCGCAATCGTCGCCGCACTGGACGATATCGGCATGACATCCGCTCCCGACTCGATTTCGGTCCCAGAATCCGCTCGTGGTGCATGCCATTCCGATGAAACGTGCGACGCGTGTTCGACCGCGGTTGCGAGTTCTGCAAGTCCGTGGTGGCGGAGGTATGGGCTCTTCGCACTGTCGGGTGTGCTCGCGACGGGCGCGGAGGCGATGTACTTCGCGGGCGTGAAGGAAACCTCGTGGCCGGTGATTGTGGCGTCGGTCCTGTCGATCCTGCTCGGCGGCCTGCCCACGCTCAGGAAGGGCTGGATCGCGCTTCGGACCTTCACGCTCAACATCAACTTCCTCATGACGGTGGCGATCGTGGGCGGGGCCGTGATCGGCGCGTGGCCGGAGATCGCGCTGGTCACGTTCCTCTTCGCGCTCGCCGAGTTGATCGAGGCCAAGGCCCTCGACCGCGCCCGCGACGCCGTGAAGGGCCTCATGGCGATGGCCCCCGACGAGGCGAGCGTCAAGCAGCCCGACGGATCGTGGAAGATGACGAGCGCGGCGGAAGTCGCCGTCGGCGCGGTCGTGCAGGTGAGGCCCGGCGAGCGGCTCGCCCTTGACGGCATCGTGGTCGCGGGCGAATCGAGCGTCAACCAGGCTCCGGTGACGGGCGAGAGCGTGCCGGTGGACAAGAAGATCGGCGACAAGGTCTTCGCGGGGACGATCAACGAGTCGGGCGTGCTGGAGTTCACGACCACCGGCGGGAAGGACCAGACCACGCTCGCCAAGATCATCAGGACGGTGCAGGAGGCGCAGGGGAGCCGTGCGCCCACGCAGCGGTTCGTGGACAACTTCGCCAAGGTCTACACGCCGATCGTGTGCGTCGTGGCCGTGCTCATCGCGGTGGTGCCGTGGATGATGTTCAACCAGCCGTTCTATCCCTGGCTCTACAAGGCGCTGGTGCTGCTGGTGATCGCGTGCCCGTGCGCCCTGGTGATCTCGACACCCGTGACGGTCGTGAGCGGCCTGACGGCGGCGGCGAGGCGCGGCATCCTCATCAAGGGCGGCGTTCACCTGGAGAACGGGCGCAAGTTGAAAGTCATCGCGCTCGACAAGACTGGAACGATCACCGAGGGCAAGCCCCGCGTGACGGACGTGCAGCCCGTCGGGGCAACGAGCAAGGACGAAGTGCTGCGCATCGCGGCGAGCCTGGATGCACTCTCGCAGCACCCAGTGGCGCAGGCCGTGATCGCCGCGTGGGAGGGGCCGCGCGCGAACGTCGAGGCGTTCAAGTCGTTGACGGGCCGGGGCGTCGAGGGCCGCATCGACGGCGCGGCGTACTTCGTCGGCAACCACCGCCTCGCGGAGGAACGCACGGTCTGCTCGCTGGAGGTCGAGGCCGTCCTGAGCCACTTCGAGGTGCAGGGCAAGACGGCGGTCGTCGTCGCGTCGGAGCGCAAGGTCCTGGGCGTCATCGCCGTCGCCGACACGCCCCGCGAGAGCAGCGTCGAAGCGATCAAGTCGCTGCACGTCATGGGCGTCAAGACGCTCATGCTCTCGGGGGACAACCAGACCACGGCGTCGGCCATCGCCAAAGTCGTCGGCATCGATGAGGCCAAGGGAGGGATGCTCCCCGAGGACAAACTGACCGAGATCGAGCGATTGGCGAAAGAACACGGGGACGCCATCGGCATGGTCGGCGACGGTGTCAACGACGCCCCGGCCCTCGCCAAGAGCACCATCGGTTTCGCGATGGGCGCGGCGGGGACGGACACCGCGCTCGAAACCGCCGACGTGGCCCTCATGCAGGACGACCTGCGGGGCGTGCCGGAGTTCATCCTGCTCTCCCGCCGCACCGGTGCGATCCTGACCCAGAACATCACGCTGGCCATCGGCATCAAGGTGGTCTTCTTCGCGCTCACGATCGCGGGGCTGGGGACGATGTGGATGGCGGTCATCGCCGATGTGGGGGCGAGCCTCCTGGTCGTCGGGAACGGCCTCCGGTTATTGGGGCGGAGAGCGGGGCCGCCATCCACGCGGGCGGCGAACACACCCTGAACACCGGCGGTTCTTGAACCCGAGGCGACTTTGGCCGATACAATAGAACCTCTCATGCGTCACCCTCTGCTCCGCATCTTGGTCGCCTTGCTCATCGGCGTCATCACGCCGCTGTGCTGCTGCCAGGCGATGGCGATGGCGGGGAGCGTCTGCGGCGGGCGGCACGAGGCCATTGCCGCGCCGGACTCGTGCTGCCACGGGTGCTCAGAAGACTCCGCGCCGGACCACGAGCAGAGCGAGCCGACGGACGACGATTCCCCCGCACCCGGCAACTGTCCGTCGTGCCCGTCGTGTCAGGGCACATCGGCGGGCACGGGCGCGAAGGTTGAGGCCCGGCTGCCCGCGTTTGAGCAACAGTGGGATGCGCTCTCGACGCTAGCTCTCGCGGCGCTCTGGGAGTTGCCGCCGACGGTGCTGCGCATCAGGCCCGGCTTGCCCGGCTGGACGCACTCCCCGCCGTACCTGAAAGCCAACCGCGATGCGCTGCGGTGGCACTGCGCGCTCCTGGTGTAGTTCATTCCTGCCACGGACGCACGCCGTCCGAGCCGTCCCCGCGCCAGCGACACATGTTCGCCCGCGCGGGTGCTCCGCCATTGGCACGCGCCCCTTCCGGACGCTTTGCAGGAATGAACCATGACCCCGACGCAGACCGATCTGCGGGCGCTCAAACGCGGCCCGCGACCCGTGGACCATCCAGCCGCTCCATCGCACGCGGCCTCGGGAGGCACCGTCGTCATCGCGCGCCCCAAGGCGCGGTGGGCGACGCGGCTGCTGGTTCCCGCCGCCGTGCTGCTCGCGACCGGCGGACTGCTCGCATACGCCGCGCGGGATGCCCTCCGGCCCCGGCTTGCGGTGTATGTCGCCGCGGCGATTCCGAAGGAGAGCGTCGGCGGCGTGACTGCTGCGAAGAGCGCCGAAGCCTCGCCACAGCCGCCCGCCGATGCGCCCCTCGGGCCGGTCGCCGTGCAAGCGCCGGGGTGGATCGAGCCCGCGCCCTACGCGGTCAGCGTCCCCGCGCTGGCGGAGGGCGTCGTCCGGCAGGTGCTGGTGCTGGAAGGTGAGCGCATCGAGGCCGGGCAGGTGATCGCCCGGTTCATCGACGACGATGCGCGGCTGGCGGTGCGGGCCGCAGATGCGGAGGTCGCGCAGCGCGACTCGGATGTGGCCCACGCCCGGGCGGCGCTCGCGACCGCCGAGTCGCAGGTCGAGGTGGAACGCACCGCCGCCGCCGAACTCCGCGACGAGGTGACGCGGAAGCGCGACCTGGTCGCGGCGGGCGGCCTGAGCGAAGGGATGTTCCGGCGCATGGAGATTCGCCTGGGCGGTTTGGAGGCGAAAGTCACGACGGCGGAGAAGATGGTGAGCGAGGCCCGCGCGGTCCTCGCGCAAGCGGAATCGGCCCACGCCGCCGCCCATGTGCTGCGCGACGAGGCGGCGCTGCGGCTGGAACGCATGGAGGTGCGCTCGCCGGTGGCGGGCGTGGTGCTTGCTCGCCTTGTCGAGCCGGGGTCGCGCATCAGCATGGGGAGCAAGGGCGGCGACGGCGGCGGCGCGGGAGCGGGCGCGAGCATGATGGGCGCGGTGCTGCGCGTCTACGACCCCGCGAAGTTGCAGGTGCGCGTGGACGTGCCGCTGGCCGACTCCGCCAAGGTGAGCGTGGGCACGCGGGCCGTCGTCAGCACCGAGGCCCTGCCCGACCAGACGTTCAGCGGCGTGGTGTCGCGGGTCGTGCACGAGGCCAACATCCAGAGGAACACCGTGCAGTTCAAGGTCGCGCTTGAAGCGCCCTCGCCCGTGCTCAAGCCCGAGATGCTCACCCGCGTCAAGCTTCATGCTCCGGCGGGGGCTGCGTCGGGACGTGCTCACGGGGCGACGCGAGGATCGGCATCGGACCACGGCGACGTTGCCGACATGACGCTGCTGGTGCCGACCGCCGCCGTGGCTTCTGTCGGCGACGACAAGGGCCAGGTCTGGGTCGTGGACAGCAGCGGCGGCAGCCCCGTCGCCCGCCGCCGCGAGATCGCCATCACGCCTTCGCCCGACGAGGGCTTCATCGCCGTCACGAGCGGGCTGCGCCTGACCGATCGTGTGGTGCTCGATCCGCCCGCGCCGCCCGCCATCCAAGACGGCACGCGACTCAAGGTTCTCGGCGAACGCACGTCAACCGCGGGCAACGCGGCCCCCAGCACCCCGTAACGCATCGACACCGAATCCAACCCCGGCGCAACCCTCGCCGTCAAGAGCACGACCATGACCACCAATCACACGCACGCACGAACCACGCCCTCCGGTCCGCCGCTCATCCAGTGCCGCCGGCTCACCAAGACCTACAAGAAGGGCGACAACACCATCACCCCCTTGCAGGAACTCGACCTCGACGTGCCCGCGGGCGACTTCCTCGCGCTCATGGGCCCATCGGGCAGCGGCAAGACCACGCTGCTCAACTTGATCGCCGGGATCGACCGGCCCAGCGGCGGGCAACTGGTCATCGGCGGCACCGACATCGCGACGCTCTCACGGTCCAAACTCGCCGACTGGCGGAGCGTGAACGTGGGCTACGTCTTCCAGCTCTACAACCTCGTGCCGGTGCTCACGGCCTACGAGAACGTCGAACTGCCGCTCCTGCTGCACCGCATGTCGGCCCGCGATCGTCACGAGAAGGTGCAGACCGCGCTGCAACTCGTCGGCATCGCCGACCGCCACGACCACTACCCACGCCAACTCTCGGGCGGTCAGGAGCAGCGCGTCGCCATCGCGCGGGCCATCGTGACCGACCCGACCATCATCGTCGGCGACGAGCCGACCGGCGATCTCGATCAGGAGTCCGCCGCCGCCATCATGGACCTCATGACGCGGCTGTGCCAGGACCTCGGCAAGACCCTGATCCTTGTCACCCACGACGCTAAGAGCGCGGCCTACGCCAAGCGGACGCTGCACCTTGAGAAAGGCCGTCTGGTTGAAGCAGAGCACCTCGCCGCCCGCCGCGCCGCACTCGTTCCCCAGGAGGCATAACTCATGATCGCGCCCAGGTTCATGCCCGTCGTCTTCAAGCAACTCTGGCGGCACCGCGTCCGCAGCGTGCTCACGCTCGCGGGCGTCGCCATCGCCATGTTCCTGTTCATCGCGGTGCAGACGCTGCAGGAAGGCGTGCGGCAATCGACGCAGGCCGCCGCGGGTGACACGACGCTGGTGGTCTACCGCGAGAACCGCTTCTGCCCCGCCGCCAGCCGCCTGCCGCAGTTCTATGTGGACCGCATCGAGAAGATTCCCGGCGTGGTGTCGGCTGTGCCGGTCAAGATCGTGGTCAACAACTGCCGGGCCTCGCTGGATGTCGTCACGTTCCGCGGCGTGCCGCGCGAGAACCTCGCAGGTCCAAGCGGATGGGCGAGCAAGTGGCAACTTGTCTCCGGCTCCGTCGCCGAGTGGGAGAAACGCTCGGATTCGGCCCTCGTCGGCGAGACGCTAGCCGCGCGGCGCGGCTTCCGGGTCGGCCAGTCGTTCGATGCCTCGGGCATCACGGTCACCGTCGCAGGAATCATCCGCTCGCCCGAAGCGCAGGATCAGAACGTCGCCTACGTCCACCTCGACTTCCTCCAGCAGGCCGCGGGCAAGGGCGGCGGTTTGGGGAGCGTCACGCAGTTCACCGTCCGCGTTGATGATCCGGCGAAGATGGAGCAGGTGGCCGAGGCCATCGACGCGGAGTTCCGCGCCGAGGCCGATCCGACGATGACCAGCCCCGAGAAGGCCTTCGTTGCGCAGGCCGGGGCCGACATCGTCGAGATCGTGAAGTTCACGCAGTGGCTGGGCTGGGGCTGCCTCGCCGCCGTGCTCGCGCTGGTTGCCAACGCCATCGTGCTCAGCGTGCAGGACCGCATCAAGGAGCACGCGGTCTTGCAGACGCTCGGGTTCCGCTCCGGCCTCATCGCCCGCCTGATCGTGAGCGAAGGGATGCTCATCGGCCTGCTCGGGGGCGCGCTGGGCACGGGCATCGCCCTGTCGGTGGTCCACTTCGGCAACTTCAGTTTGTCGCAGGAGGGGCTGTCGATCGGCGTGAGCGCATCCTGGTCGGTGCTGGCCTCTGGCCTCATCATCTCGGCGGGCGTGGGGATCGTCGCCGGCCTCGTCCCCGCGTGGCGGGCGGGCCGCCGCGAGATCGCGTCGTGTTTCAGAGCGGTATGAGTGAGGAAGCTATGAGACTGTTACCATTCGCATACGCCGTTCGCAATCTGGGCCGTTCGCCCTCGCGGCTGTTTTTGTCCGTCGCCGGGGCGGCGATGGTGGTGCTGCTCATGCTGGTCGCGGGAGGATTTGTGCGGGGCATGAGCGCGGCGCTCCGCGCGACCGGCGGGGAGCACAACGTCATCCTCATGGGCGCGGGGAGCGAGGAGAGCGTCGAGCGCTCCGAGATCGAGGCGGGCGTGCCGGGGGTGCTGGCGGCGAGCGTCGCGGGCGTGCGCACCCGCGCGGGCGTGGCGTATGTGTCGCCCGAGGTGCATGTGATGCTGCCCATCGGGGTCAATCCGGCGACGCCGGGGGGGAAGACGGCGGGCGCGAGCGACGCGGTGCGCGACGCGTTCAACCAGGACGCTTCCGCGCCGCAGGCGAAACTCCGCCAGGTCATGCTGCGCGGCGTCACGCCCGCGGCGGCGCTGGTGCATGAGTCGGTGTCGCTGACCGAGGGCCGCTGGCCCGCGAGTGGAGCCGATGAAGTCATCGTCGGGCGCATGGCGGCGACCGTGCTGGGCGTCGCCGAGCGCGAGGTCGCCGTGGGGCAGGCGATGGTCATTGACGGTCGCGCGTGGACCATCGTCGGGCGCTTCAGCGCGCCGGGCACCGTCGTCGAGGCCGAGGTGTGGCTGCCGCTGGCGGACCTCATGACCGCGACCAAGCGCGAGACGATTTCGTGTGTCGTTCTCACGCTCGATCCGTACAACGAGGCGACGGGCGAAGGGGCCGAGTTCGAGGATGTCGCGGCCTTCGCCAAAACCCGCCCCGACCTGGAACTCGTGCCCATGACCGAGCGCGAGTACTACGGCAAACTCGCCAACTTCTTCGGGCCGATCAAGATCGTCGCGTGGGTGACGGCTGGCCTCATCGCCGTCGGCGGGCTCTTCGGCGGGCTGAACACGATGTACGCCGCGTTCGCCTCGCGCATCCGCGAACTGGGCACGCTGCAATCCATCGGCTATCGGCGGCTGGTCATCGTGTGGTCGATGATCCAGGAATCAACACTGGCGACGGCGGCGGGCGGCTTGCTGGCCTGTGCGGTCGGCGTCTTCCTGCTCGACGGGCTGGCGGTGCGATTCTCGATGGGGGCGTTCGGGCTGATGATCGACGAGACGGTGATCGGGCTGGGGCTGCTGACGGGCCTGGCTCTTGGCGTCGTGGGTGCGTTACCCCCGGCGATTCGGTGCCTGAAGCCGACGATCCCCGTTGCGCTCAAGGCGGTGTGAGGGTGAACACGGACGCCGCTGCGGCGCGTGCCGCGCGGTGAGAAGTATCCAAAGATTCTTGCAAGGAGTTTCGACATGACGGCGAAGATGATGAACGTGACGGGCTCGATCAAGGCGATGACGCTGGCCGCGATGCTGATCGCGGGCGCGGCGGGCCTGGGCGTGCTGACCCCCACGGCCGCGTTGGCCCAGGTCAAGAGCGTGGCGGATGTGAAGACGCTGGTGAAGCCCGAACTCCCGGCGAATGCGGTGGAGATCACCAGCGCGATGAAGTCGGCCAAGGTCGGTGAGACAATCACGGTGCGCGGCAACGTGGCGATGTCCAAGGACGCCTTCGTCGAGAACCGCTCGATGTTCACGCTGGTGGATGAGTCCACCCGCAAGGGCTGCTGCCCGCCGTCGGACACGCTACCCGACACCGCGTGCGACATCCCGGCGGAAGCGCGGGCGACGGTGCAGATCATCGGTGCGAACGGCAAGCCGCTGCGGGCGGGGCTGAACGGCGAACACGGGCTCAAGCCGGGCGCGGAGGTGTTCGTGACGGGCAAGGTCGAGACCGCCAACGGGACCGATGCGCTGGTGCTAACAGTGGTCTCGATGCACGTGCCCAAGGCCCCGCTGCCCACCGGGTTCTTCGTGGAAAAGCTGCCGGAGAACGCCAAGGACGTGTCCGAGGCCCGCAAGGCCGGTGGTGGGAGCACGCTGAAGGTCGGTGACGAGGTCGTGCTTCGTGGCCGCATCGGCGGCAGCAAGGAGCCGTTCGTGACCGGCCGCGCCGTCCTCACGCTCATGGGCCGGGGCATCAAGGCCTGCAACGAGAACCCGGATGACAAGTGCTCCAAGCCCTGGGACTACTGCTGCGAGACCAAGGAAGACATCCTGGCCAACTCCGTCACCGTGCAGGTCGTGGACGCGAAGGGACAAATCCTTCGCACGGACATGAAGGGCCGCCGCGGGCTGAAGGAGCTGACCGAGGTGATCGTGGTCGGCAAAGTTGCCTCGGCAGACGGCAAAGCGTTGGTGGTCAACGCGATTGCCGTCCACATGCCTCAATAATCGTTGTTCGCGGTCCACAGCTCACGATGACGAGCACGGTTGGACTCAACCCATGTGCCAGCAAACAGGTGTGCACCCAGGAGGAACCGGTGCGCGTCGGGATTGGACTTCGACTCCCCAACCGTCGGGTGGAAGTACGCAGGCGGATAGAGTGTCACGTCGTCGTACTGGGTGACCACGCGGGCGAGCAGCCCGGGCCCTGCTTGATCGCCGACGTACCGGCGTTCGAAGAACGACTCCTCGACAAGTGCCACCGCGTGCCACATCGCCGGGTGGTTGGCCGGGAATCCCATCGCCGCGTTGGAGACGATGTCGAGCTGCTCGCACGCAGCCCAGGCTCGAACTTCCGGCGGGCACATTTCGTCCAGCGGACGGATGGGCTTGACGTCGGTGTCGAGGTAGACGCCGCCGAAGCGGGCCAGGAGTTCGAGGCGCAGGATGTCCGAGCGCATCACGCAGCCGGGCGTGCCTCCGACGTTGCCGCAGGCCGCCCATGCGTTTCGGTTGAGGATCGGCGGCAGGTTGCCGTCGGTCCACAGCCGCATCTCCCAGTGAGGGTTCATCTCGGCGAAGCGGCGACGCCAGCGCCGCTGGTGCATGGGCATCTCGCCCCTGCCCAGCCAGATCTGGTGCAGGACCCGCGGGATTGGGGTGGCGGTTGCGGTGGTGCTCAAGCCGCGACCTCCGCCGTCTTGCCGGTCACGAACCCGAACGCCCCGCCGTGAGCCTTGGCCGCTTCTTCGTCCTGTTCGAAGATCGCCCAGTGGAACGGCACAACGTCGCGGAAGTGTCCGTGGTCGCGGACCACGCGCGTCAGAAAGCCCGGGCCGCTCTGATCCCACACGCCGCGATAGACCAGCACCGAGTGCGGCAGGTCACGGATTGCATGCCAGAGCATCGGGTAGTTCCGCGTCGCACCGAGCACCGACGGCGAGAGCATGTGCGGACGGCTCGCACCGTGGCTGGCGATCGTCGAACAGAACGCACCGACGCCGGCGACGAGTTCATCGAGCGAGCGCAGCGGCAGACGATCGGGATCAACGAACACCCCGCCTTCGCGGGCGAGCACTTCGTAGCGCAGCAGGTTCAGCCGCGCCGCCGACGCCGCGGGCTCGCTGAGATCGAGCGTCTGCTGCCACTGATCGTGGTTCAGGATCGGCGGCCTGGTCTCGAGCGTGAATGTGATGACGTCCCACTCGGGGTGCAGCGTCTGCCACGCGTGCTTCCACGCAGCAAGCCGCTGACGATCAGGGGAATCGGACAAGTCGGCCGTGTAGATGACCTTCGGGATCACGCCTTCACCTCCTCTTCGCTGCTCAGACCACTCTGCTGCCATTTCGCGGGAGGCACTCCCTCCATGCCGCCCTCGATGAACGACGACGCACCCTCACCGAGCGCCACGGACTGCTGGGCGCTGCCGGAGCCCGAGCCGGAACCGGGCGGGCCGGAGCCGCTTTCGCTTCCGCTGCCGCTCGATGAGCCAGACGAACTGCCAGATCCCGACGAGCTTCCAGAACTCGACATGGACGAGCCGCTGGATTTGCCGCTGCCGGAGCCGGACCCGCTGCCGCTGGAGGAGCCTGATCCCGAGCCAGAGCCAGATCCTGATCCAGAGGCCGATCCCGACCCGGTTGCCTGCGTCGCGGGCATGTCGTTGTGGACCCACACGCCGTCGGCTAGGAACACGTTGAGGCCGGGCACATGCACCGCCACCGTGGTGACGCGATCACCGGCGCGGCTGATCGTCTGGACTCGCTCTTCGCTGAGGTCGTGCCGCACTAGGTAGTCGCCGACGAGCACGAACTCCGCCGATACGAACCCGACCTCATCGCCGCGGCGCAGGAGCACCGGGTGCTCGGGCGTGAGCCGCAGGCGACCGTTGATGGTGATGAACCCATCGTGCGTGCCGACCTTGACGCTGGCCACGGAGCCGGTGACCGGCGTGAGCACCGCTTCGGCTCGCTGACGCAGCCACTGGTACTGCGCCCGCCACGGTACATCGCGGTCGAGGCCCGCCACGTCGAGTGCCGCGATGCGGTCGCCCGGTTTCAGATCCTCAATCGGCACGGTCTGCCCGGAGGCCAGACGCACCGGCGTCCCGGCCAGCACGCAGTTTGAACCGGGTCCCGAGCCACCGGGGCCAGATCCGCCCGGCCCGCTTCCCCCAGGGCCCGACCCTCCCGGCCCAGAACCGCCAGGGCCGGAGCCTCCGGGACCAGAGCCGCCCGGGTCGCTACCGCCGCCACTGGATCCGCCCCCGCCCGACGAGCCGCCACCTGAACTGCCCCCTCCGGACGATCCTCCGGAGGACCCGCCCGAGGACATGCCCGAACTCGCCCCCGACGACATCCCGCTGGACGCCCCGGAACTCATGCCCGATGAAGCGCCCGATGAGCTCATGCCGGAGGAACTGCCGCCGCCGGAACTGCTCATGCCGCTGGAGCCGCCGCTGCTCGACATTCCCGAGGACGACATGCCACCGCTGCTCGACGGCGTATCGCTCGGCGTGCTCGATGGCGTGTGCGTCGTGCCCGGCGTGTTGCTGGTGAACGCATCGGTGGTGTAGAACGTCAGCGTCGGCGTGCCGCCCGGCCCGGTCGTATAGATCACATCGCCCGTCGTCGAGTAACTCGGCGGCATGCTCGGCGTGCTGGTGGGCGTTGAGTACGTGCTGTACGACGAATCGGGCGACTCCGACGGCGTCGAGTAGTTGCTCGAGCCTCCGCCCTGCGGCGCGCGGCCCGTTGCCCAGACCGGGATATAGAGGTAGTAGCGTGTGGGGCCGTCGCTCATCGTGCGGCCTCCTGGGGCTTCACATTCGGCTCGTACCAGCCCTGCGTGTTGACTGGCTTGCCGCACTCTGCCGACGCGGCCGCGACGGCGTCGGCGAACTCCATGCGCTCGAAGACCTGCAACTCGCTGCCCGGCGAGCAGTTCACCACGCGGAAGCGGTGCTTCTCGAAGTGCGGCTTGAGGGCCTCGAAGCGCCGTGCCAGCGAGTCATAGAGCACGTTGTTGTGCCGGATCGCGTTGGCGGCCCGGTTCTCGGCAAAGGCGTATTTGCGGTCCTCGGCCATCTTGAAGTCGCAGCCCAGCAGGTACACCGTGCTGAAGCCGAGGTAGTGCAACAGGCGCAGGGCCACGAGCATGACCGAGCGCTTGCCGGTGATGCCCAAAGAGTCTGGGTGCTTGGCGTCGTTTCCCCACGGGACGCTGTCTCCAGTCAGGAACCGCTCATGATCGAAGTGATCCGCGCGACGGAAGAACATGACGCTGGGCATCTGCCGGACCCGGAACGCGCTGTTGCGCATCACGCCGTCAGCGCCCTGGATGCGGAGCCGCTTGTCCCACATGCACGTGGGCACGAACTTCAAGATGCCCGGGTCCTTCCAGCCGGTATCGATGAAGCGGCCGGGATCGTCAACGCAGGTCCACAGCGTCGGGCGATGCACCGCCCAGGCGTTGTTCACGGCCATCGTGACGATGCCGCGTTTGTTGAGCGCCGACAGGTCGAGCTGCGTGAGCGACGGACCCGACAGGATCAGGAACGCCGAACGCCCGCGGTAGAACCCGCCGAGCGACACGGAGTCGAAGTCGGCGGTGTAGAGGCGCAGGCCGTCTTTGGCGGGCTTCTTCGCCTTGAGCCCGGCCTGGAGCGCCGCGATGTCTGACTGGTTCTCACGCACCGCAGCACCCCCCATCACTTCCGCCCTTGAAACGCCCGACGATGAACCGCCGCTCCGCTCGCGGGTTGGTCACGGTGGCGACACGCCCGATGCGGTCGAGCCACCAGTCCAGCGGGCGCACCGTCGGGTGCAGCCCTTCGCCGGCGACGGTGGTCTTGCTGGGCCGGGTGCAGATCGAGAACACGAAGTGGCCGCGCGGCTTAGCCACACGGCGCATCTCCGCGAGCACCGCGTCCACGTCCTCGGGGAGCAGATGCTCGAGTGCGTCGAAACTCGTGACCACGTCCGCCACGCCCGCGTGCAGCGTGGTGCTGTGCATGGGGCGCACGAGGTCGGCATCCGGGAACGCGAAGTCCACGCCAAGCCCGTCGATCCCGAGGCGGCGCAGATCACGCACAAGGTCGTTGCGGCCGCATCCGAAGTCCACGACGAACCTCGGCTTGAATCTCTGGATGATCGGGACGGCGAGTTTGCCGTGGTTAGTCGAGCCGTACTTCGAGCCGGGCTTGGTCGCCAGGGCCACGTACTTGGCTCGTTCGTTCTCGCGGCGAGTGTCCAGAGTCGTCGGGGTCGCGGGGGTCGTCATTCGGCACCTCCGATGTAGAGGTTGAACTTGCGGTCCTCGTCGGCGGGGTCGGCGATCTCGATCAGGCTCATGGCCTCGAAGACCCACACCGGCTTGCCCTTGCTGTTGCGCTCGCAGGTGAGCTGCACGCACACGCCCTCGGGAATGGGTACGAGCTTGGGTTTGAGCGACCGCGCGGGCGGGCACTTGGGGAGCACGCCCGGCAACTCACAGACCGGGCCGAGCCCGAGCAGGCCGCCGAACCCGGAGCCGGGCTCCGAGTCGTTCATGTGGTGGGCCTCGAAGCGGTTGAGAGCCAGCCGCGTGGGGTCTTCACCGCCGCTGGCGAGCTGGGACGACAGGCCACCCTCGATGGGCACGTACCGGAGATAGGTCTCGCTGCCGGGGTTGCCATCGATCTGGGCTTCCACCCACGGATAGCGCCAGCGGTTGCGTTCGGTGGGGATCGCCTGGGCCGCGCCGAGGATCGCAGTCACTTGCCCGGGCGATGGGCGGCCGAGTTCAAGCACCGCCCACTTCTCGCCGGTGCCCTCTTCCTTCCAGAGGATCGGGATGCCGCCCATGGGCGTGCTGGCCAGGACCGTCTCCTCGGCCGCGAGCTCGCAGGTGGTATCGGTCTCGTTGGTGATGAACACCCGCGCCACCGTCACGCCCGTGAGCACGCAGCGCCCGAGCGTGTTGGGCTTGATGGGCTGGAGTGCGACGACGAACGCTGGACCGGCGGTTTCCTCCGTGGCGATGTCCCCCGTCAGGGGCGTGCGGCTCTGGAATGTCCGCTCCTGGTCGTCTTCGCCGGGTTCGACGAGCACGCCGGTGATCGCCAGCGCGTGGTACGGATCGATTTCATCGGCGGAATCGTTGCGCACCAGCACGATGCCACGCGGTGCCGATTCCATAAGCGGGCCAGCGACGGCCTCGCCGCGCCCCTGACGCCGGCGCAAATCAACCGCCGCATCGACGAACGCGTTGTACGCGCCCGCGGGGAGGCGGAGGGGATCACCGGATCGGACTTTGCGAAGATCGTCAGGCATGGGTAACGGGGCTCAGATCCCCAGAGCTCCAAAGTTGGCGTCGTCATACACGCGCTCGACATAGGCCGCGATGGGTTTCTTGATGATCGCGCCGGATCCGGTGTCCTCCGCGTCGGCGTAGCGGACCCACAGGTACTCCCACCCCTTCTTGTTGATGCCGGTGATGGAGCCGACCGAGAGGCCGGTCTCGTTGGGGCTGGCCGCGAACCGGAACGTGATCTCCCAGTCGTCATCGGGACCGTCGCCACGCTTCGACCCGCTTGCACCCAGGAACAGCACCTCACCGGGCGCAAAGCCCTTGAATGCGCCGGCGTTGGTCTTGCCGGTGCAACTGAAGATCGCCCCCTTGTACGCCCCGGTCACCTGCGCATCGCTGAAGTAGTGCGTCTCGGAGAACTGGTACACGGGCACGGTGATGTCCACGCCGTCGACCCCGTCGGCGGTCACGCCGATCGCGCCGCCGAAGTCCGGCGCGGTCGATCCGGACGCCGCTCGCGCCTGCACCGTGTCCTTGCTCTGGGTGATGTGCTGTGTGCCGCCACCCGTCTCGAAGTTGAACGAAGTCTCGCTGGGCGTGGACGTGCCGCTCGTGCTGTTCTGGCTGTAGCGGACCGCCACGTCCCACAGCTGTGGCCCTATTGGCTCGATCTGGATGCTCTGACGCGGGAGGGTGTCATAGGTCGCTGGCGATGCCGCCTGCGCCGCATCGCGGGCAGCGATGTCGTTGTCCGTGCCGCGCACGATGTAGCCGAGCTCCGCAGAGGACTGCGATGCTTGGTTCGCCTTGGTGGAGCGGCGGCTCTCGAACTTCTCAAAGACCTCAACAGGCACGAGCGATGACCTCCTTTCTTGGGGTGGGGATCAGGCGAACCGCAATCCGTTATCCACACTGGCATCCAGCAGGCGCTTGGTGTTCTTGGCCGTCGCTTCCGTGGCGGTGGCCGTGCGCTCGGCAGCATCGCCACCGGTGCCGAGGCCCGAGACGGCCGCGGAACTGAACGTGCCCGTGACGCTGATGCCCTTGCCGATGGCCGCGCCGAGGCCCGACAGCCGGTCCTCGAAGTCGGCCAGCAGGTCACGTTGCGGACGACCCGGTCCCTTCTCGGCATCGGCGGCCTCTCGCTTCTTGCGAGCCTCCTCGATCGCGGCCGCGAGTTTCTGCTTGGCGGCATCCAGCGCGGCCTGCGACTCCGCAAGTCCTGCCGCCGTGTCCTTACGCAGGGCTTCCTGCGCGTTCTCGAAGTCCTGGCCAATCCCCGCGAGCGTTGCTTCGTGCAGCGCGGCGGCGTCGCGGCGCTGGGCCTCGCGTTCCTTGTCGCGTGCGGTTACCGACTGCTGGGCGGCGTTCTCCAGTTCAACGAGGCGGGATTCGAGTTGCTGGTCCACGGCCTTCTTGGCCGCGTCCACGTCGAGCCCATCGTCGAAGAGCCCTTGGATCTCCAGCATCCGTTTGGCGACCCACGACGACGCTTCCTCCCAGATCATCTGGAAGCCGGTGGCGAAGTTGGTCCAGGTCTTGGAGAGGAAGGCGGTGGTCTCGATCCACGCGACCTCGAGCGCGTGGAAGACGATCTCCGCGGCGGCCAGCGCGCCGTACCACATGGAGTACGCCGTGGAGACGAAGAACTCCTTCGCCCCCAGCCATGCCTTGTTGAGCGCTGCCACGCCCTGCTGCCAGATGACCTTGAGCGACAGCCACAGAATCTCGGCCGCAAGTGCGATGTCGCCGGCGGCGAGAGCGTCGGAGATGCCGCCGACCACCGTACCGACCCAGTCACGCAGCTCAGTGAACTTCTCAGCCAGCCACGACAAGGCTTCTCCGCCCGCGCCGGTGACGACCAGCAATGTGCCGCCCAGCGCCACGATCGCGGCGATGGTCAGGCCGACCGGCGTGAGGATCGCGCCGATCGCGGCCCCGATCAGGCTGAACGCCGTGCCGATCCCGCCGATGACGGCAGCCACGATGCCGAGCGCTGCGCCGATGCCGGAGATGATGTAGCCCAGGCCCACGATCGCGATGCCCGCGACAGCCACGGCGGCTGCGACCTTGAGGGCCCAGACCACCGTCTCTTTGTTCGCCTTCACCCACGCCGTGGCGCTCACGACGATGCGGGTGATCCGCTCGGTCAGGTCCTTGATGGTTGGTGCCAGCGCCCCGCCGATGGTGAACACGCCCTGCTTCAGGACCTTCCAGAGTGTGCCCAGCGCGTCGTTGAGTTCCGCAGCATCGCGAGCGGTCTCGGTGCTGACCGTCAGCCCGAGCTTGCGGGCCTGCTCCTGCATCTCGTTGATGCCCGCTGCTCCGTCGGACATGAGCGGCAGGAGCTTGGTTCCCGCCTTGCCGAAGAGCTCCATCGCCATCGCGGCCCGGAGCGCCGGGTCTTGGATCTGAGAGATCCGATCGGCCAGCAGCTTGAACTGCTCGTCGGGCGACAGCTTGGCGAGGTCCTGAACCGTCAGTCCCAGCCGCGCGAGGGCCTCGTTCGCACCCTTGGACCCGTGTGACGCCTCCGTGAGCGTCTTCTGCATGACGCGGAGGCCGTTCTCCAGCGTCTCCATGTCCGTGCCGGAGAGGTCGGCGGCGTAACCGAGCTCGCTGAGGGCCTCAACGCTCACGCCCGTGCGAGCGCTCATCTTGTCGAGGGCATCGCCAGAATCAGAAAACACCTTCGCGGTTCCGAGCAGCGCCGTGATCGCGGCGACGCCGATGCCCGCCATCTTGGTCCCGATCGACCGCAGCCCCTCGCCGAAGGCCTCGAGTTTCTTCTGGGCCGCCTTCAGCCCGGCCGACAGCTTATCGCTGACGCCCAGCTCAATGAAAGCTCGCCCGGCTCGGATGCCCCGCGTATCGGCCACGTTCAATCACCCTTTCTTGATCGAGTTCCGCCACAAGAGCGGCAGGTTTGGCCGCTCCTTCTCCAGCGCCGGGGCCATGTACGGCCGCGGCGCGATCTTGACCTTCTGCGATGTAAGCTTGCCGCCGCGCCTGCGGAAGACGACGGTGTCGCCGCCGTACTCCAGGACATTCGGTGCCTCGCTCTTCTGGAATCCCACCGGCCCGACGACGACCGAGTCCTTGGGCTTGTCGTACCCAAAGAGGATCAGCCGACGCAGGCTGCCCTCGTGCGAATGGGGCGGGGCCCCGGGAGGGGCCGACCCCTTGCGTTTGCGGATGCTCGTCTTGGCCGCCGTGCGGATGAACGCGCCGGCCTTGCTGAGCACCTTCCGCTTGGCGTTGTCGACCGCCGCCATGACGACGTGCCGATCGAAGAACATGTCCTTGATCCGCATGGTGATCACGCACCACTCCCAGCCGAGCCGCCGCTCGCACCGCCGGTGCCGGCGAGACCGCTGCCCTTCTCCAGACCCTTGTTGAAAGACGCTTCCTTCTCCTTGCGGAGACGGCCCGACCCGATGAACAGGCCGACGATGCCGGTGAGCGCGGGCAGCGCCGGCCCGAGCACGGGCAGGCCGGCGACGGTCGGGCCAACGGTGTCGAGGGCCGAGAGTGTGAGCTGGCCCAGCAGCCCGCGGATCTCGCCGGCCTTCTCGATGTTGCCCTTCCACTGCGCGCCGGTCGTCTGCGTGAGATTGAACCAGTTCTGGTACTCGACCTCAGCCTCGTTGAGGCTCAGCGTCGACGGCAGACCGGTGGTCTGCTGGATCGTGTTGGGCGTCTTGACCTTGACGATGTCGCCAAGGTCCAGGCCGGCGCACGACGCGAGCACCAGGGCCAGCAGGATCAGGGCACCGAGATAGACGTAATGGCGGGTGGTCAGGCTCTTCATGCACGAGTCTCCTTGGCGACCTCCGGCATGCGGCGGTCGATGAACACGTCTTTGAGGACCGACACGTCAACCTTGACGGGGCGGGCGGGCTTGTTGAATGGGTCGAAGTCGGATGGCTTGAGCAGGCGGGATCGCTTGGGATCGCGGGCGGTGTTAGCCACCACGGACATGACGGCGGCGGCGATCGACCAGTCGTGGCGCTGGCGGCCGTCGAGCATGGCGACCAGCTCCCGCAGCGTCAGGGGCCCGGGGTCGAGGCCGAGGGCTCCGGCGCACTGGTAGATGAACGTCCAAGCGTCAGCGGCTCGGGGATGGGCGGGATCATCCGGTTCACGAGCTTGTCCAGTTCGCCCTCGCTGGTCAGCGTCTCGATCCGCTTCTCCGTCAGGTCGCGTGCCTTTTCCAGAACGCGGTTCGTGGCCTGGAGCACCTGCCCGAGGTTGGCCCGGTCCCTCGGGCTCGGGCAGAAACTGATGAGTTCATCCAGCACCGCGCCTGTCGCGGCCTCGATGGCGTCGCCCGCCATCGCCTTGCCGAACTCCTCATCGGACACCTTGGCGGCGTCTGCCTCGGGCTTGCAGACGGCATAGACCACGTCGCACAGGAGCACGGGGTCGCGAATGAACTTCTCGATGAGCGTCCCCTCGATGACCTGCATGAGGTCGACGCCCGTGAGCCCGCGCACGCGTTTGAGCGTGGCGACGTTGATATCCACCGTCCAGGTCCGACCCGCGTTGTCCTTGAACTGCCGCATCCGTACCTCCGTTGAGACGCTGTGCCGGTTGCACAGCGGTTGAACAGCCGTTGAACACCTGTTGCACCGACTCCACCGCCGGGTTTACGAACCGATCCATGAAGGCGCCGTCGCCGAGTACGTCACCTTCGCCGTCACCGAGACGGTGATGGCTTCCTCGAGCGCTTCGGAGCGGCTGAAGTTGGTGATCGAGAAGTCCGCCTGCAGGCCCTGGCCCGCAGCCGCGTCGAGGATCTGGAGGCCAATGGGATCGTTGTTGAAGAAGGCGTTCTTGATGGCGGTGAACCCGGCATCGCCGGTGTCCCAGACCATCTCGAACTCCACGTTCGCTTCCTTGAGCGTGGCGACCGTTGCCCGCCAGCCGCTGTTGGCTCGAGTGGTCACATCCGCCTCGCCCGCTTCGAGGTTCAGCGTCACGTCGCGGGTGTTGCCGAGCGCCGTCCACGCACCCGCGCCTGCCTGGCCGCCCGTCTTGTACTTCAGGGCGGCTTCCATGCCGAGCTTGATTGCCATCGCTGACTCCTTTCACTCGGCGCTGTGGCCGACCACGAAAACCGTCTCGCCGCCCTTGCTCTTGACCAACAGGTCCGCCAGGTTCACCCGCTCGAAGTAGTACTGCGTGCCCGGGGCAACCTCGATGGGGTCCGTCTTACCATCCGACAGCTGGAGGTCCTGCGTGTTCTTGTGCGATGCCGTGAGCGTGAACGTCGCCACGAGTTTCGTCGCCGACAGCGGCTTGTCGCCTCCGTCCAGATCGACTTTGAAGATGATGGCATTCCTCACGCACTACCTCCGCTCGCGGTACGTCACACTCAGGACGCTCGTGAACACCCGGTGCTGCTCGAGCGCCTCGCTCGAGACCACCGGCTCGTTGCTGATCCCGACCCACGCCGCGTCAGGAAAGCCCTCCAGCCGCTTGAACCGCAGGTGATCCGCGATTGCCTCGACCAGCACGAGCAGTTCGTCGATCGCCGCGTCCATCCCATCGGCGGGGAGCTTCTTCTGCACGCCCACATCCACGACGTACTCGACGGCCAGACTGTCGCGGGTCGCCGGCGACATCTGCACCGTGCGCGGCACGACCGACACGCGGAGGTCCTTGAGGTCCTCCAGTGTGAACGCGGGCTGGTACATGCGGACGGCCGTGACCGGCTGCCCGAAGGACCCGGCGGTCACGTGCGCCGCGACGGCGTCGGCGAGGGCGGCGATGGTGCTCACGGGCCACCTCCGATGACGGGCGAGCCCGTCGTCGGCACGTTCTGGCGCGGCGAGTTGGAAGTCAGTCCGGAGAGCTTGCCCTCGAGGAACCAGATCTTGCGTTCCATCTCGGCGTACTGAGCGCGGATGCTGCGGGCCTCGCCGATGAACTCGTCGAGCCGCTTCTCCACCTGCTTGAGCTTGGTGGTCACCACGCCCCACTGGATGGTCATCGCGCCCGCCGCGAGCACGACGGTGACGACCACGCCGGCCCACCGAGCACTGCCGTTCTGTCCGTTGCCTTCTGCCATCGTCACTCCGTTGCGATGTGCTTGGTGTGAATCCGAAGAACCCTGCGGTACGGGTCGCTGTACCGGAACGGCGGCTGCCCTCCGGGCGCATTGACCTCGTACACGAACACGCTCAACCCGATCGTCTCTCGCACCTGATCGCCCGCGCGCGGGAGGATCGGGCCATCGCCCAGATCTAGGTCCTCCGTCCGCACGAGGAAGTCCCGCGACTCCACGCGGTGGATCAGCCCGGCGTCGTCGGCCTGCTCAAACTCGGTCTTGCCGACGGTGGCTTGGACTTCCTTCTCGTCCGAGCCACGCCGGTAAAGAACCGGGCGCGAGAGGTGCTGGTGACGCTGGGCATCGAGGAACGCTGCGCCGCGATCGAGCAGGTCGCCCACAGGTGCTCCTTACTGCTGCAGGCGAACGCGAACGATGGTGTCGGCGTCGACGGTGGCCTTCACCGCCTTGCCGATCAGCTTGTTCGCGCCGGCGGCCGCGTTCTTGGTGGCGTTCTGGGCGGCCGCATCCCAGTACGTGAGCGTGCCCGCGGGGATGGCGCTGCCAGCGCCGACCGCTTTGTTGAAGTCAAAGACGCCGGTGACGGCGATCGAACCCAACTGGCCCGCCTTGATTGCTGCCTGCGTGACGCCGATGAGGTCCGCCTGCACGACCACCGCGCCGACGAGCACGTCAGCGCCCGGGGTGTAGTCGATCGAGCCGCCTTCCTGAACGAACTTTGCTGGTCCTGAAGCCATTCCTGAACCTCCATCTGTTGGTGGGCCATCGGTGTCGATGCCCGATTGCTGATCGATGCCGCTTTGAAGGTCGCCGGGGAGCTCTTCGCCGAGCCCCCCAGCGCCTGTGCTTACCTGTCCGGGCATGGCTTACACCTCGCCCTTGCTCTTGACACCGCCACGCGGGTCCTGCAGGTTGACGCCGAAGTCGTGGTACCCACGCATCCGGATACCGAGCATGTTGAAGTCCGCGTCGGAGGTCTCGACGGTCGGGGCTTCCTGGCCGTTGAGGAACGCCATCTCGATGACCGGCAGATCGCTCGGGTCGGCGAGGAGGTACCACGCCTTGGCCGAGTTGCCGGTGTAGAGCGCGTTGGACAGGTACCGGCTGACCTCGATGCGGAACTTGCCCTGATGCGGGTTGGCGACGGGGAACTTGGTGTTCGCGGTCGTGTCCCGGAGCTCGACGCTCTTGTAGAGCTGCGTGCCCATCGCCGACAGCGCCGTCGGCACCAGCAGGATCGCCGGCATCACGCCCGTGGGCTTGCCGTCGGAGTCCACGAGGTCCATGAAGGCGACCTCGCCCTTGGTGAGGCCATCGATGCCGAGAGCGGTGTCCGCGCCTGAGATGAAGTTCTTGTTGCCGGCGCTGAAGAACGCGGCGTTGTTCATGAACGCCGTCCAGAAGACGTCGTTGATCTTCAGGCCCGAGCCACGACCGAGCTTGCGGGGGACCGTGGTGATGGCCCCGAGGTCGTCGTTGATGATGTCGCGGCGGTCGATCGAGAGCATCAGGCCGTAGGTGTCGGCCTTGTTGGTGTACGTCTCCTCGCCGAGCGTGCCCTGCTTGAGCTCGCCGCCCGGGGCGACCTGCTCGTACTGGTCCTTGCCGACCAGCCGGTAACTCGTGACGGTCTTGAAATCGCTGACGTTGCGGACGGCGCAGATGCTCCGCCAGACACGCTCGACGCTGAAGAAGCCCTCGAGCAGGAACTTGTTGGCGACGTTCGAGAGGATGCCGCCGACGTCGATGGTGGTCATCCCCGCCTCGATGCCCCGGCCGAACGCGGCCTCAAGTACGCGGCGGCTGTCGCGGAACGTGCGGCCCGTGTAGCCGTTGGCGATGGCGGCTTCGAACAGGAGCTCCTGCAGGCCCAGCCCGCCCTGGAACCGCTTGGCGGCGATCTCGATTGCCTGCGCGGAGCAGACCTTCTCGATGCCCTCGAGCTTGGCGCTCTGGAAGCACGCGGCTTCGAGCATCTCGCTGGTGACGCTGTTGTCCGGAGCGTGGATGGCCGGGGCCTTGGGGCGGCTTGCGCGCAGGACTTCGAGCTCGGTGCGCGTGGCATCCCAGCTGTCGCGGATGGCCTGAGCTTCGATCTCGCTGTGCTTGCCGCCGCAGACCTTGCGAACGGCCGCAATGCGGGCGGTCTCAGCCAGGGCAGCCGCGCGGATCTGCTCGGGTGTCTGCTCGGTGGCGATGATTGGGGACGGGCTGGGATTGGAAGTCGTGGGGTCGTCGGCCATGACGCTGAGCTCCTTGTTCTGACGCGCGGCGATGCTCGCGCTGGTGCGGCCGTCTGCGCCGAGATCCACGAAACTGATCTCGCCGAGCGTGGCTTTGCGGACGACGTTTACCGGGCCGGTGAGTTCCTGGCCGTTGACCGTCGCCTTCTGGTTGTCCTTGATGAACTCGAACTCCTCGACGCTCGCGCCGACCGAGGCCTGCCAGGGGAAGCCGTTCCGCGAGGACGCGACGACTTCTTTGGCGGCGCTCGTGTCACGCGAGATCACACCCGTCGCCACGAGCTGCCCGGCCTCGACGCGGATCGCATCGGTGTGACCGACTCCCGAGAGCGGGTCGTGCCCGAAGCGGATGGGACGAGCCTGCGAGGGGACCGCGAGGCCGGCAAGATCGATCACCACCGGGTGACGCCAGCCCGCGACGCGCATCGCGCCGCCGGTGTACGCCACCATCTTGAAACGAGGCAGCGGTGCACTCTGACCTTCCGCAGCAGCGGTGAACGAGATGTCGGCCGTCGCGGTCAACGTGAGCGCGGGCAGGATCTTGGCGGATTCAGCGGTGGCTGGCACTGGCGGTCTCCTCATCAACTTGGTCTGTGGAATCGGCGTCCTCGGCGGGCGCGTTCGCGGCCGGAGCGGCAGCCGGTGCGGTTGGGAGCGCAAGGCCGAGTTCGTTCATGAGCGTGAGCTCTTTGGCGCGCTGGCGGAGCTCCTGCTCCCAGTCGCGGCCTTGCCGTGCAAACTCCGCGGCGAGCGTGGTCGTGTGGTTGGCTAGTCGCGTGGCCTGAGCGTTTGCTTCTTTGGCGGGATCGACGTGCTCGACGCCATCCCAGAACCACGCGTGCTCGGGCAGTGTGGCGGCCCCCTCTCCCGTCAGCATCCGCAGGGACTGCGGGAGCAGACCCTCGACAAGCACTGCCTCGTTGAGCCATGCCTTCAGGATGCGATCGAGTACGGAGAGCTGCAGGTGGTGCTGCTCGACGCGGATGCTCTTGTAGTACACCTGATGGTCGAGGCGACCGCTGGCGTAGTTGTACCCGGATGAGTTGCCGGCCGCGACGTTGAACGGCATGTTCAGGCAGCGGGCGATCTCGTTGAGGATCTCCCGCTTGAACTCGCCGAACGTCGTCGTCGGCTGCTCGGCATGGACCTGCCCGAGCTTCCAGCCGCCCGGAAGCACGGTGGCGAGACGCTGCTCGAGTTCCACCTCGTCCATCGGCTCAAGCGGATCGGCCTCGCCGTTGGCGGGGCTGTCGGTGTAGATGACGGCGGCGAAGTTGGCGGCGGTCTCGGCGGCGGCGATGGTCGCGAGCGTGTACCGGCGGAGCTGCGCGAACAGCGGGAGCGCCGGCGTGATGTCGGGAATGCCGCGGAGTTGGCCGGGCCGGTCCGGGCGAAAGTAGTGCACGACTGAGGATGCCGGAAGCGTGTCGTAGGCCGTGAGGTCGTCAATAGGCGTGCGGAACACTCCGCTGTCGCCTGGGTGGCGCTTGAGCACGCGGTAGGCAGAGGGGTTGCCCCACTGATCCAGAGCGATGCCGTCGATCTCGTCGTTGCGCCCGCGCCGGAGGAGGGGCGTGCAGACCTGGTCGGCCTCGATGAGCTTGAGATCAAGCGAGACGGGCGAGCCCGTTGACGCGATGCCGGGGTTGTTGATCAAAAGCACGAACGCCTCACCGCTCTCTGCCCGGGCCAGCCGCATGGTGCGGAGCTTGCCGGGGAGGTCGACCGCCCGCGACCACTGCTCGAATGCATCCTCGATGCGAGCATTCGCGTCGGCGTCGTCCGTGAGCATCTGCAGCCGGGGACCGGTGCCGATGGTGTCATTGGCGAGCGTGAGGACGATGCCCTTGGCGTAGGAGTTGTTGGCGACCTCGTACCGGGCGCGGTTGCGGAGGACGCGCCGCACCTCCGGGTTGATCGCGGCGTTGGGCGAGAGGCCATCGGCGTTGGCCCAATGCTTGCGATTCTCCGGGGTGGTCTTGGCTGAGTCGAACTTGGCCACGACCAAACGGCGGCCGCCGCGCGATCCGCCTCCGTGCTGAGCACGCGACGCCGCCGGGGAGGGAGAAACGCTCTGCATCCCGCGAAGGGGAGCAACCCGGCTCATGATGTTGGCAATGGCTTTCAGCATGGGCGGGTCAGACAGAACTGGGGGGGACGATCTTGGCGAACTTGATGCCGAGGCCGGGCTTCCTTGCGGCGGCCTTGGACGCGAGGTAGCGGTCGGCCTCGATCTGGTCCTTCAGCGGGTGCTGCTCGACGGACTGGCCGTCGACAGAGGCCTTGGCGGGCTGTCTGGCGGCTTCGCGCAGAGCGTCGGCGTCATTGGGCGGATCAGGAGGCACACCAGTACCCCTCTGCTTCACCCGTACACTTGTCGCGCAGTGATTTAGGTTTCCGCGACAGGGCGAGAGTGTCTCGTGCGGCGGTCACCGATCGCCTGCGGGATATATGCGATGCCCGACGGATTCACACAGCGTGCGGATGGCCTGTTTGTTCCGGCGCACCTGACCCAACCGGGGCGCGCGGACGTGTATTGCGACGAATCAGGCAACTCTGGTCCCAACTATCTCGACCAAGGACAACCGTTCTATGTCCTGGGTGGCTGGCTCGTGCCCGAAGACCGAGTAGTTGATGTGAATGTCGCTATCGATCAGTTTCGGCAGAAGCACTTCCCCCAGCTCCAGGAGCTCAAGACAAGCTCGATCCTGCGGAACGACCGAACCAAACGCGCGGGCGCAGAGCTCTTCAGGATCCTCGGGCAGCTTCACTGCGTGCCTCTCTACCTGATCGCCGAGAAGCGATACTGCGTAGCCGGGAAGATCGTCGAGACCTTCCTCGATCCGGCGTTTAATGACCTCGTTCGCGACCCAATCACAAGCGACGTTGAAACGAAGCAGGAGATCGCCAACACGCTCTATGAGCAGCTCGATCGAGGCGCTATGGACGGATTCGCCCAGGCGTATATGGAACCAACGCCGGGAACGCTCGAGGCGGCCCTCACGAACGTGGTGAGTGCCATCGACCGGGACATCTCCGAAGCTCTCGGACGCGCACTTCTGGGCAGCCGCGCTCACATGGACGCGATCGCTAAGGCCGAAGGGGACCATTGGCTCCCGCACAACCTTGACGCGACACTGAACTTGCCCTGCCTCATCAGCTTCTTGATGCTGGTCGAAAACCTGGGTCGCCTCGGCCTCGCCCGCCCGATCCGTGTCATCCACGACGAACACCAGAGCTACGAGGAGGGGTACAAGCAGATCTTCGAGTTACACCGCGGAATGCCCCGACTGTTTGCACGCCTACCCCACAACGACGCGGAATACTCCAACCTCGAGCACGTCGCGGTTTTCGAGACTAGGACGTCAATCTCATGCTTGGCGATCCAAGCTGCGGACATTCTCGCCGGGGTGCTTGGGCACTGCTGCAAGCTGGCCATGGGCGACGGCCCGATCACCGACGCTGATAACGAGCTCATCGATATGCTCATCCCGGGCATGATTTCGTTCGAGCCGCGGCTTACGTGGATGGTTTGCTCAGACCACTGCCTCCGACGCATTGGCTCCCGGCTTTTCCAGCCATCGATCCGGCGGGCGGTGCCCGACTTACCCAGCCGGGAAGTCTCGTCGCGCGCCGATGCGGTGCTTGCGCCGATGTTCCCCTCGAAGGCCGCTCCGCCCGTCGTCTCCCCTGAGCCGCGGGTCATGTTGGACGTTCCGTTGTACGGGATTGTCGGCAAGCAGAATGGCGGCCTGTTTATTCTTGTGAACGACCCCGACGACGACGGTCCGATGGGCAAGTTCTCGGTGCTGTTCTCCGAGAGGTCCAGGGCAGAAGCCTGGTTGGCGATGTGGGGGCCTGATGAACTCACCGAGCCGCAGGAAGTCGTGGAGTTTGGCCCCGCTGACATCCCGGCCCTGGTGACGCTGCTATCGGAGACCTCGGAGTGGGTAGAAGCAGCCGCCTTCGACCCCACGCGCGGCGAGCCGCTCAAGCTCCTCCGCCTCGGCGAGCTTGCAGACGGACTCGGGAAGAAGTTCGATCGCGTTCTCCGGCTGTATGCAAACGGCCTCGACCGTGTACTGACTGAGCGAGTGACCGTTGGGGATCGCGAGGCGCTCGTCATGCAGGCCAGCGATGGTCGCTTCGGCGCCCTCTTTCCGCCGCGCGGCAAGATCTACTTCGGCTCTACGCGCGAAGAGGCGATCATTGCACTCAAAGCCGGAGAAGGGGTCATTAGCGTCGCGCCTTGACGGTCGAGAGACGGATACGGGCGCGAGGCACGATCTTGTGATCGGTCCCAAACAGCACCGCGCCCTGCATGGAAGCGGCGACCGCAGCGCCGACCAAGCCGTCGAGCCAGTGGTTGTCGAGCCCTTCGACACGGAGCTTCCACTCGTCCACAGTGCGGCCCCGGCCCTCTGTCCGCACGCGGTACTCGCTGGTGAGATGCTCCGACAGCAGACGGTGTGGCTCGGGCTTCTGGCCGAACAGCGAGAGGCCACCGGGATCGCCCATCGGCACCGCCAGCCTCGCATGGACAAAAGACTTCCAGTAGTTCGTGTCGAACAGGACGTGCCGCACCGCGCGCTTCCCGGTCACGATCGGCACGCGCCAGTTCAGGCCGACCCGCTCACCGCGCTTCCGCTTGTAATCGCTGAACGGGAGGCTGCTCGCGCCGACATAGCGTCCGTGGCTCGGAGTGAGCACGCTGGCATGCGGGCTCTGGCGACAGAACTGGTAGACCACATCCGTGGACGAGCCCCAGTTGGCATCAATCAGGCAGCGGTCGATCCGCACCATCGCACCATCATCGCGCCGCCATTCGCGAGCAACCGTCGCCTCGATGAGACGCTCCAGGCCGCCGTAGATCGCGCCTTCGACGCCAGCGCGGGGCGACGCGGCTCCGAGCGTGCGACGCACATCCCGAAGCGTGAAATACGCCTGCTTCTGGTCTGGCTCGGTGCCATAGTCGATGATGTGCCCCGTGAAGTCGTCTTCCCAGGCGGCAACGAGGTAGAACAGCGCCTTGCCCTGCACGTCCACGAACATCGTCAGGTGTGAGCACCCGAGTGGGACAAGCCCGCGGGCGTGCCCGTTCACCTTCGCTGCGATCTGGTCGGCGCTCAGAAGGTCGTCCGCGACCTCAACCTCCGGCAGCGGCTCGTTCTGGTACTCGGCGAAGAATGCGGCCTCGTTCTGCAGCCGCAGGTTCATCGCGTGTTGCACAGCGGACAACTCATCGTGGTTGAACCGTTCCGGCCACGCGATCGCCGCTCCCTCGTCCATTGCCGCTCGGTGCTTGCCGTAGAACGCCGTGGCATCAATGCTCCCGCGATCGGCGCGAAGCCCATCGGCACGCACGCGGGCGTACTCGGCCCAGAGCTTCTCGTTCTTGGGGAACGAATAGACCATCTTGGTTCGCTCGCCCTGCCATTGCGGGTGCTTATCGCGGTCGAGAATTCGGTCGGCCAGATCATCAGGGCGGACCACCGTCAGCGTCATCAGGCCGGCGATCTTCCGTCCGGGGCCGGCCATGCCGAGGATCGCACCAGCGAGGATGCGCTCTCGATTCGCGCACTGGCTCGGGCTGCGGGCGCTCTCGTCGGTCTGCGGGTCGTCGATCAGCACGAGCGACGGACGGACGCTCACACCGTCGACACGCTTGTGCTTCATGCCACGGATGCGGCCCGTGATCCCCGCGACACGGATGATCGCGCCCGATGCCGCGGAGCCCGGGACCGTGGGCAGCACGATCTCTCGGGCGGTCCACCCGATGTGGGTCTGCTTGCCCTGGTAGAGCTGCCCTGACGCCCGCTGGTGAATGCCTTCGAGCGAGCGGATCGGGTGGCAGACCTCTGGGAAGTCGCCGCCGAGGATCTCGCTGTTCTCCAGCTCCGCCTTGATCGAGTCCAGCATCCCCGCCGCGTGCTCTTCGTCCGACCCCACGAGCGCCACGAACTCCCGGTGCCCGTACACCAACGCCCACAGACACGCGATCTCGCAGAGCGAGGTTTTGCCTGAGCCGCGCGGCATCGCCATCGCAAACAGCCCGCCCTCGAGCACCGCCTGTTCGATCTTGGCGATGACCTTGAGATGGTCATCTGACCACTTGAGGTGGAACGTCTGCGGGAAGTACGCCTCGCAGAAGTACCGGAAGTCGTGGGCAGCCCTCTCCCTCCTCGCCGCGTCCGCGATTGGTGGCAGGTCACCAATGTCTCGTCCCGACAGCGAGAGCATCGCGTTGCGGAGCCGGGCACGCTCCTTCATCGCGTCGTAACCCGTCAGACCTTCGGGCGCGTTGGCAGCATCGGCGATCGCCTCGTGCCGGGTGCTCGCCAGCCACGCCACATATCGGAACAGATCGACCTTGCCCGCGTCGCCGTCTGCTGCGACGCGAAATCCGGCGCGCGTGCGATGCCGGTGGAGCTGCCGCTCGCTTATCACCTCGCCCAGCGGTGTGCTGTTGAGCAGCCGCGCGAGTTCGCCGGGCTTGAGCTTGCGCGGGTCAATCGCCACCTGCGGACATCTCCTTCACGAGCCACGCGGCGTAGTGCACGAGGTTGACGCTGCCGTCGGCGTTCGTCGGCGCGCCCGCATCGATGTCGGCGCGGAGCATCGCTTCGGTCACGGGCTTGCCGCCAAGCCGGGTGAGCACGCGGGCGGCGTCCGCCACGGGCATCGCCGCCGGGTTGAGCCGGGACATTCCCTGTCCGCGCCCCGCTGGCTGGGAACTAGGCGCGTGTTCGGGAGTCATCGCGGACCTCCCGCGAGCACTTGCCCACATGGGCGGCAGAGTTGCCCACATGTCGCAGAATCATCGAGAAATGCAGCCCCAACGCCTTGCCTGTTGGCCAGATGCCGACGAATGTGTGTCCAACGCGAGCGGGACGGCCGCACGCGACGGAGACTACGACGATGAACGCCAAGAAGACCACCAAGGCCAGCCTCGACGGGATCAGCAAGCAGAAGGCGCTGGACGCCGAGATGGAATGGGCCAAGGTCGAGCTCCTGCTCGAAACCCTCGACACCCGTAAGAGCGATAGCCTGGACTTCCACGAGATCCCGGTCTGGTCGATCCGCGACCTGGTCCGCCACGCCTTTGAGGCAGGGTACCACGAGGGCCTGCACACGGGTTACCGCCAAGGGCGAACGGATGCGTGCCGCGAGGCGGCGCGAGAAGAGGCCTCGACAAGCCCGCGAAATCCTGAACTGCCGACGACCTGAAGCCCGCGAAATGCGGGCTTCTTCGTTTACCGACCAACCCCAACGACGAGAGGTACCAGTATGAGCAAGCGCACAACCAAGACCACGAAGCCCGAACCCACCGCCACCGAGGCCTACGCAGCGAGGCGCAACGACATCGCCCGCCTGATGGACGTGCTGCAGATGGAACTCGACAAGCACGCCGAGGGGGCGAAGGCCGACCCACGCAACTGGGGCTTCGCGGGAAGCCTCGGGAAGGTCCGCGGCGACCTGATCGACCTGGTCGGATTCCTCAGCAACATGGACCCCGAGAACGTCGAGGCATTTCTGAACGACGCCGAGTGAACGCACGCCGACAACCCACCCCGAAAGAGCACAGCAATGACCATCAAGACGATCGTGATCGAAGGCATCGAAGAGGACATCAAGATCGCCCGCACCGACGCAGGCGCGACCGTGAGCATCCAGCGGTTCAGCCGTAGCGAGGGCAAGCATGACAACGTGCTGGCGGAGTTCGGACGCGCTGAGAGCCGCGAGGCCCGGTACGCCAAGGCCTGCATCGTCGCCACGCACGTTTACGGGACCGACCGCCACGGACGGCCCGCCGCCACCAACTCGATGATCCACGACGTGATGAATGAGATCGAGCGCGTCGCGGGCTGCTGACCCGCCCCAGGCGGCGTCGCGGGGAACCGCGACGACCACGCTTCCCCGCCGCAATGTGCGACGGGAGTTCCAACCCCCAGTTCGGAGATGACCATGAGCACGAAGACGAAGAAGCCCGCCAAGCCCCGTACCCCCCGCACCCCGAAGATGTCGAAGAGCGCTGCCCGCGCGGAGGGAGCCGCCAAGACAGACCGCCTCCGCAAGGCGGCGCTCGCCGAGATCAACGACCGGTTGGCGGGCGGAAAGCAGGACCACGAGGTGCCCAGCGAGAAGGAGGTCGCCAACAACGCGAACCTTGGCGCAGCTACGAAGGGCAAGAAGGTCAAGGGCGAGAAGGCTCCCAAGACGCCGAAGGCCCCGAAGCCTGCAAAGGAGCCCAAGCTCAAGCGCGTCAGCGCCCTCGACGCGGCGGCGCAGGTGCTGGCCGCGAGCGAGGTGCCGATGCGGGCCAAGGAGATGATCGCCGCGATGGAGGCGAAGGGCCTGTGGACGAGCCCCGGCGGTAAGACGCCCGAGGCCACGCTCTACGCCGCCATCATCCGGGAGATCGCCGCCAAGGGGACCGCCGCTCGCTTCAAGAAGCACGAGCGTGGCGTCTTTGTCGCGGGGAAGGGAGCCTGAGCCATGAGCGCCACCCCCGCCCCGCAGCCCGCGCCTACTCAAGCCCAACTCGATGCCGTGCTGCAGGCCGCGCTCTACCTGCTCGGAGCGCGGCAGGACCGGATGGTCACGATCGAGGAGTGGACAGACCTCGCCCGAGCCGTCGCGGCCTGCCAAGAGCGCAAGACGGCCGACTATCTCACCGAGCACGACCTCAAGGACATCGCCGAGCGCTACGCCCTTGAATGGGACGAAGCGACCGACGGCGCTCTGCCCACGCTCGACGACGAGTAAGGCGTTCATCACGCCTTGCTCCCAGCCGCGACGCTCGTCGCGGCTTTCTCTTCGGCCACACCCTTTGCCGGGAGTCGCTCCGCCTTGCGGCCCGTGAACTTCTCCCAACGCTGCACGATGACATCGCAGTAGAGCGCATCAAGCTCCATGAGGAACGCGTGCCGCCCGGTCATCTCCGCGCCGATGAGCGTGGAGCCGCTGCCGCCGAAGAGGTCGAGCACGTTCTCTCCCGGACGCGATGAGAACTCGATGGCCCGCCGCGCGAGCTCCACGGGCTTCTCGGTGAGGTGGACCATGCTCTGCGGGTTGACCTTCTTGATGCTCCACGTATCCGGCACGTTCGCCGGGCCGAAAAAGCGATGTGCCGCGCCTTCCTTCCAGCCGTAGAAGCACCACTCGTGGTTCCCCATGAAGTCCTTCCGCGTGAGGACCGGGTGCTCCTTGATCCAGATGATCGCCTGGGCGAAGTAGAGCTCGCAGCGCTTGAGCACGGGCGGGTAGTTGCCGCAGTTGGCGTAGCCGCCCCAGATGTAGAACGTTCCGCCGGGGATCAGCACGCGGGTGATGTTCCCAAACCACGCCGCAAGCAGACGGTCGAACTCGTCGTCGGACACAAAGTCGTTGGCGAGCGGCCGGTCCTTGGCCCGGAGCTTCTTGTGCGTGGCGCGGCTCTTCTCCGGGTAGCGATTGAGGTCGGCACTCTGCTGATCGTGCTGGTCTGCTTTGCCCGGCAGCGCGAACGAACTCAGGCCGGCGACAATCGCGTTGTTCGAACGCGGCTCGACTTTCACGTTGTAAGGCGGGTCCGTGTTGACGAGATGGATCGGCTGGCCATCAAGCAGACGGTCCAGATCCTCGGGCTTGGACGAGTCGCCGCACATCAGGCGGTGGTTGCCGAGCAACCAGATGTCGCCGGGCACCGTCGTCGCTGCGTCCGGTGCGCCCGGCACGTCATCGGGATCGGTCAGTCCCTCGCTGCCCGCGGGGGCCATGATGGCGCTGAGATCCTCGGCGCTGAAGCCGAGCAGCGCGAGGTCGAAGTCCACGCCCTTGAGGTCGGCCAGCTCCAGCGGCAGGAGCTCCATGTCCCACGAAGTCAGCGTGGCGACCTTGTTGTCGGCGATGCGCAGTGCCTTGACCTGTTCCGGCGTCAGATCGGTGGCGCGGATCGTCGGCACCTCCTTCAGCCCGAGCTTCCGCGCCGCGCGGAGCCGCGTGTGCCCGGCGATGATCACGCCGTCACCGTC
>JAANMY010000793.1_pt1 | contig 40685 bp, 30 predicted proteins | sample 7279691 | NCBI WGS metagenome assembly JAANMY01 (sample SAMN14094543, study PRJNA606508) | bioreactor metagenome | isolation source: A lab-scale SPAN reactor treating ammonium-rich wastewater day 388 | place: Ireland: Galway | collected 2018-02-07 | reverse complement strand
TCAGCTGGCGAAAGGCGTCAGGGGTGCGCTTCAAGCGGTCGCTGTGGCTCATCCTGCCATCCTACTGCCTGGACGTTCTATTGTGCAGCGAGTCTAATGGAGAACCTGCGGCACGCCGGCCCGGTGAGCGCGGGTGGGCGGCGCGCCGGCTGCTTGCGTGGTTTCACGAGCACGGCCGCGACCTGCCGTGGCGGCGCAACCGCGACCCGTATTCCATCTGGGTCAGCGAGGTCATGCTCCAGCAGACCCAGGTGGCCACGGTCGTGCCCTACTTCGAGCGGTTTCTGCAAGCATTTCCCACCCTGGCAGCTCTGGCGAAGGCGGACGAGCAGGAGGTGCTGCGCCTGTGGGAGGGGCTTGGGTACTACCGGCGCGCGCGCGATCTGTACCGGGCGGCCCGCCAACTCGCCGCGGACCACGCCGGGGCCGTCCCGGACGACCCGGCGGTTTTCGGCTCCCTCCCCGGCGTCGGCCGCTACACCGCCGGCGCGGTCCTGTCGCAAGGGTTCGACCGCCGACTGCCGATCCTGGAGGCCAACAGCATTCGGGTTCTGTGCCGACTCCTCGGGATCCGCGACGACCCGCGTTCGGGGGTGGTGCGGCGGCGGCTGTGGGGGGAGGCCGAGCGGCTCCTGCCGGCGCGGCAAGTGGGCCACTTCAACCAGGCTCTGATGGAACTGGGCGCGCTCCTCTGCACGCCGCGTGCGCCTGGCTGTGCCGCCTGCCCGCTGGCCGCACGCTGCGCGGCGAAGCGGCACGGGTTGCAGGACGAGATCCCCCGGCGGGCCGAGGCGGCGCCGGTGGAAATCGTGCGCGAAGCCGCGGTCGCGGTGCGGCGCAGGCATCAGGTGTTTCTCGTCCAGCGCCCGACCCAGGGACGCTGGGCGGGCATGTGGGAGTTCCCGCACGGCGCGCTGGAGCAGGGCGAAACCCACGAGGACGCGGCCGCCCGGTTACTCGACGCCCTGACCGGGCTCCACGCCGACCTGGGGACGGAACTGCTCACGATCGAACACGGGGTGACACGCTTCCGGATCGTGATGGTCTGCTTCGAGGCACGCCACCGGCGCGGGGCGTTTCGGTCGGCGTTCTACACCCGGGGCGAGTGGGTCGAGCCGGACCGCCTCGACGACTACCCGGTCAGCGCCCCGCAGCGCCGGCTCGCGCGCTCCCTTCTCCACCCCCCGCAGCCGCGGCTGTTCTGATGGAGGACTTGCCCTCACACCTCAGCCAGGGAAGAACCCCCAAGGCCCACGGGGCACGGCCCGTGGACAGGTCTCCTGAAACTCGGGATGACACCGCGGGTCTGTCTCGGTATCCTCCCGGCCCCTGCTCACGCTACCGTTTCCCAAGGGAGGAGGCCCGCCATGTGCCGGCCGTCTTCGTTCGCCGTGACGCTGGTTGTGCTGGGAGTCGTCGTCACCGGCTGCCGCCTGGCGGGGCCGCCGGGCGACGCCTCCGAGGAATCGGTCGCACTGGCGGCCGGGCCGCGCGTCGGCGAGCCCGCACCGGAAATTGCCGGCGACGACCTGAACGGCGTCCGTCGCAGACTGAGCGACTACCGCGGGAAGGTGGTCGTCGTGAGCTTCTGGGCTGGTTGGTGAAGGCCGTGTCGGGCACTGTTCCCACACGAGCGGTCGCTCGTGAAACGCATGGCCGGCCGGCCGTTCGCGCTCGTTGCCGTCAACAGCGACGAGGACCAGGAGGAGGCCCGCCAGCTCGCCGCCGCGGAGGGTCTCGACTGGCCGTGCTGGTGGGACGGGGCCAGTGGGCCGATCGTTGCCCGCTGGGGCGTCAGCTGCTGGCCGACCTTCTTCGTGCTCGACGCCCAGGGCGTGGTGCGTTACCGCATGATGAAGGCGAGCGAGCTTGACCGCGCCGTGGAGACGCTCCTGGCGGAAGCGGAGGGCCGGGGCTGATACTGATACGGAATCGTTTTGTTGCTTCGGCGAGCCGGTATGAGGACCAGGGGAACCGGCGTCACGCCTCACCGTTGCCCGTGCGGCGCTGGCGGTAGCGCTCGACGTCGGCCTGCAGGAGGGCGCGGTGGTCGGCCTGCAGCTTGCGGTGGCTGGACAGACCGTGGCGAGCGATCGCCCAGAAATCGAAGACGGCCAGGAACAGGATGGCGAGCAGGACGAGCAGGGCGGCGACCCAGTAGCCGACGAACAGCCGCAGGAACGCCTTGTGCTCGGGCGCGATGGGCTCCGGGTTCGCGCGCTGGCCGCGGCCCTCGACCTGGGCCGCCACGTCCTTGTAGGCGGGGTGGAGGAAGAAATACCCGAGCAGCATCCCGGCGAGGACAATCATCAACACCGAGGTGGTGAGGCGGCGCCGCGCCTGCCGCCGCTGATAGGACCGATCCTCATTGGAGAGATCCGGCCTTGCCGCCAGGCCGCGCAGGGTGCGGAGCTGGCGCGACCCGACGACGCCCGCGAGCGCCAGCAGGATCGCAATCAGGACCGCGAACAGAGCAAACTCGAAAGGATTCACGGGTGCGGCCTCTGGGGGGCGCGAAATGGAGTAAGCGGCGCGGCGAGAGGCCGCTGGCGACTCCGTACCCCGGCGGCCTCTCGCGCCCGCTCCCCACGGTCAGCGCGTGCGCTGCAGCCAGGTTGCCAGCACGCGCGCCACCTCCGCCATGCTCTCGCCGGAACAGTTTTGCGGCGTGTCGGTCAGCCGGTGCCAGTGCGGGTACTCGAAGTCGATGATGTCGATGGCCGGGATGCCGACGTCCAAAAGCGAGATGTGGTCGTCGAGGACGTAGTCGCCGCCGCGCTCCAGGAACATCGGGCTGCGCAGCTCGCCGGCCACGCCCCACACCTCCAGCACCAGTTTCTTCGCTCGCTGCCAGGAATTCCCCTCCACCGGGAACCTGGCGTTCTTGCCGGCGATCATGTCGAGGAGGATCGCCGCCGCGTAGCCCGGCCGGTCCTTCGCCTTCTTCCACGTCTGGGCGAAGTGCTTCGACCCGAGGAAATACTTATCCCGGTCGCGGTCCCAGATGTACTCCTCGCCGTCGAAGAGGACGAAGTCAACGCCGACGTTCGTCTTGAGATCCTTCATGTGGTGGCCGAGTTCCATCAGGAAGGCCACCCCTGACCCGCCGTCGTTGGCGCTGAGGAACGGCTCGCGCCACTTACGCGGATCCTTCTCCTGGTCGGCGATCGGCCGGGTGTCGTAGTGCGCGCAGAGGATGACGCGGCGCTTCCGCTCGGGGTGCCAGGAGACGATCAGGTTCGTCATGTCCACCGGGTTTTTGCGGCTGACCTGCCTGGCGCTGAAGGTCTGGTCCTGGACCTTGGCGCCGAGTTTCTCGAAGTGTTTGCGGATGAGATCCTGCTGCTTGCGCATCCCGTCGGTCCCGCTCATGCGCGGGCCGAGGGCGCAGATCGCCTCCAGGTAACCCATCGCGCGCTTGCCGTCGAAAGGCACGGCCCTGGCCCCGGCGCCGCCAGCCCGGTCGGCGGCGAACTGTGTGCGTTCCTGTTCCTCGCCCAGCGGGTCGTCTCCGCCGGAAGAGCCCCCGCGGGCTGCGGAGCGCGGCGTAAGGAAGCCGCCGGTCAGGAGGACGGCCGCCACTCCGCCCAGGAGCAGCGCCCCGGCGGTCGTCGCCACCACGATACGGTTCGATCTGGACATGGCCTGGACCCTCGGACCGGGACGGGCGAAGGAAGGGCAGCGGATACGGCTCCTGAGTGCAACTCCCTTATACGCCGTCCGCGGAGGGGAGTCCAGGCCGAGGCGCCTTCCCGGGTTGCGCAGGCCGCCCGCCTCCTACGAACACCTGGACGCGCCTACTTCAGCACCTCGCGCAGCGCCCGCGTCAGCACCTCCTCGACGCCCGGTCCAACGCGCGACACCGGCCCCGTCTCATACCCGCCCTGGGTGTAGGCAATCGCGGTGCCGATGTAGCCGGCCCCGTAGTCGCCGTAGGCCGCCATCAGGACCGGCGCGCCCGCCCGCATCTTCTGGGCGGCCAGCTGGTACTCGACGAACAGCTCGCCCGGCATGTGCAGGACGTAGGCCGGGCCGATGTGCAGGCACGTCAGGTCCAGCTTGTCGCCGGCCTCGCAGCGCCGCGCCCACACCAGGTTCCGGGCCGCCCGCAGTCGCTGCGGCACCGCCAGCTTCTCGTCGGCGACCTGGGCCTCGAGTGCCTTCACCGTGTAAAGGGGACTGACCGGCAGGGCGGCCTTCGCGACGCGCCACTCGATCTCGCCCGCCTTCACCGGCACCTTCTTGACCGCGTCGAACGCCGCCTTCATCCCCTTCGCCAGGCGCCGGGCCAGGACCGGGCGGTTGTCCGGCGAGCCGTCGTTGTACTTGCCGGCCGTGACGTTCCCGCCGGCGCCGTTGAAGTGGACGTGCGCGACGCCCGGCAGTTCCTTGTCGCGCAGCCCGCGCGCCAGGCCAGGGAAGTCGCAGCTCACGCCTCCCTTGCCGTAGTAGCTCTGCGGGTGGGTGGCGTAGTAGGTGAGCGACGCCACCGGCCGGTCGCCGTCCCAGAAGCTGAGGAGGTGGACGTAGGGGTCAATCAGCCCTTCCGGCTCGGCGCGCACCTTCGGGTCGCGGGCGGCGCTGTAGCGGACGTACTTGACCTTGCCGTTCGGCCCCATCACGCGCCGGTTCGAGGCGACCTGCTCCACCTTCGCCTTGCCGAGGCCGAGGTGCGTCACCGCCATCGGCTTCTTCAGCGCGGCGCCGATGGCGTCGGCGACGCGGGTGATGGCCTGCCGCGCGAAGGCCGGGTCGAACAGCTTCCCCCCGAGGCCGAACGGCTTGAGCACGTCGTCGGCCTGGAAATCGCATCCGGGGGCGTCGTGCTGGTGCAGGCAGTGGACGGCGACGCGCTCGCGCGTCGTGCCGGCGGCCTTCGCGAGCCCGTCGCGGAAGGCGTCGTAGCCGCTGTTGCCGATACCGATCCAGTCCAGCGCGCAGAGCACGATCGGCTTCTGCCCGGCCGGCAGGAGAACCACCCCGCGCGCACTCAGCGGATCGACGATCTCGCGCGCCGGCTGGACGAGGGCGTCGCACAGCGGCGTGCCGAGCGGGGGCGTGACGTCAGCGTGGAAGGGGGCAATGCGCAGCGGCGGGTCGTCTGCCCGCGCCGGCAGCGCGCCGGCGGACAGAGCGAGGAGAGCGAGAGCAAGGTGGCGGAACATGGAAATCTCCTTCGGCTGGCGAGTGTCAGGCTCGCCGTCAACTTAGCGAATAGGCGGGCGAAGCGAAAGGGGCCACCCTCGGGGGCGGTCGCGGGGGCAAAAACGCATAGACTTCCAGAGCCGTACCGCTTGTGGATGATCGAGAAAGGCCGGACGCCCGATGCCATCGCTCCGAATCGTCATCGTCAACTACCGCACCCCCGACCTGGCGATTGACTGCCTGCGCTCGCTGGCGGGCGAGGTCAAGTCCGGCGACGACTGGCGTGTCGTCCTGGTCGAGAACGCCTCCGGCGACGGCTCGGCCGAGAAGATCGGGGCAGCCATCCGCGCGCAGGGCTGGGGCGACTGGGCCGAGCTGCTCCCGGTGGAGAAGAATCTGGGCTTCGCCGGCGGGAACAACGCCGCCCTGCGGCCGATCCTCGCCGGCCCGAACCCGCCCGATTACGTCCTGCTCCTCAACCCCGACACCGTGGTGCGGCCGGGCGCCATCCGCCCGCTGCTCGACTTCATGGAGGCGCACCCGGCGGTTGGCATCACCGGCAGCCGGCTGGAGTATCCCGACGGCGAACCGCAGCGGTCGGCGTTCCGGTTCCCGACGATCTGGAGCGAGTTCGAGGGCGGGGTGCGCCTCGGCGTCGTCTCGAAGTTGCTGCACCGGCAGGTGGTCGCGCCGCCGGTCCGCGACGACCCGCACCCGACCGACTGGATGGCTGGCGCCAGCATGCTCGTCCGCCGCGCCGTCTTCGACGACATCGGCCTGATGGACGACGACTATTTCCTGTATTTTGAAGAGACCGATTTCTGCCTGCGCGCCCAGCGGGCAGGGTGGAGGTGCTGGTACGTGCCGGCGAGCCACGTCGTTCACCTGGTCGGACAGAGTTCCGGCGTCACCGACGTCAAGAAGCCGGCGAAGCGCGTGCCGCGGTACTGGTTCGAGTCGCGGCGCCGCTACTTCCACAAGAACCACGGCTGGCTGTACGGGTTGCTGGCCGATGTCGCGTGGACGGTCGGGTACTCGCTCTGGCGCCTTCGGCGGCGCATCCAGCGCAAGCCCGACCAGGATCCCCCGCACCTGTGGTGGGATTTCGTTCGTTTCAACTTCCTGACGTGGTAACCTTGAAGGAGGCTCTTGCCCCGTGGGAGGCGGCCCCGCCCACCGAGGAGGGATAGGGGTCGGTGGGTTCCTGCGGGATGTTCAGGCAACCTCAGCGCGGACGATGCCCATGAGCGCCAGCAATCACAAGCCGAAAAAGGAAGCGCCGCCGCTGCACCGGGGCGACACGAACCAGAACCCGCCCGGCATGGGCCTGTGGGCGCTGATCCGGGAGGATCTGCGCACCCACGAGAACAACCTCTTCGAGCAGGGGTTCTGGGCGGTCGCGGTCCACCGATTCGGCAACTGGCGGATGGGCCTGCGCAAGTTCCTCCGCATCCCGGCCACCCTTCTGTATCGGTTCCTGTACAAGTGGGTCGAGTGGACGTGCGGCATCACCCTGCCATATACCGTCAAGCTCGGGCGGCGGGTGCGCCTCTGGCACCATAGCGGCATGATCCTGCACGCCCGGTCCATCGGTGACGATTGCCACATTCGTCACAACACCACCTTCGGCGTCGTGCGCCGCGATCAGAACAACGAGATCCCGACCATCGAGGAGCGGGTGGACATCGGCTGCGGGGTGGCGGTCCTGGGGAACGTGACGGTCGGCCACGACAGCGCCATCGGCGCCAACTCGGTCGTCCTCGGCGATGTCCCGCCGTACTCGGTGGTGGTCGGTCTGCCCGGCCGGGTGGTCAAGACGCTGAAGCCGCCCGCGGCGGACCAGGACAGCGTGGCGGCGGCCGAGAAGCCCCACGAGACGCTGCAGAAAGTGTCGGGGTAACCTTCGTCCCTCCCAACCCCGCGGACCGTACCACGGAGCACAACTGCCAGGGATCCAGCCCTCCGATGAATGCCGCACAACCCGTCCCCCCGCCCCTCAGCTGGTCCCTCGTCGTCGCGACCTACAACCGCCAGGACGTCCTGCCGCGCTGCCTCGACCTGGCGGCGCGGCAGACGCGGCCGCCGCGCGAGATCATCGTCGTGGACGCCAGCGCCGACTGGGCGGCGGTACGTACCCGCGTCCTGAAGGAACTGGCCCCTCGTCACCCGGCAATCCGCTGGGAGTATGTCCAGGCGGAGCGCCGGTCCGGGTCGGCGCAGCGCAACCAGGGCGTGCGCCTCGCGACTGCCGACATCCTGTTCCTGATCGACGACGACTCGTTGATGTACCCCGACTGCGCCGAGCAGATCCTGCGCGTCTACGAGGGCGACCCGGAGCGGAAGGTAGCGGGCGTGATGGCGGACGAGGCCGACGCCCCTCCCGACCTGGTGAATGGGGAGAAGGCAGCCGATACCCCACTCCCCGCGGTCGCTTTGTCGCCCCGGCCGGGCCGGCTGCGCGAGATGAAGGAGTGGGTGCTGTGGTGGCTCGCCGTGCAGGACTACCTCCTGCCTTACGACCCGCGCGACCGCGAGTACATCCTGCCCGCCGGGCTGAAGGACATGCGCCTGCTCCCGCGCGACCGGCTGTACGGCGCCTGGATGACCTGCCGCCGGGAGTTGATCGAGCGCGAGCCGTTCGACGAGGTTCTCGACGCCTACTCGTACCTGGAGGACGCCGACGTCAGCTATCGGCTGGCCCGCCACGGCCTGCTGCTGCTGGCGCAGGACGCGCTGATCTGCCACCTGAAGGCGGGCGGGGGGCGGCTGAGCGTGCTGACCCTGGCGACGCTCGGCATGGCGAACGCGCTGGTGCTGCACCGGCTGCACAGCCTCGACCGGCGCCGCTCGATCAGCGTCTATCGCTCGTTCCTGACCAAGCAGGTGGGCGTCCAGGCGCTGCGCGACCTGGCGCAGAAGGATCCGTCGTTCCCGCGTGCCCGCGGCGCCGTGACCGCGTTTGGCGTGTTCCGCCACATCTTCACCAGCACCGAGCCGGAACTGCGCCGCTGGTATCCGCAGTTCCAGAGGGAGCTGCTCGCGCGCGACCCGCGCTCCCGCGCGGGCGGCATCGGCTACCTCGTTCCGGAGTTCCCGTCGCAGACGCACGTCTTCTTCTGGCGGGAGATCCAGGCGCTGCGGCAGGCGGGGGTGAAGGTCCGCCTGCTCTCCAGCCGGCAACCCGAGCCCGGCTCCTGCCGGCACGAGTTCGCCGCGGCGGCGGCGCGACAGACGCATTACGTCTACCCCCCGAACATCCTCAAGGCGCTCGGCGTGCTGGCGACGCGCCCGCTGAAAGCGCTTAAAGCCCTCCGCTATGTCTTCGGTCTGCGCGAGTCGCCGCTGAAGAAGCGGGTAAAATACTGCGGGATGATCCTCTGCGCCGCCGACCTGCTGGCGGACGCGCGCAAGCATGGCTATCGGCACCTGCACGTCCACTCGTGCGCCGACGCGGCCCACATCGCGGCCCTGTGCCGGATCCTCGGCGGGCCGACCTACAGCCTGACGCTGCACGGCGATCTGCCGGTCTACGGGACCGACCACGCCAGCAAGATGGCCGGCGCGAAGCTCGTCGCGGCGGTGACGCGGCCGCTCCAGCGGGACGTGCAGGAGCAGGTGGGGGTGCCGGCCGAACGCACCGCTCTGCTGTGGATGGGCGTGGACACCGACGCCTTCCGGGCCGACGGCTCCCGCGCCTACGAGCCGAACCGGCTGCACCTCGTCACGGTGGCGCGGTTGAACGAAACGAAGGGCCACGTTCACGCGCTGGCGGCGATGCGGACGGCACTCGACCGCGGCTGCGACATTCGGTACACCATCGCCGGCGAGGGACCGCACCGCAAGGCGATCGAGGCGAAGATCGAGGAACTCCGTCTGGGCGACCGGGTCGAAATGACGGGGACGATGTCGGAGGGGGCGGTGCGGGCGCAGCTCCAGCGTGCCGACGCTTTTGTCCTGCCGAGTTTCGGCCTGGGTGAGGCGGCGCCGGTGTCGGTGATGGAGGCGATGGCGTGCGGCCTGCCGGTGGTCGTGTCGATCATCGGCGGCACGCCCGACATGATCGCGGACGGCGTGGACGGCCTGTTGATCCCGCAGCAGGACGAGCCGAAGTTGGCCGACGCTTTCATCCGGCTGGCGAGGGATCCGGAGGAGCGGCGCCGCCTCGGCCGGGCGGCGCGGGCGCGCGCGGTTTCGGCGTTCGACGCCCGCCAGACGGCCAGGCGCCTGCTGGAGGCAATTGGGTAGGGGCGGGGAGACATCAAAGTCCACGGGCGGCGGCCCGTGGGTAGGGTGCTGGAGACTTGCCCCACGGGCTGCCGCTCGTGGACTTTGGAATCCAGTTCTGTTCCCTCCCGCCGCTGGCTGGAGACCACGCGCAATGGGTCGGCCCCTTCGCATTCTGTACGCTGCGGGTCCCGGCAACGTCCTCGGCACCTACCAGCACTGGAAGGAAGGCCGCGACGACCCCTCGCAGGTGAGTGTGACGTACTCCGGCCAGTTCTACGACGTCTGCCGCGACCTCGGCGCCCACGGGTACGTCATCGCCTCCTCGCAAACGCCGGGACACCTCCGCGACGGCCGCTTCCGGATCGAACACCGACCCATCCCGTTCGAGAACGGACCCGGCTCGCTCTATCACCTTGGGCAGGTGTGGGCGGCCCTGCGCCTGGTCTGGTCGGCGCTCCTCTTCCGGGCCAACGTGGCGGTGGTCTGCAACGGCAGCGGCCACTGGTTCCCGCTGATGCTGCTGCCCCTGCTCGGCGTCCAGGTGGTCCCGAGCCTGCACTGCGTCCTTTGGCCGAAGAACCGCTCGCCGCAGGGCGTCAACCAACTCGTCCAGCACCTCAACGCGCCGTTCTTCGCCCGCGCCGCCTTCGCCATCCTGAGCGCGTCGCGCGACATCGAGCGCCAGGTCGTCGGCCTCGCCTGGGGGCGGGCGCGGCCGGTCGTCGAGTTCCTGCCGACCTACCGCCCCGACACGTTCGCGGGCGGCGACGCCCCGCCACCGCCGCGCCCGCCGTTCCGCGTCTTTTTCGCCGGGCGCGTCGAGCGGAACAAGGGCGTGTTCGATCTGCTCGCCATCGCCCGCCGCTTCGTCGCCGAGGGGCGCACGGACATCGAGTTTGACCTCTGCGGGAACGGGTCCGCCCTCCCGGAGCTGCGCCAGCAGGCGGAGGAGAAGGGCGTCAGCGCGCGCTTCCGCTGCCACGGCCACTCCAGCCGAGCGGTGATGCGCGCGATGTTCGCGAACGCCCACGCCGTCATCGTCCCAACTACAAGCGACTTCATCGAGGGCTTTAATCAGGTGGTCGCCGAGGGTATCCTGGCGGGCCGGCCGGTGATCACGTCGGCGGTCTGCCCGGCTCTCGACTACGTGCGCGACGCGGTCGTCGAGGTGGCGGTCGATGACGTGCAGGGGTACGGCGACGCGATCCTGCGGCTCTGCGACGAGGAGGCGTTCTACAAGGACCGCCGCCGCGGCTGCGTGGCGGCCCAGGCGCAGTTCTACGACGTCGGCCGCGGGTGGGGCGCCGCCCTGCTGAAAGTCCTGGGGCGCCCGCGCGTCCCGACGCCGTCCAAGCCCGAAGCGTAAGCGAGGGATCCTGGCGCGCCCGTCGCTGGCGCTTCGGGCTGGTAGGGGGCGCCGGGTGCCTTTGTGCGCCCGGCCCTTTGACGGCGCCGCGCGGCCGCGGTAGCATGAGGATCGACTCGCGTACCCCTTGCCCCAGCTGTGTCCGCACTACAGAGATCCGCTTATGTCACACGTTCCGCTCCACTGCCGCCTTCCTCGGGGGCCGCTGGCCCTGTTGGGGTGCGCCCTGGCCCTGCTCGTCGCCGAGCACGCGCTGGCCCAGCCGTCGGCCGGCAAGCGCCCGCTCACGCACGGCGATTACGACTCGTGGCGCTCCATCCAGGGGCAGCGCCTCGCGCCCAACGGCAAGTACATCGCGTATGCCCTCACCCCGCAGGAGGGCGACGGCGAGGTGGTCGTGCGCGTCCTGCCGTCGGGACCAGAGTGGCGCTTTCCGCGCGGCAGCCGGCCGTGGTTCGCCAACATCCTGCCGCGCTCGTCGCTGACGAAGTCGGCCGTCGCCGCGCCGCCCACGCGCCTCGCCTTCACCGCCGATAGCCGGTTTGCTGTCTACCAGATCACACCGACGACGGCGGACCTGGCGAGGGCGAAGAAGGCAGGGAAAGCAGACGACGCGCCGCGCAACGCCCTCGGCATCGTGGACCTGGCGACCGGCAAGCTGACCCGCCTTCCGAGCGTCAAGGACTTCCACCTCCCCGAGGAGGGCGGCGCCATTATCGTCTACCAGCGCGAATCGCCCACGGCCCCGCCGGCCAGCCCGGTCCAGCCGAAGGTGGGCAAGGGGAAAGGGGTGCCGAAGGGCAAGGTGAAGCAGTACGGCACCGACATGGTGGTGCGCCGCCTGAGCGACGGCAGCGAGCGCGTCTTCCCCGACGTGCTGGACTGTACCCTCAGCAAGGACGGCCGCACCCTCGTCTACACCGTCGCGGCCAGGGACGAAACCCGTAACGGCCTGTTTGTGGTCAGCCCAGGCGGGTCTGCCACGGCGGTCGCGCTGCTGCGCGGCCCGGGCCGTTACACGCGCCTGACCTGGGATGAGAAGCAGACCCGGCTCGCCTTCCTCAGCGACCGCGACGGCGCCCCGGCCGCCCCGGCGCGCTTACGGGTTTACCTCTGGGACCGCCAGGCCAGCGCCGACCAGGCCGCCCGCGAGGTGCGCGCGATCGCGTCCGCCCTCCTCGCCGGCCCCGCACTCGCGCGCTCCGGCCAGCTGGTCAAGTGGGCGAACCCACTCGCCTTTAAACTGCGTTCCACCCACGTCAACGAGGTGGTTTCGGCCGCCACGCCTGGGCTGCGCGCCGGGATGACGATCAGCGCCAACGCCGGCCTGTCGTTCTCTCCTGACGGCGCCCGGCTGTTCTTCGGCGTCGCCCCGGTCGCGGTGAAGAAGGCGCTCGCGGAGAAGGTGGCCGTCGAGTTATGGCACTACAAGGACGACTTCATCCAGCCGATGCAGAAGGTCCGCGCCGCGCAGGAGGCGCAGCGTACCTACGGGGCGGTTTATCACCTCCGTGAAAAGACGTGCGTCCAGCTCGCCGACCCGACCCTGCCGACCGTTACTCCGACCAACGGGCAGTGGGCGATCGGGACCGACGATCGCCCGTACCGTCAGCTCGTCGGCCACGACGGCATCTACGCCGATCACTACCTCGTCAACCTGACGTCCGGAGCCCGCAAGCCGGTGCTGCGCAAGATCGAGGGGCCGGTGGCTCCGTCCCCCGCCGGCAGGTACGTCCTGCTCCACGATGGGAAGGACTGGCACACCGTCTCCGTCCCCGGCGGAAAGGTGACGAACCTGACGGCGAAGCTCGGCGTCAGGTTCGCCCAGGAGGACTACGACGCCGCTGCCCAGCCGCCGCCATACGGGGCAGCCGGGTGGACGAAGGACGACCGCCACATCCTGCTCTACGACCGCTACGACGTCTGGGAGGTGAACCCGGACGGCACCGGGGCGCGGAGCCTGACCGGCGGGCTGGGCCGGCGCGAGCGCCTCCAGCTGCGCGTCATGCGCCTCGACCCGCGCGCGCAGACGATCGATACCACGCGCCCGCTGCTGCTGCGGGCCGAGAACCTCGACACGCGCCACACCGGCTTCTACCGCCTCGCCCCGGACGGCAGTTCGCCCGAGAAACTGCTCATGGCGGCACGCAACTTCGGCCCGCCGCAGAAGGCGAGGAACGCCGACCTGCTGGTGCTGACCGTCTCGTCCTTCTACGACTTCCCCGACCTGCACGTCACCACCGAGGCGTTCAAGGGACTGACGAAGGTGAGCGACGCCAACCCGCAGAAGGAGAAGCTCGTCTGGGGCAAGTCCGAGCTGGTGCGCTTCAGGAGCCTCGACGGCATCGCGCTGCAGGGCGTTCTCATCAAGCCGGAGAACTTCGACGCCCGCAAGAAGTATCCGTTGCTCGTCTACATCTACGAGCGGCTTTCGCACAGTTTGCACAACTTCGTGGATCCGCGGCCGGGCACGTCGGTCAACTTCTCGTACTACGTCAGCAACGGCTACGTCGTCTTTCTGCCCGACATCGCCTACAAGGTCGGGTATCCCGGCCAGAGCGCGCTGAAGTGCGTCCTCCCGGGCGTGCAGGCGGTCGTCGAGCGCGGGTTCATCGACGAGAAGGCGATCGGCATTCAGGGCCACAGCTGGGGCGGGTATCAGATCGCGTACCTGGTGACGCAGACGGACCGCTTCAGGGCGGCGTCGGCGGGGGCGCCGGTCGCGAACATGACGAGCGCGTACGGCGGCATCCGCTGGGGGTCCGGCTTGCCGCGGCAGTTTCAGTACGAGCGCACCCAGAGCCGGATCGGCGGGACGCTGTGGCAATTCCCGATGCGCTTCATCGAGAACTCGGCGCTGTTCATGGCGGACCGGGTGCGCACGCCGGTGATGATGCTGCACAACGATCAGGACGAGGCGGTGCCGTGGCAGCAGGGGATCGAGTTCTTCCTGGCCCTGCGCCGGCTCGGCAAGGAGGCGTACCTGTTCAACTACCCCGGTGAGTACCACGGGCTGCGCAAGCGGTCGAACCAGAAGGATTACACGGTGCGCCTGCAGCAGTTCTTCGATCACCACCTGAAGGGGGCGCCGCAACCGGACTGGATGCGGCGCGGCATCTCGTACCGGCCGGGCGAGGTCGCCCGCCCTGCCACGGCTGCCCAGACGGCGCCGTGACCCGAATCAGCCAGGCCCGGGGTAGCGCTGCGTTGCACCCCGGGCGTTTTTCTCCTTGCGCAGTTTCTCCTGGCGCCACCCACTGCTGTCAATTTAGACAGAATTTCGGGGTTGCGCCTTTCGCACCACCCCCGTTCAGCCCCACTCTCCCGCTAGCCCCGCACAATCCGTACACGCCGCCTTCCGTTTTTGTCGAGACAAAGGGTTGTAACCGCAATAGCGGATTGATCCGTCTTGACGTGTTCGCCGGACAGAGCGGGGCCGTCGAGGTCACGCCGTCGCGAGTCTCTGGAGCCGACCGACCGGAAGTGCCTCGCCGGCCAAGGAGGGCCGATTCCCATGCGCCGTGTGTTCTCGTCCCGGAAAGCGCAAGTCATTCTCTGGTGTGTGGCGAGCGCCCTGCTGTTCGGTGCCGTCGCCTACGCCGCGGACCCGCCGGACGATCCGACCGTGACGCAGGCGGCTCAGAAAAAGGAGGAGAAGAAGGACGGCGAACAGCCGGCACCGAGCGGTCAGCCGCCGACGCCGTTCCAGCCGCCGACGCCGTTCCAGCCGCCGACACCGTTCCAGCCGCCGACGCCGTTCCAGCCGCCGACGCCGTTCCAGCCGCCGACGCCGGGCGTCCAACCGTTCGGGCCGGCTGCGACGACCGGGGTGGACGCCGCCCGTGCGGGTCCGGGGGCCGCTGACGCCAGCACGTCCGTCGTCCCCAGCGCGGCGACGGCGCCGGCGATCAACGCCAACGATGTCGCCGGCCTGCTCAACCGGAGCACCGCGGTCACCGGCGTCGAGACCCAGCAGCGCAACCCGGTCATGAACGACCCGCGCGTCCGCGGCTACCGCGTCGGCCAGCTCGTCACGTGGGGTGACGGGGCATTCTTCCACCCCGGCCGCCTCGACCTCGACACCGCCGTCAGCAAGTTCGACCCCAGCGCCGTCCGCGACATCATCCTCCTCAAGGGTCCGTACAGCGTCCGGTACGGCCCCGGGTTCGCATTCATCGACATCGCCACCTTCAACTCGCCGCGCAACAAGGATGGGTTCAAGGCTGAGGGGCGGACGCTGATGAACTACCAAACCAATGGCGAGCGGTTCCACGCTCTGCAGTCGATCGGCGGCGGGGCCGCGGACTGGGGCTTCCGGATCATCTATGACTTCCGCGCCGGCAACGACTACCTGGCCGGGGACGGTCGCCATATTCCGTCCAGCTATAACTCGCAGAACGTCAATATCGCCGCCGGGTTCGACCTGACCGAGAACCAGTCGATCGAGATGAAGATCCTGCGCCTCTACCAGCACGACATCGAGTTCGCCGGCCTGTACTTCGACATCAATCGACTCGACACCGAGTCGTACACCATGCGCTATACCCTCAAGGACCAGCCGTTCGTCAATCGGTTCACCCTCGACCTGTGGGACAACTACACCCGGGCAAACGGCGACACCACACGCGGCGCCAAGCAGACGTTCCTGCAGAACTTCCTCAGCGGGGTGTTCAATCGCAACCCGAACGTGAACCCGATCCTCGATCGGTTCTCGTCCACCGATTTCCACGTCGGGTCGCTCGGCTACCGCATGGCCGCCACCTGGGGGGACAAGGAGACCGTTCAGCTGACCATCGGGTCGGACCTGAACTACCTGCGACAGGGGCTGAACGAGTTCATCCGGCTGCGGCAGATCGGCACGGTGGATCCGAACCTCGGGCCAGCGTCGCTGGAGCAGGATCTCAGCATCCCGCCGTCGCACATGGTCGATCCGGGTCTGTTCCTCGACGTCCGCATCCCGTGGTCGAAGCGGCTAACCTTCACAGCCGGAGCCCGCACGGACTTCGTCTACACGACCAGCCACGCCCGCCTCGTGAGCGGGAACGTGTTCATCACCCCCGGGACGCAGACCATCCCGACCGTCCCCGGGCAGCCCCCGGTCCCCGGCCAGGTGCCGGTCACGCCGACGACGACGTTCGACCCGATCCTGTTCTCTAGCCGGCCGTTCGACCCGAACCTGGCCCAGCACTTCGACACGTGGGCGGCGTACTTCACGGCCGACTACAAGCTCGACGAGCACTGGACGACCTACGCGAACTTCGGCTACGCCAAGCGGCCGCCGACGCTGACCGAACTGTACGCGGCCGGCCCGTTCATCGCCGTCCTGCAGCAGGGCCTCAACCGGCTGGTCGGCGACCCGCACCTGCGGGCACCGCAGGTCAAGCAGGTGGACGTCGGCCTGATCGCCAACTACCCGAAGTTCCGCGGTGGGGCAACGGCGTTCTACGCCTGGATCAACGACTACATCACATTCGACCTGAACCGGGCGGTCGCGGGCCAGCTGTCGCAGGTCGTGTTCACCAACACCGATCTGGCCACCCTGGCGGGCGGCGAGTTGTACGCCGAGGTGGACGCGCTGACGTGGCTGACGCCGTTCGTGACGATGAACTACGTCCAGGGCCGCGACCTGACGCACATCGACCAGCGCCGGGCGCCGAACCTGTTCAGCAGTCGGCGCACCGGCGAGACGGAACCGCTGCCGAACATTCCGCCGCTGGAGCTGCGGACCGGGTTCCGCGTCCACGAGGCGCGCAAGCAGCCGCGCTGGTCGATCGAATTCCTGGCCCGCAACGTGATGGGCCAGAACCTCGTCGCGACAAGCCTCAACGAGGTACACACCGGCGGGTTCACGATCTTCGACATTCGCAGCTACTGGCAGGCGCGCGAGAACGTGATCCTGACGGCGGGTGTGGAGAACCTGGGCGACAAGTTCTACCGCGAGCACCTGGACCCGCGGTCGGGCGACCAGCTGTTCCGGCCCGGCGTCAACTTCTACTTCGGCGCCGAGGTACGGTATTAGAAGCTGTTTCCAAGCGCTGCAGGAGAGGGCTGCGGCCCCCGATGGTTCAGGCAAGCTCGGGGGACGGAGCCCCCTCCCACGGCGTTTGGAAACGGTCTCTTAACCGGGCAGAGGACCGTCCGGGCCCGAAGCGTCAGCGCGGGACGAGACGCTCGCCCGTCGCTGGCGCTCCGGGTTGGTCGGACGACGCCAGACGGGCGCGAGCCTAACTCGGGTCCGCCACCCGGCCGAGGAACAGAATGCTGCCCGTGCGATTGTGCCGGATCAGGTAAACAAACGGCCGGTTGGCGCGGAACGTCGCGGGCGGGGGGGCCGACTCCCGTTTGATCACCACCGCCGTCGAAGCAGCCGCCTCGGTCCCGGCCTCGTTGACATCGACGAACGCCTTGTGGATGACATGGCTGATGTACAGCCTGTCCTGGGTGGACATGCCACTGAAATCGGCCCGACTCCGATCGAAGGCGAGCGGCATGCCCATCTTCGCGAGGGCCGGCTTGAGCATGAACTCGGCCGTCACCTTGAACTTCGGCAGGCTCACCTGCACCTGGTGGTCGGACAGTTTCCGCAGTACCGCACTCAGGCTCTCGCTGGTCAGCCCTTTCTCGAAAGCCGCCAGGGTCGTCCCCTCCTTCGGCAGCAGGACCACCATCGACAGGTCGCGCTGCTCATACGGCAGTTCCAGGGCTTCAAAGGTGGGCGTGCGCGTGTAGTTGGTCTGCATGCTGCCGTGCATCAGCGGCACCTTCACCTGCCTGTCGGCCGCCACGTGGAACGGGCCGGGCGCCGTGCTCTTCGGGTTGAAAGGTGTTTGCCACGCGGCCTTGAAGTAGATGGCGTTGGTCAGCACCAGCCGCGTATCGACGATGAGGACGCCCGGTGGGATCAGCTCCTTGATCTTGTTCTTCGTTTGTTCCTCGACCCAGGCGTTGATCGCCTTGCGTGCCTGCTCAGTGGCGCCGATGAAATCGACCTGCTTGAGGCCGGCGCCATAGCTGACCTCGGTCAGCTTGAGGAAGTCGGGCAGGAACCCGTAGTCCTTCTGGCCCCACAGCCGGTTGGCGGTGACGAGCTGGTACTTGCGGCCCCTGGCCGCGTTGAGGTGGCGGATCAGGTCGGCGAAGGCGGGCGGCAAGCGGTCCTGGCCGAGGGAAAAATGGAGCGTCCTGGCCATCTGCGCGGCGGTTTCGCCGCGTGCCCCGGCATAGGTCATCGCCAGGGCGGTGGAGATGCTGTATGGGGAGAAGAACAGGTTCCCGTCCTTCTGAGCGAGTTCGCGGTACAGGTCCAGGGCAAACGCGGTGTTGTCTTTCACCAGAGTGGCGGCGTCCGGGTTCAGCTTCGGCGGCTGTCCCGCAGCCGGCACGGCCAGGCCGGCGCAGGCGGCCAGGACGATGAGTGGCGCTCTCATGACGGTTCCTCCAGGCAAGGAGTGCGAGCGGCCGCGCCGAAGTCCGGCGCGGCCGCGGGTGATCTCGTGGTACTTATACGACGATCCAGGGAGGCGAGGGTTTGACCGCGCCAGGGCCAGGTCTGTCACCCGCGTCAGGAATCCAAAGCGTTTGCGCCCGCGTCAGTCCGCCTTTACCTCGGCGTACATGCGGGCCAGCTCGATCAGGGTGCGCACGAACGCGCCGGTGCCGCCCGCGTCGTGGTCGGCCCCCTCGTGGTCGGCCCACGCCGGGCCGGCAATGTCGAAGTGAACCCACGGCGTGTCGCCGACGAACTCCTGCAGGAACTTGGCCGCCGTGATCGCTCCGCCGTAGCGCGTCCCGCCCGTGTTCTTGATGTCGGCGACGGCGCTCTTGATCAGCTCGGCGTAGTGCGGGAACATCGGCAGCGGCCACGCCTTCTCCCCGGCGCGCCGCGTCGCCTCCAGCACGCGCTCCTGCCACGGGTCGTTGTTGCTCATCACCCCCGCGACGTCCGCACCCAGCGCGACCATGCACGCGCCGGTCAGCGTGGCGAGATCGACCAGGTGGCTCACCTTCTGGTCCACCGCGTACGCCAGCGCGTCCGCCAGGATTAGCCGCCCCTCGGCGTCGGTGTTGTGGACCTCGATCGTCTTGCCGCTACGCGGGTGCAGCACGTCGCCGAGTTTCATCGCCCGCCCGCCCGGCAGGTTCTCCACCATTGCCAGGTAACCGTCCACGTTCACCGGCAGACCCAGCTCGGCAACGGCGCCGACGGCGGCCAGAACGGTGGCGGCGCCGGCCATGTCGCACTTCATGTCGAGCATCTGCTCGTTCGTTTTGAGCGACAGCCCGCCGCTGTCGAACGTCACGCCCTTGCCGACCAGTCCGAGGACGCGGTCCCCCTTGCCCCCGCGGTAGCGCAGGACGACGAAGCGTGGCGGCCGGTCCGACCCGCGTGCGACGGCGAGCAGGGCGCCCATGCGCTCCGCCTCGATCTGCTTCTCGTCGAGGACGGTGCATTCCACCCTGGCCGCGGCGGCGACCTGCCTTGCGCGGGCCGCGAACGTCTCGGGATACAGGTCGCACGGTGGCGCGTTGACGAGTTCCCGCGCCAGCGCGACGGCCCGGCTCTGCACCTCGCTGCGGCGCGCGCCGCGCTGCACCTCGTCGGCCGCCGCGGGCGGGGCGACGAGCGCGACCTCCTTCGGGGAGAAGCGGACCGGCTTGCTCTTGCGCAGTCCCGGCCCGTGCGACCCGTGCATCAGCCCGACCCCGACCGCCACCGCAACATCCTCCCACCCGAGGCCCGGCGGCGGCACGGGAAGGACGAAGGCCACCCGGTCGAGTTCCTTCCCCGTGATCGACCGGGCCGCGGCGGCGGCGGCGCTGCTCAGGACCGAGCGCTGCGCCTCGGCCCGCTTCCCCAGCCCGACCACGAGTACGCGGCGAGCGGCGATGTTCTGGCAATCGCGCACCGGGGTCAGCTCCAGCGGCTTACCGGCGATGTCCTCCGCCTGGCGCAGCCGCTCCAGCGTGCCGCCGAGTCGGGCGTCGAGCTGGGCGACCTCGGGAGCGAGTTCCTCTTCCTCATACTGGCCCACGATGAGCCAGTCGGCCTGGACGTCGGCGAGGGGAACAAAGAGGGTGGTGATTGGCATGGGGCTCATGTGTCAGAAGTAAGAGGGATCAGAAGGTCAGGGGACAGGGACAGAATAGCAAAGCCCACGGGCGGCGTCCCGTGGGCAGAGTGCTGGGCACTTCGCCTGTGGGCCGCCGCCCGTGGGCCTTGAGCAACAGCCCTCCCCTTCATTGCTTCTCGGCCGCCAGCCCTTCTTCCAGGTCGCGGACCAGGCCGGGGTCGCGGCGGCGCAGATCCTCGACGAACCGCCGCGCCTCGGGCAGTGGGCAGGAGAGGGCGTAGCGGGCGATCGCACGGCGGGCGATCGGGCTGGCGTGAGTCGGCTTGCCGTACTGGGCCAGCACCTTCGGCGTCAACTCCCACATCTTCCAGCGTCGCAAATCCTCGACCGCCAGGTCCGCCACCTCGCCGTCAGGGAGCATTACCTCCAGACCGCGCAGCACCTGGGGGCGGCTCTCGGCCGGCCTCCAGTTGTGGTAGAAGCGCAGCGTCCGGGCCACGGCAAAGCGTTCTGTGAAGGACTTCTTCCGGTCGCCGAGCATGGCCACGAGCAGATCCCACCCCTCGCGCGGCCGCAGGTTGATGTACCCGCACAGCACGCCGTCCAGAGACGCCGCAGTGCGCTCCGTCGGCGCCTCCAACATCTTGCGCAGCAGGGCCGCGTCCGTGTCGCCGCCCGACGCGCCGAGCAGGAATGCGTACAGGCTCAGGCGCTCGGGGGCCGTCTTCGGATCCTGAAGCAGGCGGCGCAGGCCGTCGGCCGGCAGGTGGCGCGCGACCTGGCCCACCTCCTGATCGCTCGACCGGGCGAACTCGAGAAACGCATCCTGCGACACCCCTTCGTCGGCGTGGTCGAGGTAGTCGAAGACGTAACGGAGAACCTGCGCCCGGTCCTTGCCCTGCAAGGCCAGCAGACCTTGCAGGTACTGGAGGACCGCGTCCGACCGCACCGACCGGCCGACGATCACCTTTAACTTGCCGTCGGCGACGGTACACGCGACGACGAACCTCGGCGGATCCTTCGGGTCGAGGACGGGGAGGTAGCTGGGCAGGGTGAGCGTCTTGACCGCTCCGACCGCCGGATCGGACCGCAGCGTGCGCAGGACGTGGAAGTCGGTGGTGCCGGACCCTGCTGGGGCGCCGGGGGTGCTGTCAAAGCGCGGGTTGGCGAGGGTGCCGTAGAGGATGACCTTCGCCGGCGCCAGTTCCTCGCGGAGGGTCGGGCGGCTCGCCAGGCTGCCGCAGAGCGAGCACGCCGGGGCAGGGCAGGGGAGCAGGCACAGGGTCAACACCCCCAGCCCGATCCACGGTTTTCGCATCATGCGTGTACTCCTTCGGTTCGGCGGGCATGGGACGATCGCGGGGTCTTTGGGGTCGCCTCCAGCGCGGTAAGGGCTTGCTCGTGTTCCGCGGTCCCACCCTGGCCGAGCAGGAAGGCGTACCAGCCCCGGTGTTCGCGCGGTCCTCTCGTCACGCAGGAGCCGGATGAGGGTTTCGGCAGATGCCTTCGGTGCCGTCTCTCGCGGGTTCATTTTGTCCCGGGTGGGCTCCCCGAAGACGGCTCGGTTTCCAGACGAAGCAGTTCCTCCAGATCCTTGATGAGGCCCGGATCACGACGACGCTGCTCACCAACAAGGGCGGCGGCGCACTTGCCGGGGCATTGCAGGGCGAAGCGGAGGACCGCCCGGCGGATCACCGGGACGTTGTGCGACTCCTTCGCGAACAGATCCAGCACGCGGTCGGCCTTCTCCCAGCGCTGCCATTTGCGCAGATCCTCGACGGCGAAATCAGCCATGTCCGGGTAGTCGAGCGCCAGCGCCACGGCCTCGACCCGGGCCGCGACGGGGATCACGTCGGGCCGCTCGTCCCACAGGAACCGGATCGTGCGCAGCGCCGCGTAGCGGTTCAGGAACTCCTGTTTGCCGTCCTGGAGCAGGCCCCGCAGGTACGCCCACCCCTCCTTCGGCTGGAGGATGACGTACCCGGCCAGCATCCCATCCACGCCGCCGGCTGGCCGCTTCACCGGATCCTCAAGCATGGCGCGCAGCAGGCGAGCGTGCCGGTCCGTGCCGCACTGGCCGAGAAGCAGGCCGTACAGGCCGTAGCGGAGCGACGGCGTTTTCGGGTCGCGCAGCCACCCGGCGAGGGTATCGGCGGGCAGCTTCCTCGCCATGGCGCGGTAATCGGTGTAGGACGAGCGCGCGTACTCGCGGAAGGCGTCGATGGCCACCTCGGGGTCGGCACTGTTGAGGTGGTCGAAGGCGTAGTGGAGTCGCTCGGCGAGGGGACGGTCCTTGCGTGTGACGGCGCCGGTGAAATACTTGACCAGTTCACCCCCCGCCGGCACCTCGACGCCGCGGTACGGGTCGAGGGTGCCGCGGTAGAAGTCGCAGAAGACGAGGAACTTGCCCTTCGTCGCAGGAAGGTACTTCGGCAGTTTCTCGATCACCTTGCGGCCCGCGACGATGTCCCCGCCCTTGAAGACGGTTTCGACGACGAGATCCGTGGTTCCGCCGCCTCCCTCGCCGCGGCGGGCGTTGCGGAAGGTGCCGAGGATGACGACGCTCGCCTGGTTCAGGTCGCCGACGAGGGTCGGGCCGCGTTCGCCGCCGCAGCAGAAGGGCGATGCGAGGGCAGGGGAGGGGAGCGAACAGACCAGCAAGATGGGGATCAGCCGACACAGGCGAGGCGCGGCCATCGGCGATCCTCCGAGGTGTCCTGTAATACGAAGCGTTTTTCTCCCCTCTCCCTCCAACGGGGGAGAGGGGAGCAACAAAGGTGCGCTCGCAACGAAGAGTTGGTCACTTCGTCTTGGCCGCCGGCTCCGGTGTGGTCGCCGGCATCTCGGCCTCCAGCCGCAGCAATTCCTGGGCGTCGTTCACCCAGTCGGCATCGCGGCGGCGCTGTTCGGCGACGAAGGCGACGGCGCGCTTGCCGGGGCACTGCAGGGCGAAGCGCAGGATCGCCCGGCGGATCACCGGGACGTTGTGCGTCTCCTTCGCGAACAGATCCAGCACGCGGTCGCACAACTCCCAGCGTTGCCACTTGCGCAGATCCTCGATCGCGAAGTCGGCCATGTCCGGGTGGTCCAGAATCGCCGCCACGCCCGTCACCAGGTCGGTACGCGGCATCAGGTCGGACCGCTCGTTCCACAGAAACCGGGTCGTGCGCAGGGCCGCGTAGCGCATCAGGAAGTCCTGCTGGCCGTCCTTCATCACGCCGCGCAGGTACTCCCACCCCTCCTTCGGCTGCAGCATGATGTACGACGCGAGCATGCCGTCGATGCCCGACCCGCGCCGCTTCTCCGGGTCGTCGATCATGCTCCGCAGCAGTTTGCCGTGCTTCTGCGGGTCGCCGCAGTGGCCGAGCAGCGAGGCGTACAGGCCATAGCGATACGGCGGGGTCTTCGGATCCTGCAGCCACGCCGCGAGCTTCTCGGCGGGCAATTTCTTCGCCATGTCGCGATAGTCCTTGTAGTCCGCCCTGGCGTACTCGCGGTAGGCGTCCAGGGCGACGTCGAGGTCGGCACTGTTCAGGTACTCGAAGCAAAGGCGCAGCCGCTCGCTGGCCGGCTGGTCCTTGACGGCGAGGGCGCGGGTGAGGTAGCTGACGAGATCGCTGCCGGAGGGCACCTCGACGCCGCGATACGGATCGATCCGGTCCTTGTAAACGTCGCAGAAGACGACGAACTTGCTCTTGGAGGCTGGCACGCCGCGGTCGAGTTCGAGTTTGTTCCCCTTGACGGCGCGCTTGAGGGCGTCGTGCGGCTTGAGCACCTTCTCGATGATGAAATCGGTCTTGCCGCCGAGAGTATCGTCGCCGGCGCCAGGGCGGTAGTTGGTGAAGTGGCCGAGCAGCACCAGGCTGGCCTGGTTGAAGTCGCCCACCAGGGTCGGCCCCTTCTCGTCCATGCAGAACGGGCAGGCGGTCACTTCCGCCGGCCCCGACAGCCCGACCAGGGCTGCCAGCCCCAGGGCCAGAATCACGCGGCGTACCGCAGCCATCGCCGGACCTCCTCGCAAGATGTCGCTTCCTTCGTGGTCGGTCGTTACCGGGGAAACGGGTCGGCCCCGCTCAAACCCCATCTGCGTATTATGGCGACGAACGGCGGTCAAGAGCAAGCGCGTTGCGGCGCAGGGGGTGGAGTAAACTGGAGAGGCGAGCGCGAGCGAGCGGGGCGGACCGTTCGCTGGCGCTCGTGGCTGGTAACCGCAACAACTGCGACCGACCTCTAGCGCAGCCACGGGTCCGGCTCAGGGGGCGTTTTCTTGACCGTATCCTCATCCCCAAACGGCACCCGCAGGATGGTCTGCTCTCCCGAGCGCCCGGGCTGCTGGACGAAATCGACCCGGCCGATGACCTGGAGCCACTGGTTCGGGGGGATGTTCGCAACGCTGCCTTCCCCAAGGATCACCGGCACGCTCACCTGGACGGCATCGCCGGCGCAGCACTGCATCCGGTAGCGGGCCAGGGTGAACGCGCGCGGATTGCCGGAAGGGGCGAACTGGCCGACCACCTGCACGGTCTTGCCCGCCCACTCCTGCCGCCGATCCTTCGTGAACCCCATCGCTTCGAGCAGCTTCAAATCGACGGCGAACACCGGCCCCTGACCGAGGTCGTAGCGGTGATCGACGGGGTTGCCCTGCTGGCGGAGTGTCACGATCAGGCGTTTGCGGGGAACCTCGACTTCCTTGATCGTCCCGGTCCGAAGCAGGGCGTCCCCGGACGGGGCGCCGTTGGTCGCCTCGCCCGCCTGGATCTCCGCAACCCCCTCGCCCCCCACCAGCCGGCGGTCACGAAACAGCTTGACGGTCACCGGCATGCCGGGCTCCAGATCGGCGAGCGTGGCCGGCGCGCCCTTGATGAAGATCGGCACCTCCTTGGCCAGCGGATCGACGGTCCGGGCCACCACCGCCGCCGCCCCCTGGAGTGGGTCGTGTCCCAACCCAATCAGCCAGGTAACCTCGCTCATCTCGCGCGTCATGTCGATCGTGCTGCCCTCCACGCTCAGCCCCTTGTTCGGCAGGTTCAGCAGGAACAGCATGATCGGGATCAGCAGGACGACGTACCGCCACGGCGCCCACGAGTGATCGTGGTCATGGTCGTGACCGTGCCCGTGCGCGTGGGTGTGGGCGTGCGTGTGCTCGTGTGTGGGGGGGACGGCGGCGCTCGCCAGCGCGGGCTCGCCTTCCCGGATCCCCTCATGGGCGTGGTGGTGGCAGTGGGCGTGATCGTGGTCGTGATGATGATGAGCGTGAGCGTGGCTGTGGTCGTGGTGGTGATGGGCGTGGGCATGGCGAGCACTGGACTGACGCCAGAGGATGACGGAGCGCACCGCGGCCATGACGACCAGGATGTAGCCGCTGATTACCACGAACGGGTGGAACTGCCTGCCGAGTATCAGGTTCAGCATGTCCGTCTGCCAGTAGTAAAGCGCCAGGCAGACGCCGCCGAAGGCCGCGGAGATGCCGACCAGGCAGACCTGATCGAGGTAATAGCTATCGCTGTCGGTGTCGTGGCTATGGGCCATGAACGAAACCTCCTTCCGGTGCGGTCGGCGCACCGCCACAGGGACGAGCAGCATTCGGCGAGCCGGCGGGTTCATCCCGCCGGAACCAGCCCGGCGGCTCGCCAGATCTCTTGCGCTTCGTCCCATTAGAAGCGGTTTCCAAACGCCGTGGGAGGGGGCTCCAGTCTCTGAGAATTCAAGGCGGATCGGGGGACGGAGCCGGCTCCCACGGCGTTTGGAAACCGCTTCTTACCCACCTGTCGTCGGGAACACGTCGATGAGCGTTTCCGCGATGGTCTCGCCGAAGTAGTAGACGAGCAGGCTCCAGGCCAGCACTTGCAGCACCACCGCTGTCACGATGGTCGCGATCAGGCGCGGCCGAAAGATGCGGGTGTACATCATCAACAGCTTGATGTCGAGCATCGGCCCGAGCACCAGGAAGGCCACCTTCGACGCGGGCGGCCACAGCCCGACCGGCTGGAAGTTGGCCGCCACGAACGCATCGGCCTCGCTGCACAGGCAGAAGATGACCGCGAACGCCATCATGATCGGGATGGACATCAGCGGATAGTCCTGCAGCAGGCGCTCGGCGCCTATCTGCGGCACCAGGATGCGGGCGACCGACGCGATCAGCGCCCCCAGTACCAGGAAGGCCATGATGTCCACGAAGTCGTGCAGGGCCGTCTCGGTGATGTTACCCAGCCGGCGCAGGAACGGCTGTCGCTGGGGCGGGGCATCGGCGTGGGCCTCGTGGCGGGCCACGTCGCGGACGACGATCGGGGCGAGCAGAGCCTCTCGGCCGTGCTTGTGGAGTTGCCTCTCCACGATCAGGCCGGTCGTGACGGCGATGACGAAGGCGAGGCCGGCCCGCCACAGCACCCAGCCGGCCATCCCGCCAAACGCCGGGTCCGCCTGGAACGCCACGGCCGTGCTCGTCAGCACGACGACGTTGATGATCGGCCCGGCGAGCAGATACGAGGTGCATACGCTAAGCGGCACCCCCTTGCGCAGCAGGCGGCGCATCACCGGGATGATGCCGCACTCGCACATGGGGAAGACAAGCCCGAGGACGGCGCCCAGCCCGACCGCTCCGACGTGCATCGCCCGCCCGCTCGGGATGAACCGAGCGATCATCTGCTGGGGGACGAACTCTTCCAGGATGCCGGCCAGGACCACGCCCAGAACGATGAACGGCAACGCCTCATAGATGATGCCGGCGAAGATCAGGATGAGCTTGTCGTAGTCCACGGCGGTAGGAGCCCCTGGCGCCACGAGTCAGCGGGCCTGCCGAGGTTTCTACGCCGGCCGGCCCCGTCCGGTTCACTGCGGTAACCTCTCCCCCTCACTCCTCCCCTGCGAGGGAGCAGGTTTCCTCCGAGAGATGTTATTGTCGGGCGGCGGGCGCCGCTACGCAAGGGCGTCGCGGGCGGGTACGGGGTGGGTCGCGGAGGCCGGCGCCGCCTGTAACGCCTGCAGCGCCGCGGCGGCCCGGCGGCGGTCGCGGCGGCGCTGCCAGGACCGCACCGGCAGGCCGAGGAAGAACAGCAGCACGCTCAGCAACACGATGGTGCCGCCCTCGCCGGGGTTGGTCCAGGAATTCGTCCCGATCACCGGGATGCTCAGCTCCCAGCTCAGCCAGTGACCGCCGACCCCGGCCAGCAGGCACACGCCGATGGACGCCCAGAACAGCTGCCGCATGTTCCGGCTGACCAGCGCGGCCGTCGCCGCCGGCACGATTAGCAGGGCGTTGATGAGCAGGGCGCCAACGACTTTCAGGCACAGGTTGACGATGAGGGCCAGGAAGATGATGAACAGATAGTTGCACAGCCGCACCCGGACGCGCCGCGACATCGCCAGGCTGTGGCTGAAGCTCGCGAGTGTCACGTCGTTGTACTGCCAGAACAGGAAGGCGGCGGTGACCGCGCACAACGCCAGCAGTACGAGGAGTTCGGCATCCGCCATGGTCACCAGGTTGCCGAACAGGAAGTTCTCGGGCGACATGTACCGGCGCCCGGCGCCGACCTTGAAGAAGATCGCCCCCAGCCCGATCGACCCGGCGAAGAAGACGCCGATGATGGTGTCGTTCGCCTGTCCGGTGTACTCGCGCATAAAGGCGATGGCGATCCCCACCACGATCCCGAAGGCGACCATGATGAGGGTGATCCAGAGGGTGTAGGCGTGGTCCGTCTCGGCGCCGGTGAAGAACCCCATCAGCAGCCCCAGGGCAACGCCGGCGAACGCGCAGTGGGCGAGGGCATCGCTGAAGAACGCCATGCGGTTGCCGACGACCAGCGACCCGACGGCCCCGCACACCAGCGCCACGAGGAGGATCGCGAGCAGCCCCCGGACGTTGACGTACTCGCTCAGGAACGTGCCCGGGCCGAGCGTATCTCGACAGAAGTCGGCGATCGCGTGGATCCAGGCGTTCAGCTGCGCAACCACGGCAGAACTCTCCTCGGCGCGAAAAACGTTCGCTCTCGGCCTGCACTTCTCTTACCATCATAGCGACCGCCCTCCATTTACCGAGATGCACATGGGCCAGCCGGACTCGCTTCTCCTCCTCCAGCGGCCGACGCGGGCGCGCTGGCTGTTCCTGACCTACGCCGCCGCCCTGTCGCTGATCCTCTACCTCGACCGGATCTGCATTGCCGAGTCGGCCGGCGCGATCGGCGCCGAGCTGGGACTGAGCGACGTGCAGCGCGGATGGATGTTCACCGCGTTCACAATCGGGTACATGCTGTTCGAGATCCCGAGCGGAGCGTGGGGCGACCGCTACGGGCCGCGCCGCGTGCTGCTGCGCATCGTGCTGTGCTGGTCGTTGTTCACGGCCCTGACCGGGTGCGTTCAGCACTTCATCCTCGACAGCGGGCATCAGCTTGATCTGTTCGGGCTGGCGGTGCCGCTGCTGCTCGACGGGTTCCTGGTGCTGCTGCTGGTGCGCTTCCTGTTCGGGGCGGCGGAGGCGGGGGCGTACCCGAACCTGGCGAAGAGTTCGTCGGCCTGGTTCCCGGCCCAGGAGCGCGGGTTGGCTCAGGGGGTCGTGGCGACGGCCGGGCGGCTGGGCGGGGGGATGGCGTCGGGCGCGACCATCCTCGTCGCCGGGGTGGTGAACGAGCATCTGTGGCCCGGGATGGGGTGGCGCGTCACCTTCTGGGTGTTCGGGTCGCTGGGGGTGATCTGGGCGATCCTGTTCGCCCGATGGTTCCGCAACTCGCCGGCCGACCACCCGTCGGTCAACGCCGCCGAACTGGCGCTGATCCGGGGTGAGCACGAAAGCCCACGGGTGGCGCCCCGTGGATCGAGTTCTCACCACGACACCCACGGGGCGCCACCCGTGGGCTTCAAGACGCCGTGGGCAGCGATGCTGACCAGCCCGAACCTGTGGGCCTACTCGCTGTCGGCGTTCTGCAGCGCGTTCGTCGTGTACCTGTACTTCACGCGCTTCCCGGAGTACCTGCAGGACCGGCACGGCGTCCCGAAGGCGACGTGGGGCTGGGTGGCGGGCCTGCCGATGGTGTGCGGGGCGGTCGGGTGCGTGCTCGGGGGCGTGCTGACCGACCTGCTCGTGCGCCGCACCGGCAGCCGGCGCTGGGGGCGGCGCACCATGGGCATGGTCGGCAAGGGCGGCGGCGGGGTGCTGCTCCTGTGCGGAGCGCTGATGGACCAGCCGGCGCTGGCACTGGTCTTCATCGCCGCGTCGGCGTTCATGGCCGACCTGGCGCTGGCGGCGCACTGGGCCGTCTGTACCGACGCTGGCGGGCGCTTCGTGGGGACGGTGTTCGGCGTGATGAACATGGTGGCGGCGGTGGGAGCGTCGCTGTCGCCGGTGCTGGCGGGGTATGTGCTCAGCGGGCTGTCGCCGCGCGACCCCGCCGGGCACTTCAACCCGGCGGAGCGCGCATGGGCGTGGGACGTGGTGCTGTACGTGTACGCCGTGACCCTCGTGGTCGGAGCGCTGTGCTGGCTGCGCATCGATGCGGAGGAGTCCATGGTCGGCTGAGCAGGGGTCGCGCGAAACTCGCTGACGCGCTTCCGATGCGCTCTGAAGGCATCCAATCGGTCGGCCTTCTTCTCGCGGAGCGCCAATAGCGCCCGACAGACGCTCAGCCGCCCGCGAGCGGCTTGCCGTTCACTGTCTTGACGCCCTCGCGCGGGATCACAATGATGTGGTAGCGGAAGCCCGGGCGCAGGTCGCGCGTGGAGAGCGCCGCCGCCTTGAGGTCGCCGCCCTCCGTCAGGCGGGTGCTGAGGTTCAGCCGGCTGCCGCGCGTCGCGGCGACCAGCACCAACTCCTTCTGGAAATTAACTTCCGGCACCTTCTTCTCCGGCTCCCACGCCTTCCACAGGGCGGCGAACGTCTTCTCGTTTGCGATCGCCTGCCCGGCGGGTGCCTGCTTCATCAGCGCTTCGTCCATCACAGAGCCGCGCCACTCCCGGAGCGGCTTCAGGGCGCCCTGTTGAGCGGCCGCAGCGGGCCAGAGAACCGCCGCCAGCGACAGGACGACGAGCGGCAACGCGAACCGAGTCATGATAAGATCCTCCTGTCCCTGGGACGCGCGGGCCGGTGATGGGATGGCGGTTGCGAGAGCCCTGCGCCCCTCGGGTGCATAGATTTTATATGGCTTCTCTCTCGTGTCTCCAGCGTGGCATTCCAGCATGCGGCCCGTGAGGCGTCGAACGCCGCCCATGTGACCCCGACCGAAAACCGCGCGCGAACGCCCAAATTGCCATTCCCTCCTACTTCAGATCGCTGGTACAATCCACCCGTATTCACTGGATCATGGACGAGTCGCTCGCCGCGGCAAGGAGGCTGCCGGGTGTCCACACTTGCCCCACCCCCCGCCCCCCTGACTCAACCGACCATTCGCCCCGCCCGGGCGTGGTTGTCCGCCCTGCGTTCTCCCGCGGACCACCCCCGGCTGTGTGTCGTGCTACTCCTGCTGTGGTGTGCGGTCCTCTTCTTCTACGGGCTGAGTGCCGGCGCGTTGTGGCGTACCGAGGGGCTGCGCGCCATCATCGCGGCCGAGTTCCTCAACAGCGGCAACTGGATTGTGCCGACACTCTACGGCGAGCCGCTGTTCACCAAGCCGCCGGGCATGTACGCGGCCATCGCTCTGTGCAGCCTGCCGTTCGGGGCCGTCACCGAGTGGACGGCGCGGCTGCCATCGGCCCTGGCGGCGACGGCAGTGGTGTTCCTGTTCTACTGGTACTTCGCGCGGCAACTCGGGCGCCTCGCCGGCCTGGTCGCGGCGCTGCTGGTGCCGGTCGGGTTCATGTGGCTCGACAAGGCGCCGTCCGCCGAGATCGACATGGTGCAGGTCGCCTGGGTGACCGCGTCGCTGCTGTTCTTCTTCCGGGCGCTGGAGGAGGAAGACTTGCCCCAAAGCCCACGGGTGGCGGCCCGTGGGGGAAGCGCCGGAGACTTGCCCCACAGGACGCCACCCGTGGGCTTTGGCTGGTCATCGGACTCTCATTCAGGGCGCTGGTGGCTTGCCGCCCTGGCGTGCGTCGCTGGCGGGGTGCTGACCAAGTGGACGGCGCCGGCCTTCTTCTACGCGACCGCCGTGCCGCTGTTATGGTGGCGCGGCCAGTTGCGGTTACTCCTGGGACGGCGCCACCTCGTCAGCGCCGCCCTCGCCGCTGGCATTTGCCTCGCGTGGGTCGTGGCCGCCGGCACGCTGGGCGGGTGGGACAACCTGACGAGCACCGTGCAGCGCGAGGCGCTGCAGCGCCTGGTCCCGAACTACACGCCGCAGCCGTACCCACTGGCGGAGGCGCTGCTGCACCCGCTGAAGTTACTGCTGACCACGCTGCCCCTGTCGGCGGTGGCCTTGCTGACTCTGCGACCGGGGTTCGGCCGGCTGTGGGACGAGCGCGGCCGGCGCCTGCTCCAGGCGCTGCACTGTTGGGCCTGGCCGAACGTGCTGCTCTGGAGCCTGCCGACCGAGCACACCCCGCGGCACAGTTTTCCGCTGTTCCCGGCGATCTCCGGCCTGGCGGCGCTGGTGTGGGTGGCGTGGCTGACGGGCAAGCTGCGGTGGTCGCTGCGGCGGGTAAGTGCGGTGCGGGTGTTTGTCGTGTCGCTGGCGCTGTGGCTGGGGGCGAAGGCCGTGTTCGTGCATGCGGTCATCCCGCACCGCAACGCCAACCGCGAGCCCCGGGAGAAGGGAGCCTTGCTGGCGTCGCTGGTGCCGCCGGGCCAGACCCTCTACCTGTTCCTGCTCAAGGACGAGGGGATCATGTTCTACTACGGACGTCCAGTGGTCCGCCTGGCGGGGCCGGAGCATTTGCCTTCGGATGGTGAACCCGTGTACTGTATTCTGCAAGAGGCTGAGTGGCGCGCGTGGCGGGCGCACCGGCCGGTCGAGGCAGTGCGCCACCTGACCGACGAGCAGGGGGCTCTGATCGTGCTGGTACGGGTGCGGTAAGAACCTCTCCCCCCTCTCCTGCGAGGGGGAGCGAGGGCTTTAGGACTGCCCCTCCTCACTCTCCGTTCCGGGGAGGGGCAGAGGGGAGGGGTTGAGGGACATTCGTCATGGGCTTCGCGACCGTCCCGGAGGGCGTGCAGGTCCGCAGCGTCAGTGGGGTAACCGCGGAAATCAAGGCGCTGCTGGAAGAGGGGTTCGCGTCGATCTGGGTCGAGGGCGAGATCTCGAACCTGGCCCGCCCGAACTCCGGCCATCTGTATCTGGTGCTGAAGGACGGCCAGAGCCAGCTGCGGGCCGTCATCTGGCGCGGCATCGCGCTGCGGCTGCGCTTCGATCCGCGCGACGGGCTGGAGGTGATCGTTCGCGGCCGCATGACGGTCTACCCGCTGCGCGGCGAGTATCAGCTGATCGTCGAGGAACTGCACCCCAGGGGGGTCGGCGCCCAGGAACTGGCCCTGCGGCAACTCAAGCAGCGACTGTTTGAACTGGGGTGGTTCGACCCAGGCCGCAAGAAACCGCTGCCACGCTTCCCGAGGCGGATCGCCCTGATCACCAGCCCGACCGGGGCTGCCGTCCGCGACATGCTGGAGATTCTGGCCCGGCGCTGGCCCGCGGCGGAGGTGTGGGTCTGTCCGGTGCGCGTCCAGGGCGAGGGGGCGGCGGAGGAAATCGCCGTCGGGCTGAATCGCGTCAACCGCATCGGGACGGTGGACGTTATCGTCCTGGGGCGCGGCGGCGGCAGTGCGGAGGATCTGTGGGCGTTCAACGAGGAAGTTGTGGCGCGAGCGATTCACGACTCGTGCATTCCGGTCGTATCGGCAGTCGGGCACGAGATCGACGTGACGGTCGCGGACCTGGTAGCGGACCGGCGGGCTTTGACGCCGAGCGAGGCGGCCGAACTGGTCGTGCCCAGCCGCAGCGAGTTGGCGGATGACCTGCGCGCGGTGGAGACGCGGCTGCGCGATCTGATGCTGACCCGACTGCGGCAGGGACGGCAGCGCTGGCAGGATCTGGCGGATCGGCCGGCGTTTCGGCTGCCGCTGGATCGGGTGCGCGACCTGGAGCGGCGGCTCGACGACTGGGGCGATCGGCTGCGGCGCGCGGCGCGGCAGCGGGTGGCGCAGGTCCGGCGGGCGGTCGAGAGCGCGGCGGCCCGCCTGGAGACGCTCAGTCCCTTGAACGTCCTGGCGCGCGGCTATAGCTTAACACGTACGGAAGCAGGGAACGTCGTGCGCCAACCCCAGCAGGTGAAACCGGGCGACCGGCTCGTCACCCTCGTCGAACACGGACGGATCGTCAGCCGCGTCGAGGCGGAATGACCGGGGACCGGACATGGGCGACATCCCCACGGACAACGTGACGTTCGAGCAGGCGCTGACGGACCTGGAGGGGATCGTCCGCGCCCTGGAAGACGGGACAGCCGGGCTGGAGGAGTCCCTCGCCCAGTACGAGCGCGGGGTGGGCCTACTCAAACGTTGCTATAATCAGTTGCAGCAGGCTGAGCAGCGCATCCTCCTGCTGGCGGGGGAGGGAGCCGAGGGGCAACCGCTGGTGCGGCCGTTTGAGCACGCGCCCGCCCTGGACGCGGCCCCCACCGACGGGCGCCGGCGGCGCAAGAAGAGCGAGGATTGAGGGCGAGGCAGGGGGCCAAACTGAGTACTCAGTACTCGATACCAGGCAGTCCCCTCGACAGTGGAGACATCCTTGACCGACGACCTGCGCGAGTACATGCGGACGAGGCAGGCGCTGGTGGACGAGCGTCTGCGGGCTGCCTGCCACCCCGGCGAGGGGTGCCCGCCCACACTCGCCGAGGCGATACGTTACAGCCTGCTGGCCCCCGGCAAGCGTCTTCGGCCGCTCCTCGTGCTGCTGGCGGCGGAAGCGGCTGGCGGCACGGACGAACGGGCGCTCCCGGCCGCCTGTGCGGTCGAAATGATCCATGCGTACTCGTTGATCCACGACGATCTGCCGGCGATGGACGACGACGACCTGCGCCGCGGGCTGCCGACCTGCCACAAGAAGTTCGGCGAGGCGCTGGCCATCCTCGCCGGTGACGCCCTGCTGACACTGGCCTTCCAGGTTCTCACCGATGGCTACCCGCCCGCGACCGCCGCCGCCGCGTGCCGCGAGCTGGCGTGCGGGGCCGGTGCCGCCGGCATGGTCGGCGGACAGGTGCTGGACCTGGCATCGGAAGGGCGAGTGAGGAGTGAGGAGAAGGCGATTCTTCCTCCTCACTCCTCACTCGCCCGGCTGGAGGAGATCCACGCCCGCAAGACCGGGGCGCTGTTCCGATCCTGTCTGCAGCTGGGCCTGATCGCGGCCCAGGGCGAGAGGGCAGGGGGGCCGGACCCGGCGCTGACCCGCCGCCTGGACGGTTACGCCCGCCGGTTCGGCCTGGTGTTTCAGATCACCGACGACCTGCTCGACGTCGAGGGCAACGCCGACGACGCCGGCAAGCGCGTCGGGAAGGACGCTGCCCGGGGCAAGCTGACGTACCCGGGCCTGCTGGGTGTCGAGGAGAGCCGCCGTCGCGCTGAGGAGTTGGCGCGCCAGGCCCGCGAAGAGGTCGAGCCGCTCGGTTCCGCCGGGCGACGCCTCGCTGGCCTGCTCCGGCTCACCCTGGCGAGGGACCGCTAACACGACCCGAACGGGGCCGCGGAGCGGCCTCTCCGAGGAGAACGGAGGTTACTGACGATGAGTGCTATCCTGCCCACCATCGCCTCGCCGGCCGACCTGCATCGGCTGGACGACAGCCAGCTGCACCAACTCGCGCAGGAGATGCGCGACGAGCTGGTGCGCGTTCTCAGTATCCGCCCGGCCCACTTCGCCAGCAACCTCGGCGTCGTCGAACTGTGTCTGGCCCTGCACCTGGCGTTCGATTTCCGCAAGGACCGCCTCATCTGGGACACCGGCCACCAGATCTACCCGCACAAGCTGATTACCGGCCGGCAGCAGCAGTTCGAGTCGATCCGAACGCGCGGCGGACTGATGGGGTATCCGAACCCGCACGAGAGCCCCTACGACCTGTTCATGACCGGCCACGCCGGGTGCAGCGTCTCCTGCGCTCTGGGACTGAAGAGCGCCGACGACCTGCTCGGGGCTGCCGACCGGCACAGCGTCGCGGTCGTCGGCGACGGCGCACTGCCGTCCGGCATCGTCTTCGAGGCGCTCAACAACGCCGGCCATCTGGGCAAGAAGCTGCTCGTCATCCTCAACGACAACGGGATGTCCATCTGCCCGCGCGTCGGGGCGCTGGCGAAGTGCCTCGACCGGGCTCGCCTGTCGAATTTCTACCAGGGCGGCAAACGGCGGCTGCGCAAGCTGCTGACGAAGGTGCCGTGGGTCGGCAACGTGGCCGCCAACGCTCTGGAGGGGATCCGGGACAGCCTCAAGGCGCTGCTCACCGGCGGGATGCTGTTCGAGGAGCTGGGGTTCCGGTACATCGGCCCGGTGGACGGCCACAATCTCAACGAGCTGCGCCGGTGGCTGCGCAAGGTCAAGGACCAGCCGGGGCCGACGCTGCTGCACGTCCTGACGGTGAAGGGGCATGGGGTGCCGCAGGCGAGCGAGGATCCGGTGACGTTCCACACGCCGCCGGTGTTCGAGCAGGTTGGGCCGAACCGCACCATCGTCGCACTCAAGCGCGGTGGCAGCAAGGGGTACACCGACGCGGTCAGCGCGGCGATCTACCAGGCGATACGGGACGACCCGCGCGTCACGGTGATGACGGCCGCCATGTGCCAGGGGAACAAGCTCGAAAAGGTGCGGGCCGACTTTCCGGCTCGGTTCTTCGACGTCGGGATTTGCGAGTCGCACGCGGTGGCGTTCGCGGCCGGGCAGGCGAAGGCCGGGCTGCGGCCGATCGTCGCGATCTACTCGACGTTCCTGCAGCGGTCGTTCGACCAGATCTTCCAGGAGGTCGCGCTGCAGAACCTGCCGGTCGCGTTCTGCCTGGATCGGGCTGGCCTGACCGGCCCGGACGGCCCGACCCACCACGGCAGCTTTGACACGCCTTACATGCGGCTGTTCCCGAACCTGGTGGTGATGGCGCCGGGCGACGAGCTGGACGTGGCGCCGATGCTGCAGTTCGCCCTGACACACAACGGCCCGGTGTCGCTGCGCTACCCGAAAGCCAACCTGGAGCAGGTCGAGCGCCCGGCGGCGCCGGTCGAGCTGGGCCAGGCGGAGATCTACGACTGGGGCACCGACGGAATACTGGTGGCGTATGGAACGCTGTTCCCGGCGTGCGTGAAGGCGGCCGAGCGGCTCCGCGAGGAGGGGCTCGAGATCGGCGTCATCAACGCCCGGTTCGTCAAGCCGCTCGACCGGACCACGCTCCTCAAGGCGGTGGAGGAACTGCCGCTGGTGGTGACGGTCGAGGAGGGCACGCTGGAAGGCGGATTCGGTAGCGCGCTGCTGGAGGCGGCGAATGGCGCCGGCCTCGACACCCGGCACATCGTGCGCCTCGGCTTTCCGGATCGGTTCATCGACCACGGCGAGCGCGGCGAACTGCTGGCCGACCTGGGTCTGGACGTGGACGGCATCTGCCGGACGGTGCGGCAGGCGCTGGAGCAGCGCGGCCCGCACAGCGAGCGCAAGAACTGGCGCGTCCGCCAGGAAGTGTAGACCGGCAAAGCGCGTGAGCCCACGAGCCTTGGCCCGTGGGCGGCCCTTCAGCAACTCGCGCAGCGTCAAGGAAGATGGTGTGCAAAGGTCTTGTGGCAAGCCCACGGGTGACGGCGTCCCGTGGGGCAAGCCCCCAGCACCTGGCCCACGGGACGCCATCCGTGGGCTTGCCACAGCCCCTGGCACACCCTCCTCCCCGTCTGGACCTTTCCCCTTCGTTTGCTAAACTTTAGCAGATTAAGGAAATCCCAGCACTGACCCCACCGCCGCGCCCGACGCGGGGGGATGGATCCTCGCCATGCCGCCGAAACACTGCCTGCCGTTCGAGAAAGAAATCTATGCGATGGAGGAGTTGCTGGCCCAGCTCGAGGCGAACGCCAACGGCCAGCTCGGCGGGGCCGAGGAGGTGCGCCGGCTGCGCCGCGAACTGGCCAACCTCAAGCGTAAGATCTACGCCGACCTCCAGCCCTGGCAAACCGTCCTGGTCGCACGCCACCCCGAGCGGCCGCAGTTGCTCGACTTCCTGGATCTGATCTTCGACGAGTTCGTCGAGTTGCACGGCGACCGGGCCATCGGCGACGACCGGGCGATCCGCACCGGGTTCGCACGCCTGGGCGACTTCCGCGTGCTGCTCGTCGGCCACCAGAAGGGGCGCAGCCTGCAGGAGCGGACCGAGTGCTTTTTCGGCTGCGCCCACCCGGAGGGGTATCGCAAGGCGCTCAGCAAGATGCGCCTGGCGGCGAAGTTCCGACTGCCGATCATTTGCCTGATCGACACCCCGGGCGCCTTTCCGGGTATCGGCGCCGAGGAACGCGGCCAGGCCCAGCTGATCGCCACGAGTCTGCTGGAGATGTCGCGCCTCCCGACCCCGATCATGTGCGTGGTGATCGGCGAGGGCGGGTCGGGCGGCGCGCTGGGGATCGGCATCGGCGACCGGGTGAGCATGCTCGAACACGCTTATTACTCAGTCATCAGCCCCGAGGGCTGCGCCGGCATCCTGTGGAAGGAGGCGAACGAGAAGACGAAGCCGCTGGCGGCCGAGGCACTCAAGCTGACGGCCCGCGACCTGTTCCGGCTGCGCGTCATCGACGACATCATCCCCGAACCGCTCGGCGGCGCCCACCGCGATCACCGCGAGATGGCGAACACCCTCAAGGCGTATCTCGTGCGTTACCTGCGCGACCTGCGCAACATCTCCAGTGACGAGTTGCTCGAGCAGCGCTACCAGAAGTTCCGCCGCATGGGCGTGTTCGACGAGGCGGCCGAGGAGGCGCCCGTCAGCGAGGTCGCGAGCTTGCAGTCGTGAAGACGCATGGCGGTGGGGGCGAGCAGGGAAGGGCCGAAGAACAAGGAGGGCTCGATGAGTGAAATCATCATCATGGACCGCGTCCACATCCCGGACTGGGTGAGGGATCTGGCGTCGTTCCGGCGCTGGGCGCTGTCAGACGAGTTCCCCGAGCGCGGCTGGTTCTCTCACCTCAAGGGCAACCTGTGGGTAGACCCGAGCATGGAGCGCCTCAAACATAACAAGCTCAAGGGAATCGTCGCTGTCATCGTGGGGGGGTTGGTTCTGGGGGAGCGCCTGGGCCACCATCTCCATGACCGGATGCTCCTGACCCACCCCGGTGCGGAACTCTCGACGGAGCCGGATGGGATGTTTGTCAGCCACGGGGCCGTGCGCGATGGTCGCGTGCGGTTTGAAGAGGGGCAAGCCGCGACCGAGGTACTCGGCACCCCGGACATGGTGCTGGAAGTGATCAGCCGCAGTTCCGCCACGAAAGACGTGGAAGTGCTGCGCCAGCTCTACTGGGAGGCGGAGATCCCGGAATACTGGTTGGTGGATTCGCGCCGGGATGCATGCACGCTGGAAATCCTGCGCCGCACCAGGCGGGGCTACACCTCGTCCCGCCCGCAGGAGGGCTGGGTCAAGTCGGCAGTTTTTGGCAAATCCTTCCGGCTCACGCAGGAGAAGGACGAACACGGCCTGCCCGACTTCGCCCTGGCAGTCCGGTGACGGCACGGCCTGCGTCCGCAGCATGAGCGCTGGGCGGGATGACCCGCCCGCGCTCCCGAAATCATCCACCCATCCTGGCCGGCGCGCCGTCAGGCCGCGGCTTCCTCGTCGCCGTCCTTCGGCAACTCCTTGCTCCCCACCACGGTCAGGTTCAGCCCCACCTGCACCGTCACGAGCTTGCCGTTGATCTCCACCGTCAACTTCTCGTTGACATTCCACCCAAGCGAGCCGGTCGAGAACTCCTTGACCACCCCCTGGAACTCCTTCTCGCCGATCCTGACCGGCAGTGGTTTGGCGTGCTGCCGGAACTCATCCCGGCTGATCGGGCAAGTAGATTTCTTCGCCATCGAACTACCCTCCGTGGAATGCGGTCCTGCTCCCAGGCCCCCTCGTTCCGCCAGCGGGGGCATCTTACCATGACCGGCCGGGGCGCGGGCAAGGTCACTTCTCTGCCCGGCCCGGACCCGCGGGCCGCGGCGACGGGAGAGGGCTGTATAATGGCACCATGACGACCATGCCCCGCCTGTCCCTGCCGCTGTGGAACGAGCGCCACGCCGCGCCACCAACTCCGACCACGCGCGCCGAGATGGCGGCGCGCGGGTGGGACGCCGCCGATGTCGTGTTCGTCACCGGCGACGCCTATGTCGATCACCCGAGCTTCGCGATGGCGATCCTGCACCGGGTGCTGGAGGCGGCCGGGTTCCGCGTCGCCATGCTCAGTCAGCCGGACTGGCACTCGTGCGCGCCGTGGCGGCAGTTTGGTCGGCCGCGGCTGTTCTTCGCCGTCAGCGCCGGCAACATGGACTCGCTCATCAACCACTACACCGCCAACAAGAAGGTCCGCAACGACGACGCCTACTCGCCTGGCGGGCGCATCGGCCTGCGCCCCGACCGGGCCACGCTCCCGTACTGCCACCGCGCCCGCGAGGCGTTCCCCGGCGTGCCCGTCATCGCTGGCGGCGTCGAGGCGTCGTTGCGCCGCCTGGCCCACTACGACTACTGGAGCGACACGGTCCGCCGGTCAATCCTGCTCGACTGCAAGGCCGACCTCGTCGTCTATGGGATGGGCGAGCACACGATCGTCGAAATCGCCCGCCGTCTGGCCGCGGGGCAGGGGGTGTCCGACCTGCGCGACCTGCGCGGGGTGGCGTACGCGCTCGGGGCGAAGGAATCTGCGGACTTACGAGCCGGAAGCGTCAGCGACGGTGGAGCCTCGCCCGTCGCTGACGCTTCCGGCTCATCCGTGATCATCTTGCCGTCTTACGAGGAGGTGAAGGCCGACAAACTCGCATTCGTCGAGGCGACCCGGCTCATCCACCAGAACACGAACCCGCACAACGCGAAGACGCTGGTGCAGTTCCACGACCGTCAGGCCGTCGTGGTCAACCCGCCGTCCCTGCCGCTGTCGCAGGAGGAGATGGATCGGATCTACGACCTGCCGTACACGCGACGCCCGCACCCCTCGTACACCGAGCCGATCCCTGCCCACGAAATGATCAGGGACTCGGTGACGATCATGCGCGGCTGTTTCGGCGGCTGCACGTTCTGCTCGATTACTACCCACCAGGGGCGTATCATCCAGTCGCGCTCGCAGGGGTCGGTGCTGCGGGAGGTGCGCAAGATGGCCGCCGACCCGGAGTTCAAGGGCGTCATCAGCGATGTCGGCGGACCGACCGCGAACATGTATCAGCTGACGTGTACGCGGCCCGAGGTCGAGGCGAAGTGCAGGCGCCTGTCGTGCGTCCACCCGACCATCTGCAAGCTGCTCGGCACCGACCACGGCCCGCTCGTGGAACTGCTGCGCCAGGCGCGCACCGAGCCGGGTATTCGCAAGGTGCTGGTCGCGAGCGGCATCCGCATGGACCTGGCCCAGCACGCGCCGGAATACTTGCGCGCGATGGCGGCGCACCACGTCGGCGGCCACCTCAAGGTCGCGCCCGAGCACACCGACCCGCACGTCCTCGGGCTGATGAAGAAGCCGGTCAACGACAACTTCGAGCGGTTCGCGAAGGCGTTCCGGGAAGCGTCGCAGGAAGCGGGCCAGCCGAGGCAGTACCTCGTGCCGTACTACATCGCCAGCCACCCCGGCTCCGACCTGCACGCGATGATCGGCCTGGCGGTGTTCCTGAAGCGCAACGGCTACCGACCGGATCAGGTGCAGGATTTCATTCCCGCTCCGTTCGACATCGCGACGTGCATGTACTAGACTCGCTGCACAATAGAACGTCCAGGCAGTAGGATGGCAGGATGAGCCACAGCGACCGCTTGAAGCGCACCCCTGACGCCTTTCGCCAGCTGAC
>JAANMY010000792.1_pt1 | contig 40754 bp, 35 predicted proteins | sample 7279691 | NCBI WGS metagenome assembly JAANMY01 (sample SAMN14094543, study PRJNA606508) | bioreactor metagenome | isolation source: A lab-scale SPAN reactor treating ammonium-rich wastewater day 388 | place: Ireland: Galway | collected 2018-02-07 | reverse complement strand
CTGGAGCTGAAAAAAGCGGTGTCTACCGCTATCGTGCTGGCAGTACTGATGTCGCTGGTGATCGCCAGCTTTACCTATTTGCTGCGTGGCAGTATCGCATCGCTGTACTCGCCCGATGCGCCGGTCGTGGCGCTGGCTAGCTCGTTGCTTATTCTGGCCTGTTTTTACCAGGTGTCAGATGCTATTCAGGTCGTATCAGCCTGTGCGCTGCGCGGGATGAAAGTGACCAAACCGGTGTTTTTCGTCACCTTTATTGCCTACTGGCCAATCGGTTTTGGCTTGGGCGCCGTACTGGGTTTAACGAACTGGCTGGTTGAGCCTATGGGTGCACACGGTTTTTGGGTGGGCATTATTGCCGGCTTAAGTGTCGCCGCCATTTTACTGGCTATTATTTTAAAACACACTTTGCACAGGTTTGAACGCGAGGCCACATAAAGCAATGAGATACTGGCTACTACCGCTGTGTTTGCTGATAAGCCTTAGCGGCTGCTCGACAGACAGTGGCGAAAAAGCAGTTAATAGCTATCAGCAGCGCCTGGCACGGGTACTGGACCAAGAGCTACCACAAACACCATTGCCAACTGCAGCTTTACTGGCCGAGCCGCGCGATCTGAAACAGCCGCTGCCCGATCTACGGCTGGATCTAACCGACACCTTTGCCACCCGCCACTGTGGCCTGGATACCCTAATAGGCGAGCGTAACTCCAGCCTGGGCCGGGTATACAGCGCCAGCAAGCAATTAAGTTATGAACTGCGGTTTTTACATCAGCTGAATATGTGCCTGCAAAAGCAGTGGGACAACACTGAGCTGCAAAACCAGTTAAACCAGGTGTATGACGCCAAACAGCAAAGTGCAAAGTTAGCCTTTAACAACATGCTACTTACCGATGACACCCTGCGTAAACAGCTACTGGGCGTGCGCGACAGCCTGCCCTACAACGACAAACCCGGCTTAACTGAAAGCTGGCAGGCACTCACCGCCCTTACCCAGCTACAGCAGTATATTGAACAGCAAAACTGGCAGGCTGCCAGCGCTGTCGATATTGAGCAGCAGCTGCAATTGCTGTACCGCACCAACCTGCCCGGCCGCTTGCAATATAGCCTGCGCCAGAGCAGCCATCAGCTGACGCAGCTTAACCAAATGTTAGCCACGGTGACGCCACAAAGCCTGTGCCAACCCAGGTCGGATAAACAACAACTGGAAATTTTGGCCAATATCTTTAATAAATTTTTTATCACGCAGGTACAGCAATACACGGTAAACCTGCAGCAATATCAGCAGCAGCTGTGGCCCCTGCTGCAACAGCTATACGCCGACACACCGCTTATTGAGGCACTAACAGCACGCTTGGACGGCAATTACCACAGCATGCGCCGCGAGCTGGCTATACATGTTAAATGGTGGCAGGACGTTAACAGTCAATGCCCACTGCAATTAACGACAAGCGGTTAACAGCCAAGGGCAGCTAATAACCGAGAGCGGCCAGGCTTAAAGCGGTGAAAAATACAGCAAACTGCCTGTACAACAGTAAAAACACTTGCCAAGGCTGCAGCTGCGCAATAACATAGCCGCCGTTGTTCGCTGTATGTAACAACCAAAGCGTGCGTCCTTAGCTCAGCTGGTTAGAGCACCACCTTGACATGGTGGGGGTCGGTGGTTCGAGTCCACTAGGACGCACCAAAAATTCCAATAAAAACGCCACCTTACGGGTGGCGTTTTTGTTTCTATTACCAAGCTCACCTGCTTAGGTGTTTAGTGGCTTCACCAAACACAACTGATACACATCATGCCGCCGGTCTTTCATGGTGTTCACACTGCCGTGAGTATGCAGCTCTTTCAGCGCATCTAAGTCGACATCTACCACCAATAACATCTCAGAGTTTGGCGTAGCCTCGGCCTTAATGCCGGTGGTTGGGAATGCGAAGTCTGACGGCGTAAACAGTGCCGATTGCGCATACTGAATATCCATGTTGTTCACCCTGGCTAAATTACCCACTGCCCCGGCGATGGCGACATAGCATTCGTTTTCAATGGCGCGGGCCATGGCGCAATGCCGCACCCGGGTATAACCGTTTTGGGTGTCGGTTAAAAACGGTACGAACAGGATATTCATGCCCTGATCAGCAAGTAAACGGGCGTATTCCGGAAACTCCACGTCGTAGCAAATCATAATGCCAATCTTGCCGCAGTCGGTGTCAAATACCTGCACCTGATTACCGCCGGTCATAGCCCAGTTACGTTTTTCTGCCGGCGTAACATGTACCTTGTCGTACTGCTCCCAACTGCCATCACGGCGGCACAAAAAGCCGCTGTTATACAATTTGCCATCGATCAAATACGGCATGCTGCCAGTGATAATATTGATGTTATAGGCAATGGCAAACTCGATAAATTTGTCACGGATAGTTTCGGTGTATTTTGCCAGCTGGCGGATGCTCTCGGTCACGCTTAAGTGGTTGTAATGCTCCATTAATGGCGCGGCAAACAGCTCCGGAAACAGAATAAAATCGCTTTTGTAATCCGACACCGCATCAACAAAAAACTCCATCTGTTCAAACAGTTGGTTAATGTCTTTCATATTACGCATTTGCCACTGCACCAGGCCTAAACGCACTTCCGCTTTAGGCGCATTAATCAGTTTTACTGATTTGGTGTAGTAAATATTGGCCCATTCGAGCAAGGTGGCATATTCCTGCGACTGGGTATCACCGCGCAGGTAGCCTTTGAGCAACTTACGTACATGAAAACCATTGGCCAGCTGAAAGCTCAGTACCGGATCATGTATCTCGCGCACTTTTACTTTATCAATAAATTGCTTGGCGCTGAGTTTGTCGGCGTACTGGTTGTAGTTAGGCATCCGGCCGCCGGCCATAATGGCGCGCAAATTCAGGTTCTCGCATAACTCTTTGCGAGCATCATACAAGCGGCGCGCCAGGCGCAAGCCGCGATAATCGGGGTGAATAAACACTTCTATGCCGTACAGTACATCGCCATTGGGGTCATGGTTTTTAAACGAGAAGCCGGTAACGATTTGATCATACGTATGATCGTCGCTGAATTTGCTGTAGTCGATAATCAGTGAAAAGGCACAGCCGACCACTTTGCCATCAACACAGACACAAAGCTGGCCCTCAGGAAATTTTGTCAGCAGGGTATTTACCACCGGCTCGGTCCAGGCCAGTAATGGCGCATCGGCATACACCTGCTCTGACGCTTTACGCAGCGCCGTCATATCTTCCCGCGTTAAATGACGCACTTCAACATGATTGGCTTCCATAAGCTCTCCCTTGGTAACAAGACAGCTTTAAGGGTAACACAGCCTGCTGCTACTGGTTGAAATTGCGTCACTATTGCTAACTTTACCAACCTAAGCGGCTATCTCAGCCGCAAGTTGTCGTTTTAACCGTGTCAGCAGTTGCGCCGTCTGACGCTGGCGTCGAGTTACCTCACCTACCAGTATCAAACACGGTGACTGCAGTGCCATATGTCGGGCCGCAGTGGCAGCTTCTGCCAGCGTGGTTAACAACTGACGCTGCTGCGGCCGGCTGCCGTTTTCCACCAACAGCAGCGGCCAGTCGGGGGCCAGGCCATGCGCTATCAGCTGTTGGCTTATTTCACTCAGTGCACTTAGCCCCATATAAAACACCAGCGTTTGGCCGGGCCCCGCCAGGCTGGCCCAGTCTTGCGCCGTATTGCAGTCTTTATCCACCGCGCTGATAAAACGCAGTTGCTGGGCAATACCACGCTCGGTCAGCGGTATGCCGGTGGCTGCGGCACAGCCGGATGCTGCGCTGATACCAGGCACGATCTGCCAGCTGACAGCGGCGGCATCCAGCGCATCCAGCTCTTCGGCTAAACGGCCGAAAATCGCCGGATCGCCGCCTTTTAACCGCACGACCTGTAAGCCCTGCTGCGCCAGTTGCACCAACAAGGCACCGATTTCTGCCTGTGACACGCTGTGCCGGCCGCGGCTTTTACCGACATCAAAGCGCTGACAGCGCGGCGGAATAAGCGCCAGCACGTCTTCGCTGACCAGCCGGTCATACACCACTGCATCGGCTTGCTGAATAAGCATCAGCGCGCGCAGCGTCAATAAATCTGCAGCACCCGGGCCGGCGCCCACCAGGGCGACATTGCCAGAACGATCTTTCCCGTTGATTACCGTCATGGTTAAGCTCCTTACAGTAAATTGGCTTGACTAAGCTGCTGGCGCAGCAACAGATTAAGCTCCGGCAAACAGGAGCCGCAGTTAGTACCGCAATTAAGCTGTTTGCCCAGTTTGGCCGTGCTGTCGGCACCTTTGTTAATGGCCTGACAGATGGCCTTGCTGCGTACATTAAAACAGCTGCAAATTAATGCGCTGCTATCGACAGGGCCTGCCTCACCGGCGCGGCCGCTAAGCAATTGCCGGCGGTTATCCGCGCTTACCGGGCCGTTAAACTGCTGGTTAAGCCAGCTTTGATCGGCTTGTGGCAGCATTGAGCCGGCCAGTAACAGCCATTGCAACTGGTTATTGTCCATCGCGGCGGCGCGATAACCGGTCAACGTATTATGCCGGCTGTCAGTGCAACATAAGGTTGGCGTTAATTGCAGTTGCTGTAACAGCTGCTGCGGGCCAAGCACCCCGGTTAAGCCAAGCCGGTAACTCTGACAGTTGCCCAGCGGCACCCGTGCCAAATAATGCGGACTAAATAACGCCAGCTGTGCCGAAGTTAATGGCTGTTTAGTTAGCAGCAAAGCCTGCCACTTTGGTGTAAAGCGCCGCAGTGCCACCTGGCTCAGTTTCAATGCCGGCTGGCCGGAGATGGGATCGGTATCGGCGGCAAACAGCACATCGGCGCGGGCCTGGCTGGCGAACTGGGCGCTCCAGTGCATCGGCACAAACAGCTCACCGGGGCGCTGATTGGCGCTGATATCGGCGCGCAGCACTAAGCGGCCGCTGGCGTTACTCAGCTGCACCAGTTCCCCCTCACTAATGCCGTATAAGGCCGCATCAGAGGGGTGCAGGCTAACAAAAGGCTCAGGCCGGTGCTGCATTAAGCTTTCGACCTCACCGGTGCGGGTCATCGTATGCCACTGATCGCGCAAGCGGCCGCTGTTTAGCCATAACGGCGTTTGCGGCCGGGCTTGCTTAAACCCGCGTTGCTGCACAGCAATAAATTGTGCGCGGCCACTGGCGGTAAAAAATTGGCCATCGACAAACAGCCGCGCCGTACCCTGTGGTTTGTTATCGGTTACCGGCCACTGAATTGGTGTAAGCTGTTGATATTGTTCAGCGCTAAGCCTGGCCAGCGCTGAGATATTAAAGGCGCGCTGACCACTGTTTTGATAACCTGACAGCGCGGCATGCTCGGCGAAAACCTCTGCCGCGCTGTTAAAATTAAAACCGTGCACAAATCCCATCGCCCGGGCGACTTCACAGATAATTTGCCAGTCGGCTTTGGCCTGCCCCGGCGGCGGACACAGCGCCCGTTGGCGTGAAATGCGCCGCTCAGAATTGGTTACCGTGCCGTCTTTCTCGCTCCAGCCCAGCGCCGGTAGTTTAATGCTGGCAACCTCCAGCGTATCGGTATGCTGATAAATATCACTAACGATAACCAGCGGGCACTTAGCCAGCGCGGCTTTTACTTTGTCGGCCTGTGGCATACTGACCAGCGGATTGGTCGCCATGATCCAGACGGCTTTAATCTCACCCTGTTCAATGGCATCAAACAGCTCTACCGCTTTGTAACCTGGCTTGCTGACTAAATTCGGCGCCTGCCAGAACTGCCCCACTAAGGCCTGCTGCGCGTGATCGCTGTAATCAATATGTGCCGCCAACTGATTGGCCAGGCCACCGACTTCGCGCCCACCCATCGCATTGGGCTGACCGGTGAGCGAAAACGGGCCACAGCCTGGCTTGCCGATGCGGCCGGTCGCCAGATGGCAGTTAATAATGGCGTTCACTTTATCCGTACCGTCAAGGGCCTGATTCACGCCCTGCGAAAACAGCGTCAGGCTAAGTGGCTCATCGGCAAACCAGCGGTAAAACTGCAGCACCTGCTCAGCAGGCAAGTCACAACCAGTGGCTACCTGCCCAATGGTTGCCGCCTGTTGCTGCGCACTGGCCAGGGCGTCAGCAAAGCCTTCGGTATGTAAATGAATAAAACGCTGATCAAGCTTGCCCTGCTGCGCCAGAAAACTCAGTAGACCATTAAACAGCAACACATCGCTGCCCGGCCGCAGTTTTAAATGCAGCTGTGCCGCTTCGCAGCTGGCACTGCGCCGCGGGTCAATTATTACTAACTTAGCCTTTGGGTTGGCTTGCAGTACCGCCTGTATACGCTGAAATAATACCGGATGGTTCCAGGCCATATTGGCGCCGACCAGCACAAACAATCGCGCCTGTTCAATATCGTCATAGCAGCCTGGCACCACATCAGCGCCAAAAGCGCGTTTATGCCCGGCCACGGTAGAGGCCATACACAAGCGTGAGTTGGTATCGACATGGGCACTGCCGATAAAGCCCTTCATCAGTTTATTCGCCACATAGTAATCTTCGGTCAGCAACTGGCCGGATAAATACATCGCCACCGCGCCCGGGCCATGCTCAGCAATAGTTTGCTGTAAGCCCCCAGCCACGGCAGTAATTGCCGTTGGCCAGTCGCAATCCTCACCGTTAACCTGCGGCTGCAATAAACGCCCCTCAGCAGACAGCGTTTGCCCCAGCGCACTGCCTTTAACACAGAGCCGGCCGAAATTCGCCGGATGGGCGCTATCGCCTGTTATATCAGCGGCCTGGCTTGTCAGGTTAGCGCGGATCCCGCAGCCGACGCCGCAATACGGGCAAGTCGTTAGAATGTCACTCATGCGTTTGGGCCATCTCCGGTAGAAAGGCAAAAAAAAGCGCCCGCTACGTTAGCCGGAAGACCGGATAACGTAGCGAGCGCCATTGCTCGATATACTTGTGCTTTATCCCCTTCATCTTTGAAGCTGCAGCAGCGTTAGCTTCGCTCCCGAACCCCAATCACATAGCCTATCTATGCTCATGGGGCTTCACTCGCTCGCTGCCTTGCTGCAACTTCAATTATTTTGGGTATTTTAATTCTTAGTGCGCCTGAAGATTAGCAAGCACAATGCCAATCCGAAACTTTATGTATTATCAACACTTTAGAGATAACCCACTACAGCACAAGTTAGCCGCTGCGCTTTAGCACAGTGCAAACTGCACCAAATAAGCGCATTTCGCCAGCACTGAGCCGCTGATTAAAGCAACATATAGCGCGCTCAGCCCAGCTATAGCGCTAACTGCATTAGGCTGGAACAGCTTTTGCTACAGCAAGCTTATCCGAAGCTAAAGGCAGACCGCAGTATCGTGCAAAAAACGCCGTTATCAGTAATGTTGGTAGATGATGAAGCCGACCGCGCCATGCTGGTTGAGCAGGCGCTGGCGCAGCATGGCTATCAGGTGGTGTGCCGGCTAAGCAGCACCGCCGCGCTGCGCTATCACGTCGAGCGGCTGCAGCCGGACATTATTATTATTGATATGGACTCACCCGATCGCGATACGCTGGAGCATATGACAGTGATAAGCCAGCACAACCCACGGCCTATCGTATTTTTTGCCGGCCACGATGACAACCCCGACAGCATTAAGCTGGCCATTCAGGCCGGTGTCAGCGCCTATATCGTCGATGGGTTAACGGCGAAACGGGTAAAACCGATTATTGATGTGGCCGTGGCACGCTTTAATGAGTTTCAGCAATTACGCCGGCAACTGCACAGCAGCCAAAGTCAGTTAGCAGAGCAACAGTTAATTGATAAAGCCAAGCGCCTGCTGATAAAAAAGCAGCAGATGGATGAAGCCAAGGCCTTTAGCACCCTGCGTAAACTGGCGATGGACCGGCAACAAAAAATGGCCGATGTCGCCAAAGATGTTATCGCTATTCTGGAGGCACTATGACCAGCCGTTACTACCCTGAGCAACAAAGCCTGACCCTGGGCTTTGTGCCGCTGCTGGATGCCGCGCCGCTTATCGTCGCCCAAGAGTTGGGATTGTTCGCCGCACAAGGGCTTAATGTCACGCTGCAGCGCGAAGCATCCTGGGCCAGCATCCGCGATAAAGTTGCCTTTGGCGTATTAGACGGTGCTCAGATGATAGCGCCCTTGCCGCTGGCTTCCAGCTTAGGTTTGGGCGCGGCAGCCGTGCCGATGACCACCGCCCTGGTGCTAAGCAGCGGCGGTAATGCCATAACCTTATCTCAGCGCCTGCTGCAACAACTGGATCTGGACCCGGCACTGTTGCCCTGCCCGCTGGCCAGCGGTAAAGCGCTGCAGCAGTACTTGTTACAACAACTGCTGCGACAATCAGCGCAGCAACCGCTGCGTCTGGCCACCGTATCGCCTTACTCCTGCCATCATTATCAGCTGCATTACTGGTTAAGTACCGCCGGCATCAGCCCGCGCCAGGTAGAGGTCATCGGTGTGGCCCCGGCAGCGATGACCGCACAGCTGGCCAGCGGCGCTATCGACGGCTTTTGTGTCGGTGAGCCCTGGAGCAGCCTGGCACAATTAAGCGATCACGGCACTATCGTGACTAGCTGTGATCAGCTGTGGCATAACTGGCAGGAAAAAGTGTTTGCGGTAAGCCAGCAGTTTGCCAACAGCAAACCGCAGTGTTATCTGGCGCTGCTTAGTGCACTGCTGCAGGCCTGCCACTGGCTGCAGGATATCCAAAGCAACAGCGATAAAACGGCACAGCTGTGGCACTGGCTGGCGCAGCCGCAGTATCTGGCGTTGGCGGACAGCGGCCTTAGCGGCAGTAACCTGTTTAATAAGGCGATAGCGCAGGCGTTTTTTGGCCCGGCACTGAATATGCCGTGGCGCTCGCAGGGTGCTTTTATACTGCAGCAAATGCGCAACCTGCAACAGTGGCAGGGGCCGCTTAATCAGCCGCTGTTGCAACAGGTATATCGGCCAGACTTACACCGTCAGGTCGCCGCTAACCTGGGTTTTAGTGCCCCGGCAGAGGACTGGCGGCTGGAAGGTGAAATTGGTAGCAAAGGTGATGGTAGCCGCTTTATTGATGGTGTGTTATTTGGCCTGCAACAGTAGTTTCTCACTGGCTGAAGCCGACACATGCTGGTGCAAATTGCACCGTTATTGTGCCTGAACACCACTGACGCAACTAAGCTAAAAACTTTAAATAGCTGAAAATAAACACATTTTAAAACTGGCACACTAACTGCTTTGTATTGGCAACAAGTTGCAAAGAGGCAACTGAAAGACAAAACCAGCTAATAAGCTAATGGCAAAGGCGCCATCTGGCTGTATCCGCAACAGGGTGCAGCCAGATGGCGTTTTTTTTCGCCCTGCTTTTTAAATAATAAAAGGACAGCATAGATGACACAGCCGAAACGTAACATACACCGCCTGCTGTTGGCGCTGGGCTTAAGCCTGAGCTGTAGCTTAAGTGTTAGCCTGCCAGCATGGGCCGCACCGGAAAAGCCGGATTTAAAGCTCGGCTTTATTAAGCTGACCGATATGGCCCCGCTGGCGGTAGCGCTGGAGCGCGGTTACTTTGAAGACGAAGGCCTGTATGTGCAGTTAGAAGCCCAGGCCAACTGGAAGGTACTGCTGGACCGCGTCATAGACGGCCAGCTCGACGGCGCCCATATGCTGGCCGGTCAGGCCTTAGCGGCCACTATCGGCATTGGCACCAAGGCGGCAATGCAAACCGCTTTTGTCATGGACTTAAACGGTAATGCCTGTACCGTCAGCAAGGCGGTATGGCAGCAAATAGCGCCGCAAGTTGCGCGTAACAGCGAGGGCAAACCGCAATATCCGGTATCGGCAGATGCGCTAAAACCCGTGCTTGCCAATAGTGCCAAACAGGGTAAAAAACTGCAGTTTGGTATGGTGTTTCCGGTTTCCAGCCATAACTACGAGCTGCGCTACTGGCTGGCGGCCGGTGGCGTGCACCCGGGCTTTTATGCCCCGGAACATGGCGATAACAGCGGCCAGCTAAAAGCCGATGTGTTGCTCTCTGTTACCCCGCCACCGCAAATGCCGGCGACGATGGAAGCCGGTACTATCGACGGCTACTGCGTTGGCGAGCCGTGGAACCAGCAGGCGGTGCTGCGTGATTTAGGTGTGCCGCTGGTCACCAATTACGATATTCACACTAACCTGGCGGAGAAAATCTTCGGCGTCAGCCAAGCCTGGGCAGAGCGTTACCCGCAAACACATTTTCATCTGGTTAAAGCGCTGATCCGCGCCGGCCATTGGCTGGATGCCGATAACAACGCCAACCGCGCTGCAGCCGCCAAACTGATTTCACAGCCGTTTTATGTCGGCGCCGATGAAAAGGTCATTGCCAACAGCATGAGCGGGGTGTTTGCCTATGCCCGCGACGATATCCGCCCTACGCCGGATTTTAATGTGTTCTTCCGCTACCACGCTACCTACCCCTACTACTCGGATGCGGTGTGGTATTTAAGCCAGATGCGCCGTTGGGGCCAGATAAGCAGCGCCAAGCCCGACAGCTGGTATCAGGATATTGCCAAACAGGTGTTTCAGCCAGCGCTGTACCAACGTGCCGCCAAAGCACTGATTGCCGAAGGTAAGCTGACTGCCGCTGATTTTCCCGACTTTACCACTGAGACCGGCTACCGGCCGCCAGCGGCGACCCGTTTTATCGACGGCAAACCCTTTGATGCTACAGCGCCAAACGCTTATTTGCAGCAATTTGCCATTGGCCAGAAAGACTAAAGGAGCAACACCATGGGCGCTATTCCAACGCAATGGTCGCGGGTAAAAAGCGTATTACCCGCCCAACAGCAACTGCAAAACTGGCTAAAACAAAGCCTGTTATCGGCAGCCGGTATTGCCGTGTTTGTGCTGCTGTGGCAGCTGCTGGCCAGTCAGATCAATACCTCACTGGGCAGTTTTCCCGGGCCGCTGCAGGTGGCGCAGCAATGGTCCGCCCTGGTGGCCGAACATAAGGCAGAAAATGCCCGTGAAGCGGCGTTTTATCAGCGCCAGCAAGAGCGCAATGCCACCAGTTTAGCGGCTAACCCCGATGCGGTAATAACAGTGCGACCTTACAACGGCCGGCCAACCTTTTTCAGCCAGATTTTTACCAGCCTGTACACCGTACTCACCGGCTTTGTATTGGCATCACTAGTGGCAATACCCGCCGGTATCGTTATCGGGCTCAGCCCACGGCTGTACAGCGCCTTTAACCCGCTGATCCAGCTATTTAAACCGGTATCGCCGCTGGCCTGGTTGCCACTGGTGACTATTTTGGTCAGCGCTCTGTATCAAAGCGAGCAGCCGCTGTTCGCGCGCTCATTTTTAGTGTCGGTATTTACCGTGACGCTGTGCTCGTTATGGCCCACCCTGATTAATACCATTGTTGGTGTCAGTAATATCTCGCCCGATTTACAAAACGTCAGCCGCGTACTGCAGCTGAACTGGCTAACCCATGTGCGGCGCATTGTGCTGCCCTCAGCGGTGCCGATGATCTTTACCGGCCTGCGCTTATCGCTCGGCATTGCCTGGATGGTGCTGATTGCCGCCGAGATGCTGGCGCAAAACCCCGGCCTCGGCAAATTTGTCTGGGATGAATTTCAAAACGGCTCGTCCGACTCGCTCAGCCGCATCTGCGTCGCGGTACTGGTAATTGGCTTAATCGGCTATGCGCTGGATCGGCTGATGCTGCAACTGCAGCAACGGGTGAACTGGGATAAAAGCGCGCAGCTGCGCTGAAGAACAAGGAGATACGTGATGCAAAAAGCCCATTTACAACTCAGCCAGCTGGGTATCAGCTTCCCCACCCCGAAGGGGCCCTTTGTCGCGCTGCAAAACGTCAATCTGGAGATTGGCAAAGGCGAATTTATCAGCCTGATTGGCCACTCCGGTTGCGGTAAATCAACGGTGCTGAATCTGGTCGCCGGCTTACTGCAGGCAAGTTCGGGCGGCGTTATTTTAAACCAGAAAGAAGTTAATGCGCCCGGGCCCGAGCGCGCAGTGGTATTTCAAAACCATTCGCTGCTGCCCTGGCTTAGCGTGTACCAGAATGTCGAGCTGGCAGTAAAGCAGGTATTTCGCGGTAAAAAAAACAAAGCAGAGATGCGCGACTGGATAGAGCATAACCTGGCACTGGTGCAAATGAGCCATGCCCGCGATAAACGCCCGGCGGAAATTTCCGGCGGCATGAAGCAGCGAGTCGGTATCGCTCGCGCCTTAGCCATGCAGCCACAGGTACTGCTGATGGACGAGCCCTTTGGCGCACTGGATGCACTCACCCGCGCCCATTTGCAGGACTCCTTAATGGACATTCAGGCACAGCTTAACAACACCGTCATTATGATCACCCACGATGTCGATGAAGCGGTCTTGTTATCGGACCGTATCGTGATGATGACCAACGGCCCGGCCGCGACCATCGGCGAAATACTGCAAATTGCGCTGCCACGGCCGCGTAACCGCATCGCGCTGGCCGACTGCGCCACCTACAACCATTACCGCCATGAAGTGCTGAGTTTTTTGTATGAAAAGCAGCGCAAAGTGGAAGTATTACCTAAAGCAGAGCCGGTAAAAACCCCGGTAACGCTGGCGGCAGAGGAGAAACGGGCATGACAGAAGCAGAGCTGATTATTATCGGCAATGGTATGGCCTGTCAGCGCCTGTTGGCCGAATTGGTGCAACAGCCGGACCGGCCAACAAAAATAGTGGTATTTGGCGCTGAAGCTAAGCCGGCCTATAACCGTGTGCTGCTGTCCAGCCTGCTAAGCAATGAACTGCCCGACAGCGCCGCCGAACTGGCAAGCCCGGCCTGGTATGCCAAACATGGCATAGAACTGATTTGCGACGATGCCGCAGTGCTGATTGATCGTGAGCGCAAACTGGTGGTCAGCCGCCACGGCCGCTACCGCCGTTATCAGCAGTTAGTGCTGGCCTGTGGTGCCCTGCCGCTAACACCGGGCTATGCCAACGATAATGCCAAGGATAGCGACCAGACCTTGCGCCCGGACATTTGCCATTTTCGTAACTGGCAGGATTTAGCCACGCTGCGTCTGGCCGGCCAACAACGGCAACATGCGGTGGTGGTCGGCGGTGGCTTTCTTGGCCTGGAAGCGGCCGAAGGCCTGCGCAAACTCGGCATGCAGGTTAGCCTGCTGCAGCGCGGACCTTATTTGCTCAACCGCCAATTGGATGCTACTGCCGCCACGTTATTGCAACAACAGCTGAGCGCGCGCGGTTTAAGTATTTTCACCAATAGCGAAATTGACCGGTTGCATTATAAACATGGCCAATTGCAGTCGGTCAGGCTAACCAGTGGCCAGCAGTTAAAAGCCGATATCGTGGTACTGGCACTGGGCATTACGCCGAATATCAGCCTGGCGCAACAGGCCGGCTTAACGGTTAACCACGGCATAGTGGTAAACGCCAACTTACAAAGCTCAGACAGCGCTATTTATGCGCTGGGCGAATGTATTGAGCTAAACGGCGAAACCTTTGGTTTGGTAGCACCGGTTAACGCTCAGGCATCTAGTCTGGCTAAAACATTATGTGGCAAAACGGCGGCCTACTGCAGCGAACATGCTGCAACACAGCTGAAAATCAGCGGTATCGCGCTAAGTTCCTGCGGTGATATTGCCGCGCTCTGTGCCAATTCCAATGCCAATGCCGACAGCTTCGATGCCAGCACCGACTATCTGGATATGGAGCATTTTGAATACCGCCGGCTGTGGTGGCGCGGGCCTTATTTAGTCGGCGCCGTGCTGTATGGCGATACCGGACTGAGCCAGCAACTTAGCCAGCTGATTAACCAACAACAGCCTTATTACGGCTGTCGCAGCAGCTTATTGCTTGGCCAAATCGAGCTTGGCCAGGCCGATAACGCCGCGGCCAGCCAACCACAACAAGATGCCGCCTGACGGCCGCCCAGGAGCACCATTATGACAACATCCATAACAAAACAAATGCTGGTGATCGGCAATGGTATGGTCGGCCAGCATTTTATTGAGCAGTTTTTAAGCCGGGCTGATGCCGCGCAGTGGCAGCTAACGGTATTTGCCGGCGAGGACAGACCGGCCTACGACAGAGTGCATTTATCCGACTACTTCAGCGATGCTAATGCGGACAAACTGCAACTGGCCGCTGACAGCTTTTATCGCGATAACGACGTTAGCTTAAAGCTGAACGAGCCGGTGCTGGCGATTGATCGCGAGGCAAAAACGGTAACCACCGCTAAGGCGCGTTACTTTTACGACAAGCTGGTGCTGGCCACCGGCTCTTACCCTTTTGTACCGCCGATTGCCGGTAACGATAAGCCGCACTGCCTGGTGTACCGCACCATTGCCGATCTGGAAGCCATCAGTGCCAGCAGCAGGGATGCCAAAGTCGGTGTGGTCATCGGCGGCGGTCTGCTGGGGCTGGAAGCGGCCAATGCGCTGAAGCTGCTGGGCTTAGAGGCACATGTAGTGGAATTTGCGCCGCAATTAATGCCAGTGCAGCTGGATAAAGACGGCGGCGAGCTGCTGCGCAGCAAAATAGCGCAGTTAGGTGTCAGCGTTCACACCGACAAAGCCACCAGCAGCATTAGCGAGGGTACAGAGCAGCGCCTGCAGCTGAATTTCAGCGATGGCAGCGTGCTACAAACCGATGTCATTGTGTTCTCGGCCGGCATCCGGCCGCAGGATCAGCTGGGCAAAGACGCCGGTTTAGAGCTCGGTGCCCGCGGCGGCATCGTGATCAACAACCAGTGTCAAACCAGCGACAGCGATATCTATGCCATTGGCGAATGCGCACTATATCAGGGCCAGTTATTTGGCCTGGTGGCGCCCGGTTATCAGATGGCGCGCACGGCCGCCGCCGTGCTGTGCGGCGATACCAGCCAAAGCTTCACCGGCGCCGATATGTCGACCAAGCTGAAGCTGCTGGGGGTTGATGTCGGCTCAATTGGTGATGCGCATGGCCGCACGCCGGGCAGCATCAGCCTGCGTTATCGCAACGACTTAGCCGGCGAGTACCGCAAATTAGTGCTAAGCGCCGACGGTAAACAGCTGCTGGGTGCGGTACTGGTCGGTGATAACAGCTATTACGATACGCTATTGCAATATGCGCTGAATGGCATTGCTTTGCCTGCCGATCCACACAGCCTGATATTGCCGCAAAGCAACAGCAAGCCGCTGCTCGGCCCGGCGGCGCTGCCGGATAGCGCTACGCTGTGCTCTTGCCATAATGTCAGCAAAGGCGCCATTTGTGCTGCGCTCGATGGCGGCGTGCAGGATTTAGCCGGTATTAAAAGCTGCACTAAGGCCGCCACCGGCTGTGGTGGCTGCGCCGCGCTGTTAAAAAGCGTGGTTGAACACGAACTCACGGCTCGCGGTGTGGCGGTAAGCACCGACTTATGCGAGCACTTTAGCTACAGCCGCCAGCAGCTGTATCATCTGGTACGGGTTGATGGCATTACAACCTTTAACGAGCTGATACAGCGCCATGGCCGCGGCCATGGCTGCGAGATCTGTAAGCCAGCGGTAGCGTCGATTCTGGCCAGTTGCTGGAACGAGCCGGTGCTGGCCAAACCGCATGTGGCGCTGCAAGACACCAACGATACTTTCCTTGCCAATATGCAGAAAAACGGCACCTATTCGGTAGTGCCGCGCATTCCGGGCGGCGAAATTACCCCAGCCATGCTAATCAGCATTGGCAAGGTCGCCGAGCAATACCAGCTGTACACCAAGATCACCGGCGGCCAGCGCATCGATTTATTTGGCGCTACGCTGGATCAACTGCCGCTGATCTGGCAGCAACTGATTGATGCCGGCTTTGAAACCGGCCATGCCTATGGCAAGTCGCTGCGCACAGTAAAATCCTGTGTTGGTAGCACCTGGTGCCGTTATGGTGTGCAGGACAGTGTCAGCATGGCCATTTTGCTGGAGAACCGCTACAAGGGCGTGCGCGCACCGCACAAAATTAAAATGGCCGTATCCGGCTGCACCCGCGAATGCGCCGAAGCGCAGAGCAAAGACGTCGGTGTTATTGCCACTGAAAATGGCTGGAACCTGTATGTTTGCGGCAATGGCGGCATGAAACCGCGCCACGCCGACCTCTTTGCCACCGACTTAACCGATGAACAACTGCTGAGCTATATCGACCGCTTGCTGATGTTTTATATCAAAACCGCCGACCGGCTGCAGCGCACCGCCAGCTGGATGAATAACCTCGAAGGCGGGCTGGATTATCTGCGTGATGTGATTATTAACGACAGCTTAGGCTTAGCTGCAGAGCTCGAAGCGCAGATGCAGCTGTTAATTGCTAACTACCAGTGCGAGTGGCAAACCGTGCTGAATGACCCTGCCCAGCGCGCCCGTTTTAACAGCTATGTTAATGCCGCCGCCCCGGCACGCAGCGAGTTTGGCTTTGTGCCCGAGCGCGGCCAGCTTATCCCCATTCGCCAGCTTAAACCCGACACTCAGGAGACCACGCTATGAGCCAGCTTGCTTATGCTTTAGAAAATCAACCGGAGATACAACAACAGGCGGTTTATTTGTGCCGGCAGCAAGATTTAGTGCCGTTTTCCGGCGTCGCAGCACGGTTTGCAGAACATGCCATAGCGCTGTTTTATCTGCCCGGCGAGGCAGTCGAGTTATATGGCGTTAGCCATCTCGATCCGGCAACCGGCGCGCCGGTAATGGCGCATGGGCTGCTGGGCGAAAGCAAAGGCGCGTTTTATCTCGCCGCACCACTACACAAGCAGCAATACCGGCTTAGCGATGGCCAGTGCTTAAGCGACAGCTCGCTGAAACTGCAGGTATTTAACGTGCAGCTACTTGATGGCCAGGTGTGGCTGCTACCTCCAATGGAGTAGCCGGGCGCCCCTTAATGGCAATAACAATACCGGCACAAAGCTTTTAAGCTTAACGACACAACACCGAGCAAGGCGTTCTAAAGCTGAAAAGCAATGAAGCCTTTGCCGTGGCACTAACGCCACCGGGTAAGGTTGGAAACGGCCTTACCTCCCCACTTGGAAAGGTGAATTATGTTAACTGACGCCTATGCGCGCCGCTTTAGCTATTTGCGACTGTCTGTCACCGAAAGCTGCAATTTTCGCTGCAGCTACTGCCTGCCGGACGGCAATGACTGTAACAGCCGTAGCGGTGAGCTTAACCTGACGGAAATTCGCCGCTTAGTAACCGCCTTTGCCAAACTCGGCACCCGCAAGGTGCGCATTACCGGCGGCGAGCCATCGCTACGTAAAGACTTAACCGAAATTATTGCTACCTGCAAAGCGGTGCCTGGTATTGAAAAAGTGGCGCTAACCACCAACGGCTACCGGCTAAAACGCGATGCGCTGGCCTGGCAGCAAGCCGGGCTGGACGCAATAAACGTCAGCGTCGATAGCTTAGATGCAGACACCTTTCATCTGGTGACCGGTCAGGACAAATTAGCCGACATCTTAGACGGCATAGCTCATGCTAAAGCCATTGGCATTAAGCAGGTAAAAATTAATACCGTGCTGTTAAAGCAGCACAATGCCCTGGCGCTGCCGGATTTCCTTACCTTTATTCAGCAGCAGGATATTGCGCTGCGTTTTATTGAACTGATGCGCACCGGTGACAATGCCGGCTTTTATCAGCGCCAGCATTTAAGTGGCGAGCACATTCAGCAGCAGCTGCTGGCACAAGGTTGGCAGCTAAACGCCAAAGCCAAAACCGACGGCCCGGCGCTGGAATATTCGCACCACGATTATCAGGGCCGAATTGGCCTGATCATGCCGTACAGTAAAGACTTTTGCGCCGATTGTAACCGGCTTAGGGTATCAAGCCTGGGTCAGCTGTATTTATGCCTGTTTACCGACAGCCATCAGGACATGCGCAGCCTGCTGCAAAGCGATGACAGCGCGCCGCTAATGCGTTTTTTACAGCAAGCGGTGCAAGGCAAAGCCTTTAGCCACCAGTTGGCAGAGGATTACAGCGGCAGCACCCGGCATTTAGCCCAGATTGGTGGGTAACAGGCGGATAATATGAGCATAACAATGCCGTTTAGTGCGCTGATTTTAGCCGGTGGCCAGTCCAGCCGCATGGGCCAGGATAAAGCCCTGCTGCAACTTAATGGCCAAAGCTTACTGCAACATATGCAGCAACTGGCGCTGGACAGTGGCGCCGTTGAAGTGCTGGTAAGCCGCAATCTGCCCGGTTTTATTGCCGACAACACGCCGCAACAAGGGCCTTTAGCCGGTATTTTGGCAGCGCTGCAACACTGTAGCAGTTCACATTTACTGGTACTGCCGATTGATACCCCGCTATTAACGGTAACCAGCCTGCAACGCCTGCTGCAACACGCCAATGGCGCGGCCTGCTATTTTAGCGATAACCCGCTACCTTGCGTATTGCCGGTAAGCCCGGCCCTTAGTGCCATGATTAGTGCACAACTGCAAAGTGGTCAGCGCTCGGTAAAAGCTCTGCTAGGCAGGCTTAATGCCGCAGCCTTGCCAGCGCCAACATCAGAATTATTTAATACCAATACACCAGCCGACTGGCAGCAATGTCTTGCAGTAGTTAATCACGGGAGTCTGTATGCCAAAGCCTGATTTAAGCCGGTTTTATCCGCTGAATATCGCTGTACTAACCGTGTCGGATAGCCGGACCAGCGCTAATGACAGCAGTGGCGATTTACTGTGTCAGCTGTTGCAAAGCGCCGATCATCAGTTAGTTGCGCGCTCATTATTGCCCAATAACAAATACCAGTTGCGCGCTACGCTAAGCCAGTGGATCGCAAGCGATAACATTCAGGTAGTGCTGATTAACGGCGGCACCGGCTTTCATCACACTAACTGCACCGTTGAAGCGCTAACGCCATTGCTCGATACGCCGGTAGCGGGTTTTGGCGAACTGTTCCGCCAACTATCGTTTAATCAGCTGGGCTCAGCCGCCATGCAATCCGGCGCGATAGCTGGCCTGGCCAATGGCACCCTGCTGTTTGCCATGCCTGGCTCAGGCGGAGCCTGTACGCTTGCGATGCAGCAGCTGATTTTACCGCAATTAGATAGCAAAACCGGGCCTTGCAACTTTGTTGCACATGTAAAAGGTAACTTTGTTGCACATGTAAAAAACAGTCCAAGCCAAAGCTGTGGAGCTTAAGATGACAGCAACCCTTAACCATTTAGAGCTAACACATATAGATCAGAGCGGCGTGGCGGCGATGGTCGATGTCAGTGCCAAAGCAGCTACCACCCGGCTGGCGCGCGCTGGCGCCCTGGTACAAACCACGCCGGAAGTACTGCATTTAATTGCCCAGGCATTGCTAAAAAAAGGTGATGTGCTGGCCACAGCGCGCATTGCCGGCATTATGGCGGCGAAAAAAACCAGCGAGCTTATTCCGCTGTGTCATCCGCTGCTGCTCAGCAAAGTATCAGTCGATTTTCAGCTACTGCCAGCGCAAGGTCAGATAAAAATCGAAAGCTGCTGCCTGCTTAGCGGCAGCACTGGCGTCGAGATGGAAGCGTTAACGGCTGCCAGTGTGGCCGCGCTGACCATTTACGATATGTGTAAAGCGGTAGATAAAGCGATGACCATCAGCGATATCCGCCTGTTGGAGAAAACCGGCGGTAAGTCGGGGCATTATGTTGCGGAGGCTATATGATTAAAATTCTGTTTTTCGCCGCGCTGCGCGAGCGGCTTGATTGCGAACAATACCTGCTGAGCTGCGATGGCAACATGTTGCAGGTGACCGATATCCTGCAGCAACTGCAAAGCCGTTGTCATAATTGGCAGCAGGAACTTAGCCGCAGCGATTTGCTCTGCGCGCTAAACCAGCAACTGGTGCCACTAAGCGCCAACGTGCAGGACGGCGATGAGCTGGCATTTTTCCCGCCGGTAACCGGCGGCTAAAAGGTAATGACGGATATGAGCATCTTTGTTGCCGTACAAAGCGATGACTTTTGTGTCGCCAGTGAATATAACGAACTGCGCCGCCAGTCAGGTTGCGGCGCTATCGTCACCTTTAGCGGCCTGGTACGCGAGCTTAGCGATAACCAACTGCACAGCATGACGCTGGAGCACTACCCCGGCATGACCGAGCAAGCCCTTACGGCTATTGCTGAGCAGGCACAACAGCGCTGGCAACTGGGCGCAGTGCACCTTATTCACCGCGTTGGCAGCTTAAAACCGCATGAGCAAATTGTGTTTGTCGGCATTGCCAGCCCGCACCGCGCCGCCGCCTTTGCTGCCTGCGAGTTTATAATGGATTATCTGAAAAACCGCGCGCCGCTGTGGAAAAAAGAACACACCAGCAACGGCGACTACTGGGTAGAGGCCAAAACCAGTGACCAACACGCGCTAACGCGTTGGGAGTAACCTATGAGCCGCTGTGTATTGCTGCTTTGCTTTGTCTGCGCGCTACCTGTTTATGCCAGCGAAAAGCTGACTATCGCAGCGGCAGCAGACTTACGTTATGCGCTGGATGACATTATCACGCTATTTAAGCAACAGCAGCCGGCGACAGACGTTCGGGTCATTTATGGCTCCAGTGGCAAAATCAGCACGCAAATCCGCCACGGTGCGCCCTATGATGTATTTTTCTCCGCCGATATCCAGTTTCCTGAGCAACTCTACGCTGAAGGCCATGCAGTAACTCAGCCACAGCTTTATGCCCTTGGCCGCATTGTACTGTGGAGCCCGAAGCAGAATATGGCCGGCATTACGCTAAACCAGCTGTCTGACCTGAATTTTAACCGCCTGGCCATCGCCCAACCGGCGCATGCGCCTTATGGCCAGCGCGCCAAAGAGGCGCTGCAGGCTGCCGGGGTGTGGGCCACCGTAGAGCCGAAACTGGTGTATGGCGAAAATATCGCCCAAACCGCGCAACTGGCACAAAGCGGTGGCGCTGATATCGCCATTATTGCGCTGTCACTGGCTAAATTTCCAGAACTGGCACAACACGGTTATCAACTTATTCCGGCAGAGTTGCATCAGCCACTGACGCAAGCTTATGTCATTACGCGCCATGGCGCCGATAAAACCACGGCTCACCAGTTTGCGTCCTTTATGGCACGCACTGAGGTGCGCGCCATTATGCAACGCTTTGGTTTTGAAAAACCAAACGAGCTGGAGTAACCATAATGCCAGAGCTGTTCGCCGCACTCAGCCCGCAAGACTGGCAAGCCATTCGGCTCACGCTAAAGCTGTGCCTGTATACCACCGCCATTTTACTACTGTTGGCTACGCCACTGGCCTGGTGGTTAGCGCTGCGGCAAAGTAAATTACGCACCGCCATTCAGGCCATAGTCGCCCTGCCGCTGGTATTACCGCCAACGGTACTGGGCTTTTACTTGCTGCTGTTACTCGGCCCACATGGTGCCGTTGGCAGCACGCTGGAACGCTTAGGCGTATCGCATCTGGCCTTTAGCTTTAGCGGCATTTTAATTGGCTCGGTGATTTACTCGCTGCCCTTTGCCGTGCAACCACTGCTGGAAAGTTTTCGTCGCATGGGGCCCGGGCCGCTGGAAGTGGCAGCAACCTTGGGTGCCGGCAAGCTGGATCAGCTGTTTAGCGTGGTACTGCCGCTGTGTCGCGGCGGCTTTATCGTTGCGGCTACCCTGACCTTTGCCCATACACTGGGCGAGTTTGGCGTGATATTAATGCTCGGTGGCAGTATCCCCGGTGAAACCCAGGTGCTGTCGGTGCTGATTTACGACCACACCGAAGCAATGAACTATGCCCAGGCACATCAGCTGTCGCTCGGCTTGTTAATCAGCGCCTTTGTGGTGCTGTTTATTGTTTATGGTTTAAACCGGCGTTTTGAGCGTGAGGCCGTGCTGTAATGAACAATGTAATGAGTAACCTGACGAGCACCGTAATGAGCAGCTTAACCAGCGCCATGCAGCATGGCTGGCAGCACTTAACCCCCGAGCGTCAGGCCAGCCAGCCGCCAACAGCACAGAGCCTGCAGTTACAACTAACGGTTAGGCGCGGCGCTTTTACGCTTGAGCTTAATCACAGCTTGCCATTACACGGTGTTACCGCGCTATTTGGCCGCTCTGGCTGTGGCAAAACCACCCTGCTGCGCGCCATCGCCGGGCTGGATCGCCACGCTGGCGCACAGATCCGCTGCAATGATGTCATCTGGCAACAAGGCAACCGCTTTATGCCAGTGCATCAGCGCCGTATCGGTATGGTGTTTCAGCACAGCAGCTTATTGCCGCACTTATCGGTAACACAAAACCTGCTGTATGGCTTTAAGCGCCGGGCCAAACACGATGCTGTGCAACTTGAGCCGGAACAGGTTATTAGCTTATTAGCGCTAGAGCCGCTTCTATCGCTCAGGCCAGAGCAGCTATCCGGCGGCCAACGCCAGCGTATTGCGCTGGGCCGCGCCTTACTTAGCCAACCAGAATTATTGTTATTAGATGAGCCTTTGGCATCACTGGATCAGCAAAGTCGCAATGAGATTTTGCCGTTTTTACAGCGTGTCGCGCATCACACCGGCATCCCTATGCTGCTGGTTAGCCATCAGTTAGATGATGTGGTGAAACTGGCCGATCAGCTGGTATTGATGCAGGATGGCCGCATTATCAGCCAGGGCCCGCTGCCACAGCAATTGCTGCAACCAGAGCTTGCCGCCAGCGGCGCTATGTCGCTGCTGTATGCGCAAAGCCAGGGCTGTAACAACCATCTTTTACAGCTGAGTATAGGCAAGCAACAGCTGCAACTACCGGCACCGCTTAGCAGCACCGGCACACAAACAGCCTACCGCTTACGCATTCAGGCCCGCGATGTGGCACTTAGCCTAAAGCCGCTTAACGACAGCTCAGTCAGTAATCAGTTACAAGTCAGCATCAGCGGTTTTAACAACGCCCCCCACCCAGCCGAAACCCTGGTGCAGCTGACACTTGAAGGCCAGCCACTGCAAGCCCTGCTAACCAAACAATCAGCAGAGCGCTTGGGCCTGCAGGTAGGCCAGCAGGTGTATGCACAGATTAAAGCAGTGGCATTGGATTAATTACCAGGCTCAAGATAAATACAATCTATCGGACACACGGCAATGCAGGTCGGCTTATCATAGTAGCCGACGCATTCGGTACACAGCATGGGGTCTACTTCGTAGTGTTTGGCGCCCATACTAATGGCGTCGTTCGGGCACTCCGGCACGCACATATCGCAGTTAATACAGCTAACTTCTATCACTGCCGGCATGGTTAGCTTACCGTGGCATTGGCATCAATAGCTAACTCAGCACTCGCCCGTGTGGCTGCCGGCAGCTGCTTTAGCAACATGGCATAGCCTAACCCGGTACGCAGCGGCAGCTGTACTTTAAGCTGATAACAGGCACCGGGCGCCAGTAGCAGAGCGTTATCCTGCTTATCGCGCAGTGCGCTTAAGCTAAAGCTGTGGTTACCCTTTGGCGTCATTAACACCAGCGTATCGCCGATGGCGAACTGGTTTTTTACCTCCACTAAGGCAAAGCCTTCGCTATCCTGTTCGCCGATAAACTCACCCACTAATAACTGCTCGCCCACACTGTGGCTGGTATCGTAGTTTTGTGTGTCCTGCGGTTTATGCCGGCGTAAAAAGCCTTCGGTAAAGCCACGGTTTGCCATACCGTTAAGCTCGCCAAGTAAGGCCGGGTTAAAGGCTTTACCGGCCACGGCATCGTCGATAGCCTGGCGATACACCTGAGCGGTGCGCGCCACATAATAAGGCGATTTGGTGCGGCCTTCTATTTTCAGTGAATGCACGCCCATCGCCGTTAACGCCGGCACATGTTCAATGGCACGTAAGTCTTTTGAATTAAGAATATAGGTGCCATGCAGGTCTTCATCTATCGCCATCAGCTCGCCGGGGCGGCCTTGCTCTTCCAGCAAGGCCGGTGTACTGATTGGCGTAAACTGCCCTACTTCATCTTCACGCGCCGCATGCACCTGATACGGCCAGCGACAGCTGTTAGTGCAAGCGCCCTGGTTTGGGTCGCGCTTGTTAATATAGCCCGACAGCAAGCAGCGGCCGGAATACGCCATACAGAGCGCACCATGCACAAACACTTCTATTTCCATATCCGGTACTTCACGGCGGATTTCGCCAATTTCATCCACCGACAGCTCGCGCGATAAAATTACCCGCTCTACGCCCTGTGCCTGCCAGAATTTGACTGCGGCCCAGTTCACCGTATTCGCCTGCACCGATAAGTGCAGCGGCATTTGTGGAAAATGCTGCTTTAACAAATACACCACACCCGGATCGGACACGATAAGCGCGTCAGGTTTAAGCGCCACCACCGGCGCCATATCGGCGATAAAGCTTTGTAGCTTGCTGTTATGCGGCGCAATATTTACCACCACATACAGCTTTTTGCCCAGTGCATGCGCTTCGTTAATGCCTGTTTCCAGCGTGGCCAAATCAAACTCGTTGTTACGTACGCGCAGGCTATAGCGCGGTTGGCCGGCGTAGACGGCATCAGCACCATAGGCAAAGGCCAGGCGCAGCGCTTTTAAACTGCCGGCAGGTGAGAGTAATTCAGGTGTAAACATAACAAGGCCTCTGGCGCAACATCACAAATGCAAAAAGGCGGCTAGTCTAACGCCGGCATGAGAACCGGCTTTGATCTGCCGCAAACTGCAGACAATTAACAGTTGGCCTGCGCCGCCTGAGCCGCTTTAAAACCACGGGCAAAGTTATTTAGCCGCTCAGTGCGGCTGCCGGCCGGCAGCATCACCTCAATTAAGCTAAACCGCTGCTTGGCATCCAGTGCCAGCTGCAACGCCTGCTCAAAGTCGGTCAGGTTGCGCACTTGCATGCCATGGCCGCCCATGCTGCGAGCCAGCTCAGCGTAGTGCCAGTTAGTTAAATTGGTGCAACTAAGGCCGGGGGCAAAGGCTTCTATCATGTCCCAGCGCTGGTTATTAAACACGATAATCACTGGCGCAAAGCCATAGCGGGCGCAGTGACCAAGCTCGAGCCCGGTCATTAAAAAAGCGCCATCGCCCACCAGCACCACCGGGCGTAAACCGGTAACCGCCTGCACACCAAAAGCGGCTGGTACGGCATAACCCATAGAGGCATAAAACGCCGGTGCCAGCATTAAGCTGGGATTAGCATGCAACGAAGCAAACAGGCAATCGCCGATATCGGAAATCAGCGGCACTGTGTCGTTGCGCCGGGTTAACACTCTATCTAAACATTGCACCAGACTGCTGGCGTTAAGCTGCTGCTCTGGTGCAGCCGTTGTGGCCTCTGGCAGTAACTGCGGCTGAAATGGCAGCAGGGCTTGAGCCGCTAACGCCGCCAATAACGGCTTTAACGGCAACTGATGATAGGTAGCCGGCCCAAGCCTGAGCTGGTTTTGCTCGATGCACACCACTTTATCTGCCACAAACAGTTCGCTATGGGCAGCAAAGTTGCTATCGGTTTTTATCACGCCAATTTGCAAAATCAGGTCAGCATCGCGCAGCAGCTGCGTCGGGCGAATATCGGTTTTATCCAGAAAAATACCGCCATATAGCCGGTGCTGCTGATTAAAGCTGGCCCGGCCCATTAAGGTGCTGACAAAAGGAATATTAAGCTTGTCGGCTAAGGTTTCAAGTTCGGCTACCGCATCAAAGCGGCGCACATCGACGCCGGCTAAAATTACCGGCTGCTTCGACTGCATAAGCCGCGCTGTCAGGTCCGTTACTGCAAGCGCCAGCTCATCTTCTGCTATCGCCTCTGGCTGGTCAGGCCCGGCAAGCACAGTGTGAAAGGCTACCGCATCGCGCGGTATTTCCAGTAGTACCGGCCGGCTTTGCTGTTTCGCAGTGCTAAGTGCAGCGCGGATATCCATACCTGCCCGTTCCGGGTTATCTAAGCGGAACTGTGCGGCGGTAATTTCGCGGTAAATATCGCGCTGTGAGTCGACCGTTTTCGCCTGATGATGAATTTGTAAGCCACGGTCAATCTCGCTTTGGCTCGGAAAGCCGGCAATCACCAGCAGCGGCACATGCTCCACATAAGCCTGCGCCACCGCATTCACGGCATTAAGCGCACCGGCACCGTAGGTCAGTATCACCACCGCCGGGTTATTGCTGATACGCGCCGCGGCATCAGCGGCAAACACCGCCGAGGGCTCATGGCTTAAATAATACAGCGGCAGGCGGTTTCGCTGCTGCAACTGCTCAAACAACGGCAGCACAAAATCGCCGGGAATACCAAATAACTGTTTTATGCCAAACAGTTCCAGTTCGTGTAACAAGGCATCGACTAATAACATAACCACTCCAATTCTGCGTTTTATAACGCGCAGTGTGGTGATTATTAAGCCGAAGTACGTTGATACAGATCAAAACCCTGCCGCTGCGCGGCGGAGCAAAGGTGGTAGGGGCGACTGCTCTATAAAAATCAAGCGCTCCGCTATATTCGTCGCTGGCTCTGGGGCGTAACTATACGCCCCTACAAATCCCGCGCAGACACCGAATACTGTGATTAAACCTGAACCATCGTAGGGGCGCATTTTTGCGCCCCGTTGTATACTGCTGCAGGTTCGGGGGCGTAAATATACGCCCCTACAGCTATTAACGTAGCACATTAGAAAATGGCAGTATCGCCACTATTTCACCGGCTGGCAGGCTGGCACTGTCGCGTTCCAGCACGATATAGCAGTTAGCATTGGCGATAGAGCTAAGCATGCCCGAGCTCTGGCTACCTAAGGTTGTTACTTTTAAGCCATGTTCACCCTGCCAGTACCAGCCGCGCTGATAATCCATGCGGCCAGGTTGTTTTTTCAACGCCACCTCGCATTCGGCGCTTAACAACTTAGCTGCAGTAGAAACTGTTTCGCCACTCAGCTTACGCAGTACCGGCTGCACTAACTGCTCCAGCGTGACGACCGCGGCGACCGGGTTGCCGGGTAAACCAAAAAACCAGCAGTTATCAAGCTTGCCAAACGCAAACGGCTTGCCGGGCTTTATCGCCACTTGCCAGAAGTTAATCTGGCCGAGTTTATGTAAAATTTGTCGCGTGTAATCAGCATCACCCACTGAGACACCAGCACTGGTGATCAGCACATCCGCCTGGGTCATCGCCTGTTTAAACGCCTGCTCTAACGCTTTAGGATCATCGGGTAGTAAGCCCAAATCAATCACCTCTATACCAAGGCGCTGCAGCATAGCGGCAACAACATAGCGGTTGCTGTCGTAAATGTGGCCATCCGGCAGGCTTTGCCCTGGCGGCACCAACTCGTCGCCACTGGAGCATATCGCCACTTTGAGCTGACGCCATACCTTTACATTGGCAATGCCGATAGATGCCAGTAAGCCAATATCGGCCGGGCGCAGCTTATGGCCGGCGGCAAACACCTCAGCACCTTTAGCAATGTCTTCACCGGCACGGCGCACATGCTCGCCACTTAGCGGCACTAACTGACAGACTATCTGTTGCTGCACGTCGGTTTGCGTAAGCTTAACCTGCTCTTGCATCACTACCGTATCCAGCCCTGCCGGCAGTACCGCGCCGGTGGTAATACGCACACAGCTACCCGCAGGCACCCTGTCAGTATAGGCATGGCCAGCCAGTGCCACACCGGCTACCGTAAGCGGCTGATTCGGCACAACCTCGCTGGCGCGCAGCGCATAGCCATCCATTGCCGCATTGTCATAGCCGGGTACATTAATAGTGGATACCACCGGCTGCGCCAGCACCCTATCCAGCGCCAGGGGTAGCGGTACGCTAACGCTTTGTGTTAGCGGCTCTACCTCAGTTAACATCTGTAAAATGGCCTGTTCGGCACTTAGCATAGGTTGTTTCATTAGGTCGTGCTCCGTCAGGCTTTGCCACCCTGCTGGTTTACCATCCACACTGCGGCTTCAACCCGCGAGCGCAAACCGAGTTTTTTCAGCAGGTGTTTAACATGCACTTTCACTGTACCGTCAGAGATATTCAGCTCGCGGGCAATCAGCTTATTACTTAAGCCTTTGGCAATAAAACTCAGAATTTCATACTCGCGGTTAGTCAGGCTGTTTAACTCGGCCGGTGTTTTTACCGCCGGACGACGCAGCGCTGTGGCCAGCACCTGCGTAACCGCTTCGCTTAGCACCATTTTGCCGGTTAGCGCGCGTTTAATATGCTCCAGCAACAACTCAGGGTCGCTGTCTTTTAGCAGGTAGCCATCGGCGCCGTTACTTATCGCATTTACCACATCTTCGTCGGCATCTGATACGGTTAGCATCACGATGCGCGAAGTTACGCCTTCATCACGCAGGCGTTTTAACGTGGCAATACCATCCATGCCCTGCATATTTAAATCCAGAATGATTAAATCCGGATCCAACTCTACCGCCAGCGGTATCGCTTCCAAGCCACTGCTGGCTTCTGCGATCACTTCCAGCTCGTCTTCCAGCGCCAATAACTGTTTTAAGCCTTTACGTAGTAACGGATGATCATCTACCAGCATAATGCTGGATTTGTGCTCTGACATGTCTTGCTCCACAGCGGTTGGCTTTTTGTTATCGCTATTAGCTTATAACAACACGGCCGACACTTTGATATAAATCAGTTAAATATCAAAACAGCCAAGCACGGCCTGCAGGCCTCCAGGCTAAAATCAGGCGCGACACCAAGTTATAATTCATTGTTTTAACTGAACATTAAAACTTAAAAACTCAACACTTACCACTTTATAGGTACCCCCAACTATCCCCCCGCCGCCAGCAGCTAACTCCGAAGATACATTGTGACAATGCCCTGCGCCCTGCATAGTTTGGGCAGTCTACCTTTACTGTTCCGAACGGGAGTAACCTATGTCAGATCTTAAACAATGGCAGCCAGAGGACGAGTCGTTCTGGCACAGCACAGGCAAAGCCATTGCTAACCGCAACCTGTGGATTTCCATTCCCAGCTTGCTGTGTGGCTTTGGTGTCTGGATGCTGTGGAGCATCGTCACCGTGCAAATGCTAAACGTGGGCTACCCGTTTAGTACCGCTGAGCTGTTTACCCTTACCGCGATTGCCGGTTTAACCGGCGCCACCCTGCGCATACCGTCAAGCTTCTTTGTCCGGTTATGCGGTGGCCGTTACACGCTGTTTTTAACCACCAGTTTACTGATGATCCCGGCGGTGGGCACCGGCCTGGCGCTGCAAAGTATCGACACGCCACTGTGGGTGTTTCAGCTGATGGCACTGCTATCCGGCATTGGCGGCGGTAACTTTGCCTCATCGATGTCGAATATCAGTTTTTTCTTTCCGAAAAAGCAGCAGGGCTTAGCGCTGGGTTTAAATGCCGGCTTGGGCAATTTTGGCGTCACCACGGTACAAATTCTGGTGCCGATTTTTATGTCGTACGGTGTGTTTACTTTACTGGGCGGCGGCGATCCTATGGTGCTGGCTAAAGCCAGCGGCACGGTAACCGGCACTATTCCGGCCGGCACGCAAACCTGGATCCAAAACGCCGGCTTTGCCTGGTTAATAACCTTAGTGCCGCTGGCATTTTTACTTTGGTTTGCCACCAACAATATTCATACCGAAGAAGTCACCCCCAAGCTGCCTAAGGCCATTACGTCATTCAGTATTATTCTGGCCATGTTAGGCATTGGATTTGCTACCTCTATCGCCGGTTTATGGCTGATTTTACCCGAGTCGGCCAATGGTTCCGGCTTTGGTATACCGAAAGAAATTGTGCTGATAGCGGTGTTGTTTGCCACAGTATTTTTATTAAAACTGCTGCCCGGTGCCATTCGCACCAGTCTGGACCGGCAATACAAAATATTCAATAACAAGCACACCTGGGTGATGAGCGTGCTCTACGTGATGACCTTTGGCTCTTTTATCGGCTTTTCAGCAGCATTCCCGCTGTCTATTCAGGTTATTTTTGGCTACAGCCATATTATGGTCGATGGCGTTATGACCCACAGCACACCCAACCCTAATGGCCCCAGCGCCTTAACTTACGCCTGGATAGCGCCCTTTGTCGGTGCCCTTATTCGCCCGGTCGGTGGCTGGATAGCGGATAAACTCGGTGGCGCTTTCGTTACCCAGCTGTGCGCAGTGGTGATGATTCTGTGCGCCTTAGGTGCGGCTTACTATATGCAGTTGGCCTATCAAAGCGCCACGCCAGAGCAGTACTTTGTGCCATTTTTTCTGATCTTCTTAGGCCTGTTTGCCGCCAGCGGCATTGGTAATGGTTCTACCTTCCGCACCATTGCCGTGGTGTTCCCGAAAGAGCAAGCCGGTCCGGTGCTGGGCTGGACCTCAGCCGTAGCAGCTTACGGAGCCTTTTACATACCGCAGGTACTGGGAGAACAAATAAAAGCCGCCACGCCAGAATATGCGATGGTGGGCTTTGCCATCTTCTATGGCCTTTGTCTGCTGATTAACTGGTTCTTTTACCTGCGTAAAAACGGTGAGTTTTATAATCCGTAGGTTTTTGTTCCGCAATTATCTGGGGCGCAATGATGCGCCCCTACAAACCCGACGCAGACACCAAATTCAATTGTTACACCGGACCATCGTAGGGGCGCATTATTGCGCCCCATGCCAACCGTAAATTGGCATTTCATCGGCAATCCGGCTACAAATTCAGGGGCGTAAATATACGCCCCTACAAATCGGACGCAGACACCCAATTCAATATGTAACCCCAAACCACCGTAGGGGCGCATTATTGCGCCCCATGTCGACCTTACATTGGCGTTTTATCGGCGATCCGGCTACAGGTTCTGGGGCCCCATTTTTATACAAGCAAGCGCCCCTACAACATCGGCATGTCATCACGCCATTTGCTGTTGTAATAAATACTCTGGCGTAAAACTAAAATACACCCCGGTGCCACCTTCTGGCCGCGCTTTAATCTGTATTTGTCCACCTAAGTGCTTGCTGCGCTCCTGCATTATGGCCAAGCCATAATGATTGAGCTTTTCGGCTGCTTGCGGTATGCCCACACCGTTATCTTCCACCGCCAGGCTGATACCGTCATTACTGTGCTGCAGACTGATTTTCAGCTCGCTGCCCTGGCTATGATGCACCGCATTCTGGCTGGCTTCGCGGATAATTTGCAGCAGGTGTATTTCTTCGTGCGGCGCCAAAGGTACATTGGCTAATTGATAATCCAGCCGGATCTGTAAGTCAGACTGTTCGGTTAACTGTTTTACCGTGGTTTGCAGTGCACTTAATAAGCCGGCACCGTCGACTTTTAACCTGAAGGTGGTTAAAAGTTCACGCAGCTGGCGATAGGCGGCATCCAGGCCTTGTTTTAGCTCGGCCGAGACATCGGCAATGGTGGCTTTATCCTCTTTCTGGCTGGCTTTGTTCAGCCGGGTAACCTGAATTTTTAAATAGGATAATGCCTGCGCTAAAGAATCATGCAGCTCGCGGGCGATTACCGTACGCTCTTGCATTAATGCCAGCCGGCGCACTTGCTCCTCTTCGGTCTTTAAGCTCAGTGCCAGTGCCAGCTGGTCGGCTACCGACGCCAATAATTGTTGTTGCCAGCGCGCCAGTTGCTGGCCTTCTGGCAGGCGCGCCACCAGCACGCCGTATTTTTTCCGTTCACGCTGCAGCGGGTAATTGAATTGGTGTGTACTGCAGCCACTGTTCTCGCTTTGGTTTAAACAGTCACCACAATTTTGCTCAGCGCAGGGATCGCTGCCACTGTCGCCCGGCACCAGCTGCATATAGGGTCTGTCACCGGCTTCGGTAAACAGACACAGCTCCAAATCGTCCAGTTTTACCACCGTTTTTAGCTCGGTAACAATCTTACTGAAATCAACATACTCTGGCACATGTTCACTAATACGCCGCGCGGTGTTATACAAAAAGCGCAGCGTAATATTGTTATGTTTCAGCGTTTCTGTCTGCTGCTCTACCCGCTGCTCTAAATTGCCATACATATAGGCGATAGAGTCATTCATCTTGTTAAAGCTGTGTGCCAGGGTGCCCAGCTCGTCATTATTTTCAACACTTAACCTGTGGGTGAAATCGCCCATCGCTACCCGTTTGGCGCCCTGGGTCAGCGCTTGCAATGGCTCCTCTACCATAACTTTAAGCCAGTAAATCACAATGGCCGACAGCAATACTGTGGCTAACAGCGCCACCAGCTGCAGCGTGCGAAACGCCCGCACTTTTTGCTCGGCGTCCTGCTGAATAAGGTACACCAGTTGCTCCAGCAGCTGAATTTGCCCAGCCAGAGCCTGCTCTATCTGCGCTGGCTGGGCCGCAAGCTGCACTAACCTTGGTTCCAGCTGTAACCAGTGCTGCCGGGCGGCATCAAACTGCGTCACGATAAGCTCGTTATGCATAAAGCGGGTAAATACCGGGTGCTGCCAACTTTGATTAAATTGCGCTTTTGCCGTCTGTAGTGCGGTTTCATCCTGCTGCTGACTCAGCCAGGCCATTCGGTAGCTTTGCATCCTTAAGGAACCGGCGACATTAACCGCATGGGCATCGTTATCGGTTTTATCAGACAACCAATATGACGCCAGCATGGTACCCACCGCCAGCACAACAATGCAGGCCAGGGCGATATTAATTCGGGTAACAATAGAAAACTGTCGCATAACCACTCCGCTTATTTACTGCTTAAGCATAACCGCTAAACCCCTGCCCTGCAGCACTAACGAAAACAGCGCAGCGAAATTGAGCTACCCCCTTTTTCCCGCCGGGGTAGCCAGACTTAGCAGGCTTTGCCGGCTGGGGGTAGAAGATGGCGTATTGTCGGCGATTACAACGCTACCCACACTACCCATTTGTAGGTATTTTCGTTTTTTATCAGCCATTTAGCGCTCTGGCGAGCATGATCTAAATCAAGCATCATCCGCCTGTTGTTTCTATAGTGTGCATACCAGAAAAGCAATATGTCTGTTCATGCAGGACAAGACCAGGAGTAAACCATGAGTCACCTACTCGACAAACTGCGGTTTTTTAAAACCCGCAAAGCCCCGTTCGCCGATGGCCACGGTGTTACCACTAATGAGGACAGAACCTGGGAGCAGGGTTACCGTCAGCGCTGGCAGCACGATAAAATTGTGCGCTCTACCCATGGTGTTAACTGTACCGGCTCGTGCAGCTGGAAAATTTATGTTAAAGACGGTCTGGTGACCTGGGAAACCCAGCAAACCGACTACCCACGCACCCGGCCCGATTTACCTAACCACGAACCGCGTGGCTGCCCGCGTGGCGCCAGCTATTCCTGGTATATCTACAGCGCCAACCGCTTAAAGTACCCCAAGGTTCGCCAGCAGTTAATGAAGCTGTGGCGCGAAGCCAAAGCTGCACATAAAGATCCGGTTAAAGCCTGGGAGTCTATTGTTACTAACCCGGAAAAAGCCAAAAGCTATAAAGAGCGCCGTGGTTTAGGCGGTTTTGTTCGTGCCAGCTGGGATGAAGTAAACGAGCTGATTGCCGCCTCTAACGTGTACACCACTAAAACCTATGGCCCGGACCGGGTTACCGGCTTCTCACCTATTCCGGCGATGTCGATGGTGTCTTACGCCGCCGGTGCGCGTTATTTATCGTTAATTGGCGGTAACTGCTTAAGCTTCTACGACTGGTACTGCGACTTACCCCCAGCCTCACCTCAGGTATGGGGCGAGCAAACCGACGTGCCGGAATCGGCCGACTGGTATAACTCGAATTACATTATTGTTTGGGGCTCTAATGTGCCGCAAACCCGTACCCCCGATGCGCACTTTTTAACCGAAGTACGCTACAAAGGCACTAAAACCTGTGTTATCACTTCGGATTACTCGGAAGCGTCTAAATTTGGTGACACCTGGTTAGCCCCGCGCCAGGGTACCGATGCCGCGCTGGCGATGGCATTTGGCCATGTCATTTTAAAAGAATTCCATGTTGATAACCCAAGTGCCTATTTTACCGACTATGTAAAACGTACTACCGATATGCCGATGCTGGTAATGCTTGAGGAGCAAAACGGCAAGCTGACACAAGGCCGGTTTTTACGCGCTGCCGATTTGGTAAACAACCTGGGTGAAGACAACAACCCGGACTGGAAAACCATTGCCATTAACAAAGATGGCCGCTTAACCAGCCCGAACGGCGCCATTGGTTATCGCTGGGGCCAGGCCGGCAAATGGAACCTGGAGCAAAAAGATAAAGACGGCGATATCGACTTACAGTTATCGCTAAAAGATAACCGTGACGAGCTGGTCGAGGTGGCCTTCCCTTATTTTGGCGGTGCCCCGCACGAGTACCAATACTTCCAGCACACCGCGCATGACGATGTGCAAATCCGTAAGATCCCGGCCAAACGCGTCGAACTGGCCGATGGCAGCACCGCACTGGTTGCCACCGTATTTGACTTAATGCTGGCGCACTATGGCGTAGATAACGGCATTAATGATGCCAGCCGGGCTAAATCTTATGACGACAACGTGCCTTACACCCCAGGTTGGCAGCAGAGCATTACCGGTGTTAACCCGGAAGATGTGATTCGGGTAGCACGTGAATTTGCCCGCAACGCCGATAAAACCCGCGGCCGTTCTATGGTAATTGTCGGTGCCGCATTAAACCACTGGTACCACATGGACATGAACTACCGTGGTTTAATTAACATGCTGATGATGTGTGGCTGTATCGGCCAAAGCGGTGGCGGCTGGGCACACTATGTTGGCCAGGAAAAACTGCGGCCACAAACCGGCTGGACGCCACTGGCGTTTGCGCTGGACTGGCAGCGGCCACCACGTCATATGAACGGTACCTCGTTCTTCTATAACCATTCCAGCCAGTGGCGCTATGAAAAGCTGGATATGACCGAAGTGGTATCGCCTTTGGCGAACAAAGAAAAGTGGAGCGGCAGCATTATCGACTTTAACAGCCGTGCCGAACGCATGGGCTGGTTACCGTCAGCACCACAACTGGGCGTGAACCCGCTGGGCCTGGCCGCCAAAGCTAAAGCCGCCGGTGTTGAGCTAAAAGACTATGTGCTGCAGCAGCTAAAAGATCGCAACATTAAGTTTGCCTGCGAGCAGCCCGACAGCCCGCAAAACTTCCCGCGCAATATGTTTATCTGGCGCTCTAACCTGCTGGGCTCCAGCGGTAAAGGCCACGAATATATGCTGAAGCACTTTTTAGGCACCAAGCATGGTTTGCTCGGTAAAGACTTAGGCGAGTTCGGTGGTAAAAAGCCGCAGGATATCGAGTGGGCTGACAAGGGTGCCGAGGGCAAGGTCGACTTATGGGTAACGTTGGATTTTCGTATGTCCACCACCTGTCTGTATTCCGACATCGTGCTGCCTACCGCCACCTGGTATGAAAAAGACGATATGAATACCTCGGATATGCATCCGTTTATTCACCCGTTAACCGCCGCTATTGACCCGGTATGGGAAGCGCGCAGCGACTGGGAAATTTTCAAAGGCATTGCCAAGGCATTCTCCAAAGCCGCCGTTGGCCACTTAGGTGTGGAAACTGACGTAGTCACCACACCAATGCACCACGACACCCCGGCCGAACTGGCCCAGCCTTATGGTGTTAAAGCCTGGTGGAAAGGCGAATGTGAGGCGATACCGGGTATCACCATGCCGCACATTAATATTGTCGAGCGTGACTACCCCAACACCTATGCCCGCTTTACCTCGATTGGTCCCTTGCTGGAGAAAATAGGCAACGGCGGTAAAGGCATCAGCTGGGATACCAAAGAGGAAGTGAAATTCCTTAAGCAGTTAAACCGGGTGCATACCGATGAAGGTGCCAACAAAGGCATGGCGAAAATTGACAGCGCCATCGATGCCTGCGAGATGATTTTATCCTTAGCGCCGGAAACCAACGGCCATGTGGCGGTGAAAGCCTGGGAAGCGCTGGGCAAAATTACCGGCCGTGACCATACCCATTTAGCGCTGCCCAAAGAAGACGAGAAAATCCGCTTTAACGATATCGTCGCCCAGCCGCGTAAGATCATCAGCTCGCCGACCTGGTCAGGCCTGGAAGATGAGCATGTGTCGTACAACGCCGGCTACACCAACGTGCACGAGCTAATTCCGTGGCGCACCATTACCGGCCGCCAGCAGTTTTATCAGGATCACGAGTGGATGCGCGATTTTGGCGAGCAGCTGTGCAGCTACAAGCCGCCGATTAACCTAAAAACCGTGCAACCGGTGCTGAATAAAAAACCCAATGGCAACAAAGAAGTGGTGCTGAACTGGATCACGCCGCACCAGAAATGGGGTATTCACAGTACTTACTCTGACAACCTGTTAATGCTAACGCTGTCGCGTGGCGGCCCTATTGTCTGGTTAAGTGAAACCGACGCTGCTGCCGCCGGCATTGAAGATAACGACTGGATTGAAATCTTCAACGTTAACGGCGCCATTGCCGCCCGCGCGGTGGTATCACAACGGGTACCGGAAGGTATGAGCATGATGTACCACGCTCAGGAGCGCATTGTAAACGTACCGGGCAGCGAGCTTACCGGCACCCGCGGTGGTATTCATAACTCAGTTACCCGGGCGGTAATGAAACCCACCCACATGATCGGCGGCTATGCGCAGCAGGCCTACGGCTTTAACTATTACGGCACTGTCGGCTGTAACCGTGATGAGTTTGTCATCGTGCGTAAGATGAGCAAAGTCGACTGGCTGGATACTAAATAAGGTTGGAGTAAGTAACATGAAAGTAAGAGCCCAAATAGGCATGGTACTGAATTTAGACAAGTGCATAGGTTGCCATACTTGCTCCATCACTTGTAAAAATGTCTGGACCTCGCGTGAAGGCGTCGAGTACGCCTGGTTTAACAACGTTGAAACCAAACCCGGTATTGGTTTTCCAAAAGAGTGGGAAAACCAGCAAAAATGGAACGGTGGCTGGGTACGCAATAAAAGCGGCAAGCTGGAGCTGAAAATCGGCGGTAAGCGTCGCATTCTGGCGAATATTTTCGCCAACCCGGACTTGCCGGAAATTGACGACTACTATGAGCCGTTCGATTTTGACTACCAGCATTTACACAATGTTGGTGACACCAAGCACCAGCCGGTGGCGCGGCCACGCTCGCTTATTAGCGGCCAGCGGATGGAAAAAATCGAATGGGGCCCGAACTGGGAAGAAATTCTCGGTACCGAGTTTGCCAAACGCAAAAAAGATAAAAACTTCGACGAAGTGGTACAAAAAGACATCTACGGTCAGTTTGAAAAGACCTTTATGATGTACCTGCCACGCTTGTGCGAGCACTGCTTAAACCCGGCCTGTGTCGCGGCCTGCCCTTCCGGCGCCATTTATAAGCGCGAGGAAGATGGCATAGTACTGATTGATCAGGACAAATGCCGTGGCTGGCGCATGTGTGTGTCGGCCTGCCCGTACAAAAAAATCTACTACAACTGGAAAACCGGTAAGTCAGAAAAATGTACTTTCTGCTTCCCGCGTATTGAAGCCGGCCAGCCAACGGTGTGCTCTGAAACCTGTGTTGGCCGCATCCGCTACCTGGGTGTGCTGCTGTATGACGCCGATAAAATTGAAGTGGCGGCTAATACGCCAAACGAGAAAGACTTATATCAGGCGCAGCTGGATATCTTCCTCGATCCGAACGATCCGGTAGTGATTGCCGCGGCCCGCGCTGAAGGCATCAGCGATAACTGGATTAAAGCGGCCCAGCGCTCACCGGTGTATATGATGGCGATGGAGTGGAAAGTGGCACTGCCACTGCACCCGGAATATCGCACCTTACCAATGGTGTGGTATGTACCGCCACTGTCACCTATTCAAAGTGCAGTGCAGGCCGGCCATGTTGGCATGAACGGCGAAATTCCGGATCTGAAATCGCTGCGTATTCCGCTGCGTTACCTGGCTAATATGCTGACCGCCGGTGATGAAGCGCCGGTAGTACGGGCGCTGGAGCGGATGATAGCCATGCGCGCCTTTAAACGCGCGCAGCAGGTAGACGGTGTCGAAGATGCCGAGGTGTTAAAACAGGTGGGCTTAACGCCGGTACAGGTAGAAGAAATGTACCGCTATATGGCGCTGGCAAACTATGAAGACAGGTTTGTTATTCCTACCAGCCACCGTGCCTATGCCGAAAATGCCTACGACTTAAAATCCAGCTGTGGTTTTAGTTTTGGCAACGGCTGTGGCGATGGCAATAACGGCGTAAACCTGTTTGGCACCAAAGCCAAAGGCGTGCGTCAGGTTATCCCGGTTGAGATTAAGGATTAAAGCATGCCAATACTACAACTGTTATCCCTGCTGCTGGATTACCCGAAGCAGCCACTGGTAGAGGCGAAGGCTGACTTGCTGGCGATAGTGGCTGATGCCGCTATCGCGGCCGAGCTTAAGCAAAACTTAACGGCTTTTATCGAACATCGCTGTAGCAGCGAGCTGATGGACTGGCAGTCAGAATATGATGGCCTGTTTGAACGCGGCCGCTCACTGTCCTTGCTGATATTCGAGCATATACATGGCGAGTCGCGTGATCGCGGCCAGGCCATGGTGAACCTGATGGCGCAATATCGCGAAGCCGGGCTGGACATCGGAGTTAAAGAGCTGCCGGACTACCTGCCGCTTTACCTGGAGTTTTTATCGACCCAGGGCGAGCAAAATGCCCAGATTGGCCTGGAAGAAATTGCGCCGGTGCTGGCGGTGCTGCTGTGCCGCCTGCAGCAGCGCGACTCTGACTACGCCAGTATTTTCGCCACCCTGCTGGCACTGTCTGAAGCCGACGTCAATTTAGCCGACATCAAACAGCAGCTGGCCGGCGAACAGCGTGACGATACGCCCAAGGCGCTGGATAAAGTCTGGGAAGAGGAAATGGTCAGCTTTATCGGTAACGAGCAAGCCAATTCAGCCTGCGGCAGTGGCAATAAACCGACAGATGGCCAGCGCCGCGATCAGTTTATTCCACTTAGCACGGAGCTGCTGGGCAGCGAAGAAGCTGGGCAACAACTTTACAAAGCAGCCGCGGCTAAGCGCGCTTAAAGGAGCATTAACATGGCACACTTAAATCTGTTTGCCTTTGGCATTTACCCCTACATTGCCATCGCCATTATGGTGATTGGCAGTTGGATCCGCTACGACAGAGAGCAATACAGCTGGAAAACCAGCTCCAGCCAGCTGCTGGAAAGCAAACAACTGCGCAAAGGCAGTATCGCTTTTCACATCGGCATTCTGGGCATCTTTTTAGGCCATTTCTTTGGCTTACTGATGCCAAAAGAAATCTGGTATCTGTTTGGTATTACCACCCAAATGAAGCAGATGATCGCTATCGTCGCCGGTGGCATCTTTGGCTTGATCTGCTTTTACGGCCTTACCGTGCTGATTAAACGCCGGCTGTTTAACCCGCGTATTCGCGCTACCAGTAACCCGATGGACATTGCCATTTTGTTTTTACTCTATGCGCAGTTAATCCTGGGGCTGCTGTCTATTTTTGTCTCGATGGGCCATTTAGATGGCGCTGAGATGCTAAAACTGATGGCCTGGGCGCAAAACACCGTCACCTTTAACAGCGTGGCGGCAGCAGAAGCCATTAGCGGCGTGCACTGGATTTTTAAACTGCATGTGTTTTTGGGCATGACGCTGTTTGTGGTGTTTCCGTTTAGCCGCTTAGTGCACATGCTAAGTGTGCCAGTTCAGTACGTACGCCGTCAGCACCAGATAGTACGCCAGCGTTTTGTGCGCTAATTCAGAACTGGCAACCATTGCTCTAGGGCGCAAGGATGCGCCCCTACGGGACACTTCGGTTTCAAACAAAGTGTCGATTTACAATCTGACCATTGTAGGGGCGCATCCTTGCGCCCCAATAACGCAGCAGATTACAGAGGTTTAATATGATACAAGTCAACCAAGCCAGTATCAGCGAAGCGGCAATAATGGCCGAAATGCAGTACCACCCGGCCAGCGATAAACGCGCGGCTATGCTAAAGGCAGCCGAATCACTGATTATTGGTGAACTGCTGCGCCAGCGTGCTAAAGCACTGGGACTGAGCGTAAAAAGTGAAGCCAACACCGCCAGTGATGACAACTTTCTTGATGCACTGATTAACGCTGAAGTGGCCATTCCACAGGCCAACCAAACTGAATGCGAGCAATATTACCGGCTAAACCCACAGCGTTTTCAAAGTTCGCCACTTTTAGAGCTAAGCCATATTTTGCTGGCAGCAGCACCAGAAGATGACAAAGCCCGGGTAGAAGCGAAAACCCTGGCCGAGCAGTTAATTAGCCAGCTACAACAAGGTGAGCCGCTGGCCGCACTGGCAAAACATTACTCAGCCTGCCCGTCAAAAGAAACCGGTGGCAGCTTGGGCCAAATTAACCGCGGCCAAACCGTGCCCGAGTTTGAACGACAAATATTTAATGCCGAACCTGGCTTACTGCCGCAGCCAGTGGAAAGCCGTTACGGCTATCATGTTGTGCACATTGCCCGCAAAGTACCCGGTAAATTACTGCCCTTTAGCGCAGTAGAGCAAAAGATTGCCGACTATTTAAACGAGAAAGTACGGCGCAAAGCGGTAGCGCAGTATATTCATACGTTAATTGTTGACGCCGAAATAGAGGTAATGTAAGACTGGTGTTTGATGCTTCATACAGAATTGGAATGAGCAATGTAACGGATACCAAAAACAGATTCAGCAATGATAGGCTGTCTGGAATAGGAGATGCATTGGATGATATGAAAACAGACAACATCGTTCTTTCCATCGGGTGCCTCTTTCCTATGCGTTTCCTCAGTACAAGTTTCAAATCTATTGACCGCTAATCGTTATGAATAAGTACCTCTTTATATTCATCAGTTTTATTGCTTTTTCTTGTGCCAACGAGAGCGACCCCGAGGCAGACAAATCCAATTTTGTGCGCATTTATGATAGCAAT
>JAANMY010000791.1_pt1 | contig 40769 bp, 47 predicted proteins | sample 7279691 | NCBI WGS metagenome assembly JAANMY01 (sample SAMN14094543, study PRJNA606508) | bioreactor metagenome | isolation source: A lab-scale SPAN reactor treating ammonium-rich wastewater day 388 | place: Ireland: Galway | collected 2018-02-07 | reverse complement strand
GGGATGCGCTCGCGCACCGCCTGCGCCATGGTGTTGCCGGTCAGCAGCAGCAGGGTGAAGAACACCGCGCCCATGATCGCGGTGACGATCAGGCCGATGTCGGCGAACTGCTTGGCGAAGCTCTGGTTGAACGCGGCCTCGCTCTGGGTCTTGGTCTCGTGGTCGGAGTTCTCGCTGAGCCGGTCGATGGCCTTGGCCACGCGGTCGGCGGCATCGGCGCCGGCTGGCTCCACGATCCACCAGCCCACCCGGCCCTTCACGTAGTCATTGGCTTCGTCGAAGTACTTCCAGTGGAAGAACATCGCCTGTTCCTGGCCCTTCAGCTTGGGGTCTTCGATGCGGTAGATCCCGCGCAGGGTGAACGACCAGTCGTTGCTGCCGCGGGTCGGAAAGATGGTCGCCTGCAGCGGGATGGTGTCGCCCACCTTCCAGCCGAAGCGGTCGGCTAGCGCCTTGCCCACCACCGCGCCGCGGCGGTCGGCCAGCCACGCCTGCTTCTGCGCGGGCGGGAGCTTGAACTCCGGGTACAGGTCCAGGTATTCCGGGCTGACGCTGAAGTTGGCGAAGAAATTCTTCGGGTCGCGGTAGATGCCGCCGAACCAGGCCGCGTACGCGGCGTTCCTGACCCCGGGCACCGCGCGGATCTGCGCATCCAGGCTGTACGGCAGCATCTGCGTGATCGACAGCCGCGACATCGTCACCATGCGGTTGGCGCCGGCCACGCTGCCGCCGGAATTGAACGCCACGCGCACCGAATCCAGCATCCCGAACAGCAGGAACGCCGCCACCACCGACAGCAGGGTGAGCAGGGTACGGGTCTTGCTGCGTGAGAGCGCGGCCCAGACGAGATGGAAATACTTCATGGCTGGCCTCCGGCTCAGGCGTGCACGGTCTGCTCGACCAGGTTGCCCTTGTCGAGGTGCAGCGTATGCGTGGCGTACTCGGCGGCCTTGGGGTCGTGGGTGACCATCACGATGGTCTTGCCGTGGCTGCGGTTGAGCTCCTGCAACAGGCCGAGGATCTCTTCCGCCGAAGCGCGGTCGAGGTCGCCGGTGGGCTCGTCGCAGATCAGCAGGGTGGGGTCGGAGACGATCGCGCGGGCGATCGCCACGCGCTGCTGCTGGCCGCCGGAGAGTTCGTTCGGACGGTGCTTGCCGCGGTCCTTCAGCCCCACCAGCTCCAGTGCGATGGCGGCGTTCTGGCGGCGCTGCGCGGCCGACAGCCGGGTCAGCAGCAGCGGCAGCTCCACGTTCTTCTGCGCGGTCAGCGTGGGCATCAGGTTGTAGAACTGGAACACGAAGCCGACGTGGTTGCTGCGCCACTGCGCCAGCTGCCCGGAGCCCAGCTTCTCGATGTGCTGGCCGGCGATCTCGATGCTGCCGGAGGTGGGCGAATCCAGCCCGCCGATCAGGTTGAGCAGCGTGGTCTTGCCGGAGCCGGACGGCCCCATCAGCGCCACGAAGTCGCCGCTGGCGATGTCGAGGTCGATGCCCCGCAGCACGTCCACCGTTTCCGGGCCGCGCTGGTAGGTCTTGTGCAGGTTGCGGGTGCTGACGAGGATCGACATCGAGGGTTCTCCGTTTGTCTGTTGCGCCGGTCCCGCGCCTGCGGGAGCGACGGCGCTTCGCATGGGTTATTCGTCGCTGGCTGCGGCCGGTGCCAGCGTCACCCGCGCGCCGTCCGCCAGCGTTTCCGGCGGGTCCAGCACGACCTGCTCGCCGCCGGCCACGCCGGCCAGCACCTCGCGGTCCTCGCCGAGGGTGCGGCCCAGGGTCAGCTTGCGCAGGCTGGCCATGCCGCCGTTGACCACGAACGCCACGTCCCTGTCGCCGCGCTGGGCGATGGCGGCGGCCGGCACCAGCACGCCGGGCTTGGCATCGGCCTGCGCGGGTTTCGCGTCCTCCAGGAAGCCGACCCGCGCGCCCATGTCGGGCACGATCCGCGGATCGCCCTTGGCGTCCAGCCCCACCCGCACCTTCACCGTGGCCTTGCCGCGGTCGGCGGCGGGGATGATGGCGATCACCCGGCCGGGGATCTTCCAGTCCTGATAGGCGTTGAGGATGGTCTCGGTGCGCATGCCCGGCTTGACCCGGCCGATGAAGGCCTCGCCGACTTCCACCTCCACTTCCAGCGAGGCCATGTCGACGATGGTGCCGATGCCGGTGCGGGTGAAGCCGCCGCCGGCCGACAGCGGCGAGACGATCTCGCCCGGCTGCGCCGACTTGGCGATTACCACCCCCGCGAACGGCGCGCGCACGATGGTGTTGTCCACGCCGTTGTCGGCGATGCGCAGCCCGTCGCGCGCCACCTGCGCGTTGCGCTGGGTGGTGGCCAGCTGCGCGCGCAGGGCATCGCGCGTGGCTACCGCCTGCTCGAACTGCGCGCGCGACACCAGCTTCTGCGCCCCCAGTGTGGACAGCCGCGCGGCGTTGGCTTCGGCTTCCTTCAGCTGCGCCTGCACGCTGGCGATCTGGCTTTGCGAAGCGGCCAGCTGCGATTCCGACAGCGCGCGCTGCGCCTGCGCATCCACCGGGTCCAGCCGCGCCAGCACTTGGCCTTCCTCGACCTTCTGGCCTTCCTCGATCAGCACCTCGCGTACGCGCCCGGTGACCTTGGCCGAGACCGTGGCCATCCGCCGCGCCACCACGTAGCCGGTGGCATCCAGCACCGAGGCGTTGCCCGCGCCGGTGCCGCCGATCGCGGTGGCCTCGGCCACGCTGACTTCCACGCCCTTGCCGCCGCGCAGTGCGAACACGCCCGCTGCCGCCAGCACCGCCACGCCGACCACCGCCAGCCCGATCCACAACCCCTTGCGCGAGGGCGGTGGGGGTGGCGCGTTGCGGTCGATCTTCAGGGAATTGAGCAGGTCGGCGGAAGTATTCATGGGCACGGGAGGGGAAGGGGATGGGTGGCGGACGGACGCGGCACAGCCGCAATGGGATCCTGGCCGCCACCTTCATGCATGCGATCTATCGTGTCAAGTTTCCTTTACAGGCGGCTTGTCCGCCGGTGCCGGGCCTGCCGCCGGAGCGTTGCATGCGCCGATCCAGCGAAGCGCAGGCTATCGGGCGCGGCGGTGCCGGTCAGGTGATGGTTGTCATGTGATTCGGCTGACGGCTGCGGATGTCACGCGCCGCGCCGACGTCGGAGCATGCCGCCATCGAACACGGAGGAATCCCGATGCCGGATGGACAAGCGGTGGTGGCGCGGTTGCGCGGCGCGAGCAAGCGATACGGCGGCACGCAGGCGCTGGATGGACTGGACCTGTCGCTGCACGCGGGCCAGGTGACGTCGTTGCTGGGTGCCAACGGCGCTGGCAAGAGCACCGCGGTGAACCTGCTGTTGGGGCTGCTCGCCGCGGACGCGGGCGAAGTCTCGGTGTTCGGCCGTCCGCCCAGCTCGCGCGCGGCGCGCCTGGGCACCGGCGCGATGCTGCAGGGCGCCGGCATTCCCGACCGCCTGCGCGTGGGCGAGGTGCTGGCGCTGGTGCGCAGTTACTACCGCGACCCGCGCAGCGTGGCCGACTGCGTGGCGCTGGCGGGACTGGACGGGCTGATGGAGCGTCCGTACCGGCAGTTGTCCGGCGGCCAGCAGCGGCGCGTGCAGTTCGCTCTGGCGATCTGCGGGCGCCCGCGCCTGCTGTGCCTGGACGAGCCGACCACAGGCCTCGACATCGACGCGCGGCAGGGCATCTGGCGCGCGGTCCGCGAGCTGGTCGCCGGCGGCAGCGCGGTGCTGCTGACCACGCACTACCTCGAGGAAGCCGAAGCGCTGGCCGACCATGTCGCGGTGATCGACCGCGGCCGCATGCTGGCGCAGGGCAGCGTGGCGGCGATCCGTGCGCACGTGGCCCAGCGCCGCATCCGCTGCGTGTCGGCGCTGGATGCCGACGCGGTGGCACGCTGGCCGGGCGTGCGCCAGGCCGAGCGTGACGGCGAGCTGCTGCGCATCGTCGCCGATGCCGCGGAACCGGTGGTGCGCCGGCTGCTGGCCGCCGACGACCGCCTGCACGACCTCGAGGTGCAGCGCGCCGGCTTGGCCGATGCATTCCTCGAACTGACCCGCAACCCGCAACAGGAGGCCGCGTGATGGCTGCCGTGCTCCCCACACTGCATCGCGCCGCGCTGCGCAGCTACCTGCTGGAAGCGCGCTGCGAATGCCTACGCATGCTTCGCGATCCGGGCTTCTGCATCCCGGTGACCGCCTTCCCGCTGATGTTCTACCTGCTGTTCGCGGTGGTGCTGAACAAGGCGCAAAGCGCCGCCACCGCACAGTACCTGCTGGCCACCTATGGCGTCTTCGGCGTGGCCGGCGCGGGCCTGTTCGGCTTCGGCGTCACCATCGCGCTGGATCGCGAGCGCGGCTTCCTGCGCCTGAAGCGGGTGCTGCCCGCGCCGCCCGGCGCGCTGCTGCTGGCGCGGATGGCGATGGCGATGCTGTTTGCCGCGCTCATCTCGCTGCTGATGGCGCTGCTGGCCGCGCTGGTGGCGGGGGTGTCCTTGGCGCCGCTGCAATGGCTGGCGCTGGCGGCGGTGAATGTCGCCGGCGTGCTGCCGTTTGCGGCGATCGGCCTGTACGTGGGCACGCGGTTGAGCGGCAGCGCCGCGCCGGCGCTGCTCAACGGGCTGTACCTGCCGATGTCGTTCCTGTCCGGGCTGTGGCTGCCGCTGACCATGCTGCCGCCGCTGCTGGCCAAGCTGGCCGTGGTCTGGCCGGCCTACCACCTCGGCCAACTGGCGTTGAAGGTGGTCGGTTTCGATGCCGGCCAGCCGGTCTGGTTGCACCTGCTGGCGCTGGCGGGTTTCACCGCGGCGTTCTTCGCGCTGGCGCAGCGCCGGCTGGCGGTGGCGGAATGACGCCGCCGGGGCATGCCATGATCCGCGCACCGCGTCCACGGAGCCGCCCATGAAGTTCGCCCTGCCCGCGCGCTGGCCGCAGCCTGCGCCGGATTCGCTGGTGGCGCAGGACCTGCGCCTGGGCCGGTCGGCGTGGACCCATCACATCCACCTGGTGTGGACGATCTGGGTGTTCATCACCCCGGCGTTCTCCGGCGGCGTCTACGGCTACACCCTGCGCTGGCTGCTGCTGACACTGCTTTCGTTCCCGCTGTTCCTGCTGCTGTTCCATGTCAGCGTGACCGCGTCCGAGCGGCGCGCCCAGCTGGCTGCGCTGGGCATGCTGGGGCTGTGTTTCGCGCTGCTGCGCTGGTATCCATCGGGGCTCAGCTACTTCGTGTTCGGCTGCGTGATGCTGCAGCCGCGCTGCAAGGGATCGCTGCTGCGCTACATGGTCTGGCTCGCGGCCTGCAATGCCGCGCTGATCGTCTATGCGCGCTACATCGGCTACCCGTGGATCTCGCTGATATGGATGCCGGCGGTCACCGCGATCATCGGCGTCATCACCCTGGTGGAGCGGATCAACCGCCAGCGCGATGCCGCGCTCAAGCTCTCGCACGAGGAGGTGCGGCGGCTGGCGGCGCTGGCCGAACGCGAGCGCATCGGTCGCGACCTGCACGACCTGCTGGGCCACACCCTGTCGATGGTGGCGTTGAAATCGGACCTGGCCGGCCGCCTGCTGGCGCGCGACCCGGCGGCAGCGCAAGTGGAGATCGCCGAAGTCAGCCGGGTTGCGCGCGAGGCGCTGGCGCAGGTGCGCGGCGCGGTCAGCGGGATCCGCGCGGCCGGCATCGCCGCCGAGCTGGCCTCGGCCAAGCTGCTGCTGGAAACCGACGGGGTGGCCTTCGAGTACCGCCTCGACGACGGCTTCTCCGGCGCCGGGCTGCCGGCCGCGGTGGAGTCGGCGTTGGCGATGACCGTGCGCGAGGCCGCCACCAACATCCAGCGCCACGCGCGCGCGCGCCGCGCGCAGGTGCGTTTCGGCGTGGAGGCGGGCGAGGCGGTGCTGCGGGTCGAGGACGACGGCCGCGGCGGCGCACTGGTGCCGGGCAACGGCCTGGCCGGCATGCGCGAACGCATCGAGGCGCTGCGCGGGCGCCTGCGCGTCGACGCCGGGGCCAGGCAGGGCACCTGTGTCGAAGCGCGGGTGCCGCTGGCGGCGAACGACGACCTGCCAGCCGCGCCCTGAGGCTGCGCCTGCAGGAGCGCACTGAAAGGGCGCGACTGCTGTTCGCAGGTTGCCGCGACAGCGTTCGCGCCCCTGTGGTGCGCTCCTACAAGGGAGGATGGCGCCGCGGCCGGGCTGCCGCGGCGCGATCTGCTAAGGTCCCGCGCCATGATCCGAGTCCTCCTCGCCGAAGACCAGGCCCTGCTGCGCGGCGCGCTGACCGCGCTGCTGGGCATGGAGTCCGATATCGAAGTGGTGGCCAGCGCCGCCGACGGCGAGTCGGCCTGGCGCGAGCTGCAGCGGCTCAAGCCCGACGTGCTGCTGACCGACATCGAGATGCCCGGCCTGACCGGGCTGGAACTGGCGCAGCGGATCCAGCGCCACGCGCTGCCGGTGCAGGTGGTGGTCATCACCACCTTCGCCCGCGCGGGCTTCCTGCGCCGGGCGCTGGATGCCGGCGTGCGCGGCTACCTGCTGAAGGACGCCCCGGCCGAACAGCTGGCCGAGGCGCTGCGCCAGGTCCACCGCGGCGGCCGCGCCATCGACCCGCAGCTGGCGCTGGAGGCCTGGGGCGAAGCCGATCCGCTCAGCGACCGCGAGCGCCAGGCGCTGCGGCTGGCCGGCGAAGGCCTGTCCGCCGGCGAAATCGCGCAGCGCCTGAACCTCTCGCACGGCACCGTGCGCAACTACCTGTCCGAGGCGATCGGCAAGCTCGGCGTCGGCAACCGCATCGAGGCCTACCGGCTGGCGCGCCAGAAAGGCTGGCTGTAGCCCCCGCTCAGCCCCGGCGCGGCTGCCGCCGGTGCGCGCTGACCCATGCCACGAGTGCCTCCGGCGGCAGCGCCCGGGCGTAGTGGAAGCCTTGCGCTAGGGTGCAGCCGCCCGCGCGCAGGAACGCCGCCTCGTGCGCGTGCTCCACGCCTTCGGCCAGTGTTTCCAGACCGAGGTTGCGGGCCAGCGCGATCACCGTGCGGCAGATCTCCTCGTCGCCGGGATCGTTGCCGATGCCGCTGACGAAGGCGCGGTCGATCTTCAGCCGGGTCAGCGGCAGCCGGCGCAGGTAGGCGAGGCTGGAATAGCCGGTGCCGAAATCGTCGATCGCCAACCGCACGCCCTGCGCCTTCAGCGCCTGCAGCACCACGATGGCGTGTTCGGGGTCGCGCATCAGCACCGACTCGGTGATCTCCAGTTCCAGCCGGTCCGCGGCGATCCCGGTCGCGGCCAGGATCGCCGCCACCTGCGCCGGCAGCCGGTCGGCGTCGAGCTGCTGCACCGAGCAGTTGACCGACATCCCGTGGATGCCCAGCCCGGCGTCGTCCCAGGCGCGCAGCTGGCGGCAGGCTTCCAGCAGCACCCATTGGCCGATCTCCTCGATCTGCCCGGTTTCCTCGGCCACCGGGATGAACTGCACCGGCGGGATCGTGCCGAGCTCCGGATGCTCCCAGCGCAACAGCGCCTCCACCCCGGCCAGCGCGCCGTCGTGCAGGTCCAGCTGCGGCTGGTAGTGCAGGCGGAACTGCTGGCGCGGCAGCGCCATGCGCAGGCCCGTCTCCAGCGCCAGCCGTTGCGCCGCGCCGGTGGACAGCGCCGGCTGGAAGAACTGGCGGCGTCCGGTGCCCAGCCGCTTGGCCTCGTAGAGCGCCAGCTCGGCGTGGCGCAGCAGGGTATCGGCGTTGTCGCCGTCGGTCGGCGCCAGTGCGATGCCCACGCTGATGGTCAGCACGGTCGGCGTGGTCCCGCCCAGCAGCGGACGGGTGAACGCTTCCAGCACGTCGAGCGCGAAAGCGTCGGCATCATCCGCGGTCGCGCCCGGCAGCACCGCGGCGAACTCGTCGCCACCCAGCCGCGCGAGGAAACCTTCCGCGGGCAGCCGCGCCTGCAGCCGCTGGGTGGCGGCGCGCAGCGCCTGGTCGCCCAGCGAGTGGCCGAGGGTGTCGTTGACGCCGCGCAGCCGGTCCAGGTCCAGCGCCACCACCGCGAAGCGCCGACCCGCCTGCGTCGCATCCTCCAGGAACAACTGCAGCAGGCGCCGGTTGGGCAGCCCGGTCAGGCTGTCGTGGTGGGCCAGGTGGCTGAGCTCGGCGGCGTGCGCCTTCGCTTCCGATACATCGGTCCAGGTGGAGAGCGCGCGCAGCGGTTGTCCGGCCGGGACGGGCAGCGTACGCAGCACTTCATGCACGTGGTGGATGACGCCGGTGTTGTCGACCACGCGGTACTCGCGGGTCAGCGTCGGGTGGCGGCGCAGGTGGTCGAGGGCCGGCTCCAGCGTGGGCAGGTCGTCCGGGTGCACGTGTTGCCTCCAGCGGCCCGGGGCCAGCACTTCCTCCGCGGGCATCCCATACAGCCGCGGCACGTTCGGACTGGCCCATTCCACCGCCAGTTCGCCATCCGCTTCGCGCAGCAGGAACAGCGCCACCGGGCTGACCTCCAGCACCAGCTCCAGCCGGTTGCGCGCCGCGGTGGCGTCCACGGTCGCGGCACGCACCCGCCAGCGAAGGATCAGGCTGAACGCCAGCAGCGCCAGCACCAGCGCAGCGGCAACGGCCAGCGCAGCCGGCAGCCAGCGCGGTGTCACCGTCAGTGGCGGCGGCATCATCGCGTGGCGCATCGCTTCGAAATACACCGAGTCCGGCGACTGCTGCCAGGCCCGCAGCCAGTGGTCGATGCGCGCCAGCTCCGCGGCGTGCCGGCCTTTGGGCGCCGCGAAATAGAGCGTGGCGGGATTGAACAGGATCGCGGTTTCCTCGAGCCCGAAGCTGCGTGCCGCGCGTGCACCGAAGAAGTTGTTGGCGATCGCCACGTCGGCGCGTCCGTCGCGGACCGCGGCGAACGCCTGCCCGTAGCTGTCGGCTTCCACCATGCTCCAGCGGACCCCGAGTTCGCGCAGCAGGTGGCGCAGCTCTTCTTCCTGCACGCTGCCGCGCAGCAGCGCCACCCGCAGGTCGGCCAGGTCGGGGAACGCCCGCACCACCAGTCCGCGATGCTTGTAGACCTGCGACCAGGAATGCGCCACCGGCACGGCGTGGAACTCGAACAGGCGCCCGCGTTCGGGCGTGTAGGCCACGTCGGGCATCAGGTCCAGCTCGCCCGCTTCCAGCCGCGCAAGGCAGTCCGACCATTCACAGGGCACGTACTGCACGCGCCAGCCCTGTTTGCGGGCGATCGCATCGAGCAGTTCCACGAACAGCCCGGCCGGGTGGCCGTCCTTGTCGCGATAGACCTTCGGCGCGTTCTCGTACAGCCCCACCCGCAGCGTCTGCGCGGCGTTGGCATCGTCACCGCGCAGGAAGCTGATGCCCCACCATGCGCAGGCGGTGATCAGCAGTGCAGACAGGACGAACCAGGCGGTGCGTGCGCGCATCGTCGCGATCCCCGGAAGACGGCCGCAGGATAGCGCGCCGGTCCGCCAATGCCGCGTGAGTCAGCCGGTCCCCGGCGGCGGCCGGCGCCCCCACGTCATGGCCTCGAACACGCCGTCGCGGCGGATCCACGCGTGGTGCAGCGCGGCCGCCACGTGGCCCAGCACGGTCGCCAGCAGCAGCCAAGCCAGCAGGCCGTGGGCAGCGCGCAGCCACGCGTACAGTACGGGGTCGTGCGGCGCGATCGCCGGCAGCGCGACGTCGCCGGGCACCACCACCACATTGCCCGCGGCCGAGCTCAGCGCCCAGCCCAGCAGTGGCAGCACCAGCATCAGCGCGTACAGCAGCAGGTGCGAGGCGCGTGCGGCGGCGGCCTGCCAGCGGGGCAGGTCGGCCGGCAGCGCCGGCGGCGGATGGCGGCGGCGCACCCACAGCCGCACCAGCACCAGCACCAGCAGGGCCAGGCCCAGCGGACGGTGCAGCGCGATCAGCGGCGGCCGCAGGACCAGCGAGGCCATCATCGCCACGCCGATCAGCAGCTGGGACAGCAGCAGCGCCGCCATCAGCCAGTGCAGCAGGCGGGCGAGCGGAACGAAGCGCGCGGCGGGGTTCATCGCGGGCCTTCCTGGCCGGTGGCCTCCGGCGCCTGGCCGCGGGCGATCTCGCGCTCGCGGCGGTTGAACGAGTGCGCATACACCGCCGCGCGCGCGGCCAGGATGGGATCGCCGGAGCGCTCGATGCCGGGCGGCAGCACGGTGGGATCGAAGTTGACGTCGCGGCAGGCGCCCTCTGCTTGCGGTGCCATCGTGTACAGCCACAGCGTGCCCAGCGTGCGGGTGGGACGCGCCGCCGGCCACAGCTGCGAGGGGTCGTCCAGCGCGTCGCCGGGTGCCGGCAGCGTCGCCACCAGGTCCCAGGCCACCGGGCCGGCGGCCAGCCGGCGCGCGAACTCCGCGGTCAGGTAGTCCGGCGTGGCCGCGGCGCGCGCGGCGGCGTCCATCGCCACCAGCGGCACGCGCGGGCGCAGCGACCAGCGCAGCGGCTGGCGGCGGCCGTCGGGCGCGACGAACACGAAGGTGTGGATGCCGTTGTAGGTCGTATTGGCCCAGCTGTTCGGCCACGGCGCGCTGGCCGCCCAGTCGCGGAAGGCGCGCGCGCTGGGATATTTCGCCAGCACCGCGGCCATCCGCGCCGGGTCCGGCTTGCCGGTGGCCGGGTCGGGGATCTGCGCGCGGGTCTGTTCGAGGAAGGCCTCGGCGCTGGGTACGGCGAAGAACGGGAAGCTGTTCATCGCCAGCCGCCAGTCCGCGCCGTCGTCGCTGCGCAGCTGCAGGGCCAGGCTGCGCACGCGTGCGCCGGCCTCGGCGCCATGCGGATCGCCGCCGCCGATCGACAGCCGGCCCAGCACCGGCACGCGGTCCTGCGCGAACACCCGCGCCGACGAGAGCGCGGCGCCGTCGGCCGTGCCCTCGAACCAGCCGCCGACGCAGACGCCGCGGCTGTGCGCGCGGCGGTAGCCGGGGTGCGGGCCGGCGGCGGCCTCGATCGCGCCGATCAGCGTGCGCGCGGAGGGCGGGGTGTCGCCCAGGCGGCCGGCGACGTACAGGAAGCCGATGCCGGCCACGGCCACCACCGCGGCGATGGCGGCCAGCGGCGCCAGCGGCAGGCGTTTGCGGGGCGTGGCAGGGGGTGTGGACATCGCGGCTCCGGACCGTCGCACGTCCTACGCAGCGAGCGCCGGAATGGATGCATGCCGCACGCCGCCGGCACGACAACGGCGATCCGCCGACGCTTTGCGGCGGGCGATGCGACGCCGCCCGCTCAGCCCGTGGCGCGCGCCTTCAGCATCGCGTAGGCGGCGCGCAGGCCCTGCGCCTCGCCACCGGCCGGCTTGCCGGGGCGGTCGCCGTCATTCCACGCGTACACGTCGACGTGGCCCCAGCGCACGCCCTCGTCGACGAAGCGCTCCAGGTACAGTGCCGCGGTCACGCTGCCGGCCATGGTGGTGTTGCTGGCGTTGGCCAGGTCGGCGATGCCGCTGGTGAGGTAGCGCAGGTAGGGGCGCCACAGCGGCATCCGCCACAGCGGATCGCGCGCCATCATGCCGGCGTTGAGCCAGTCGTTGGCCAGCGCCTCGTCGTTGGCGTACAGCGCCGGCAGGTCCGGGCCCAGCGCGATGCGCGCGGCGCCGGTCAGGGTGGCGAAGTCCAGCAGCAGGTCGGGTTGCAGTTCGCAGGCGCGGGTCAGCGCATCGCACAGCACCAGCCGGCCTTCGGCATCGGTGTTGTCGATCTCCACGCTCACGCCCTTGCGGGTGGCGATCACTTCGCCGGGCCGGAACGCATTCGGTCCCACCGCGTTCTCCACCGCGGCTACCAGCAGGGTGATCCGCAGGGGCAGCTTGCGCGCCATCACCAGTTCGGCCAGCGCCAGTGCGTGCGCGGCGCCGCCCATGTCCTTCTTCATGTTGCGCATGCCGGCGGCGGCCTTGAGGTCCAGCCCGCCGGTGTCGAAGCACACGCCCTTGCCGCAGATCACGACGTGCGGATGCGACGCGTCGCCCCAGCGCAGTTCGATGATGCGCGGCGCGCGATGCGATGCGCGGCCCACCGCGTGGATGGCCGGGTAGTTCTGCGCCAGCAGGTCATCGCCGGCAATGGCCGCGATGCTGGCGCCGTGCGCCTGCGCGATCGCGCGCGCGGTGGCTTCCAGTTCGTCCGGGCCCATGTGCTCGGTGGGCGTGTTGACCAGATCGCGCACGCGCACGCAGGCGGCCAGCAGGTCGAAGGTTTCCGCGTCGAACTTGCCGACCAGCCGGCTGCCGTTGGCCGGCGCCTGCTTGTAGCGGCTGAAGCGGTACAGGCCCAGGCCCCAGCCCAGCTGCAGGGCGCGGCGCGCTCCGGCATCGAACTCGCCGGCCAGCTGCCAGTCGCCGGCCGGCAGCGCGCGCGGCGCGTGCGCCCACGCCAGCGGGTCGTGCGCATCCTCGAGGCCCAGCACCGCGCCGGCCACGCGGCCATCGGCATCCGCCCAGGCCTGCGCGCTGCCGGCGCTGCCGTCGAAGCGCTGCGCGGCCAGCCACGCCTGCACCGGCGCGGGCTGCGCCGCGCACCAGCTGGCGAAGTCGGCCTTACGCACGGCGTGCAGCGGCAGCGGGGCATCGGCGGTGGCGGTGAAGCCGGTGGGCAGGCTCATGCGGCGTTCTCGAGCAGGGCGCCCGCGTCCAGCCAGTCGGCCAGCGCGGTCAGGGTGGGAATGTGCAGGTCGGCGCGCGCCAGCGGTTCCGGCCAGGCGTGGTCGCCGCGGTCGATCCAGCAGCTGCGCAGGCCGGCGTTGGCGGCGCCGGCCACGTCCATGTGCGGATGGTCGCCGACGTGCAGGACTTCGCCGGGCGCGCAGCCCAGCCGGCGGCAGGCTTCATGGAACAGGCCGGCATCCGGCTTGGCCGCGCCGTATTCGCGCGCGCCCAGCTGGAAGCGGAACAGGCTGGCGATGCCGATCGCGGCCAGGTCGGCGTTGCCGTTGGTCAACGCGGCAATCGGCAGGTGCGCGGCGATGCGCTGCAGGCCCTCGTGCGCGTCGGGGTAGAAGTCCACCCGGTTGCGCTCCTGGAAGAAGATCGCGTACGCCGCACTGGCCAGCGCCGGGTCGTCGCCGCTCTCGTGCAGTGCGCGCTCGATGGTCAGCCGGCGCAGCAGGCCGAGGTCGTGCGCGTGCTGCGGGAACTCGCTGAACACCCGCTCGCGCAGCGCACGCATTTCGCTGATCGGGAAACGCTCGGCGGTGCGTGGGCTGTGCTCGGCGAACCAGGCGTGCAGGGCGGTTTCGATGCGCTCCCCGATCGGGGCGAATGGCCACAGGGTGTCGTCGAGATCGAAGGTGATGGCGCGGATAGGGAGGTTCACGTCGCCATTGTAGGCCGGCCGGTCGGGGCGCGCGTCCTGCGTGGCCCTGCCTGGCGCCGGCCTACTCGAGCAGCCGGGCCCAGCCGTCCATGCCCTCCACGCGCGCCAGCAGGATCTTCACGCAGACCAGCATCGGCACCGCCAGCAGCAGGCCGATGATGCCCCACAGCCAGCCGAACACCATCAGCGCCAGGATCAGCACCAGCGGCGACAGCGCCATCCGCCGGCCCAGGATGATCGGGGTGACGATCTGCCCTTCCAGCGTGTGCAGGCCCAGGTAGATCGCCGCCGGCAGCAGCGCGCGCAGCGGTTCCTCGTAGCTGGAGAAGCCCATCAGCAGCATCAGCACGATGCCGATCAGCGGGCCGACGTAGGGCGCGAAATTGAGCAGCATCGCCATCGTGCCCCACAGCAGCGCCTCGTCCAGCGGCATGTCGAGGAAGAACGCCAGGCAGGCAGCGAAGGCCAGGCCCACCACCGCATTGATCGCGCTGATCGTCAGCACGTAGCGGCTGATCTCGATCTCGATCGCGTGCAGGATCTCCACCGTCAGCTTCTTCTTCTGCCGGTCCGGCAGCAGCGCGATCGCATGGCGCTGCAGGTCCTGCCCATACACCATGAAGAAGAAGGTCAGCAGCACCACCGCCAGTACCGAGGCCACCATCATCGGCGTCGCGGTCAGCGACTTGTACGGGTCGTTGACCTCGGTGCGCACCACCTGCACCGGCTTTGCAGGGCTTTCGCCACCGGCCACGCGGGCGATGTTCTCGGCGGCCTTGTTGGCTTCCTGCACCGGCTTGGTGAGCTTCTGCAGCTTCGGCGTCAGCGTGCGCAGCTCGCGCGGGGCTTCGCGCACCCATTCGCTGGCCGGCTGCATCAGCTGCAGTCCCAGCAGGAGGGTCAGCGCGATGCCGCTGCACAACACCGCCAGCGCGGCCAGGAAGCGCGGCACCCGCATGCGCTGCAGCAGGCGGATGATGGGGTTGCCGATGAGGGCGAAGAACATCGCCAGCAGCACCGGCAGCACCAAGTCCTGGGTGGCCCACAGCGTGTAACCCACCGCCAGGATCGCCAGCACCACCAGCGACAGCGGGCCGCGCGGCCTGGGCGCAATCGGGGTGGGCTCGGCGGTTGCCGCAGGCGGCGTGGCCGCGGCGGGATCGGCAAGGCTCATGGCAACCCCTGCGGCGGCGCGGCGGTGGCCTGGCGCACGGCGTCATGCACTTCCTCGTGCACCTCTTCCTTCGCCGCCTCGGCGGTCTGGGCGCCTGCCTGCAGGCCGGCCAGCAGCGGCGCGAAGGTGCGCACCAGCGCCAGCAGGCCGCCGCCGCCGCCGCCGGCCACCATGGGTTGGGTCCGCCCGGCGACGAAGCCGCTGACCAGGCCCACCACCACGATCCGGCCCGGCGTCCAGGCCGCGCGCCAGCTGCGGCTGAACTGCTGCCAGCGATCCACGGCCTCGCGTTCGCGGGCTTCCAGCGCTTCTTCCGCCTGTTTGACCTTGGTGAGCAGGGCGTCGAATCCCATCGCGGTTCCCCTATGGCGGCGTGACGTCGATGCCCAGGCCCTTCTTGGGCGGAGCGCCGGTCTGTGCTTCGGCCTCGGCCACCCGTTCGGCGGCGGCCTCGCTGGACTGCACGCCACCGGCATCGGGCATGAAGTCCGCCAGTTCGCCAATGCCGAGCCTTGCCAGCTGGCGGCGCGTGGCCTTCATGCGGGTGTGTTCGAAATAGTGGATGGCCGCCCAGGTCGCCGCCACGGTTGCGCCGATGCTGAGCGCGGCCGCGATCAGCAGCGCCAGCATCCATGACAGGCCGGCCACCTGCATCGCTGCCACCATCGCCGCCATCAGCAGCAGCCAGGCGGAGGCGCCAAAGGCGATCGCGACGCCGGTGAAAGCCAGGGTGCGGCCGAATGCGCTGCGCGCCAGCGAGATGTCCGCGGCCAGCAGGATGCGCAGCGCCTTGGCGGCATCGCCGGCCGCCTTCAGCCCGGCACGCCCCTCGTCACGCAGGCCGCGCAGGGTCTCTTCGATGCCGGGTGCGTCCGCAGCCGGCGCGTCACTCGCCGGCGCGCCCCGCGGCGGGGCCTGCGGGGCGTCCTCGTTGGCATGCATGGTTGCTTACTTGTCGCTGCGGCCGAGCCTGGAAATGATCCAGCCGGCAGCGAATGCCGCGCCGAACGCCACCAGCGGGCGCTCGCGGATCAGTTCGGCGGCGCTGTCCAGCAGGTCGCGGCCCTTGTCCATCAGCGCGCCGGCCTGCTCGCCGGCCGCAGCGCCCAGGTGCTCGGCGGCGCCCAGGCCGGACAGCGCGCCGTCGGCGAGTTCCGCCTTCATCTGCGCCTTGCCCAATCGCAGTTCGTCCCCGGCCACGGCCGCCGCGCTGCGGACCGCACCGCCGGCGGCGGTGGCCGCCTGCTTGATGTGCGTGCCCGCTTCGCCCAGGCCGCTCTTGACCGCATCGGTGTGTTCGCTCATCTGACGCATCCTCGCGTTGGGAGTGGGAAGAGGCAGTGTCGCACCGTTCCGGTGAGGGAAGTGTCAGCGCATCGGCACGTTGTAGGCGCGGCCATTGCGCAGCACCTGCAGCACCAGCTGGTCGCTGCCGCGCGACAGGCTGGCGCGGAAGCCGGTGAGATCGCTGAAGTCGCCGCTGCTGGCGGTGAGGATCACGTCGCCGGGCTGCAGGTAGTTCTGCTGCGCGCGGCTGCCGCGTTCCACCTTTTCCACCAGCACGCCGGCCAGGCCCTGCCGGCGCAGCGACTCGGGCAACTCGGCGAAGCTGGCGCCGGCCAGGCGGGCATCCAGCTGGCCGCCATCCAGCGCCTTCGGCGCCTCGCGCAGGCCGCTGGCGATCTTGAGCGGCTTGCCTTCGCGCAGCACGTCCAGGGTCACCCGCGCGTCCGGCGCCTGCAGGCCCTGGAAGTTGCGCAGCGCCTCGGCGTTGTCCACCGGCTGGCCGTTGGCCGCCACCACCACGTCGCCCACCTTCAGTCCGGCCGCGCCGCCGGCCGAGCCGGGGTAGACGCGGGTGACCACCGCGCCGCGCGCCTCGGCCAGGCCCAGGCCCTTGGCGATGCGCGCGTCCACGTCCTGGGTGTCGATGCCCAGGGTGCCGCGGCGGACCACGCCGCCCACCAGCAGCTGGTCCTTGATCCGGCTCGCCAGGTTGGAGGGAATGGCGAAGCCCAGGCCGATGTTGCCGGCCATCGACCCGCGCGGGTTGAAGCTGGCGGTGTTGATGCCCACCAGCTCGCCGTTGAGGTTGACCAGCGCGCCACCGGAATTGCCGGGATTGATGCTGGCGTCGGTCTGGATGAAGTTCTGGTAGCCCGCGCCGGGCAGGTTGTTGCGGCCCACCGCGGAGACGATGCCGCTGGTCACGGTCTGGCCGACGCCGAAGGGGTTGCCGATGGCGACCACGAAGTCGCCGATCTGCAGCGCATCGCTGTTCGCCACCGGGATCGCGGTCAGGTTCTGCGCCGGGATGCGCATCAGCGCGATGTCGGTGTCGGCGTCGTTGCCCACGAACTCCGCCTTCAGGCTGCGCCCGTCGGCCAGCGTGACCTGCACCTCGTCGGCGTCCTCGACCACGTGGTTGTTGGTCAGCACCAGGCCGCGCTGGGCGTCGATGATCACGCCCGAGCCCAGCGACTGCGCGATGCGCTCCTGCGGGATGCCGAAGATGCGGCGGAACACCGGGTCGTCGCCGAACGGCGTGTTCACCCGCACCCGCTGCTTGGTGTTCACGCTGACCACCGCCGGCAGCACCTTCTTCAGCATCGGCGCCAGCGACGGCAGCGGCGTGCCGTTGACGGCGGTCGGCAGCGCAGCGGCTGCCGGCACCGCCGCGCTTGCGGTCGGGGCGGCGGCAGCCGGCTGCTCCAGCATCAGGTTGAGGCCGGTGGCGGCAAAGCCGCCGAACGCGGCGGCGGCGGTCAGGGCGAGCAGGGTCTTGGTGGCGGTCTTCATGCGGTGATACGTGGGGCAAGGCTGGTGACGGGACAAGTATTGCCGAGTCTCGTGATGGCACGCGCAATCCTGGCTGAAGGCGGCCCTGGCGGGGGGGCGGTAGGAGGCATTGCCGGCGCTGCCCATGCACCGCGCTGCAACATTTCCGCATTCAGTTCCACGCCCGGAAACCGTCGCTTGCCGTGGAACCCGCATTGCCGGGCGATCTCAGCCGGGTGCCCGGAAACGCAAGCCTCCGGGCGCAAATTTTGGCGTTGACTTGGTCCGGGGGCGTGGCTATCGTCCGTCCGGTTGGGCCACTAGATCTAGTGGTTCGTGATTGCAGGACAACCCAAGGCTTGTGGCGTAGGGGCGCCACCGGATACGGGGCAACGACGTCGGCAGGGGAGCGGCGCGTGACGAAGCAAGAACCGGCGGCAACGCCATCACATTGAGAAAGCTGCAGGCTGCGCGCCCCGCGCGGCCTGCATCGTCGCCCCGTCGGAAGCCGGGGGCGGGGCACGGGCAACGGGTCCGCCAGCTGGCGGGTCTATAAAGACAGGAGAGTCGAAGGGCATGAGCACGGCGAGGCTTGAAGCGGTGACCACGGACGCAAATCAGGACATTCCGATGCAGCCGGCGTCGGTGGACATCTGGGACAAGAAGTACCGCCTGAAGACCAAGCAAGGGGCGCCGCTGGATGCCGACATCGACGGCACCTACAAGCGCGTCGCCAAGGCGCTGTCCGAAGCCGAGCCCACCGCCGAGCTGCAGCAGTACTGGCAGGAGCGTTTCACCTGGGCGCTGCGCCGCGGCGCGATCCCGGCCGGCCGCATCACCTCCAACGCCGGCGCGCAGGAACACAAGCCCGCCACCTCGACGATCAACTGCACCGTCTCCGGCACCATCGAAGACTCGATGGACGGCATCCTGGACAAGGTCCACGAAGCCGGCCTGACCCTGAAGGCCGGCTGCGGCATCGGCTACGAGTTCAGCACGCTGCGCCCGCGCGGCGCGTTCGTCGCCGGCGCCGGCGCCTACACCTCCGGCCCGATGTCCTTCATGGATATCTACGACAAGATGTGCTTCACCGTGTCCTCCGCCGGCGGCCGCCGTGGCGCGCAGATGGGCACGTTCGACGTCAGCCATCCGGACGTGAAGGACTTCATCCGCGCCAAGCGCGAGGACGGCCGGCTGCGCCAGTTCAACCTGTCCCTGCTGATCACCGACGGCTTCATGCAGGCGGTGGAGAACGACGCCGACTGGCCGCTGGTGTTCCCGGTGAACATCAAGGAAAAGGGCGAGATCGACCTGGACGATCCGGAGCAGGTGGTCTGGCGCGAATGGCCCACCCACCGCAACTACATCGCCCGCGAGGACGGGCTGGTGGCCTGCAAGATCTACGGCCACATCCGCGCCCGCCACCTGTGGGACATGATCATGGTCTCGACGTACGACTACGCCGAGCCGGGGTTCATCCTGATCGACAAGGTCAACGAGATGAACAACAACTGGTGGTGCGAGACCATCCGCGCCACCAACCCCTGCGGCGAGCAGCCGCTGCCGCCCTACGGCGCCTGCCTGCTGGGTTCGGTCAACCTGACCAAGTTCGTCAAGCATCCCTTCACCGACCAGGCCACGTTCGACTGGGAGGAATACAAGGAAGTGGTGCGCGTGTTCACCCGCATGCTGGACAACGTGGTCGAGGTCAACGGCCTGCCGCTGCAGCAGCAGCGTGACGAGATCATGCGCAAGCGCCGCCACGGCATGGGCTTCCTGGGCCTGGGCAGCACCATGACCATGCTGAAGATGAAGTACGGCAGCAAGGAGTCCTGCGAGTTCACCGAGCGCATCGCCCGCGACATGGCCGTGGCCGGCTGGGAAACCGGTCTGGCGCTGGCCAAGGAAAAGGGCCCGGCGCCGATCATGGAGGAGACCTTCGACGTCACCGCCGAGATGCTGCGCAAGCGCCCGGAGATGAAGAAGGACGGCTGGAAGGTCGGCCAGAAGATCGCCGGCAAGGCCCTGCACGCGCGCTATTCGCGCTACATGCAGAAGGTCGCCGAGGTGGCGCCGGAACTGGTGGCGGAACTGGCCGAAACCGGCGCCCGCTTCACCCACCACAGCTCCATCGCGCCCACCGGCACCATCTCGCTGAGCCTGGCCAACAACGCCAGCAACGGCATCGAGCCCAGCTTCGCCCACCACTACAGCCGCAACGTGATCCGCGAAGGCAAGAAGACCAAGGAAAAGGTCGACGTGTTCTCCTTCGAGCTGCTGGCCTACCGCGAGCTGGTCAACCCGAAGGCCATGCCCTACGCCGAGGACGCCGCCGCCAAGCTGCCGGACTACTTCATCGCCGCCGACGACATCAGCCCGAAGGAGCACGTGGACGTGCAGGCCGCGGCGCAGAAGTGGGTGGACAGCTCGATCTCCAAGACCGCGAACGTCCCCACGGATTACCCGTACGAGGACTTCAAGGACATCTACCGCTACGCCTACCAGCAGGGCCTGAAGGGCTGCACCACCTTCCGCTTCAACCCCGCCGCCTTCCAGGGCGTGCTGGTGAAGGAAGCCGACCTGGAGAACACCACCTACCGCTTCGAACTGGAAGACGGCCAGGTGGTGGAGGTGAAGGGCAACGAGCAGATCGAATACGACGGCGAAACCCACACCGCGGCCAACCTCTTCGACGCCCTCAAGGAAGGGTATTACGGCAAGTTCTGACGGGCCGGCCAACGGCGCGCGCGGCAATCACTGCACGCGCGCGCGGCCGGGTATAGGATCGCGCTGTTGTACCCACCAACCCACGCCCCGGAGGGCACATGAGCAATGGAGATGGAGTGACGGCGACGCTGTCGGATGCCGTTGAAACTGCGAAAGAGAAGGTTGTCGAAGTCGGCGGCGCAGTCGCCAGCACTGCCAGCGCCACCGTGGCCAAGGCGAAGAAAGCCGCCAAGTCCGCGGAGAAGAAAGTGAAGACCGAAGTGGCCAAGGCGAAGAAGGCGGTCACCAAGACCGTGGCCGTGGCCAAGAAGAAGCTCGAAGCCGCCAGCAAGGATGCCAAGAAGGAAGTGGCCAGCCTGAAGAAGAAGGTGGCCGGCAAGAAGCCTGCGGCGAAGAAGGCCGCGAAGAAGGCGGTTGCCAAGAAGCCCGCGGCGAAGAAGGCCGCTGCCAAGAAGGCGCCCGCCAAGAAGGCACCGGCAAAGAAGGCGGCCGCGAAGAAGGCGGTAGCCCGGAAGCCGGCGGCGAAGAAGGCCGTCGCGAAGAAGGCTCCGGCCAAGAAGGCACCGGCAAAGAAGGTGGCCAAGAAGGCGCCTGCGAAGAAGGCCGTTGCCAAGAAGGCCGTCGCCAAGAAGGCACCTGCGAAGAAGGCGGTCGCCAAGAAAGCGCCTGCCAAGAAAGCAATGAAGAAAGCGGCCAAGAAGACCGCCCGGAAGTAAGCCTGTCCTGCGCCCGCCCGGCACGCCGGGCGTGGCGCGCATCCCGCACGCAACGCACGCAGACAACCAGAGTCAGGACCATGACCGTCAGGATCGAAAAGAAAATCAAGGGCTACGCCGTCGTCACCCCGGACGACAAGGCAAAGGAAAGCGCCAGGGCCGCGGAACCCGCGCCGGCCGCCGCCGCGCCCGAAGACAACGTCATCCAGATGCACGAGCGCATCGAGCGCCCGGAAGTCCTGATCGGCAGCACCTACAAGATCAAGTCGCCGCTGGTGGAGCACGCCATGTACGTGACCATCAACGACATCGTGCTCAACGCCGGCAACGAGCACGAACACCGCCGCCCGTTCGAGATCTTCATCAACTCCAAGTCGATGGAGCATTTCCAGTGGATCGTGGCGCTCACCCGCATCATGTCCGCCGTGTTCCGCAAGGGCGGCGACGTCACCTTCATCGTCGACGAGATGAAGGCCGTGTTCGACCCGCGCGGCGGCTACTTCAAGGCCGGCGGCGTGTACATGCCCTCCCTGGTGGCGGAGCTGGGCTGCATCGTCGAAGACCATCTGAAGTCCATCGGCATGCTGCACGACCCGGAGATGAGCGACCACCAGCGCGCGCTGATCGCCGAGAAGCGCAAGCAGTTCGAAGAGCGCTCAAAAAAAAACGCTGACGGCGGCGCCGCCGCGCTGACCAGCAGCGCTGCGGACCACCCGGAAGACATCGAAGTCACCGGCGAAGGCGCCACCTTCCCGCCCACCGCGACCATGTGCCACAAGTGTTCGACCAAGGCGCTCGTGCTGATGGACGGGTGTGCGACTTGTTTGAATTGTGGGTATAGCAAGTGCGGGTGAGATGGGGTTCCTGAACGGTGCGGCGCAACGGGTTGACAACCCGTTAGGTGGAGTGGTGAAATTCCGTTACCACTCCCCCCTTGACGTCGTCATTGAGTTGACTCAGCGGCTTGGGGCGAAAAAACCGCCGAAAGGCGGTTTTTTCATTTCTGCGGAGAGGAAAGTCCATGGTTGGACAGTTATCTACTGCCGTCTACATCGACGGCTACAACCTCTATTACGGGCGTATTCGTGGAACCGCCCACAAGTGGCTTGATGTAGTGGCCTTATTTCGCGCGCTGTTGAATCAACAGCAGCCGGCAGCCACTCTCGATCGGGTTCACTATTTCACCGCCCCCGCACTGGGTCGCTTCGCCACACATGGAGCGAGGGCGCCAGAATCACAAAGTAGCTACCACCGCGCCCTACAGGCCGCCAATCCCAATAATTTTCTGCTCACTCTTGGATCGCATGCTTTCGACCGGGATGGGACATTACTGCCTCGATATGAAGCGGGAAGGGCCTACGACCGGAACGATCGCGTTAGGGTATGGAAGATCGAGGAGAAGCAAACCGACGTCAATTTAGCGTTAGCAATGTACCGCGACGCATTCAGTGGCCGTTACCGGCAATTGGTTGTCTGCAGCAACGATAGTGACGTTGCGCCGGTGCTTGGTGCCATTAAAGCTGATTTTCCTGCCATCCGGCTTGGCGTCGTCACTCCGCGGCATCCGCCTCGGGATGGCGTGCGTCCACATCGAGCCGTCAGTTCGTCGCTAGATCAATTTTCGGATTGGACTCGTCAGTATTTGCTTGATGCCGAGCTTGAGGCTGCGCAACTTCCGGATTGTGTTGCGACAGGTCGAAAGCCAATACGCAAGCCTGACTACTGGTAAGAAGAAAGTGAAACTCGCGGAAAGCCCGGGTCACCGAGAACGGGGTCAGGTTGGACTGCCCCGCATTCCACAGACAGGTAGTCAGGATACAGTCCTGACGAATTGGTAATCCCGCTCCGCCTGCATCGGCGCCCGGTAGCCCAGTGCCGAGTGCATGCGGATGCGGTTGTAGAACAGTTCGACATATTCGAACACCGCCGTGCGTGCGGCGTCGCGGTTTTCGAACGGTTTATCGTCCATCAGTTCCAGCTTGAGCGTGGCGAAGAAGCTCTCGGCCATGGCGTTGTCGTACGGCAGGCCCGGACGACTCATGCTCAGCAGGATTTTCGCTGCCTCCGCTTTTGCCCGGTACCGCGCGCCGGTGTACTGGCTGCCACGATCGTGGTGAAGGAGCAGGCCGGGTTTCGGGCGACGGTGCTGTAGCGCCATCTCGAGTGCGCGTTCGGTCAGATCCAGTCGTTGGTGGTCGTCCATCGCCCAGCCGATGACGCGACGGCTGCACGGCATCGACCAGCGCGGCGAAGTACAGCGGGCCCTCGCGTGTTGGCAGCACGGTCATGTCGCCAACCCAGAGCCGGTCGGGCGCATCGGCAGCGAACAGCCACGTGCACAGCCGCGGCGCGGCGGGGGTGCGTTGGTAGGCGGCGCGGGCGCGCATGAAGCGTCTGCGCCGGCGTGTGCATAAGCCTTGCTCACGGCGAAGGCGGTCCATGCGGTGCCTGCCGCAGTCGATGCCGCGGCGGCGCAACTCACGCCACAGGCGACGGCTGCCATAACGCTCGTGAAGTTCGTGGTGCGTGGCCATGATCACCGCTGCCAGGCGCACGTCTGCTTGCGCACGTGCGCTTGGCGGACGCCGCTTCCATGCGTGATAGCCGCTGACCGATACCTGCAATGCCCGGCACAGGTCGCCCAGCGGGTACGTCAGTCGCTGTCCGTCGATCCAGGCGTACCGCGCTTGGACGCGCTCGCGAAGTACGCCGTCGCTTTTTTTAGAATCGTGTTTTCCTGCTCCAGCCGCGCCACCTGCTTCCGCAGTTGCGCCAGCTCCTGTTGCTGGGGCGAGCGCCGTCCCGAACCGCGGAACGCATGCGTTCCTTCGGTCAGCAACGCCTCGCGCCACTTGTAGAGCCGGTTGCGCGGCACGCCGAGCTCAAGAGCGAGCTGCGCCACGGGCTTGTCACCGCGCTCCATCAAACGCACGGCCTCGCGCTTGAACTCGGCAGTGAATCGCTGCCTTTCCATCCAACACCTCCGGGGTTGTCTCCATTCTCAGGTGTCTGTGGAAGGCGGGCCACTCCAGGTTCACTTCATAGAGAAACGGGGCACACCACGCCACGTCAACGCCCGCGTCCGTAGGCTGCACGAACGCCAATCCCTGGGAGTTCGTGGTGAAGGCACTTCCCCTGCTGTTCGTCGTGGCGGCGCTAGCTGCCTGTTCTGATCGCCCGCCCACAGTCGATGCGCCCGCGCCGGCTGAAGACCATGCGGCCACCACGCCGCCGGCAACCGGAACTGAGCCTGCGCACAACGATGCGGGTGCCAACGCCCCGCCCGCTACGCCGCCCGCATCGGCGGATATCACGCAGACGGAGGGCAGCTACCTCGGTCGCTGGACGGGAGTGGAGGGCATGTATCTGGTGGTGGCCTCGAAGCCCGGGGGCGGCGTCACCCTCGACATGCAATGGGACCTCGACAACAAGGGTACGTTCGACGGCTCGGTGACTGCCGAAGGCCTGCGCTTCGTGCGCAACGGTGTTGCCGAAAGCGCGGTGCATACCGATGGCGAGGCGACCGGCCTGAAGTATCTCGCCGGCAAGCAGGACTGCCTGACGGTCAAGCCGGGCGAGGGCTACTGCAAGGATTGAGGGCACGGATCAGGCCAGGCATTCCAGGGCACAGGCGGAGCACAAAGCGTATTCCGCCACCCCCTCACAGCCGCTCACAGGGACAGGCCCGCACCATCACTTCATCCTGCCTGAAGCGCTGGGCCAAGTCCGCGGCATAGCGCGACCACCACGCGCGGTCCAGCGTGTCCGTCATCACTTCGAACAGCACGACATCGTCCCGCTCGACGTCGCCGTCAGGTGCTTCCCACAGGCCCGTGGCCGGCGCGCGCTGCTAGGAGGTGACACCACCGAAGCCCTGGGTGAGTTCATCGCGAACGCGTGCGTAGCACGCCGGTTCGAAGCGGGTGCCCTTGTCGTCGCGCAGCGGCAGGAACAGCTGGACCAGGTACATGGCCTTCTCCAGAGACAGGAAACGGGGTCAGGTTCACTTCACCCAACGCAAGAGGCCCGCAATGTGCGGGCCTCTTGCGTTTCGTGTTGACGACCTCACGCCGCGGAGCGGCGCTCCGCGTGATTGCCCTCGGCGAACTCCTCCACGATCTTGCGGCAGAACGCCGGCAGGTCGTCGGGCTTGCGGCTGGAGACGATGCCGCGGTCGGTGACCACCTCGGCGTCCACCACCTCCGCGCCGGCGTTGCGCAGGTCGGTGCGCACGCTGGGCCAGGACGTCATCCTGCGGCCGCGCACCACGTCGGCTTCCACCATCACCCACGGGCCGTGGCAGATCACGCCGATCGGCTTGCCGCTGTTGGCGAAGTCGCGCACGAAGTCCACTGCGGCCTTGTCCATGCGCAGCGCGTCCGGGTTGGCGACGCCGCCGGGCAGGAGCAGGCCGTCGAATTCGTCGATGCGGGCATCGGCCACGCGGCCGTCCACCTTGAAGGTGTCGCCCTTCTTGTCGTGGTGCATGCCCTGGATCTCGCCGGTCTTCAGCGAGAGCAGGCGCGTGGTGGCGCCCGCGTCCTCGACGGCGCGTTTGGGCTCGGTCATTTCGACCTGCTCGAAGCCGTCGGTGGCGAGGATGGCGATGGTCTTGCCGCGCAAGGTGTTGGCCATGGGAACTCCTGCTTGGGGGAGGGGAAGGAGGGCCAGCTTGCCGCAGGCGCAGTAGCCGCCTGGTGACCATCGCGTTAGAAAAACGGCAAACAGGGCGCGCTCAGGCGCGCTGATGCAAAGGCCGGCCTGCCCGGACCTTTCCATGTCGAGCACGCTGGCCGCCGCCGCGCCGTAACCTAGTGCGTCACGCCGATATCGATTACCCCGAATGACCCTGCGCGCCCTCCTGCACCTGCTGCTGCACGCCGCCGTTCCGGCGCTGGTCGCATGGCTGTTCTATCGGGACCGGCTGAAGTCCATCGGCTTCCATCGCGCCTGGGGCCTGCTGCTGCTGGGCTGGCTGATCGACATCGACCACCTGCTGGCCGACCCCATCTACGCGCCGGGGCGCTGCAGCATCGGCTTCCACCCGCTGCACACCGCGCCGGCCATCGCGGTATACGGCGCGCTGGTGGTGCCGCGCGTAACCCGGCTGGTGGGCATCGGCCTGCTGATCCATATCGCGCTGGATGCGCTGGATTGCCTGCTGATGCGGTGAACGCAGCCGGCGGGTTGCGCCGCGTTCATGCGCACCCGCCCGGTGCCGCCCGCTACACTTTCCGCCTGTCTCAACACCACTGAAAGGAATCACCCATGGCTTTCACCACCACCGCCTCCGGGCTGCAGTTCGAAGACACCGTTGTTGGCAGCGGCGCCGAGGCCAGGCCCGGCCGCAATGTCACCGTGCACTACACCGGCTGGCTGTACGAGAACGGCGAGCAGGGTGCCAAGTTCGACTCCAGCAAGGACCGCGGCGAGCCCTTCATCTTCCCGCTCGGTGGTGGCATGGTCATCAGCGGCTGGGACGAAGGCGTGCAGGGCATGAAGGAAGGCGGCACCCGCACGCTGATCATCCCGCCCAACCTGGGCTACGGCGCGCGCGGCGCCGGCGGCGTGATTCCGCCGAACGCCACGCTGAAGTTCGAGGTGGAACTGCTGGGCGCGTAAGCGCCACGGGGCGGTCTGATCCAGTGCGCCGCCTGCCTTCGCGGGCGGCGCCATTCCGGGGGGAGTGCAAATGCGGATGAAACTGTGCGCCGCGCTGGTGGGCGGCATCGTGGTGTCGGGAATGGCACAGGCGGCGAAGCCACCGGCCAAGCCGCAGCTGGTGCGGTTCGACTTCAGCGCCACGGTGCAGGCCGACGGCACGCTGGCCGACATCCAGCCGGATGCGGCACTGGCGGAAAACCTGCAGGCAATGATCCGGCGCCGGGTCGCAACGTGGCGCTACACGCCCCTGCAATGGCAGGGCAAGGCGGTGGCGGCGCCGGTGTCGCAGTCGATCAAGCTGGAAATCGTGCCGGTGGCGGAAAGCAGCTTCGCCTTCCGCATCCTCGGGGTGGGCAAGCAGGAGAAACCCGCCCTGATCGTACGGCGGACGGAAAAAACGCCGATGTCGCCGCCGCGCTTCCCGCCCGAGCTGATGCGCAGCGGCGTCAATGCAGTGCTGGTGTATGCGGTGCTGTACGACGCGGCGGGCAAGCCAATCGAGGTCGAGCTGGTGTATCCCGGCAAGGTCGACCGGGTTTATGAGCGCCTGGATGTCGCCTCGCGCGAAGCGATGGCGAAGTGGTCGGTGCCGCACACGTTCGAGGGCGCGCCGATTGCGTGCCGCGACAACGTGCCGATCACTTTCCAGACGGGTGACCTATCAGGTCAGCTGCAAGCGCCGCCGGAGGTTGCGGAGCTGTTCGACCGCTACACCGACATGTGTCCCGAAGCGAAGCTGGAAACGCCGGTAGCCGGCACGTTCCTCTGACCTTCGATCGGGTTGCCCTCAGCGGGCCTTTGCCTCCGGGACACCCATCGCCGGCAGCGCCGGGAACTGCCCGGTCATGCGTGCGCCCGGGACCATGCCCCAGCGGATTCCCATGCGGCGCAGGCGCGCCTCGACCACGCCCAGCGAGGCCGCGGGCGTGGCCGCGATGATGGCGTCGTGGCGCTCGGCCCACGCGGTGGCCAGCGCAAACAGGTTGTTGGCACGCGCCTGCAGTGCGGGCATGTCCAGTTCCAGCGCGTCCAGTGCGGTCAGGTCGGCGTCCATGCCGGTGTCTTCGATGCAGCGGGTGCCGTGGTCCATCTGCGCGGCTCCGGTGGGGTCATGCGCCAAGTGTCCGTGCGCCCGTTGTGCACGCGGCGTGAGCAAGTCCGCGCGCCGGACAGCTGCGGTTGGGATTTCGCGACAGGCTGAATGCTTTGCAGCCAGCGCGCCGATGTTTCACCGCCTGCTCACGGCGGCGCCGTTATCGCTGGGCCTCCATCCCCCCGGAAAGGAGCAACCCATGCGTCGATGGATCCTTGCAACCAGCCTGGCGCTGTCTGCCTGCGCGGCCCATGCCGATGGCCTGCAGAACAAGTGGCGGCTGGAGATCAGCGGCAATGCCGAAAGCGCCGGCCAGATCGTGGTGCAGGTGGCGCCGGAGAAGGGCGAGCCGATCCGCGCCACCACCCAGGTAGCCGCAGGCCGCGCCGAGAACGCCGTGGCGCGCGACATCGGCACCGCGCTGCAGATGGTGGCCAGCAACCGCTACAGCGTGGAAGTGGACGACGGCGAGGATGTACTGGTGAAGAAGCGCGAGGGCGAGCGCGATTTCGCGGTGACCGTGATCGAGAACACCGTGCAGGGCGTGCGCGTCGACATCGACGCCGAATAAGCCGCGCCTGCCGCGCGGCTGCTGTCAGCGGAGGCCGCCTGCGGGCGCCTCCGTTGCCTCCGTCAGCAACAGGGGGGCAGGCGGGTCCGCACGCATGCCTCAGCGACCGGCCTCCAGGTGCACCTGCCCGCTCTGCTGCGGGTAGATCAGGTCGTCCAGCGTGTAGCCCTGCGCCCGCGCGACGTCCAGCCAGGCTGCCTTGGTGGCGTCGTCCATCTTCGGCTGGCGGTGCAGCAGCCACAGGTACTTGCGGTCCGGGTCGCCGACCAGCGCGGTCTGGTAGTCGGCATCCACGCGCAGGATCCAGTAGTCGCCCTTGGCGAAGGGGATCCAGCGCAGGCCCTCCGGCAGGAAGCTCACTTCCAGGCGCGCGTTGCTGGCATCGGTGGGCGTGGCCAGGCCCGTCGACACTTCCACTTCGCCCTCCGCGTTGATGCAGGCGTTGATCACGCACACCGCGCCGGTTTCATCCAGCGAGTAGGTGGCGGTGACGTCGCGGGCGGTGGCGTCCTCGTGGCGCATCGGCTTGCGCGCGATCTCGTACCAGTTGCCCAGGTAGCGTTGCAGGTCGACGAAGGTCTGGGTGCTCGGGGTAGGCGTCATGCGGGTGTCCGGCGTTGGGGGAAGCCGGAGCATGGCCGCGCGCAGGCGGGCATCACGTGAAGAGGGCGGCGCGCACGGCGTCGACCGGCGCCTGCCGCCGCGCGCGTCGCAACCCTTGTTGCGCCGGTCTGCGGCTCAGTGCGCCTGCAGCTGCGCGGTGATCGCGCAGTGGTCGCTGAGCGCGGGACCGGCGTAGGTCTTTTCTTCGAACCGGACGAGGCCGCCGCTGGCGCGGCGGTCCAGTACGATGTAGTCGATGAAGTCGCGATAGCGCGGGTTGCAGCGCGCGCCCTGGTCGCCGGAGGCGCGCGCGAGATCGGCGTTGGCAGGGCTGGCATCGTCCCAGTCCGCCCACACCGCGTCGCCGGGCAACGCAAGGCGACGGTTGAAGTCGCCCAGCACCGCGAAGCGCAGGCGCTCGCTGGCGCGCTGGTCGATCCAGCGTTCCACCACCGGCACCTGCTGGAACAGCACCGGGCAAGCCTCCCGCTGGTCGCCGCTGTTGCAGCCGGCCTTCAGGTGCACCGACAGCAGCCGGATCGGCGCGGCGCCCGCCGGCCGCACCACCAGGTCCACGCCGGAGCGCAGGTCGGGATTGCCGAGTTGCAGGTCGGTGAGGTCGGGCTGGCGCTCGAAGGCCACGCCCTTGCGGATGGCGAAGCCGGTGCGCTGCGGGTTGATGGTCAGGCCGGGCTGGCCGCCGCATTCGCCTTTGCGGCCGCTGCCCACGCGCTGTTCGATTTCGATGGTGTAGCGCGCCGGGTCGAACACACGCTCGGCGGCGGCGCGCGATTCCACTTCCTGGAACGCGATCACGTCCGCATCCAGCGCCTCGGCATAGGCGCGCATCGCCGCGTAGTCGGCATCGCTGCGCGGGCGGCAGCCGCTGCCGTTGCGCTCGGCCAGGTGTTCCATGTTCCAGCTCGCCAGGGTGAGCGTGGCGGCAGGAGTGGCGGGGCGCTCGCGCGGGGCGGTGCAGGCGCCGGCAAGCAGGCAGAGGGCGATGATCAGGGCGGGGCGTGTCATCCGCGTAGTAGACCATGCGCGCAGGTTTCCCTCCATTGCGATGTACATGGCGCGTCGCGCCTGGGCTGCATCCGTTCGCGCCGGATCGGGCGTAGCCCGTGTACGTCGACGACGCGCGAAGCGCGGCTGCGGGTACGCGCGGGTGTTCACCCGGCACTGCCCCGGTGCCGCCGACAATCCCCTTCCCCCTGCCGCGAGATGCCGCCATGCCGCGTTCCCTGTTGTTGCCCCTGCTGCTGGCCACCGGGCTTGCCTGCGCGCAGGAGGCGCCGCTGCCGAATGCGGCGGTGCCGGCGCTGGACCTGCAGCGCTACGCCGGCCAGTGGCACGAGATCGCGCACCTGCCGATGTTCTTCCAGCGCAACTGCACGGCTGCGATCACCGCGACCTACACGCCGCAGCCGGACGGCAGGATGGCGGTGCGCAACGCCTGCGAGCGGCGCGACGGCAAGCGGCTGGTGTCGGAGGCCATCGCGCGGCCGGTGGCCGGGCAGCCGGGGCAGCTGCAGGTACGCTTCGCGCCGGCGTGGCTGGGCTGGTTGCCGATGGTCTGGGCCGACTACTGGGTGGTCGAGCTGGACCCCGACTACCGCTGGGCGGTGGTGGGTGGGCCATCGCGCAAGTACCTGTGGATCCTGTCGCGCACGCCGGTGATGCCGCGCGCGCAGTTCGACGCGATCCGCGCGCGTGCGGCGCAGCGTGGTTATCCGGTCGAGCGCCTGATCCAGGCGGGACGCACGGTGGAGTGAGGTGATGGCCCTGCTGGAGTTCCAGGACATCGAATGCCCCTGCTGCGGCGAGCCGATCACCCTGGCGCTGGATGCCAGCGCCGGCAGCCAGCGCTACATCGAGGACTGCCCGGTCTGCTGCCGGCCGATCACGGTGGTGCTGGAGGTGGATGACAACGGTGCCACCTCTGTCGCGGGATATGCGCAGGACGACGCTTGAGCACCACCGGCGTCGGTCACCTGGATGGTGTTGCGAAACAAGCGAAAAAAAGGGCGGCCGAAGCCGCCCGGGGATTGCCGGTGGAAGCCCGGATTACTGCGGCATCAGCACGCCGTCGATGACGTGCACAACGCCATTGCGCTGGCGCAGGTCGGCCGCGACCACGCGCGCGCTGCCGCCCTTGGCATCGGTCAGCACGATGCCACCCTTGCCGTCGGCGCTGGCGGTGAGGGTGCCGCCCTGCACGGTGGTGAGGGTGGCGCTGCCGCCGTTGGCCTGGATCTGCTTCGCCAGTGCCGCGGCATCCACGTTGCCGGCCACCACGTGGTAGGTCAGCACGCCGGCCAGCGCGGACTTGGCCTCCGGCTTCAGCAGTCCTTCCACCGCACCGGCGGGCAATTTGCCGAAGGCGTCGTTGGTGGGCGCGAACACGGTGAACGGACCGGCGCCCTGCAGCGTGCCGACCAGGTCCGCGGCCTTCACCGCGGCCACCAGCGTGCTCAGGCTGGGGGTGGCAACAGCGGCGGCCACGATGTCCGTACTGGCCTTCGCGTCACCGCTGGCGGCAACGGGCGACGCGGTATGACCGGGGGCGCTGCAGAGGGCCAGCGCCAGCGCGCCGGCAACGGCAAAAGGCAGGGTCGACTTCATCGGGGTTCTCCAGGGGGTTGGGGGAATGCAGGCCGCAGGCCGCAGGCGCGGATGCGTTGCAGGCCCTGATACGCGGGGTGCGCGCGGATGGATGCAGCAGGCGTGGTGCAACGGCCGCAAACGGCGCGGTGGCGCGCTTAGCGCGCTTGCGGCCGGCTTGGGTTAAGCCGCTGTCGACGTTCATCTTGCATGGCCGGAGGTATTCAGCGTGCCTGCGTAAGGTGGGGCATGTCCGTCGCGCCAGGCGCTTCGGCATCGATCCGTTTTGATCCCCCGCAAAACAGAGGACTGCATCATGAGCAAGCACAACAAGACCAATCTGCTGTTCCCGCTCGCCGCCGCGTTCGCGCTGGCGTCGCCGGCCGTATTCGCCCAGAGCCATGGCGTCGGTGCCGGCGCCGGCGTGAATGCTTCAGCCGCCGCGCGTGTTCCCACCCAGATGCCGGCGCAGGCCTCGGCCGGTATGGAAATGCGTGGCATGCAGCGCGCGGAGCCGCAGCAGAAGGCCACGCCGGCGGTGCCGGCGACCCCTGCCACCCCCGCGGTGCCGGCCTCGCAGTCCGAGGATGGCCAGACCCGGCGTGCCGAACCGGCCACGCCGGCAACGCCCGCCCAGCCGGCGGCGAACGAAGCCAATGGAAAGGAAGGCAAGAAGGACTGGAAGGCGCTGGACACCGACGGCAACGGCAGCCTCAGCGTGTCTGAAGCGGCGTCCTTGGACAGCCTGGCCAAGGTGTTTGGTCAGGCCGATGCCGACGGCAACGGCGAGTTGACCGGCGAGGAGTACAAGACCTGGTGGGCCGCCAACGCCGGCGCCAAGGCCGACAAGCACTGAGTTGGGCGGCGGTCTGTCCGGTGTTGCAGGCGCAGGCACGCGCCGGACAGCTGCCGCAAACAATGGAGCGGGCCGGTGGCTCCCCGGCCTGCTCCGTCTTCTTTCCGGGACGCATGTACCCGTACGCATGTACCGCTTGGGTACCCGGGTCGCGCATAACGGGCGCCCCGGCCAACTGGTGACCGGGGCGCCCGCCCCCGTTCCACGCCAGATGGTTCAGTCTTCGCGCGGCAGCACGGTGAGTACGCGCTCCACGAACGCCGCATATTCCTGCATGTACTTGCGCAGGAAATCGGCGGTGCCCGCGTTGCTCACGTTGCCGTCGTCGTCGATCAGGTCGGGGGTGAACTGGATATAGGCTTCCATGGTGTTCATCAGCGGCGAATTGCAGAAGCACAGCACCCCGCGCAACTGCTGCTGCGCCACCGCGGTGCCGATGGAGCCGGGCGAGGTGCCCACCACGCCGGAAGGCTTGCGCCTGAACGAGTTCTCCCCCCACGGCCGGCTGGCCCAGTCGATCGCGTTCTTCAGCGCGCCCGGGATCGAACGGTTGTATTCCGGGGTGACGAACAGCACCGCGTCCACCTCGGCGAGCGCCCGCTTGAAGCGGCGCGCCACCTCCGGGTAGTCGGCGTCATAGTCGTAGCTGTACAGCGGCAGCTCGCCGATGGCGATCTCCTGCAGCACCAGTTCCGGCGGCGCCAGCTTCACCAGCGCCTTCGCCAGCTTGCGGTTGATCGATGCCTTCGCCAGGCTGCCGATCAGGTAACCGACCTTGTACGTCTTCATCGCACCACTCCCGCGGGACGGAGTGCGCACGTTGGCACCCGGTCCGTTACGCGCCGGTCATGGCCCGGCCGGGCCCGGCGCTGCGCCGACGGCGCTCAGTGCGCGCCGAAGAACGCCGCGAATGCCTCCACGGTGCGGCCGATGTCATCGTCATCCACGTCGAGGTGGGTGACCAGCCGCAGGGTCGGCAGGTAGCCGATGCTGATGCGGATGCCGGCCTCGCGCAGGTGGACGTCGAGCGCGCGCAGGCGCTCTGCCGGCACGTCGATGAAGACCATGTTGGTGTGCTGGCCCAGCAGGGTGATGCCGCTGATGGCGCCGAGCGCGTTGGCCAGCCGGGCGGCGCGCGCGTGGTCGTCCGCAAGGCGTTCGACGTGGTGGTCCAGTGCGTGCAGGCAGGCCGCCGCCAGCATGCCGGCCTGGCGCCAGCCGCCGCCGCAGACCTTGCGCCAGCGCCGCGCCTTGTCGATCAGCGCCTGCGTGCCGACCAGCACCGAACCCACCGGCGCGCCCAGACCCTTCGACAGGCACACCGACACGCTGTCGAAATGCCGCGCGATCTCCCGCGCCGGCACGCTGCAGGCGACCGCCGCATTGAACAGGCGCGCACCGTCGAGGTGGTAGCCCAGGCCATGCGCGCGGGCCAGCTCGCCGGCCTCTCGCAGGTAGTCCAGCGGCAGGGTACGGCCGTGCCAGGTGTTCTCCAGCGCCAGCAGGCGGGTGCGGGCGAAGTGCGGGTCCACCGGCTTGATCGCCGCGGCCACGCGGTCCAGCGGCAGGCTGCCATCCTCCGCCTGCACGATGGGCTGTGGCTGGATCGAGCCCAGCACCGCGGCGCCGCCGCCCTCGAACTTGTAGGTATGCGCGTCCATGCCGACGAGGTACTCGTCGCCGCGTTCGCAGTGCGCCAGCAGGGCCAGCAGGTTCGACTGGGTGCCGCTGGGTACGAACAGCCCCGCCTCGAACCCCAGGTCGTCGGCCAGTCGCCGCTGCAGGGCGTTGACCGTGGGGTCTTCGCCGTAGACATCGTCGCCCACCGATGCGGCGTACATCGCATCGCGCATCGCCTCGCCGGGCCTGGTCACCGTGTCGCTGCGCAGGTCGATCACCTTCATGTGCATTCCTTTACCGCGGTGGGTGGCGATCGCGGGATCGCATGGGTCTCCATCGTAGAAGCAAAACCGGCGGGTGTCGGCTAGACCGCTTCGGCGATGGCGTGGTTAAGCCGGCGTGGAGATTCAGGTTCCGCGCAGGAATGCGTTCAGACCGCGCCCGTAAGGTGGCGTGGCGGCTGCAGGAATGCCGCGGCAACCCGTCCGTTTTGATCCCCCGCAGAACGAGGAATACGCATGATGCACACGTCCAGGATCTCCCTGCTGTTGTCCACCGCGCTGGTCGCGGCCTTTGCCGCACCGGCGGCATTCGCCCAGGACGCGAAGGCGCAGCAGGCGCCGCCGCAGGAGACTACCCAGGCACCGGCGCAGTCCGCGCAGGACGCCGAGCCGGCGAAGAAGGGCTGGAGCGAGCTGGATGCCGATGGCAACGGCAGCCTGAACGTCGGCGAGGCTGCTGCGCTGCAGAGCCTGGCCAAGGCGTTCGCGCAGGCCGATGTCGACGGCAATGGCGAGCTGACCCAGGAGGAGTACCAGGCCTGGCTGTCCAGCAATGGCAACAAGGATGTGCCCAAGCAGTAACCCTGCTTGGCAACAGGCAACGGCGCGTCCTGATCGTCCGCCGGCACGCTTCCCCCACGGCGCTGCACGGCACACCAGGAACAACAAGAACGCACGCACGGATGCGTCGGGCAGGACGCGGTTGTGGCACGGAGGGCGGCGCAAGCCGCCCTTCGTTTTTGCGCGTTCGGGATCCGATCGCGATTGCAATTCGCATTGGACGTTCTGCGAGGGCAGTGGGCCAGCCTCGCCTCGCAAGTCGCTCCCCGATACTCGCCTGGTTGCGAGGCCGGGGCTGGCCCGCTGCCTGCGTGTGGTGTCGCTTCGGTGGGCAGCAGATGTGCAGTCGTGGTGCTACGGCTGATGCACCAGACATCACGTGCGTGGAACCATTCGCATCCGGCCGGAGCGCCTGCGCCGCGGCGTAAAATCGTGTGCTCCACCGCTATCGAACCTGCCCCATGACCACGCTGCCGCCCTGCCCGAAGTGCAATTCCGAATACAGCTACCAGGACGGCGCGCAGCTGGTGTGCCCGGAGTGCGGGCACGAGTGGGTGCCCGGCGAGATCGAGGCTGGTGACGAGGCCAGGGTGATCAAGGACGCGGTCGGCAATGTGCTTGCCGATGGCGACACCGTCACCGTCATCAAGGACCTGAAGGTGAAGGGTTCGTCGCTGGTGGTGAAGGTGGGCACCAAGGTGCGCAACATCCGCCTGGTCGATGGCGACCACGACATCGACTGCAAGATCGACGGCATCGGCCAGATGGGCCTGAAGTCGGAGTTCGTGAAGAAGGCCTGAGCCGCAGCCGCGGGATTGACCTGGGTCAGGCGCAGCCCCATTCGCCGCCAGCCCGCGTTGTCCGCATCGGATAATCGGTACCGGAAAGGTACTGATTGAGCCGAGGTAACGCAGATGGACATCCAGCGCTACTACCACGACCACACGCAGATCTTCCGCCAGATCGACACCCTGCGCGAGCTGTCGCGCGCCGGCGTGCGCGAGAACGCGGTGCGGATCAGCGAGATCATCACCGGCACCGCCAGCCACATCAAATTCCACCTGGCGGCGGAAGACCGCGTGCTGTACCCCGCGCTGGCGCGTTCGGGCGACGCACAGGTGGCGGCAATGAGCGCGCGCTACCGCGGCGAGATGCAGGGCATCGCCAGCGCCTTCGCGGCGTTCGTCGCGCAGTGGCGGGTACCGTCGCGGCTGGTGGCGGACCCGGATGGCTTCCGCCGCGATGCCAATACCGTGCTGCGCGCGCTGTTCGACCGCCTGCAGCGCGAGAGCGTCGAACTCTACCCGGCCGCCGAAGCGGTCTGAGTGCCACGCACAGCGCGGTCAGGCCGCGCGCATCACACCGCCAGTGCGGCCCGAAGCGGCGTGCCGTCCCAGCGCGTGCGTCCGCCCAGCGCGGTCAGTTCCATCATCACGCTGGCGCCGACGATCTCGACCTGCAGCTGCAGCGCCAGTTCCCGTGCGGCCAGCAGCGTGCCACCGGTGGCCAGCACGTCATCCACCAGCAGCACGCGTGCGCCCGCCGCCACCACGCCGGCCTGTACCTGCAGCGTGTCCTGCCCGTACTCCAGCGCATAGCTGGCCTCCAGCACCGGACCGGGCAGCTTGCCCGGCTTGCGCAGCGGCACCAGCCCGGTGCCAAGGGCGCGTGCCAGCGGCGCACCGAACAGGAAGCCACGCGACTCGATCGCCATCACCGCATCGATGGGCACGTCGCGCCAGGGCGCGGCCAGCGCGTCGATCACCGCGGCGAAGGCATCGGCATCGGCCAGCATCGGCATGATGTCCTTGAACAGCACGCCGGGGCGGGGGAAGTCGTGGATGTCGCGGATCAGGCGGGTCCAGTCGGTCATGGCATGGATGCGGAAACGGGAGGTGCGTCATTCTGCATGCCTTGGCGGGTCCGTAGAATGCCGCGATGGAAAACGCATCCCGCGGCGGCATCGCCCTGGTCGGCTTCGACGCCGACGACACCCTCTGGCGGAGCCAGGACTATTTCGACGAAGCGCAGGCGCAGTTCGAACGGATCATCTCCCGCTACGTCGACCTGGCCGACGTGGGCCGCCGCCTGTACGGGTACGAGGCGCGCAACATCGCTTTCTTCGGCTACGGCGTGAAAGGCATGGCGCTGTCGATGGTGGAGGCCGCGGTGGAGATCACCGACGAGCGCATCGCCGCCACCGACATCAAGCGCATCGTCGCGCTGGCCAAGGAGCTGCTGCGGCATCCGGTGGAGCTGCTGGACGGCGTGCGCGAAGCGGTGGAAGCGGTGGCGGCGCGGCATCCGGTGGTGCTGATCACCAAGGGCGACCTGTTCCACCAGGAAGCCAAGGTCCGGCAGTCGGGCCTGGCCGACCTGTTCCGGCGCATCGAGATCGTCAGCGAGAAGGACCCGGCCACCTATGCGCGGCTGCTGGAGGAGTTCGGCGTGCCCGCGCGCAACTTCCTGATGGTGGGCAATTCGCTGCGCTCGGACATCGCGCCGGTACTGGAGCTGGGCGGTTGGGGCGTGCACGTGCCCTATCATCGGACCTGGGTGCATGAGGCCGAAGTACCGCCCATCCCCGGGCGCGTGCGGATGCGTGAAGTCGCCGCCATCGACCGGCTGGCGCAGGCAGTGACGGAGCTCGACGCGCTGGCGTCGGCGGGAGAACAAACCAAGGGAGTGGATGCATGATCGATTTGACTGGCCGTACCGCCATCGTGACCGGTGCGGGCGGCGGCCTGGGGCGCGCGCATGCGCTGCTGCTGGCGCAGCGCGGGGCGAAGGTGGTGGTGAACGATCTTGGCGATGGCGCCGACGCGGTGGTGGAGGAAATCCGCGCCGCCGGCGGACAGGCGCGCGCGGCGAAGTGTTCGGTGGTCGATGCCGAGGCGGTGCAGGCGATGGCGGATGCGGTGCTGGCCGACTGGGGCGGGATCGACATCCTGGTCAACAACGCCGGCATCCTGCGCGACAAGAGTTTCGCCAAGATGGAACTGGCCGATTTCCGGCTGGTGCTGGAAGTGCACCTGATGGGGGCGGCCAACTGCACCAAGGCGGTGTGGAACGCGATGCGCGAACGCAATTACGGCCGCATCGTGATGACCACCTCGTGCAGCGGGTTGTACGGCAATTTCGGTCAGGCCAACTACGCGGCAGCCAAGATGGGGCTGGTGGGGCTGATGCAGACGCTCGGCATCGAAGGCGCCAAGCACGACATCCGGGTCAACTGCCTGGCGCCCACCGGCGCCACCCGGATGATGGAAGGGATCCTGCCGCCCGACCAGCTGGCGCAGTTCAAGCCGGAACTGGTCAGTCCCGCGGTGCTGGCGCTGGTGGCCGAGAACGCGCCCAACCGCGCCATCCTCAGCGCCGGTGCCGGCGGCTTCGAACTGGCCTATGTCGCGCTGACCCAGGGTATCCATCTGGGGGAGGCGGCCAGCGCGGAGGCGATCCTCGAGCGCTGGGTCGAGCTGAGCAGCCGCGATCGCGATTTCGTGCCCGCGCAGGGCTTCGACCAGGCCAGGCACGAGTTGCAGAAAGCCGGCTTCGGCAGCGATTCCTGAACGGCGCCGGCGCGTGCTGGCGCGTTTTCATAGCGCGTTCACCGCCAGGGTAGAGACTGAAACCACGCCGGCACGACCGGCATCGCAAAGGAGTTTCCCCATGCGACGCATTCGTCTGATGTCTTCGCTCACGCTGGCCGTGGCGCTTGCGGCAGGTGCCGGCAGCGTGGGCGCGCAGAACCTCAGCCTGAACTGGAATCCGCGCAGCGGCGATGTCTGGGTGGACACGCAGCTGGCGGACGTCAACCGGTATGGCTACAGCTACCGCGATCCCTTCATCGACGAGATGGTGCGCTACCACGGCGCGCCGCGTGACCTCGTGACCGACCTGCTGGTCAACCGCCGCTGGGCGCCCGGCGACGTGTACTACGCCTGCGCCATCGCCCAGGTCATCAACCGCCCGTGCCGCTACGTCGCCGACCAGTGGCAGGCCAACCGCGGCCTGGGCTGGGGCGTGGTGGCGCAGCGGATGGGCATCAGGCCGGGGTCGCCCGAGTTCCACAGGCTGAAGCGCGGCTTCGTGCCGACCTATGATCGCTGGTCGCGTCCGATCGTGCTGGACGCCGACCTGCGGCGTGCCTATCCGGACCGTGGCAAGCGTCATGGCAAGCCCGCTAAGCCCCACTATCGCGTGGATGACCGTCATCGCGGGCACGAACGCGGTAATGGCCACGGCAAGGGCAATGGCAACGGCAAGGGTCGCGATCACCATTAAGGCGGTGCCGACCAAGTCGCTTGCGCCGGCAGGCTGCCCCTGCAGCGAATGTCCCCCGGCAGCGGCCAGAACGCCGCTGCCTCCTCCTTGATTTCGCTAAAGGAGCAACGGCCGGCGCTCCGTGACTGTCTCGCGGGTGCCGTCAGTCCTGCGGCACCCGCACCCAGCCTTCCATCAGCACACGCGCGCTGCGGCTCATCACGGCGCGCGTCACCGCCCACTGCCCGTTGACCTGATCGACGGATGCGCCCACCCGGAGCGTGCCGGAGGGGTGGCCGAAGTTCACGGCATCGCGGGTGCCGCCGCCTGCGGCGATGTTCACCAGCGTGCCCGGCACTGCCGCCGCGGTGGCGATGGCGACCGAGGCGGTGCCCATCATTGCGTGGTGCAGCTTGCCCATCGACATCGCACGCACGTTGAGGTCGATGCTGCCGGCGTCGATGCGCTTGCCGCTGGATGCGACGTAGTCCTGCGCCGGCGCAACGAACGCCACCTTCGGCGTGTGCTGGCGGGTGGCTGCTTCTGCCGGCGCCTGGATCAACCCCATGCGCAGCGCGCCGGCCACGCGGATCGCTTCCAGCTTCGCCAGCGCGGCCTTGTCTTCGTTGATCGCCGGCTGCAGCTCGGTACCGGCAAAGCCGATGTCGGCGGCATTGACGAACACGGTGGGTATGCCGGCGGTGATCATCGTTGCCTTGAGCGTTCCCACGCCCGGCACGTCGAGGTCATCGATCAGATTGCCGGTGGGGAACATCGAGCCGCCTTCCGCTTCGTCGTCGGAAGGATCTACAAACTCCAGCACGATCTCGGCGGCAGGAAAGGTCACGCCGTCCAGTTCGAAATCGCCGGTTTCCTGCACCTGCCCGCCGCGTACCGGCACGTGCACCAGGATGGTCTTGCCGATGTTGGCCTGCCACACCCGCACGGTGACGGTGCCGTCCTGCGGGATGCGCTCGGCAGGGATGAAGCCGTTGGCGATCGCGAACGGGCCGACCGCGGTGCTGAGGTTGCCGCAATTGCCCGACCAGTCCACGAAGGCGGTGTCGATGCTGACCTGCCCGTACAGGTAGTCGACGTCGTGGTCGGGCACGCTGGCGGCGGCGATGATCACCGTCTTGGACGTGGACGAGGTGGCCCCGCCCATCCCGTCGGTGTGCTTGCCATAGGGGTCGGGCGAGCCGATCACCCGCAGCAGCAGCGCATCGCGCGCCGGGCCCGGCACCCGCGCCGCTTCCGGCAGGTCATCGCGCCTGAAGAACACGCCCTTGGAGGTGCCACCGCGCATGTAGGTGGCGGGGATGCGCAGTTGCGGAAGCGATGACATGGCGGAGCCTGCAGTGGGTGCGGGTGTCCATTTTCGCGCCTTGCCGGCGTCGGTGCGAGTTCAGGCCGCCAGCAGGTCCATGAAATCGCGCACCGGCATGGCTTCCAGCCGCGCCTGGTCCAGCGCCACCTCGAGGATGCGCTGCTGGCGACCCGCATCGAAACGCCGGGCCAGGTTGCGGCGGAATTTCTGCTCCAGCAGCGGCAGGCCCTCGTCGCGGCGGCGCGGATGGCCGATTGGGTATTCCACCAGCACCTCGTCCAGCGTGCTGCCGTCCTTGAAGTGGACGGTCAGGCCGTTGGCAATGCTGCGTTTGCCGGGATCGTGATAGTCGGCGGTGAAGTCTCGTTCCTCCACGCAGCCGATGCGCGCGCGCAGGGCGTCGATGCGCGGGTCGGCGGCGACGTCATCGTCGTAGTCGGCAGCGGTCAGGCGGCCGAACAGCAGCGGCACCGCGACCATGTACTGGATGCAGTGGTCGCGGTCGGCGGGATTGTCCAGCGGGCCGTGCTTGTCGATGATGCGCATGCACGCGGCCTGGGTGCGGATGACGATCTTTTCGATGTCGTCGCTGCTGCGGCCAAGC
>JAANMY010000788.1_pt1 | contig 40947 bp, 28 predicted proteins | sample 7279691 | NCBI WGS metagenome assembly JAANMY01 (sample SAMN14094543, study PRJNA606508) | bioreactor metagenome | isolation source: A lab-scale SPAN reactor treating ammonium-rich wastewater day 388 | place: Ireland: Galway | collected 2018-02-07 | reverse complement strand
TCGACCGCGACGAGATTGACGTCTGCACCGACCCGGCGGACGGCGGCACGTTCCCCGGCGGCCAAGGCAGCCCGGACGTGAACGGCGACCTCGTCATCAACACGATCGACGTCGTTGCCTACCTCAACGCCTTCGTAGCGGCCGATGCGATCGCGGACTTCAACCGGGATGGCGTCGTCAACACGATCGACTTCATTTCGTTCCTGAACGCGTGGTCCGCGGGCTGCCCGTAGCCGTGCGTGTTCGTGGAACGTCCGCGACGAACGCACGCCGACCGCGGCGATCGCGTGGCCTCCCCGAGCCGCCCTCGGCGGCGCTACCCGTGCTATCCTGATCCCGCTGGCGCTCCGCACCCGCGTTGGGATGGCGGTCGCGCCGGACTTCAATCGTTCCGGAGGTTCAGATGAGCGCGAAGTCACTTCTGACGGTCGTGGGCGTGGTCGCAGTGTCGTGTTCGTTCGCTCTCGGCCAGGCGACGCAGGACGGCAAGCCCGCGGCGGTGAAACCGCCCGCGCAGCCCGAGCAGGCACTTCCTGGCGGGATGAGCGAAGCGGACATGCAGGCGTGCATCGAGGCCGCCACGCCCGGCAAGATGCACGAGTACCTCGTGCAGGGCGTCGGCACGTGGGCGGGCAAGGTCACCATGTGGATGGCGCCGGGGACCGAGCCTTCGGTGAGCACGTGCACGACCACGATCACCTCGATCATGGACGGGCGGTTCATCAAGGTCGAGACCGCCGGTGAGATGCCCGGCATGGGGCCGTTCATGGGCTTCGGACTCACGGGCTACGACAACGTCTCGCAGAAGTTCCAGAGCACGTGGATCGACAGCTTCGGCACCGGCATGATGACCGGAAGCGGCGAGCTCGATACCGACGGTAAGACGCTCAGCTGGAAGTTCATCTACAACTGTCCGATTACCAAGAAGCCCACCATCATGCGGGAGGTCGAGCGGCGCACCGGCAAGGACACGATGACGCTCGAGATGTTCGGGCCGGACCCCGCCACAGGCAAGGAGTTCAAGATGATGGAGATCGCGTACACGCGCGCTCCCGCCGCCGCACCGCGCACCATCTCCGGCTCGACCCGCTGACCGGGCTGCGCTCGCGCATTCGCGCGCGACATCCACGCAGGACACGCCGCCCCGCGTCCGTTCCCACGGCGCGGGGCGTTTCATTCCCTTCCGCATCCCGCCCCGCGGGGCTGCCTCCGACCCGTATACTCCCCGCCCGATGACGATCGTCGCGCTCGGCATCCTAGCCTTCGTCGCCGTCCAGCTCGGCATCGGCGTCTGGGCGTCGCGGCGAATCGCCTCCGGCGACGACTATCTCGTCGCGGGCAGGCGTCTGGGCGTTGGGCTTGCCGGCTTCTCCATCTTTGCAACGTGGTTCGCCGCCGAGAGCATCATGGGTGCGTCCGCCTCCATCGCTGCGGACGGCCTCGCCGGCGGCCGGGCCGACCCGCTCGGTTACGGGATATGCCTGCTGCTGCTCGGTTTCTTCTTCGCGGCCCGCATGAGAAGGACGGAGAGCGCGACGCTCGCCGAGGTTTTCCGCGGGCGCTACGGCGTCGGAGCGGAACGCATCGCCGCACTCGTCATGATCCCGACATCCCTCATCTGGGGCGCGGCCCAGATCAAGGCCTTCGGCCACGTGCTCGCATTTGAAACGCCGCTCGCCGTGGACGGCGCAATCATCGTCGCCGCCGTGCTCGTCATCACCTACACGCTCCTGGGCGGTCTGCTCGGCGACGTCATCACCGACGCCGTTCAGGGTTCGATCGTCCTCGTCGGCGTGCTGGCGATGGCGGTCGCTCTCGTGATGCGATTCGGCGGGCCGGCCGAGGCCGTCGCCATGATCGAACCCACGCAACTCGCGCTCGTGCCCGCCGGCGAGTCGATCTGGACGAGGCTCGACACCTGGCTCGTGCCGGTCATCGGCGCGCTGATCGTGCAGGAGACGGCGTCACGGGTTCTCGCGTGCCGAACCGCGACCGTCGCGCGCAACGCCGCTCTCATGGGCGGAGGCCTGTATCTGGTCTTCGGCGCGGTGCCGGTCGTCATCGGCCTGCTCGGCGCACACCTCGGCATGGACCTCTCTGAGGACGCGCAGGACTCGTTCATCCCGGTGGCCGCGCGAGAACTGCTGCACCCCGTCGTCTACGTGGTGTTCGTCGGCGCGCTGGTCTCCGCGATTCTCTCGACCGTCGATTCCACAATCCTCGCCATCGGCGCCCTGGTCTCGAACGACCTGCTCCCCGCGCGCATGATGACGCAGCGTCGCCGGCTCGTCGCGGCGAGGCTCGTCGTCGTCCTGTCGGGCGTCGCGTGCTGCCTCATCGCCCTTCGAGGGACGAGCATCCTCGACCTCGTCATGGAGAGCGATTCGTTCGGCACCGCGGGCATCGCCGTCGTCGGCGTGATGGGCCTGCTGACCGGCTTCGGCGGCCTGTGGGCGGCCTCGGCGACGCTCATCGTTGGCATCGCCAGCGCGCTGGTGTTCAACTACCTCTTCCCGATCGACGCGCCGTTCATGGCGTCGCTCGGATGCTCCGCGGGGACGTTCTTCGTCATCGGGCTGGCGGAAAAAAGGCGCGGAAAGGGGTGTCGGGCGCCCCGTGGCGGCACCGCCGCCGATGTCGGCTGACCGGGAAAGCGGGCGAAGGGACTCGAACCCTCGACATTCAGCTTGGAAGGCTGACGCTCTACCAACTGAGCTACGCCCGCAAAGGCGGAGTGATTGTACCGCGCCTGTGGTCAGCGTGCCGCCACTCGCCCGAACTGGTCGAGAATCGCCGACGCGACCCGCACCGATCCGAGGCCGGACTCGTACGGCAGGCGCACCCACGGCACCCCCCGCGATCGACACGACTCGACGACCGCGTCCGTCTGCGAGTGGCTCAGCCACCGTGTCACCAGCACAAGGTCAGGGCGCGCCGCCGCGATCCGGGAGCCGAGGTCCGCGTTCGACTTGTCGGCCTGAGCCTCCACGCGAGTTACTTCCTCAAGGTCGAAGTCCCGCTCCAGGCGTTGGCGCTGCGCCGGGTAGTCCAGCCCGCCCGCGATCGCCATGCGCTTGATTCCTCGGCGCTGCAGGAGCTCGGCCGCCTCGGCAACGATCGGTTCGAGCGGCGCGTCTGTTGCCGAGTCATCCGTTTGTATGCTCGACTCAGCCCGCGCGCGCGCGTGCGCCAGAGCCTCGGCGAACTCGGGGGACGCGTTCACGCCGGGATCGAGCACGCCCACGGCTGGAGCCAAGGCCCGCATCAATCGGCCCTCATTCGTTCGCACACCGAGCGCGACGGCCCCGCGTACGAGCTCGTCCATCCGCTGCACTTCGTCAGGGGCGGGCAGCGGTTCGGTCGCGATGCGCTCCGCCTTGTATCTGAGGTTGTCGAGGATCTTTTGAACCTTCAGCGATGAATCGAGCGCGGCGAGTTCGGCCTTCAGCGCGGCCTTGACGGCGGCGGCATCAGCGGGGTCCGCCACGTCGTCGCGGCGCATGTACCGCTCGACCAGGATGCCGCAGCGTTCCTCCGACGTGAGCGTGCGCAGCCAGCGGAACATCGCCAGCTGATCCGTGTCCACCTCGCCCCGGTGCTCATCGACGAAGCGCCGGATGGCGGACTGCGACTGGGCCATCAGGGCGAAGTGCCGTTCAAGGTCGCCGCCAGGACGGATGCGCCCCGCCTTGTCGAGTGCTCGCCCCAGTTCGGCCGCGACGGCGAGCGCTTCGTACGCCGATACTCCGAGCGCGAGGTGTTCCGGATCACGCCGCTTCGGGTCGAACATCCACAAGTCGCCGGGGGTAGCGCCGGTCTCGCGCACGCGACCGATCTGCGCCATCAGCCGCTCGGCTGCCGCGCCGGGTGGCGCAGCGCACGCCTGTGCTTTGAGCGTCGCCGACCGCCGCACCAGTTCGAGATCGGGCAGGTCCGCCGTCGTCACCGGCGCGCTACGCGGCGCGGGCGGCTGGGTCATGATCGGCGAAGGCTCAGGCCGGTCGATCGGCCTCACCGCGTGGACGGTGCTTCCCTGCAGTACCGTCTCGACCGGGTCCGAATCGCCGATGCGGAACTCCAAAACCTGCTTCGGACCCCGGATCTGCTCCTTTGGCTGCACAACCTGCACTACGGGTTTCGACTCCGGAGCCTGGACCTCGCGCGGCGGCGCGGCGGCCGTCGGCGCGAACAGCAAACCGGCCACGCGCTGGGCCGCCTGCTTCAACTCGGCGTCGGATTCCAACGCATCCGCTATCGCATTCAAGAGTGTCTTGAGAGCGCCCGTTACGTTTTTTTGCTCGCTCATTGCACCATCCTAGCGCGGGGGTTCAACTACCTGCATCATCTCGCGACTTCATGTACACGTGCACGCGCGCGCAGCGCAAGGAATAGCGGGATTTCGCCGCGGGCACGATTCTCCTCGTCAGCCCTCGGCCCCGGCCGGCTCACGCGGCGGCTGATCCACTCATCGACCGAGTCGATCATGAATCCCGCATCCGCCAGGCGCGCCGCGTACCAGCCCACGGGTCGGAGAAAGGTCGGTGTCGTGATGGCCTGCGCCCCGGCGGCCGTGCCGCCAGGATTCATCACGATCTCGCGTCTTTCAAGCGAGAGATAGGCGTCCACCCGGCGATACTGCCTGGCAGAGCCGTCGGGAGCCTTGTCCCACCCCCACGCCGTGCGACCGGGGGCGCGAAACGCGGGGTGCAGCACCACGACGACCAGCGGCGCTGCGGGCTTCAGCAGCATGGCGCATCCCCGCAGCAGCGGCTCGACGGGGTCGATGTTCATCAGTGCCATCACGCACGCCGCCGCATCGAAGGAGGCCGGCCCGCCGAGGTCGTCGATCATCCCGGGCAGTTCCCTGGCGTCCGCGACCAGGAACTGTCCCAGGGGCCCCGACCGCGCGGTCGCGGCCTCGATCAGCCGCTGCGAGGCGTCTATGCCGACGGTCTGCATGCCCCGTTCATTCAAGAGTCTCGACAGCACGCCCTGGCCGCAAGCCACGTCCAGAACTCGCGCCCCAGCCGCACATCCGAGGAGACGGAAGGTGCCGGGGAGGATGACTTGTTCATAGTGGTCGCTGCCTCGCTCGGCGATCAGTTCGTCGTACCACTCCGCGACATCCTCCCAGCCGACGTTGGCACTCCCGGTGCGGGAGTCTCGCTCGGCCGCACTCTCGTCGCCCACGGCACGCCGGAACTCGGGCGGCGGAGGGCTGCTGAACCGGACCGATTGCTTCGTCCCAGGGTGCGTGAACGACAACTCGGCGATGTGCAGCCCGAGCCGGTCGATCGTCCGCCGTCCGCCCGGCTCCGGTCGCCCGTAGAGCCGGTCGCCCACAATCGGGTGGCCCAGTTCGGCCATGTGCACGCGGGCCTGATGCGGCCTGTCGGTTTCCAGGCGCAACCGCAGCAGACTCAGCCCGTTTGCACTTCGGACCAGCCGATAGTGTGTCCGCGCCGACGCGGCAGCGCGGGACGGGCCTCGGCGCGGCCCGGGCGCGGCACGCGGCCCGGAGAACTCGTCCGTCCGGATGCTGTGCCACAGCCCGTCACGGTCGCGCCGCAGCTGCGTCTGGATCGTCCCGCCGGCGGTCCCCTCACCTGCTTTCATTTCGCCGAGCACGAGGGTGTACGCAAGGCGGTCCGCTTTCCGGCTCGTGAACTCCGACTTGATCGATTCGGCAATCGGCACCGACCGCGCGAAGACCGCCAGCCCTGACGCATCGTTCTCGGGTGAATACACAAGGCGAAGTCCGCGCGCTTCGCTTCCGGCGATCGACCTTCGCAACCAGCCGATCAGCGTCGCACCGGCGGGGGGGCCGGGCGTGCCCGAGCGGCTGGGGAGCGGCGCCATGCCGGCAGGCTTGCTTACCACGATCAGGTGCTCGTCCTCGTGGATCACCGTCGGGCGGCCGACAGGGCGCGACGGCCGATCGCGCGATCCAACCGACGGTGCGCGAGCGGAACGCGGTTCCCGAGGCGCGGCCCCGCCCGGTCCCGAACGCCGAAACGCCGGGCGTCGATCCGTCGGCTCACGACCCTGCGGCATCGACCAACTCCTCGACGAGGTTCATGAGCCACCCGGCGAACTTCGCCTTGGGCATCGCCGGGCCGGCATCGCGCTCGACACCGCCGCGCAGCACGGCGACCGCCCGAACGTCCGGCGATTCCATGGTTTCGAGGGGGTTCGCGATGATCGCGTCCACCCGCTTGCGTTCGAGTTTGCGGCGGGCGGAGGAGAGCAGTTCCGCCTCCGGTTCGAGCGCGAAGCCGATCAGAATCTGCCGCGGTCGGCGCCGGGATGAGCACGCCGCGAGAAGGTCTGGGGTCGGTTCGAGTTCGATCACCATCGCCTTGTTCTCGCGTCGGAGCTTGCCCGCGAGTTGGTCCGGTGTCGTCCTGGGTCGATAGTCGGCAACCGCCGCGGCCATGACGAGAGCGTCGCACGCGGGTTGCTCTTTCTCGAGCAGCGAGGCGAGATCGGCGGTGGTGCGGTAGCGGAGCGTGCGGACCTCGGATCGGCTCGGGGAAAGGTGCGTCGGACCGAGCAACAGGGTCACCCGCCAGCCGCGTGCTGCGGCCTCGTCTGCCAGCGCGACGCCGAGCCTTCCCGAAGAGCGATTGCCGATGAAGCGCACCGAGTCGATGGGTTCGTGGGTCGGGCCGGCGGTGATCAGAAGACATCGCCCGGCGGCGGGGTTTGCCTCGGTCTGGGGCACGATTCGTGTCCTGCGGGAGCGGGTCATCGGCGGAACACCCGGCCGCGCCAAGCGTATGGAACACGCCGACGAACCAGCATAGGCGGGGCGGTAGCCGCGCCTGCGGCGTTTCGGTCGGCAGGTTCTGGATCGACATCGAGTCTGTCCTGGTCAAGGAGCGTGTTCGCGGGGAGGTGTCCGCCACGGCGCTTCCGCGACACGCTACGATCGGGTGGCCGTTCCACAGCCGGTGCGGTTGAAGGGAAACGTTCGGGTCATGGCACGATCGCGGAAGAAGCTCGGTGAGATCCTGGTCGGGTGGGGCGTGACCTCTCCGGAACAGGTCGAACAGGCGGTGGGGGTGGCGCGCGGCGCGGGCAAGCGCCTGGGCGAGACGATGGTGGAGCTCGGCTTCGCCAAGGAAGAGCAGGTCGCCAAGGCCCTCGCCAACCAGTTCGGCATGGAGTTCGTTGATCTCGCCGCAAACGGCGTGGGCGACAAGATCGATATGAAACTCGTGCCCGACGACCTCGTCCGCAAGCACCTCATCCTCCCGCTGGGCAAGTCGAACGGTCGTCTGCAACTCATCATCCATGATCCGATGGACCTCGAACTGCTCGACATGCTCCGCTTCCGTCTCAACGTGGAGGTCGAGCCGAGGCTCGCGTCACGCTCGCAGATCAGGCGGTTCATCGAGGGGGCGGGCGGCGGGGCGCCGAAAGCGTCGCTGACCGCGGAGCCCAAACCGGGCGAATCGCTCGTTACCGACTCGATCGACCGCACGATCGACCGCTCCGTGGACCGCTCGGTGGACAAGTCCATCGACGTGGCGGCGGATGACGCCCCGATCGTCAAGCTGTGCAACCGGATGCTCACCGAAGCCGTCAAGATGCGGGCCTCGGACGTTCACATCGAGCCGATGGCCGACCGGGTGAGGCTGCGCTACCGCATCGACGGCGTGTGCATCGAGCGCGACAACCTGCCCAAGCGCATGCAGAACGCCCTGCTGAGCCGCACCAAGCTCATGGCGGGCATGAACATCGCCGAGCGACGAGTCCCGCAGGACGGACGCATCAAGCTCCCGGTCGACGAGCACATGATCGACTTCCGCGTGTCGGCCTGCCCGGCCTACCACGGCGAATCGGTCGTGCTCCGTATCCTGCGCCCGGACTCGGTCCGCATCGGCCTCGAAAACCTCGGCTTCGAGGCGGACAACCTCGCCGTCTTCAACCGCATCATCCGCCGTCCCAACGGCATCTTCCTCGTCACCGGACCGACCGGCTCGGGCAAGACCACAACGCTCTACTCTGCGCTGGACGTGCTCAACCGCCCCGACAAGAAGATCATCACTGCCGAAGACCCGGTCGAATACAACTTCGAGGGCATCAACCAGTGTCAGGTGCGCGAGGGCATCGGCCTGACGTTCTCGGCGATCCTCCGCTCGATGCTGCGTCAGGCTCCGAATGTCATCCTCGTCGGCGAAATCCGCGATCGGGAGGTTGGTGAGATCGCCATTCAGGCAGCGCTGACCGGCCACCTCGTCTTCTCCACGCTTCACACGAACGATGCGCCGTCCGCGATCACCCGTCTCGTGGACATGGGCATCAAGCCGTTCCTCGTGGCGTCGTCGATCCAGGCGGTCATGGCCCAGCGACTGATCCGAATCCTGTGCACGAAATGCAAGAAACTCGCCGAGCCGGAAGACCTCGACCCGAAGTTCCTCCGGCTGGTCGGCCTGAAGGCCGAGGAGGCGCTCGGCAAGGCCTACAAGGCAGTGGGGTGCGAGCACTGCGTGAACACCGGGTTCCGCGGGCGGAAGGCGATCTTCGAGATGATGCAGATGAACTCGCAGATACGCGACATGGCGTTCAAGGGCGCTTCGCTCGCGGACCTGCGCCGCGCCGCCCTCGCCGCCGGCATGCGTCCGCTGGTCGGCGATGGGCGACTCAAGATTCTGGCCGGCGTGACCACGATCGACGAGATCGCCCGAGTCGCGCAGGTCGTGGATGAACAGGCCTGATGACCGGCCGCCCCGCGTGGCGTCGCCGGATGGAGCGTTCCGATGTCCACCATGCAGATCGACCGGCTGCTCGACACCGTCGTCCGTACCGGCGCCAGCGACCTTCACCTCACCGTCAACCGCACGCCCACCATCCGCCTCCACGGCCACCTGCGCAACCTTCAGACCAAGGTGCTCGACTCCGATGACATGGTCGGACTGATGAAGTCCATCACGCCGGAACGGAACCAGCAGGAACTCCAGGAGGTCGGCGGCACGGACTTCGGCTTTGCCTACGGCGACGCGGCCCGCTTCCGCGTCTCCGTCTTCCGGCAGAAGGGCGACATCGCCATCGTCCTGCGGCAGATTCCGAACAAACTGCTCACCTTCGAGCAGATCGGCCTGCCGCCCATCGTCATGGAACTCATCCGGCGGCCGCAGGGCCTCTTTCTTGTGACCGGCCCGACCGGTTCGGGCAAGACCACCTCGCTGGCGACGATGATCGACTACGTCAACACCAACCTCGACCGTCACATCGTCACGATGGAAGACCCCATCGAGTACTACCATGGGCACAAGACCTCGATCGTGAACCAGCGCGAGGTGGGCAACGACGTGCCGAGCTTCGCCGAGGCTCTCCGCCGCGTGCTCCGTTCGGACCCGGACGTGATCCTCGTCGGCGAGATGCGTGACCTCGAAACCATCGAGGCCGCAATCCGTGCCGCCGAGACGGGCCACCTGGTCTTCGCCACCCTGCACACCAACGGCGCGGCCAAGACTATCGACCGTGTCGTGGACGCTTTCCCTGTCTCCCAGCAGAACCAGGTCCGAGTCCAGCTGTCGACCGCCATGATCGCTGTCCTGAGCCAGCAGCTGCTCGCCCGGATCGATACACCTGGCCGCGTGGCGGCCTACGAGTTCCTGGTGGTTACCCCGGCCATTTCCAACCTCATCCGGGATGCCAAGACCTTCCGCATCGACTCCATGATCCAGACCGGCAAGAAGTTCGGCATGCAGTTGCTGGACGACCACCTCTGGTCGCTGTACTCCAAGGGGATCATCTCGGCGGAGGAGATGATCGACAAGTCCAAGAACCCAGGCGACCTGCGCGACAAGGTCCACCGTCTCGGCAGAACTGTCGGTCGGACCGAGTGGGACACCGAGTTCGACGGCAACGAATGAGGCCAATTAGTAAGGTTTTTGTTCTGCATTCAGGGTCAGTTCTCTTGGCCTTTGTGTGTTCAAAAACCAACGAGTCGTATTGAATCAACGGGTTCTTTCCGCTTGTTTCGTCGCATCTTGGTCGGTTATTGTGTCGAATAGGGGTTCGGTCGGGGCTGATTCGAGAGAACGGTTCCGGTCGGCAGGAGTCGTGCTGTGACGGCGATTGATCCGGCAGAACTGAAGGGCAGGAAGCTTGGTCGGGTGCTGACCAAGCTCGGCCATGTGACTCGCGAGCAGGTTCACGAAGCTTTGGCGATCCAGAAGACCCGCCGGGTTCCGATCGGTCAGCTCCTGATCGAGTTGGGGTATTGCTCGGAGCGGGATGTATCCGAGGGTCTCGCTGGTCAGGCGGGCATGGCATACGTGGATCTTTCCAAGATGGAGATTCCCGAGGAAGCCCTCGCCGCGATTCCTTCTGAGAACGCGCAGACCTACCAGGTCGTTCCGATCGAGTTTAATCCGAAGAGCAAGCGGCTGAAGATCGCCCTGAAAAGCCCGGACAACTTCCGGGCCGTGGACGACCTTCGCCTGCTCATGGGCTTCAACGTGGAGGCTGTCGTCGCGGACGCGGCCGCGATCGACTCCCTCATCCAGAAGCATTACTCCAAGACCGAGTCCGTGATGGACGTGGTCTCGGGCCTGGCGGCGGACGACCGGTTCAAGGCGCTCGACAAGGGCGGGGCGTCGATCGACCTCGACGCGGTGCTTGAGGCCGCGGAGGACAACCAGGTCATCAAGCTGCTGAACCTCGTGCTGCTGCAGGCGATCAAGGACCGCGCTTCGGACATCCACTTCGAGCCGTTCGAGAACGAGTTCAAGATGCGGTACCGCATCGACGGCGTGCTGTACGAGATGGTGCCCCCTCCGAAGCATCTCGGCCCGGCGATCACCAGCCGCATCAAGGTCATGTCGCACCTGGACATCGCGGAGCGTCGCCTGCCGCAGGACGGCCGCATCGAGCTGATGGTGGGTGGGAACCCGGTGGACCTCCGCGTCGCGGTTCTGCCGACGATGTGGGGGGAGAGCGTGGTGATGCGCGTGCTGGACCGCTCGAACGTCGAGCTGAGTCTGGAGCGCATCGGCTTCCGCGAGGACGACCTGGCGCGTTTCCGCAAGCTGATCCAGAAGCCCAACGGCATCGTGATCGTGACCGGCCCGACCGGTTCGGGCAAGACAACCACGCTCTACGCTGCGCTGGCCGAACTGAACGACGTGGAGACGAAGATTCTGACGGCAGAGGATCCGGTCGAGTACGACATCGACGGTCTGTGCCAGTGCCAGATGAACGAGGAAGTGGGGTTGACGTTCGCCCGCGCTCTCCGCAGTTTCCTCCGTCAGGATCCGGACATCATTCTCGTCGGCGAGATTCGAGACCTCGAGACGGCCCAGATCGCGGTGCAGGCGTCGCTGACGGGCCACCTCGTGCTGACGACGCTGCACACGAACGACGCGCCGAGTTCGATCATCCGCCTGGTCGATCTCGGGCTGGAGGCGTTCCTGCTGACCGCGACGCTGGAGGGCATCGTGGCGCAGCGGCTGGTGCGGACGATCTGCCCGAAGTGCCGCGAGGAGTACACGCCGACGGAAGAGGAGTTGATGGAGCTCGCGTTGACGCCTGAGACGGTGCGTGGCCGCCGGTTCTTCCGGGGGCGCGGGTGCGACAACTGCCACAAGTCCGGGTTCCGGGGGCGGATGGCCCTGTTCGAGATCATGGAGATTGACGACGCGATGCGCGAACTGGTGATGCAGGAGGCGAGCACCAGCGTGTTGCGTGACCATGCGAAGCGACGCGGGATGCGTTCGCTTCGCGACGCGGGATTGCTGGCCATCTACGAGGGCCAGACGACGATCGACGAGGTGGTGCGGGAGACCATCGCCGAAGAGGACTGACGCGGCGGCGTGCGCGCGGAGGAGCGCGCACGCGCCGCCGGTCCCCAGCGGCGACGGCGGACGGGACGGACCAGCGGAGCGACAGCCATGCCGACTTTCACGTACGAAGCCCTGAACGCCTCGGGCAAGCCGCAGAAGGGCACGGTCGAGGCCGGTTCGAGCGACGAGGCCATTCAGCGCATCAAGGCGCAGGGGTACTTCCCCACATCCGTGCGAGAGCAGAAGGTCCGCAAGTCCGCCGTGGCGGGCGAGGCGGCGACGGTCAAGAAGAAGAAGAAGAGTCTCGGCATCGGGCGGGTTTCCGCCAAGCAGCTCACGGTCTTCACGCGCCAGTTGTCCACGCTGCAGGACGCGGGCCTGCCGCTGCTGCGATCGCTCCAGATTCTCGAGGCCCAGGCCAAGCCGGGACCGTTGAAGAACACGCTCCTCGGCGTTTGCGAGGAGGTCGAGGGCGGTTCGTCGCTCAGCGAGGCGATGGCGAAGCACCCCCGCGCGTTCGACCGCCTCTACACGAAGATGGTGAACGCGGGCGAGATCGGCGGTGTGCTGGACGTCATTCTCCAGCGCCTCGCGGAGTTCATGGAGAAGAGCCAGCGGCTCAAGCGGCGCATCAAGGGCGCGATGGTCTACCCCGTCGTCGTCGTCAGCGTCGCCATCATCATCCTCACGTTCATCATGATGTTCATCATCCCGAAGTTCGAGGAGATTTTCACCGACTTCGGCGTGAAACTTCCCGGGATCACCGTCTGGCTCATCGAGACCAGCCGGTGGGTCGCGGGCAAGGCCAGCCCGGACCAGATGGTCCCGGGCGCGGTCTTCATCGTGGCGTTCCCCTTCGCGGCGTTTGTCTTCTGGAAGCTCATCCGCAAGGCGGGGCCGGGGCGGGCGGCGACCGACATTCTCCTGCTCTGGACGCCGGTCCTCGGCAAGCTCATCCGCAAGACCGTCATCGCGCGCTTCACGCGGACGCTCGGCACGCTCATCTCCGCGGGCGTTCCGATCCTCGAAGCCATCACGATTACCGGCGAGACCTCGGGCAACTACGTCTTCGAGAAGGCGCTGGCGAAGGTGCACGACTCGATCCGTGAAGGCGAGAGTTTCGCCGGCCCGCTCCGCGAGAGCAAGACCTGCGACGCCATCGTCGTGAACATGATCGACGTGGGCGAGGAGACGGGCGAGATGGACGCGATGCTCTTGAAGATCGCCGACACCTATGACGAGGAGGTGGACGTCGCCGTGGCCTCGCTCGTCAGCCTGCTCGAACCGCTGATGGTCGTGGTGCTGGGCGTGATGGTGGGGACGATCGTCGTCGCCATGTTCATGCCGCTGGTTGCGATGATCGAGTCGCTCCAGGGCGGCGCGGTCTGAGAACGAACCCGCGCCGGGACCGTCCGGCGGGAAGGAAGAACCGTGCAGACTGGCCGGCACATCCCGAAGGCACGCCGCCGAGGCTTCACGCTCATGGAGCTGTTGGTGACGCTCCTCGTCATCTCGCTCCTGATCGGGCTGCTCTTGGTCGGCTTCAACCACGTCCAGAAGACCGCACGGCAGACCGCCTCGCAGCAGGACGTGGTCGCCATCCGGGTCGCCGTCGAGCAGTTCCGCTCGGACTTCGGCTTCCTCCCCGCGCTCGTAAAGGACGGCAACGTCGCCCGCTATCCCGGTTTCCCGGATTCTGCTGATCCGCTCGTCGCCGACCAGGAGGAGCCGGGCAAGTTCAACCCGCGTGTCTACAACCGCGCTGTTCCCGCCGACATGGCCTACCTGCGGGGCAACGGCATCGACTCGTCCAGCACGGCTCCGGCGAGCGGCGACTATCGCTTCTCCGAGTATTCCCTCGCGTACTACCTGCTCGGCTCGCTGGGCGCGGAGGTGGACGGCGTGGCCGGCCCGGGCTTCGGCGCGCCACGGGCGGACGGCTCGTTCATCCGGCGCAGTTCGAAGCGCACGCAGCCCCTGTACGACCCCGGTCGCGGCGGGAACGTCGTCGCCGAGGATCTCGCTGTGGGACGCGTGTCGCTGGTGGATCGCTTCGGCACGCCGTACCGCTTCTATCGCTGGGAGCAGGGTCGTCCGAGCGGCTCGCAGATGGGGCAGGTCGTCGAACTTCGCGACGTCAACGTCCCGAAGATTCTCGGCGCGCCTGAGAACGACGCGCCCAACGACGACGAGCCTGCCCGTTCGAACCCCGAGTTTCGCAACGCAGCCTACGCCATCGTCTCGGCCGGGCCGAACCGCGTGTTCGGCGACATCCCGACCGAAACGGGCGACGACATCGAGCGTGCGCTCGGGCGTGCGTTCCGGACCGACCTGGAGCGAGAGCGCGCCGGACGCGAGGACAACGTCGCGGAGGTGAGCAAGTGATGATGATGAGTCGCCGTCCTGAGCGATCGTTCACGCTGACGGAGTTGATCATCGTCATGGCGGTGATCGTGCTTCTCCTCTCGATCTCGATCCCCGCCTTCAGCGCGCTGCTTGATTCGTCGAACCGCTCGCTGGCGGAGACGCGCCTGCGCGTCGCCATCGCCCTCGGGCGAGAGGCCGCCCTCCGCTCGGACTACGGCGACGGCGCGGTGGTCTTCTTCTTCGAGCCGGGCGGTCGCTGCTACGCCGCCGCCTACGAGATGATCGGCACCATCCCCGACGAGAGCGACGGCACGCCCGCCGTGATGCGAGACGTCTTTGTGCCCGTGCGAGAACTCGAACCCGTCAGTCTGCCGGCAGGCTGGATGGTCCGCGGCCTCGCCCCCCCTGGCGCGGCCGGCCAGCGCAATGCCGACAACCCCTGGTACGACCGGGACAACGGCCAGCGCGATCGCTACGCCGACGACGACCGCAACTGGGTCTTCCCGGAGACCGCCTTCTTCGATCCGACGAAGAACAACGAAGGGCGCAAGCGTCAGACCTTCATGGTCCGCTTCCGCCAGGGCACGGGTGCGCTCGCGCTGGGCGAGACGCGCGAGGCCCTCATTCTCGCGCCCGCGCCGTCCACCGCGTTCCGCAACGCCGAGCCGTATCAGAGCCACAACTTTCTCGCCGCGCAGGACCCGCGTGCGATGGTTCGCAGGCTGCTCGACCGCCAGCAGGTCTCGCCGAGCCTGTGGCCGACGCAGCTCCTCGGCGATATGGCCAGCGACACGGCGCTCGCGCGCGCCGTACCGCAACTCGTGCTCTACAAGGAGCGAGAACTCGCCGCGACCTTCCGGCTGCAGCCGGATCGCACCACCGGTTCGCTGTACCGCGACAAGCAGACGCCGGAGTACGTTCGTCTGCCCGGCTTCCTCGTGAAGCCCAAGGAACTCAACGCTTGGCTCGAGGGCGATTCGAACAAGGACGGCCGGTGGACGGTGGATGACCAGGCCCTCGCCCGGTCGTTCGTCGTGCAGCGTTACGGTGGGGGGCTGCAGGAAGTCGCTCTCGCGCCGGTTCCCGGCGGAGGGGCGGACCAGTGACCCGGGCGACCGTCCATCGAGGCGCTGCGTTCGGCTTCTCGCTCGTCGAGGTGCTGATCGCTGTCTTCGTGCTCGCGCTCGGGCTGCTCGGCCTTGGCGCGGTCTTCCCTGTTGTCGTGCGCGAGCAGCGCATCGCCTCCGACGCCACCCTCGGCCTCGGCGCGATGAACTCCATCAAGTCCGAACTCACGGCCCGGACCGACCTGCTCCGGTTCAACCCGGGCACGGGTCTGTACGAGGGCGGCTGGGTCCAGTGGGTTTCCAACGTCACGCAGCAGAACGGACTGCCCTTGAACGGTCCCTGGGGCGACTGGCCGGGTTGGAACCCGCCGCCCATCGACGCGACCACCGGCGCGGTTCGGCTCGGAACGGGCGGCAGCGCGGTCGAGATCTTCGTCGGCTCGCGCCTGTTCCCCGCGCCCCACACCGAGGGCGTCGAGCCGCGCTTCGTCTGGGACTTCGTCGGCAAGCGCATCCCGCGGGGCGATCCGAGCGACCCCGCCGACGACGCCCTGATGATCGCCCTCTTTCTCCGGCGCATCGACCCGGGCATTCGCCTTCCCGTGCAGCCCGGCGCGGGGCGCATCTCGCTGGCGCGCACGCTCACGGACGATTCGCTCAAGGAGCCGAACCGGCGTTCGCCTGTCGGCGCGCGTCGCGACGGCACCCCCTCGAACAACGGCCTGAACGAACTGGGCCGGCGCAACTACTCTCGCCCCGTCGTTGCCGAACTCTTCCCCGACTTCCTCGGCCCCGGCGTCGGACAGACGCAGCGCGATCTCATCGCCCTCAGCGACACCATGCCGGCGCAGCAGCGCCGACAGTACGAACAGATGCTGGGTCAGACCGGCCAGCGTTTCGTCGACGCGCAGGGCAACGTGTACCGCGTGGTCTCCGCCACAGTCGTCAACCCGACGCTGCCGATGGCCATCCGGATCGACCCGCCTGTCCCCATGATCCTCCAGGATATCGACGGCGATGGGGAGATCACCCCCGCCGACCTCAGCCCGATCACCTTTGTGCCGCAGGCGCCGCCCGTGGACCCGATCGTCTTCGTCATCGAACCGTGAGCAGCGAGATGGAGCGAGCCATGAACAACCGGGCCGATCGCGACCGTCGCGGCTTCACGCTCATCGAGCTGCTCGTTGCCATCGGCGCGATCGCGCTGATCGCCGTCGGCATCGCGGCGGTCTTTGAGTCCGTCGGGCGAACCGTCACGGGTGGTCGTCGCGTGAGCCTGCTGAACCAGGCCGCCGCCCAGATCGAGCAGCAGCTCCGCGAGGACTTCCGCGCCATGAGCCGCGACGGCTTCCTCGTGATCCGCCACGGCTACGTGGACGTGAACGCGAACGGCACGCTTGACATCACGACCGGCGCGGACGACGTGATGCTCCATCCGGCCGACCTCGCGCCCCGCCCCCGGCGCTCCGATGAGATCGTCTTCCTCGCCCGCGGCCAGTTCACGAGCGTGCGCGATGCGTTGCATCCCGGGCGTTCGCCCAAGGGCGACCACGCTCGCATCTACATCGGTCACGGTGCCCGCTACGACGCCGACGGCACGACGGCCGAGATCAACGCTTTCGTCACGCCGGAGGTGAACCACGGGGCGAGCGGTGGCCCTGCCGATCGCTGGCGCCTGGGCGCGCGCGACGGTCCGAACGAGTTCGCTGCCGAGTGGATCCTCGCCCGGCACGTCACGCTGCTCATCCAGCCGACGGGCGCGGAGCAAGGCCCGCCGAATCCCGACCCGTTCAACCTCGCCCCGGCGCGCTGGCTGGACAGCGACATCCAGATCGCCGGCCAGCCCGCGGCGTCAAGCCTCTTCCGCCACCTCGCGCAGTTCGGCTCGACGGACGGCCCGGTTCCCCGCATCCGGAACAACTCCGCCGGCCTGTCTCCTCTCTTCGCGTCCGGGCTTGTCGATGTCGCTACGACCGACCCCGCCGAAGTGCGCACCATCATCTGCGACGCCGCGATCCTTCCGGTGAACTCCTCACCCGCGGACTTCGACCCCGCGACCGGCGCTGTGCTGAACGGCTCGTTCCAAGCCTCGCCCGCGAACGGCAACCCGCTCCTGGGCGATCGCAAGTTCGTCCATGCCTGGCTGCGCGAGTTGTTCCCGGCGCATTCCTACGCCGGCTCCGCGGGTGGGCACCGCATCCGGGTCGAGCCGTCGATGCCAGCCTACGTTGACACCGTCTCGCTCGCGGCTCAGCAGGGTTGGGCGTCGGACGTCCTGGCCTATCGGCTCGCCGATCAGCGGGCGGTTACGGCGCACGGGTTCGTCCCCCGCTGCACCGAGTTCATCGTCGAGTTCTCGTTCGGTGAGACGGTCAATGACACGAACAACCCCCGTCACGGCGAACTGATCTGGCACGGGCTGGAGCGCTTCGTGGACGCCGACGGCAACCCGGGCAACGGCCCGTTCAACGACGGGCGCGAGCACCGCGTTGCCGCGCCGTACCCGACCGATCCGGCGACGGGCAACCCCCGCCCGTACGCCACGATCTATCGCAAGCTCGACGGCACGACCGGCACGTACGCGCTGGCCGCGAGCACGGTCTACGACACGACGCTTCCCGCGGGCGGCACGTACCCCGTACAGCGGTACGCGCACTTCGGCTACTTCGATCCGACGTGGAACCCCGGCGCGGCGAACGAGCCGCCCACGCTGCCCTGGGCATGGCCGAAACTCATCCGCATCACGCTCTCGCTCGCCGACGCGCAGGACCCGTCGGTCGAGCAGTCGTACCAGTTCGTCTTTGAAGTGCCCGAGCGGCGCTCGTTCTGAGCCGCGACCACGCGGCGGGAGATGCCCGATGACAACCGACCTGCACAACCGCACGAAGCGTTCTCGCGGGGGTCGGCGTTCGCGCGCACGCCTGCTGAAGGCGATCAGCGGCCTGCCCGCGGGGGCGGCGCCGTCGCGCCGCGGCTCGTTCCTCATCATGGTCGTCGGCGTGCTGGCGCTGCTCGCCGTCGTTACGGTGCTCTACGCCGCGATCGGGCGGTCCGACCGCCAGGTCAGCGCGGCGGTCGTGAAGAACGATGAGCGCCACAGCGTCCCCGAGCAGGTGCGGGACTATCTCGCCGGCGTGATCGCGGCGGACACGTTCTCGACCTACTTCGCCGGCGAGTACGGGGAGAACGGCGCGCCCCTCCAGCGGCGCGAGGCGTGGGACTACCCCTCCTCGCCGTACTTTGTGACGAACCCGAACACGGGGGCGGTGGTTCCTGTCACCACGCAGAACTTCTCGCCGACCGGCCTGATCAACCTCAGCGGCGTGCTCGTCGGCACCGGCACCGACCCGTGGCTGGCCGCGAGCGAGCCGACCTACCTCAACTTCGACGCGAACTCCTACACCGCGACCGAGGAATACCAGCGTCAGATCGACTGGGCGCACATCTCGAACTTCGCGCCGGACGGCGCGTTCGTGAACCTCTACAACCTCCGCCGCGGCGGGGGGAACTTCGCCGCCACGCCGTGGGAGATGCGGCGCGACCTGCGCCTTTGGGACGGCGGTCCGAACGCGAACCCGACGGCGACGCTCGACTTCGGCGGTACGGCGCAGGATTCCGACACGTTCAGCCACCGCCCCGCGGAGTGGACCGCCCGCCAGCGGGCCGCGTTCCGTGTGCCGCGCCACCCCGTCGGGAGCGTGAACTCGTACAACCACATCGCGTTCCCGCTCTACCAATGGGCCGATGCGGACGGCGACGGCATCCTCGACTCGCGGTGGTTCGAGCTGGTCGAGGCACGGCACCCGAACCAGCCCGAGCAGTGGCGCTCGTTCCTGAGCGATCGCCGCTACCGCTATTTCATCGCCGCCCGCGCGATCGACCTCTCTGGCCGGATCAATGTCAACACGGCGACGGACCTCGCCGATGCGCCAAAGCCGTCCAACATGCTGGGCACGACGCCCTCGGACGCCGACCTCTTCGCGTTTCTGACGATGGAGAACGCCGCGCTGAACGCCGGGTCCGCCCTCACCTATGACCGGCTCGAACAGCCCAAGCAGTCCAACCAGCCGGGCGACTACTCCTCGATCGACGACCCCGTCTTTATGTACGACATGGGCCGCTACGGCTACAACGCCCTGCGCCAGACGCTCTTTGCCGGGCTTGTTCCGCCAGCCGCGTGGAACGGCACGCCCGGCTGGGGCATCGACCGTTCGGAGTATTACCGCGACTTCGCCGGCCTGGGGATGGACGCGGCCGGACACGACTCCGGCGCGATGCACACCATCGCCGCTCCTTTCAACCTCGCCGACCTCTACGAGCTGCTCGTCTACAACGGCGTGAACGACCCCGCCACGCGTTCTCGTCTCGAGTCGTCGGTCGGCGGGCGGTTCCTGAGCGGCGGGCAGCCGTATAGCCCGCTGCGCGACAACCGACCGCTCGCGCTCGAACGCGGCGGCATCGACAACGACGCCATCAACGACGGGCCGAACGGCTTTCTCGACGACGACGCTCTCGTCCAGGCCTCGATCGACCCGCGCCGCCGCCTCACCACGATCAGTGCGGCCAGGCCGATCCTGTCGCGCCTCGGGGTCACGCCGAACACGCCGATTTCGACCACGGACCTTCGCGCCTCCACGGAAAGCCTCTTCCCCGGCGGTGTGCCGTCCGTCGATACGCTCTTCCAGCACTACGCCGACGCGCTGCTCCCGTACTCGTACCTCTCCGCGGCGTGGTCGGGCACTGCCGGGTACTCGACGCTGTTCTACGGGCACCGCGGGCCGGAACTGGCTCTCCGCATCGCGGCCCACATGGCCGTGAACATGGCCGACGCCTACGACGAGGACGATTCGCCCACAGTGCGGACGCTGCTCGTCGATGCGTCCGTCCGTCAGCAGATCATCGACGACGTGAGCGGCAACTACTCTCCGAACCTGCTCGACCTCGGTGACGCGCGCCTGGCGCAGGGCGAGCCGGTCAGCTCGCAGGCGATCAACGTCTTCGGCATCGAGGTCCAGCCCTTCCTCACCGAGGCTGCCTCGTTCGCCGTCTACACCGACACGCCCCGGCTGCTCGGCGGCGACGACGACACGGGCGAGCGCACGATCGGCGACGGGAACAGCCAGGTCAAGGTCTACACCCGCGATCCTTCGATCGACGGCCGCGTCCTGGAGAGCAATCCCGACTTCCTCTTCGAGGTCATCGCGTTCCAAGTCCACAACCCCTTCGACCGCGCCGTCACGCTCCCCGACACCGGCGGCTCGTTCTACGTGCAGTACGGCGACGACTACTACAAACTTGTCAGCGGCGCGTACGGCGGCGGCGCGACCAGTGTCACGATCGCCCCGCGCGAGACGCAGGTCTTCTACACGCTGAGCAACGGCATCACCGAGATCGCCACGCGCATCGCCAACATCACCGGCAACCCGGTCCCCACCGAGGAGGCCACCGTCCAGGACTGGCTGGACACGCAACTCGGCGTGGCCGCCATCCGCGTCGCTCCCGCCGACATCGACACCGGCACGCTGGACACGAGCAACGCGTTCCGCAACCTCCAGAACGGCACGGACGAGAGCCGGCGCGTCGTCAGGCTCTGGCGCAACTCCGGCGGCACGTCCCCGACGCGCATCCTCGTCGATCGCCTCCGTGACCCCGCGCCCGGCGGTGTCACGCTCGATCGCCAACTCAGCGGGCACGGTCCGGGCGCGCAGGGCGGCGTCTCCGGCGCGCAGCGCGGGCCGGAACCGCCCGATCCCAACGCCAGCCCCGACAATAGCGGCCTCTCCATCACCCGCCACGCCTCCATCCGGCGCAAAGACGACCCGCGCGGCGGTACGACTTCCGATCCGCCTCCCAGCGTTCTTCCCGCCTACTGCATCGAGTCCAAGTGGCAGGGCTCGCTCCAGAACACCACGCAGACCGACGGCACCGGCTCGCGTCTGACGATCGGCGACTTCACCGGCACGAAGGGCGACAAAACGCTCAACGGCCTCCTGAACAAGCAGGCGGGTTTGGCGGCCCAGGCTCTGCTGCCCACCATCAAGCAGGGGCCGGACGACAAGAGCGGCCAGTCCATCGGCGCCAACATCGCCGGCCGCACGCTCGACGGTTCGCTGCCGGGCGAGACGCCCCTCTACGCCGTGCCCAGCCTCGACAACCGGAAGTTCGAGGAGACGGGCGGCGTGTCGCGCATGCGCGTCGCCGATCTCCTCCTCCCCCTCGGCATCGGCCCGACGTTCGACCCCGCCGAGGCCGACCAGCAGGATCAGTGGACGACCCTCTCCGAGGCGCTGGCCATCGCGCTCTACTACGAGAATCCGCCCGCCGGGGACTTCTACCACAATGCGTTCTCGATGGGTGTCGGCCTTGCACTCGGCCCCGCGCTCGAAGCGGGCCAACTGGTCCTCGACGACTTCGTCCCCTTCTTCGACGCCAACAACGACGGACTCTTCGACGCGGTGAGCGACCAGCGATGGGGCCTCGGCATCCCGATGGCGACGGCCGTGCCCGACCGCTTCACCACCATGCCGCGCCGCTTCGGCTCGACGAGCGTCGGCACCTTCGGCGTCATCAACGTCAACACGGCGCCGCTCGCCGTCCTTCGTGCGATCCCGATGTTCAGCCCTGCGGCGCCCGACCCGGGCGGCGGATCGTGGTGGTGGTTCGGCAGCGGGCACGATGAGACCTCGGATATCGCCGCCACCGTCTACGCCTACCGCGACCGTCTCGCCATCTACCCGCGCGACTTCGCCGCCGTTCCCGTGAACCTGCTGAACTTCCGCGACGGTTCCAGCGGCCTGCCGGGCGGCTCCCCGCCGGGTTACGACCCTGCCGACGACGGTCGCCTCACCGCGACGGGCATCCCCGCCATCCGCGAGATGCCGGGCCTGCTGACACCGGGCGAGCTGCTCGCCGCCCGCGACACGCAGTACCCCGATGCCGCCTTCCCGCACGACATCGACCGTCTCGGCTTCAACGGCCAGAACGTCGCCCACGAAGGCCTCGAATCCGTGCGTTATGGAACGGGCGGTACGGACGACCTCGCCGATGACTGGGCCGAACGCCTCGTCATCGCCAACGCGGCGATGTCCAGCGTCAGCGTTCGCTCGGACGTCTTCGCGGTCTGGTTCGTGCTGCACGGCTACCAGGAGTCCGACGTGAAGGGCTTGGCCACTGACCAGCCCATGACGCCCTCGATCGCCCGTCGCTTCCTGATGGTGGTGGATCGTTCGAATGTCGTCCGCCCGAGCGATAAGCCGCGCATCCTGCTGTTCAAGGAGGTGCCGCTCTAGGAAGGAACCGGACGCCGGCGTATGCCCGGGTCCGTATGTGTGCCGCGACCCCGCTGGGGCGAGAGAGTGTGTGAGCGGGGCGCCGGCCCGTCGCAACCGCGGCGGGCCGGCTTTGTTCCCGGTTCGACGGGGCGGCCGGTCGGCGGGCGTATCCTTTCCCGTCGGCCCGCTGACGCGCCGACCGACAGGGCGTAGCTCAGCTTGGTAGAGCGCGTGGTTTGGGTCCACGAGGTCGCTGGTTCGAATCCAGTCGCCCTGATTCCGAACAACCCAGCAACGACGCGATCCGGGGCGCGGCCATACAAGGAGCCGGCTCATGCAGGGGATTCTCGACACACTCCAGGATCCGCACGCGCGCCACGCGATGCTGGTCCACTTCCCGATCGTTCTTGCTCTCATCGGCGTCGTGCCGCTGATCATCCACCTGGCGATGAAGGGGCGCAGCCGCGGTCTCGGGGTGGCGCTGGTGGCGTGGTACGCTGCGGCGTCGATCGGCGCGGGGCTGGCCGCGAACGCTGGTGAGGCGGCCGAGGAGGGTGTTGAGGCATTGGTGCTCACGCCCGCCGAGCAGGCCGCGCTGGAACGGCACGAGGAGCTGGGCGAGAACGGATGGGTCTGGCCGCTCATCCCGGCCGCGCTCGCGGCGGTGACGCTCGTGCCGCGACCGCGCCTGCGTCTTGCCGCGGGCGGACTCGCGCTCGCCGCGGGCGCGGGGGTCGCGGTCTGGGTGGGGGCGACGGCGCACGCGGGCGGTGAACTCGTTTACAGACACGGGCTAGGCGTCCCGGCACGGGGTGCCGCGCCGGCCGTCATGCCACGGCTGCAATCGGACGACGACGAGGACTGATCAACCGAACGGCGGCGTGGCGTTGCCTCGCCCCGAGGCCATGCCCCGGTCGATCGCCCCGCGCAGCATGACGAACTCGCCGAGGTTCTCCATTGTGAGGAGACCGACGAGTCGGCCGTCGCGCAGCACCGGCAGCACGGGGCAGCGAGAGGTCTGCATCCGTTCGAAGGCGTCCTCCAGGTCCGCCGACTCGGGCACGGTGGGGCAGCCGCGCAGCATGACGCTGCCGACGCTCGCCCCAAGCCCTTCGCGTGCCAAGGCCTGCACGAGCAGGTCTCGTGTGAGAACGCCGACGACCTCTCCGTCGGCATCGACAACCGGGAAGTCCTGCTGCGACCCGGCGAGGAGCTCGGCCGAGGCATCCGCGAGCGTCTCGTCGGCACGGAGAGCACGGAAGACCGTCAGCATCGCCCGGCCGACGTTCACGCCTTCGAGCACGGAGCGTGTCCGGGCTGCTCTGGCCTCTGCCTGGCCGCCGAGGAAGACGAAGAGCGCGATGAAGACCAGCCACGGGTTGAAGAAGAGGCCGAGGGCGACGAAGAGCGCGGCCATCAGCCCCCCGACCCGGGCGGCCCACTCGGTAGCGTCCGCGTAACTCATGGCGGTTGCCAGAAGGGCACGCAGAACCCGTCCGCCGTCCATGGGGAACGCGGGGAGCAGGTTGAAGAGGACGAGCGCAACGTTCACGATCGCCAGGTGGGTGACGAAGCCGTAGTGCTCGCCCACGAAGAGCACCGGGGTGCCGGTCGGCCGCACGTCGCCGAACGCCGCGAGCAGGCCGAAGAGCAGTCCCGCGATCACGACGTTGACCGCCGGACCGGCGAGGGCGATGACGATCTCCTGGACCGGCTCGGTCGGCATCCGTTCGAGCGCTGCGACGCCGCCTATCGGCAGCAGGGTAATGCCGCGCGTCGCGATGCCATACCGCCGGGCGGCCAGAGCGTGCCCGAGTTCGTGGAGGACGACGCAGGTGAAGAGCGCGGCGACGAACCCGAGCGACCAGGCCGTTCCCACCAGGTCGCCGCCCCGAGTCAGGGACACGAACACGATCCATCCGACGAGGAGCAGGAAGGTCCAGTGCATCGCCACGTCGATGCCGAAGACCCTGACGATCCTGATCGATCCCTTGAACACGGTCGCTCCCCGCGGGTCGGCACGATCGCTCGCGTGGAGGGTAGCGGTTTTCCGGCGCGTCCGCCCACGCACGCCTGCGCGGGCGTGTACGCTCCGGTGTCATGGATCCGGCTCCGACCCTCGAACGAGCGACCCACGTTTCCGCCGGTGCAGCCTTCCGGCGCAATCGCTCTGCGGTCGTCGGGCTGGTCGTGATCGTGCTGATGGTGCTGGCGTGTCTGTGTACGCTGCCGTGGACGCTGGGGAACGCGCCGGGCGAGGCGGGAATTCCACGGTACAACGCGGGTGAGCCGCGAGCCGGGCGATTGCCTCCGTCGTGGTGGCGTGCGGACGCCCAGCAGGCTGTTCGCCTGAACCTGCTCGTGGATGGCGCGACGGTCGAGCAGATCGCCTCCGCCCACGGCGTGGCGGCGGATGAGATGCTGATCGAGCCGACCGACGCCGCTGCCCGTGACCTGCGCCGCCACTGGCCGTCGTACACGCTCGGGACGGATGCGCTCGGGCGCAGCCTGCTGCTCCGAACGCTGACGGGGGGCGGCATCTCACTGACAATCGGCATCGCGGCCGCGCTCATCTCGGTGTTCATCGGCACGCTCTACGGCGGGCTCTCTGGCTACATCGGCGGGCGCACGGATGCGGTGATGATGCGGATCGTGGACATCCTCTACGGCCTGCCGTACATCCTGCTGGTCGTGCTGCTGGCCGTGGCGAGCGATGCGGTGATGGACGAGTACGTGACGCGCCAGCAGGCCCGGGAGCGGTGGGTGCATGGCGAGGCCGCGCTTGTCGCCGCGGAGCGTGGGCTGCCGACGGATCGGGCCTCGGTCGAGCGGCTTCTCTCACAGGATGCTGACCTTCGGGCGGATCTCGACGCGCGAACCGAGCGGGTTCCGAGCCTTCGCCGCCGCGAGATTTCCGACGGCGTGCGCACGACCTACGACGTCGTGGTGCTGCTCGTCGCCATCGGCGGGGTGAGTTGGCTCACGATGGCGCGGGTGATCCGCGGGCAGGTGCTGAGCCTCAAGTCGCAGCCGTTCGTCGAAGCGGCGCGGGCGGCGGGTGCGCCTGTCGGGAGGGTCTTCTGGCGGCACCTGCTGCCGAACCTGATGGGACCGATCATCGTCTACGCGACGCTCACCGTGCCGCAGGCGATCCTGCAGGAGTCGTTCCTGAGTTTCCTCGGGATCGGGGTGAAGCCGCCCCTGCCGAGTTGGGGGAACCTGGCCGCGGAAGGCCTGAGCGAACTGAACTCGTACCGCAGCAACTGGTGGCTGCTGCTCTTCCCTTGCCTGCTGCTCGGGGTCACGCTGCTCGCGCTGAACTTCGTGGGCGAGGGGCTACGCGAGGCGTTCGACCCGAAGCGGTCGAGGCGGTAATCTGTTGTCCCGCAGGGGGATCGATCCCGCGCCCCCCGGCGCGGCGGCCACAGAGAGGGCGTCCGATGCAGAACAAGTTCGGTCTCAAGGACTTCATCTTCCTCGTCCTCCTCCTCGGCGTCGGCCTGAGCCTCTGGCTCGGCATGGTTCAGGACGATCGGAAGTGGAAGGAACTCCGCACCACCCAGTCCCAACTCAACTCCATCGAGAGCAGCCTCGCCCGCATCCAGCGGCAACTCGACACGGGCATCGCCGTCGCCCGACCCGCAGCCGATCCTGGCGTTCCGTCCGGCGGATCGGCCGCCCGCCCCGCCTGGGCACGCGAGGGTGTGCCTGTCGTGGTGGCGACGCCTTGGGACTTTTCCGTCGATCCCTACGAGCAGGAAGGGTTCACTCCCGGCGGCGAGTTCATCGAGATCTTCGAGGGCCAGCCCTCCAAGATCACGCCGTTCCTGTACGCCGACGTCTACGGACGGCGTGTCGTGGACTTGATCACCGAGAGCCTCGGCTGGTATGACCCGCAGACGCTCGAACTGAGAGGGCGGCTCGCCGAGGCGTGGCAGTACGACCCCAACGGCATGTGGCTGCGGGTAAAGATCCGGGACGCGGCCCGCTTCAGCAACGGCGACCCGGTGCTCGCCGAGGACGTGCGATGGACTTTCGAGGAACTCCTCTACAACGCGGAGATCGAGGCCGAGCGCTTCCGCAGCGTGTACAACGCGATGGTCCGGCTTGAGGTCATCGGCGACCCGGAGACGAGCAAGGTCGTCGAATACCACTTCAAGGAGCCTCGTTTCGACAACCTCGCGCAGGCGTTCGGGCACAAGATTCTGCCAAAGTCCGTGTACCAGGCGTGGATCGAGTCGCCCGCCACGTTCAACCAGTCCACCGGGCTTGCGGTCGGGTCGGGTCCGTTCCGGCTGGCGAGAGTCAGCGTGGACGATCAGTGGTCGCCGCCATCGGACATCGTGCTGGTTCGGAATGACCTGTACTGGGGGCCGCGTCCGCCGCTGGACTCGATCCGGTTCAAGACGATCCAGGACAGCCTGGCCCGCCTGACAGCGTTCGAGAGCGGGCAGGGCGACATGATGCGTCCGACGGGAGCGCAGTTCGACATCAAGTCGAACGATCCTCGCTTCAACGAGCGTTTCGAGGCCCGCAAGTGGTACAACATGCAGGGCGGGTATTCGTTCATCGCGTGGCAGTGCGGGCTGCGGAACAACCGTCGCGCCACGCCGTTCCACGACAAGCGAGTCCGCCAGGCGATGACGATGTTGATCGACCGCGAGCGCATCCGTCGCGACATCGAGAAGAACCTGAGCCGGCCGGCCACCGGCCCCTTCCTCAGTTCCACGCCGCAGGCAGATCCCGAGATCATGCCCTGGCCCTACGACCCTGAGCGAGCGGTTCGCCTGCTCGAAGAGGCGGGCTGGCGCAACCGCGGCGGCGTGATGGCCAACGCGGCGGGGGAGCCGTTCGAGTTCGAGATCACCTTCGGTCAAGGCTCGGAGAGCACGCTCCAGATGGTGACGTACGTTCAGCAGGCGATGGCGGAGGTCGGCATTCGTGTCACGCTGAGGCCGATCGACTGGTCGGTGCTGCAATCGACGCTCAACGCGCGCGATTTCGACGCGATCACCTTCGCGTGGTCGGCGTCCGCACCCGAGAACGACCCGAACCAGATCTGGCACTCGTCGTCCATCCAGAACCAGGGCGACAACTTCATCCAGTGGGCAAGCCCTGAGGCCGACCGGCTGATCGAGGAGGGGAGGCGCACGCTGGACTTCGACAAGCGGATGCTTGTCTGGCGTGAGCTTCACCGGCACTTCCACGAGGAGCAGCCGTACACCTACATGAGTGAACTTCCCTGGCTGCGGTTCATCACGAAGCGGACCCGGAACTTCCAGGAATACGCGAGCGGGCTTGAGTACTACGACCTCTGGGTCATGCCGTAGCCGATTGCGATTCTTCGTCCCTCGCTTCGACCGCGCGACACCGGAGCCGCCGACGTGACGACCTACATCCTCAGACGCCTGCTGCTGATGGTCCCGACGGTGATCGGGATGACGCTGCTGGTGTTCCTGCTGGTCGCGGCCAGCCCGGGGGGGATCGGCGCGGCCCTGACCGTCGCGGCGGGAGGGCAGATGGATTCCAGCACCCGCGCCGCGCAGCAGGCCTATCTCGAAGACCGCTACGGCCTCGACGATCCGATCGTCCTGCAATACCTCCGGTGGCTCGGCCGCGTCAGTCCCGTCAAGTTCGGCACGCGCGACCAGGTCGTGCCGGGCGGCGAGGTCGTCCGCCCGCCCAAGAGCGTCAAGCCGATGCCCGCGTGGTGGCTGTACATCGACGGACTCCCCCGGGCCGAGCGGGAGTCGTTCACCTTCGAGCCGAACGCATCGGCCGAGGACAAGACGCGGGCCTACCGGCGTGCGTCGAACGACTACGCGCGGGCACGGTTCGCCTACCTGCGAGCCAAGACCGAGTTCGAGATCGCGCTCGGCGAGCGGTTGCGCAAGGCCGGGCACGGTTCGCTCGTAAAGGACGACGGCACGCTCCGTTCTTTCTCGAGCCGCTCGGTCCCGAAAGGCTCGGTGCCGGCCGCGGACGACGATGCGGTCGTCGAACGATTCGCGGCGATGCAGGAGGCCTATCAAGCCGCCCAGCGGGCGCTCGCGCGGCTCGAGTCGGTCTTCGCCGCCCGCCCGTTCCCCCAGGCCGGGTTCGGCATCTCCGGCGTGGTGTGGGTCGCAGCGCCGGACCTGGGCATGTCGTTCAGCCGTTCGCGTCCGGTTTCTGCGCTCATCCGCGATGCACTGCCGGTCACGCTCATGCTGAACCTGCTGGCGTTCCCGATCATCTACGCGGTGGCGATCCCGACGGGGATGCTGGCCGCGACGCGCCAGGGGTCGTGGTTCGACGTGCTCTCGGGCGCGTTCTTTGTCGCGCTGTGGTCGGTGCCCGTCGTGTGGGCGGGCGTGCTGGCGATGGGCTACCTGGCGAACCAGGTCACCGGACTCGGTGCGTTTCCCGTCGCGGGGCTGCACTCGAACGACGCAGCCGCGTACACCTTCCTCCCGACGCGCGGCGATGACGGCTCATGGCAGCGTGGCTACCTGCTCGACACGCTCTGGCACGTCGCGCTCCCTGTAGCCTGCCTTGTCTATGGCGGTTTTGCCGTGCTGAGCAAGCAGACGAGGGCCGCGATGCTCGACAACTTCAACGCCGACTACGTCCGCACGGCCAAGGCCAAGGGGGTTTCGGGCAAGGACATCGTCCTCCGCCACGTCTTCCGGAACAGCCTGCTGCCTCTGATCACGATGTTCGTCAGCGTGTTCCCTGCGATGCTCGGCGGCTCGGTCGTGGTGGAGCGCATTTTCTCCGTGCCCGGCATGGGGAGTCTCATCATCGAGGCGATCTTCCTGCGTGACCGCGAGGTGCTGCTCGCCAACGCGTTGATCGTGGGCCTGATCAACATGCTGGCGCTTCTGCTTGCCGACATCCTGTACGCCCTGGCCGATCCTCGCATCTCGTACAACTGACATGACCACCGGCGACAACATCCCGAAGGTGGTGCGAACGGTCGGACCGGCCGAGGCGGTGACCGGCGTGCAACTGATGCAGGGCATCGGCCATCAGCCGGCGCAGGGGTTCTGGACCGAGGCGTGGGCGCGTGTCGTGCGCCGGCCGGGCGCGTTCCTCGGGCTGTGCTGGCTGGCGATCGTCGTGTTCTTTGCCGTGTTCGCTCCCTTCATCGCCAGCGGGCACCCGATCCTGCTCTGGGAAATCGGGCCGGACGGCAGCGTGCAGCGTGTCCACTCGCCGATGTTCGATCATCTCGGGCCGACCGATGCGCTGCTCGCCCTGGGCGCGATCGCGTGGGGCGCCACGCTCCTACTTCCCCTGCGGACGGCGCGCTCGAAGCGCCTGGCCGTGCTGTTCGTCGGCTCGTTGCAGGCCGCGTTCATCGTCGCCGTGTGCGCCGGCGTGCGGGCGGCGTTCCGAACCCCTGACGCCCCGGACTGGATGCGTTCGATGCATGCGGACTCGTCGTTCCGCTGGGTGAGCGTCGGCGTCGTCACGTTCCTCGTTTCGCTGCCCGTTCTGCTGATCCCGTTCTTGGAGTCGCTGGTTCACCGCCTATTCCCGGTCGCGTGTGCCGCGCTTGTCGGTGGTCTGAGCGTCGCGCTGACGTGGCACGATCCGATCCCCTCGTTTACCTATCGCGCCCGCGAGGCTCGCAGCGAGATCCGCACGCTCCATACGCTCATCCCGTACTCACCCGGCCAAGGCTCGACCTCCCTCGACCTCCAGCCGCCGCGCTCGACGCCCATGTCGGCGATCATCGACGGCCTGACGCAGGACTTGGCCCGCGAGCTCGGCGTCGGCAGCTTTCAGGACGACCCACGCTGGCAGGTCCGCAAGCGACCGACCGATCCGTTGCTTTCCGAGACCCCCCCGACCGCGGGGCTTGCCAGCTCGCTCGGCGTGCATCTGCGGGCCAACGCAGGCCTGCTCCCGCGAGCGCCGGCGGACCTGCTCGCGGAGTACGAGTCCCGGCGGGACCGCGACGAGTTCCGATCCGTCCGGGACGTCTTCACGTGGCTTGAATCGCTCGGGAGGGCGAAGTTCTGGCTCGGCACGGACTCGATCGGCCAGGACGTGCTGAGCCAGATGCTGCACGCCTGCCGACTGTCGATCTCGATCGGCCTCGTCTCGACCGGCATCGCCGTGCTCATCGGCGTCACGATGGGCGCGCTGATGGGCTACTTCGGCGGGTGGGTGGACATGCTCCTCTACCGCGTCGTCGAGGTCTTCATGGCGATCCCCGTCCTCTTCCTGCTCATCGTCGCTGCGGCCGTGCTGCCCCGAAACACCTACGTGATGATGGTCATCATCGGGTGCGTTTCGTGGACCGGCGCGGCCCGGTTCATTCGCGCCGAGTTCTACAAGCTCCGGGGGCAGGACTTTGTGCAGTCCGCGCGGGCGGTGGGGCTGCCGCTGCGCTCGATCCTCTTCAAGCACATGCTTCCCAACGGCGTCACGCCGGTCCTCGTGGACGCCTCGTTTGCCATCGCGGCCGCCATCCTCGCCGAGGCCATTCTGAGTTTCCTCGGCCTCGGCCCCGCGAACCAGGCGTCGTGGGGACGCCTGCTGAGCGACGCCAACAACCAGGTCGGGGACTTCGTGCCGTGGCTCGCGCTCTTCCCGGGCGCCGCGATCTTCTTCACCGTGCTCTCGTACAACCTGATCGGCGAGGCCTTGCGCGACGCCATCGACCCGAAGCTGAAGAAGGCCCGTGTCTGAACGCACGCAGGAGAGACGATGACCGCCAACGCCACCAGCGCCCGATCCAATCCCCGCGGCCCGGCGACGGACGAGAGCACGCCGATCGTCCGCATCGACAACCTCGCCGTTTCGTTCGACAACGGCTCCGGCCCGCGCATCCAGGCCGTGGACGGTGTGCGCATGACGATCTATCCGCGCCAGACGCTCGCGGTCGTTGGCGAGTCCGGCTGCGGGAAGAGCGTGACCGCGATGAGCATGCTGCAACTCATCCCGCGTCCACCCGGTCGGTTCGACCGCGGCTCGATCCAGTTCCGTTCCAAGCACGGCCCCGTCGATCTCGTCAGGCTGAACAACCGCCAGATGCGAGAGGTCCGGGGGAACGACATCGCCATGATCTTCCAGGAGCCGATGACGAGCCTCAACCCCGTCTACACCGTCGGCGACCAGATCATGGAAGCGATCCTGCTCCACCAGCAGGTTTCGGCGCGTGAGGCCGAGCAGATCGCCCTCCAGTCCATGCGCGACGTGGGCATCCCCGAGCCGGAGAAGCGCATCAAGGCCTACCCGCACCAGTTCTCGGGCGGCATGCGCCAGCGAGTGATGATCGCGATGGCGCTCGCCTGCCGGCCGCGGCTGCTGCTCGCCGACGAGCCGACGACCGCCCTCGACGTCACCATCCAGGCGCAGATTCTCGAACTTCTGAAGGAGCTCAAGCGGTCGCGCGGCATGGCGATCATGCTCATCACGCACGATCTCGGCGTCGTTGCGGAGAACTCCGACGTGGTCTGCGTCATGTACGCCGGGCGTGTCGTGGAGTACGCCAACGTCTTCGAGCTCTTCGACAAGCCGCTGCACCCGTACACGCGCGGCCTGCTCGCCAGCATCCCCAAACTCCACGAGCGGCGCGACCGTCTTGTCACCATCAAGGAGATCGTCGAGAATCCCGAGGAGTTCAAGCGGCTTCCGGGCGCGGAGCACGGCGTTCGCCCGTGGTGGCCCTGGCACGACCCGCCCGCCGACCTCGCCGCGCGCGACGGCCCCGCGGGCGACTACGTTCTCCGCGAGGTCGAGCCGCACCACTGGGTCGGCCTGTGGCGAACGGCCGCGCTCAAGGACGAGGAGGGGGCGTTCCCCGACCTTGACTTCCGGGCCGACAATCGGGGACGGTCCGCGGTCGCCTGACCGGCGGCGACGGGAGCACGCCATGCGCGCCCTGATCATCGCGGATGAACTCTTCGCGCGGCGCGAGAACGCGATGCTCGCCCGGCTCGAGGTCGGCATGACAGGCGAGGGGGTGCGCGTGGTGCAGGCGATCCCGGAGCGGGGACTGCCGCCCGCCGCCGCCGACGCTTTCAGCCAAGCTGTTACCTATGCCGACACGGGCATGCCGTTCACGCTCAGCCTCCGAGCAGCCCGTGTTGTGTCGGCCGTCCGGGCGTTGGACGACGGCGAGGGCGGCGTCGACGTCGTGCACGTGCTCGGGGGCTCCGCGTGGGCGCTCGGCGTGCAGGTCGCACGGCGGTTCGAGGCTCCGCTGGCGCTGGAAGTCTGGCGCGGCGGACTGGTCGGGCGCGCCCGGCGTCTCGGTGCCACACCCGGCGTTCGCACCGCGTTCTTCGCCCCGGATCGCGAGATCGAGCGCGAGTTGCACGCGGCCGGGTTCGCGTCGCGCACGCGGCTCATCCCATGGGGCGTGCATCTTCCCGCCGCGCCCAACGGCCTGCTCTCGCCCGAACGAGCGCCGACGATCATGCTTGCCGGTGCGGGGCGTGACACGCGCGCATTCGCCGCCGCCTTCGACGCGATCGTCCGGCTGATGCGCCGGCATGACGGGTTGATGCTCTTTGCCGACGCGGAGGGCGTGCAGCGGGCGGGCGTCTGGCACGTCGCGCGCGAGCAGGGCGTGCTGCGGAGCGTCTCGCTGCTCGACGACATGGACGCCCACCGCGAGCTCGTGCTTCGCGGCGACTTCCTCGTGCAGCCCGACGCGCGCGGTGAACACCGCACGATCTTCCTCGACGCGATGGCGCACGGCATGGCCGTCGTCGCGGCGCGTGATCCGCTTCTCGGGTGGCTCATCGATGCCCAGACCGCCCGTCTCGTCGATCCACACGACGCGGGGGCATGGGAGACCGCGATCGGCGCGTTGCTGGAAGAGCCTGATGCGGCACGCGCCCTCGGCGCGTCCGCCCGCCAGTACGTGCGTGAGCACCACCGGGCCAGCAGCCAGATCGTCGGCGTGCTCGCGGCGTACGAGGCGTTGCGGACTCCGGAAGCCATCCCCTTCCAGGAGGGGTCCGGGGCGGTCCGATAGCGACAGCGTCGGGTCCGGTTATGCAGGCCGCGACGGGCTTTCCGGCCTTGTACGCCGCGATTTCTCTTGCTTCGCTCAAGTCCCGGGACATGCTGGGAGCAGCGGGCTGCCCGGCGCGCTCCGCGCGACCTGCCCGCCGTCCACAGCACGCGCCCGGGAAGGGCGGAAAGAGAGCGGAAGAAATGAGCACCCTCGCTACGATCGTCGCCGCCGCGGCCGTCGCCGGCGCAAGCCCGAACCGCGACTTCGGCTCACTCGGCACGTCGTACAGCGGCGCGCAGTACGGGCACGTCCGCCTGCTCGCCACCATGCCACCGTACCCGACGAACCGCGTGGACGACACGCGCCGCCCCGGTTTCAACGGGCGGATCTGGATCGGCGAATCCTTCACCAGCGGGCCGCGCACGGAATGGCCGCTCGGTTGGGGCGACCCCGGCCCGACCTACTACGGCGCGGACCAGCGCGACTTCTCGCTCGTGTACGTGCGGGTTGGGCACCAGGTCGTCGCGATCCGCCCGTGGATCGCCATCCCCGAGACCGGCCTGCGCCACCTCGAGAACGGCCGGCAGGAGTGGCTCCGTGAGCGCGGTTACGTCGGCGGTGTCCGCACGCATATCCCCGACTCGCAGCGTGCCGGCGTGACGATCGCCTCGGCCGACGACATCAAGCCCAGCGCGACCATCCGCATACGCGAGGGAATCAGCCGCGAGGGCGTGCAGCGTCGCGTCGAGGCCGCGCCCTCCGGGGCAGCCGCGATCCTCGCCTCGGGCGAGCCGATCCGCATCTCCTGGCCGCATCGCGCCCCGGCGGAGGCCGTCGAGCGCACCGCGTCCACGGGGGGATGGATCGTGCCGCCGAGCGAAGGAATGGCGATCGCGGGCCGCTGACGCGCAGGATGACGGCCCGTGTGCGATAATCGGGGCGCGATGACGCTCCCCGGCTTCGATCCATCGAGGATGGCACACCAGCCGCGCGGCCCCGCTCCGCCGCCGTCCGACACTCCGGTCACGGTGAGCGCGCTCGCCGCGCTCATCGCGCGTGTCATCGACGACGGGCTGCCTGCCCGCGTGCGGGTCGTGGGTGAAGTGGGCAACTTCCGGCGCGCCGCGCACTGGTACTTCACCCTCCGCGACGAGCAGGCCGTCATCGGCGCCGCCGTGTGGGGGAGCAGGGCAAGGAAGTTGAAGTTCGAGCCGAAGGACGGCATGCGCGTCGTCGCCTCCGGCCGCGTCGAGTACTACGCCCAGAGCGGCCGCGTCACGCTCATCGTGGACAGCCTCGAACCCGTTGGCGAAGGGCCGCTCGACGCCCGGAAACGCGCGCTGGTCGAGGAACTCCGCGCCCTCGGCTGGCTGGACCCCGCCCGCAAGCGCCCCCTCCCGACTTTCCCGCGACGGATCGCCGTGGTCACCAGCAGGAGCGGCGCGGCACTGCAGGACGTTCTCGACACAATGGAGCGCCGCTGCCCTGCCGTCGGCGTGCTGATCGTCGACGCTCGCGTGCAGGGCGCGGACGCTGCACAGCAGGTCGCCCGGGCCGTGCGGATGCTTTCCGCCAGGCGCGAAGAACTCGGCATCGACGCGGTGCTGCTTACCCGCGGCGGAGGGTCGGCGGAGGACTTGCAGGCTTTCAACGAGCGCGAGGTGGCGGAGGCGATCGTGCATTGTGCTGTGCCCGTCGTCGCCGCCATCGGGCACGAGACGGATACGACGATCGCGGACTTGGTCGCCGACGAGCGGGCCGCGACGCCGACGCAGGCAGCGATGCGCATGACGCCCGACGGCGGGGCGTTGCTCCGCCAGGTCGGCGCATTGCACAGGCGGCTGGTTTCTGACACGCGCCGGCGGCTGGACCTCGAACGTCACCGCGTGGTGTCCGCGGCGCGCGTGCAGCTCTTCAGCGACCCACGAGCCGTCCTTCGGCAGCGGTGGGGGGGCGTGCTCCGGAGCGCGGCGGACCTCCGTGCGGCCGCCTCCCGCGTCTCGTCGATCGCCTCACGCCGCCTGCACGCCGCTACCGCCGCGCTTGAACGTCATCGGCCCGCTGATGCATACGCGCGCCGCCGTGCGTTGCTCGTATCCACGGGAGAGCGCCTCAGGCGTGCCATGCGTGATTCCCTTTCCGCCCCCGACCTCTCGGGCGTCTCAACTCGTCTGGCAAGGGCGCAGCGGGCTTCGTTCGCGGCTGCGTGCGCCCGCATCGGCGAGCGCGAGCGCACTCTCGCGGCCTTCAATCCCTTCGCCGTCCTCCGCCGCGGCTACACCTGCACCTTCGACGAGCGCGGCCGCCTGATTCGATCCGCTGCCGCAGTCCGTTTCGGTCAGCGTATCCGCACACGCACGGCAGAAGGCGAGTTCGGCTCGGTCGTCGCGGCTCAACCCGGCGATGGAAGCCACGCCCCGCCGACTCTTGAGCCGCCCCCCGATCAGTTGGACCTCTTCGCCGAGGGCGGGTAAGGTGCAGCCCGTGGCCCAGAGACCGCCAACGCACGACCGCGCTCCCGAAACTGCCGACGGCCCCGCCTTCGAGCAGGCTCTCGCGGAGGTCGAGTCCATCATCCAGCGCATCGAGGAGGGGCAACTCGGTCTCGAAGAGCAGATCGCCCAGTACGAGCGTGGCGTGAGACTGCTCCGGCGTTGCCGCGACGTGCTCACGAAGGCGGAGCAGCGCGTCCAGGAGATCGACGCCGAACTGGGCCGACTGGACGACGCGAAGCGAGGCGATGCAGGCTCCTGATTCACGGCCCGGCGAACCCGCGGTGAGGCACGGATGGACTACCGCTTGCTGATGGCCTTCGCGACCGGTACCCAGCTCCTGTTCGTGTTCGCGTTCGGCGCGTGCATCGGGTCGCTCATCAACGTTCTCGTCTACCGCTTGCCGCGCGGTCTCGGCGTCGTCACGCCCCCCTCGCGCTGTCCGGCCTGCAACACCAGGCTCAGCTGGCGTGAGAACATCCCGATCCTCGGCTGGATCATCCTCAAGGGGCGGTGCCGGACCTGCCGGGTACGCATCTCGCCCGAGTACCCGATCGTCGAGTCGATCGTCGCTCTCCTGTTCCTCGCCGTGTTCGTGCTGTGGTACACGGTGCCGACCTATCGGGCCATGTGGCTCGGGTTCGACTGGGCAGTCGTGCGGCCGGAGTGGGCTTCCAATGGCTTCACACGCACCTGGCCCATGTTCGTGCTGCTCATGGCCCTGCTGAGTTCCCTCGTGGCCATGACGATCGTGGACGCCAGAACGTTCACCATCCCTCTGGTCCTGGCATGGGTACCAACGATCGCCGCGACGGTCGTCCACCCGCTTCATGCGCTTTGGCTGGACCTTTCGGGCCGTTCGTTGCCCGACCTCGCGGCCGGCTGGTCATGGGTCATCGCGTCCCCCGGGCCGGCGGGGTGGCTCTGGGTCGGCGTCGCGGTCGGCGGTGGGTCTGGCGTGCTGGTCGCCAACGCTCTGCTGGCATCGGGCTTGATCCGGCGAAGTTTCTCCGACTATGAGACTTGGGAGGCTGCCCAACAGCCGATGGGCAGCCCGGGGGCCGCTGAACCCCAGGCTGAGCCGGATTTGGCCGCCGAAACGTCTGAGATTGTTCAGCCTTCAGAAGTCTCGACCCCTCCTGGGAACGGCCGCCTCGCCCGTGGGGCTGTCGTTGCTGTCGGCGGAACGCTCCTCGCGGCGGTTGCCGGCGGCGTCATCGCGCGGGTTCTCGGCAGGCCCACGATCGCGGGGGGGCTGTTCGGCCTGATCGTCGGTCCCATCATCGCTGGATTCATCGCGAGGCCGCTGATGCGGTCCACGGCCAGCGGCTCCGAGACCGAAGAAGCAGGTGATCCGACCGCTCTGTGGATCGCCTATCCCCATGCCAGACGCGAAGTTACGCGTGAGCTCCTGTTTCTCGGCCCGATCGTCGCCCTGGCCCTTCTGGGCGCGGCGGCTGGTCTTCGCTTGTCTGGAGGAGGCCACCTTCCAACCTCTGTCCCGCTCTGGCTCGATGCGCTCAGCGGCACCCTTCTCGGCTACCTCGTGGGTGGCGGACTGATCTGGGCAACGCGCGTCTTCGGCACCCTCGCCTTTGGCAAGGAAGCGATGGGTCTAGGCGACGTCCACCTCCTCGCCGCTGTGGGAGCCTGTCTCGGCTGGACCGACGCGACGCTCGCGTTCTTTATCGCCCCCTTCATCGCCATCTACTTTGCCGCCGTCCTCATGGCATGGACGGGTTCGCCGCGCCGGGCCATGCCTTACGGCCCGTACCTGGCCGGCGCGGTCCTGGTCGTCACGCTCGCCAAGCCCGCAATCGAGGCCGGACTGACCCGGGTTTTCGGGCTGGCTGTCCCGCTCGATATCCCCTAAAAAATCGGCACGATCCGGGCGTCGAGGCCCGGACGGACCGGCGTGAAACGGGTACGCTACGGTCCCGTGGCGTGGGCACGCGACCCACCGCCGAACGCACCTTCCCGGATGCGCAGCGAGATGGAAAGGACACGGATGGACGCCAGACTTCGGAAGGCCGTGACGATCGTCGTTGGTTCGCTGCTGCTCGGCATGTTCGCCGGCGGCTGCCAGAACAACAAGAAGGGCGACTACGACGCCTTGCTCTCGGAGAACACCGAACTGCGCGACCGCATCGCCTCGCTCCAGAGCGACCTGGGGCAGCGCGACGCTGCACGAGCGCAACTCGAACGCGACAACCGCGAGATGGCGGAAGCGCTCGAGCAGATGCGCCGCGAACTCGAGAGCCGCCCCGGTAGCGGTCTGACCATCGACGGCACGACCGTCTCCGCGCGCGGCACGGACATCGTGGTCGAGATCGCGGGTGACGTGCTGTTCGACTCCGGTTCAGCGACCCTCAAGCCCGACGCTCGACGCACGCTCGACCGCGTCGCCTCGGCGATCAACAGCCGGTTCCCCGGCAGCCGCATCCGCGTCGAGGGCTATACCGACACGGACCCGATTCGCAAGAGCAACTGGGGCACGAACGAGCGACTGAGTTTCGAGCGCGCGTACGCGGTCGAACAGTACCTCGTCGGCAAGGGCATCCACAACGACCGCATCTACTCGGCTGCCTTCGGCCCGTCCAACCCCAAGGGAACGAAGGCCCAGAGCCGTCGCGTCGAGGTCGTCGTGCTCGGGAACTGACTGTGCCCGGATCGGGTCAGAAACGGCCTATACTTCCGCCCCGGTACGCCGGGTGCAGGGCGATTGGCGCAGTTGGCTAGCGCGCTTCCATGACAAGGAAGAGGTCACTGGTTCGAGTCCAGTATCGCCCACTTCGTTACGTGACTGTTCGCTACACGGGCCGACCACAATCAGGACGACCTGACCGTGCGCCCGCTTGTCTGGTTCCGCTCCGATCTTCGCACACACGACAACCCGGCCTTTTCCGCAGCCACGCACGCGGCGGATCGGGGTGTGGTCGGCGTGTTTCTGATCGCGGCAAGGCAGTGGCGGAAGCACGATTGCTCGCCCGCTCGCGTAGATTTTGTTCTCAGGAGCCTGGTCGAACTCTCAGCAGCGCTGCGCAGACTGAATGTGCCATTGCGCGTTCTTGAAGCGCCCATGTTCGCCGACGCTTCACGCGCGTTGCTGGCGATCGCGCGGGAGCATTCGTGTGACGCACTGTACTTCAACCGCGAGCTCGAGATCAACGAGTTTCGGCGCGACCAAGCGGTTGTGGTCGCGTTCGAGCGTGCCGGTCTGCGTGTGTTCACCCACGACGACGCCACCGTCCTTCCTCCGGGTTCGGTTCGCACCGGCGAAGGGCGATTCCATCGGGTCTACACGCCGTTCCGCAAGGCGTTTGCGGCCGAGTTTGCCCGACGCGAAGGCGTTGAGCTCGCGCCCTCGCCTCGCAGGCAGGAGGCGATGCCGTGCCCGCCCGATGGCGTTCCAGCATCGCTACCCGATTTCAACGGGGCAACGCGGTCGGACCTCTGGCCCGCCGGCGAACGAGCCGCACGCCGCCGGCTCGGTGTGTTCATAGACAGTCGCATCGCCGAGTATCACGCACAGCGAGACTCGCCGGGCGTCAATGGCACAAGCACGCTCTCGCCCTACCTTGCCGCTGGCGTGCTGTCGTGCCGGGAATGCCTGCTAGCCGCGCTCGAGGCCGACGGCGGGCCGCTCGCGCCCGCGCCGGTTCGCTCGCGCGGCCCGGCCGCGTGGATCGACGAACTCATCTGGCGCGAGTTCTTTCGCCACCTCATCGTCGGCTACCCGCGGCTCTGCATGGGGTCGAGTTTCAACCGCGTCTACGACGCGGTCCGCTGGAGTACGCCCGACGAACGGTTCGAAGCGTGGCGCGACGGCCGGACAGGTATCCCCATCGTCGATGCGGCCATGCGCCAGCTCGCCTCGACCGGCTGGATGCACAACCGTTGCCGCATGATCGTCGCGTCGTTCCTGACCAAGAACCTTTTCATCGACTGGCGGCACGGTGAGCGGCATTTCATGTGCACCCTCATCGACGGCGACCTCGCGGCCAACAACGGCGGCTGGCAGTGGGCCGCGTCCACGGGTGCGGACGCCGTGCCGTACTTCCGCGTCTTCAATCCCGTCAGCCAGGCCCATCGCTTCGACGCCGAGGGGGCGTTCGTCCGCCGGTACGTCCCCGAACTGGCGACAGTGCCCTCACCGGCGATCCATGAGCCGTGGACCTTGCAGCCTTCGCGGCGGCGCTCGCTCGACTACCCTGGGCCGATCGTGGACCTCGCGGCCAGCCGTCGGCGGGCGATCGAGGCTTTCGCCGCGGCTCGTAGCAAGGCACGGCGGCCGTGAGTCGTGGTCGCGGCGAAGTCGTGTGTGGTTGCTCCCCGGACAAGCCACCTATCGTGATGGGCCTCGGCTTGGCTTGACAGTCCGCCGGCAGGGGTCCATGTGCCGCCTTAGCTCAGTGGTAGAGCAGTGGTTTTGTAAACCACAGGTCCCCGGTTCGAATCCGGGCGGCGGCTTTCGGCCGCTGAGGGTGTGCGTCCCTCGTGGCGGGGGTGTGCAGGATCGTTGCTGTGCAATCCGGGATGGCTTCGTGGAGCGCACCGGTCATCGGGTCGCTCTTCCTTGCCCTTCGGCCCGGGATACGCTATTTTGTACCTCCCACCCCGGGTGTGAAACCTCGGGGTGGAGTGCAGGGCGTGTACCGAAGTGGCCAAACGGGACAGACTGTAAATCTGTTGGCTTATGCCTTCGCTGGTTCGAATCCAGCCGCGCCCATCGGATCGTTTCGCAGCGTTTCGCACAGTTCCGCATCTTCTCGCGCAACGCTCGCGTCAACAAGGCTTTCCGATGATTCGTGCGGATCGGTGCGAACCGATGCGGGTTGGTGCTGCGCCGCATTTTGCGCGCAAAGTGCGCTGCATGCTGCGCCGCTTTGCTCGATGCCCGCCGCAAGGTCGAAGTGAGCATCGCGTGTTTGCAGGTAGTGCCGGGCCGCGATCAACGGGGAGTGTCCGAGCCACCCGGCCACGACGTGCGCCGGG
>JAANMY010000786.1_pt1 | contig 40985 bp, 48 predicted proteins | sample 7279691 | NCBI WGS metagenome assembly JAANMY01 (sample SAMN14094543, study PRJNA606508) | bioreactor metagenome | isolation source: A lab-scale SPAN reactor treating ammonium-rich wastewater day 388 | place: Ireland: Galway | collected 2018-02-07 | reverse complement strand
TATTTCCCTCTCCAGCTTGAGTTGCTTAATTTGGGCCTTCAACTGCCGAATTTCTTCTTGCTCCGGTGTCAGTTTCCCATTGCCACGGAATGCCTGACCCGCATCATCTGCCTGGTATTCCCTGATCCATCTCCTGAGCATATTGGCGTTGATTCCCAAGCTTCGGGATACTTCCAACGGCGTATGGCTCTGATCCAATACCAGACTGATTGCATCCAATTTGAATTCCTTCGTGTATTGCTTCCTTGCTGTCATTTCGTCCTCCAGTTAAGCTATCCTCTCTTAACTGGACTGTCCGGTTTCATTAAACCACGTCAGAATGACAACCTCGACCACGAAAACCGCCCGGTCAAGTACAGCATCACGCCCGACGAGCTTCGGCAGATTCAACAGCGGCGCATCGAGGCCCATGCAGCCCGCGAGACCAGCGACGCGCTGAACCTGCTCCGCGCGGTCAAGCTGGGTGAGGCGCGGGAGTAACCACATGGGCATCGGTAGCGCCGAGGGGCTGCTTGACCGTGTGCGCAAGCCGGAGCGCTCGCACGGTGCCACCGACGAAATGCGCAGCTGGGTCAGTGACACGCTCGGCGCTGCCATCGCGGATGGTCGCATGTGCCCTGTCGATGGCCCTGTGGTGCTGCACTGCCTGTTGAACTGGATCAGCGACGGCACTGCGCGCGGCGGGTCTGCTGGCTGGGGCTTGCTTCGATGAAGCCGAACTTCCGAGGCTTCGTAGAGCCTCGCATGTGGCCGCAGGACGATGGCACGCGGCGCGAACCCGTGATGGACATGGACGCAAAGCCACCCCGCGCGCCGTTCGCTATGTCGACTGGCGAAAGTGCATGCGGTGTGGTCAGCTTTTCTGGTCGGAGGACGTGCAGCGCTTGCGCCTATGTACCCCGCAACCGAACCGGCAAGGATGCAGGAGCAGGCAAGACGACGGCATCTGAAAAACCCTGCACCGCCCTTATCGTCGTCAGCGGTGCAGTGGCGCGCAGTCCCGGAGAAGCTGCGCCGTCCCATCGAAAACCGTTGGACGTTAATCAAACGGACTCAGTCAGGAACGGGGCCACTCCTACCCGTGCGACCTGGCCTTCGACGGGTGCCGCTGGCACCCGTTGTCGTTTGTAGGGCTGCGCGAGCGTTGCGGGCGGCTGGGGCGACGATCACCACACCGCCGCCGCTAGGGTACTGGCGGCGCCGTTGCGCGGCCTGTAGCGGCTTGCCGTCAAACCTTGATAGGGCCGAACATTCCCGTGAAGATCAGTGCATTCCAGATTTTCTTGATCGCCTGCCCGGTCTCTTGGCTAACAAACAGTGACGACCGGCTACCGTGGGGTCTGCCAAGGAAATAGGGGCGCATCGTTTCCCATGTCTCGGCTACCTCTGCCCAGTGCCAGCACGGAACCTCTTTTTCTAGGATCAGGGGCATAGCAATGGACAGCGGAATCATTCCGTCTGGATCGAGAGGCTTGTGCCACTCGCACTTGACCAGTACGGGGGTCGCTTCGGGGTTGTATAGCTGCACATCCAACTTCTCCGCCGTGATGCTAGCCGCGGGGTGATAAGGCAGCGCATTGACGGACTCGATGACCTTTTCGGCTTTCCCGCTTGCGGTGTAGGGGCAGGTGATGAACCCCCTGGCGAAGAATCTGGTGTGATCGAGACCTTTGTACCCGCACTGGTCACTTGGTGTAGTTGTCGGGTGGCGGCTATCGTGGTTGCAGACCAGAGGGTGCCAGGTAGGGTAGGCATCGACCACGGGGCCAAGCTCATCAACGATGTCCAGCAGCGCTTCTTTACTCCGTGCCCGTTCCGCCTCGGAAGCATCTCGCGGTCGTGGCACAAGGTAGGCCTCGACCTGTTCATATCCGATCCGTACTGCTTCGTCTGCTCTGAATGCCATGTTGCGCTCCGCGTCTGATATGGTTTGCGCATGATACATCCGAATGATGTGCGAAACAATCAATTCATGCGCAATCGCCAAATGTTGCGCACAGAATCTAATACATGCGCTTCATTGGTCGCATGTACGCGCCATGTAACCGGCTTTTGACGCTGTAGCGCAGGCAAAGAAAAAGCCCCGCAGCCTTACGGCGCGGGGCTTTGGATGGTGGGCCTCCCGTGAGTCGAACACGGCACCAACGGATTATGAGTCCGCTGCTCTAACCAAGCATGAGCTAGAGGCCCGCTAACCGTTTTATAGCTTACACCAGCGCTTACTCAGTTGTCGCTATGTAGGCATAACTTATTGCTTTTGTTGCGAATTAACTTGTTTGAGCGCCCTATTATGAGTCCCCAGCTCTGACCAACTGAGCTACAGACCCTGATGACAGAAATGTCTACAACTTATTGAATCAACCGGTCAAACTGAACCGAAAAGTAACTATCAGGAGTTTCCACTATCCAAGAAACTACGCAAGCGGTCGGACCGAGCAGGATGTCTCAGTTTACGCAGCGCTTTTGCCTCGATCTGGCGAATACGCTCGCGCGTTACGTCAAATTGTCTTCCGACTTCTTCCAAAGTATGATCAGTATTCATTTCAATACCGAAACGCATACGCAAAACCTTGGCTTCTCGTGGAGTCAGAGAGTCAAGCACGTCCTTCGTGACGGTGCGTAAACCAGCATAAACTGCAGCATCTGCCGGCTCCATGGTCGAAGCATCTTCAATGAAATCTCCTAAGTGAGAATCTTCATCATCACCAATGGGGGTTTCCATCGAAATCGGCTCTTTCGATATCTTGAGAATTTTTCTGATTTTCTCTTCAGGCATTTCCATCTTCTCGGCCAGTACTGCCGGTTCAGGCTCTTGTCCGGTTTCCTGCAGAATCTGACGGGAAATACGATTCATCTTGTTAATCGTCTCGATCATGTGTACCGGGATACGGATGGTACGTGCCTGGTCAGCAATGGAACGTGTAATTGCCTGACGAATCCACCATGTTGCGTAGGTCGAGAATTTATATCCGCGCCGATATTCAAATTTATCAACGGCTTTCATCAACCCGATATTACCTTCCTGAATCAGATCAAGAAACTGCAATCCGCGGTTAGTATACTTCTTGGCAATTGAAATAACCAATCGTAAATTGGCTTCAGTCATTTCACGTTTTGCACGACGTGCCTTGGCTTCACCAGTCGTCATACGGCGGTTGATTTCCTTGAGTTCCTTGATAGGAATACCGGCTTGTTTCTGAAGTTCGAGCATTTTTTGCTGTTGTTCCATGACTGCCGGACGGAAATGTTCGAGCGACTGACTGTACAGCTGACCTGACTCGACTTCCGAACTGATCCAGTCAATATCTGTCTCGTTCCCCGGAAATGCCTTGATAAAATAGTTTCGCGGCATTCCTGCCCGTGTAACACACAGCTCAGCAATTTTGCGTTCACAGTTGCGGATATCGTTTACGATATCACGTTGTGTATCACACAGTTTTTCGACCATCTTGGCAGAAAAACGCATCGCCATCAGTTCGGTAGAAATTTTCTCCTGCAACTGTTTGTACTTTTTATCCTGACGCCCATCTTTCTTGTTGATGATTTTTTTCATACCGTCATAGGTCTGACGAATCACCGCAAAGCGCTCCAGCACCTCTGCTTTCATCTTCAGCATATCGGCACTGGCGGCAGCCACTTGCTCGTCTTCCCCATCCTCTGAATCAAAATCCTGATCCAGCGATTCCTCAGACATTTCCTTACCCATGATTTCATCTGTATCATCGTCCAGGAAACCATCAACCAGTTCGTCTGCGCGTAACCGGCCATTTTCCACATCCGCGGCCAGCTCGAGTATATTTTCTATGATTGTCGGACAGGCTGAAATTGCCTGTATCATGTGCCTCAAACCATCTTCGATGCGCTTGGCGATTTCTATTTCGCTTTCACGCGTCAGTAACTCTACCGATCCCATTTCACGCATATACATCCGCACCGGATCCGTAGTACGGCCAAACTCTGAATCTACGCTGGAAAGTGCTGCCTCTGCTTCTTCCACGACATCTTCATCAGTCACTGCTGTTGCCGCATCCGACATCAGGAGAGCTTCCGCATCAGGCGCCTCATCATGCACGGAAATACCCATATCGTTGATCATGCTGATGATGCTTTCGATCTGATCGGCATCCAGCATGTCATCCGGCAAGTGGTCATTAATCTCAGAGTAAGTCAGGTAACCACGTTCCTTACCCTGCATGATCAGTTTCTTTAAACGCATCCTGCGTAATTCGATATCGTTATCCGATGACACCGACACCGCACTCTCGCTCAAATCAGTGATCTGTTTTTCTGACAGAGTACTTTTATTTCTTTTACTTACTCTGGTTTTCTCAGAAACTTCATCAACTGCCCCCAGATCCTCAGATTCTTCCGCAGGGAGCAATGTATTCTTATTCTGCCCAACCAGAACAGAATCATCATCAGATTTAGCCACTTTGACAGACTTTTTCCTGGAAGCAGAAGTTGCTTCTTTCTTGACGGAGACAACCTCCGTTTCAGCTGAAAAGGTATTTTTGGCGTTTTTACCGGTAACTTTAACCCCATTGTCTGGAGTTTCAACACGCGATTTACCGCTTTTTGTTTCAGTCACCTCTGTAGATGTAACGATATTTTTCTTAGCTGATCCCGACACTTTTGCTTTTGCCATGCAGAGCACCCATTAAGACTAGAGACAAATCGAACAGAAAGCCTTTAATTGTACCAAACTTTCCTGACCCATTTTGAATATATGAACAAACGTAGCCGTAATCAACCACTCTTCGCCGTTGTAAACCCAAACTTTTTTCCCATCTTTTAACCTTGATGATCTAATCGCCGAAAACATGATGGTTGGTTCGTGAAAACCTCCGCAGATTATGAGAGCATCAGTTGTCGCAACTCATTTTTCTCTTCTGGAGTAAGTGATACAAGCGGTCTGCTGTGCAACTCAGCCATTCTCGATCTTCGCTGCATCTCCCGCAACCGCTCCATTCCTCCAGTAAATTCAGCATCAATATTCCAGTTTTCATCTTTTACATGCGCATCCCGGACAATCTTTTCCAGTAAAACACGATGAGGAGTCTGATCGAAATGCAACAGGATCGTCACTGAATTCAGTTCTTCCTCCATAGAACAAGCAGAAGTCTTCAGAAAATCCACCAGTGCAACCAGCAGTACTTTTTCCTCGTTCTGTTCATCATTTACCGCAAGAAGATTTGTATCCAGTTTATTCGCATAATCCGGGGCATGCAGCAGAATCTGGATCAGTCTGCGATATGGCGTTACGGATAATGGCCTGGATGCTTCAGGGCGAAGAGTGGAAGATCGATTCTTCTTTCCGGTTTTCAGGAACGCAGCTAACTGGTTCTGGCCCACCCCGGTCAGCTCAGATATACGTTTCGTCAGCATGAATCCAAATACAGGGGCATTGATCTGCGCCAATAACGGCCCTGCCCGCTGAACCAATCGAGCACGGCCCTCGCTCGTACCAAGATTCACACGACCGGATAATTCATTACAGAAGAATACCGACAGAGGTTGAGCTTTCTCCAGCAACCCTTCAAATGCAACCCGTCCGTATTTGCGAATGTAACTGTCCGGGTCTTCCTTATCCGGCAGAAATAAAAATTTGATATCTTTTCCATCCTTGAGTTGCGGCAGACTGGTTTCCAGTGCACGCCATGCAGCCTTGGTTCCCGCTGCATCACCATCAAAACAAAAAACCACCTCGTCTGTATGGCGCAAAAGATTCTGAATATGCATAGCCGTCGTTGCAGTACCCAAAGTAGCCACAACATTTTCAACACCACTCTGCACCAGCATCACAACATCCATATACCCTTCGACCACAATTACCCGGGCAGATTTCCGGATTGCTGGGCTGGCAGATGCCAAGTTATAAAGCTCACGCCCTTTGACAAACAGAGAGGTTTCTGGCGAATTCAGATACTTTGGCTCGCCCCCATCTAATGCTCGCCCTCCGAATCCCACTATCTTTTTTTTACGATCAAGAATGGGAAACATGATCCGGTGACGAAAGCGATCATAATTTTTCTTGCCATCATGCGCAACGACCAAACCTGCCTGCACCAGTGGGTGGCTAGAATCATCTGCAGGATAATCTGTAAAAATCCCGGAGAGGTTTTGCCAGCCGGGAGGCGCATATCCGATTCCAAAACGCAGCGCAGTCCGTCCTGATATTCCCCGCTCTTTCAGGTACGCAATTGCCTGATCGGATTGTTTGAGCTGCCCCCGGTAAAACTTTGCCGCCTGCTCCATCCGTTCGTACAAACCTACCAAAGGTGAAGTAGCTTCAACTTCTTTATCGATTTTTACCTTATCCGATGGAACTCTGCCTGGATCAGGTATTTTTGGATAAATACTTACCTGATCGGGAATTTGCATACCCGCATGTGTCGCAAGACTCTCGACTGCTTCGACAAAGCTGGCTCCGCTGTGTTCCATCAAAAAGCTGATAGCATTCCCGTGCCTGCCACAACCAAAGCAATGGTAAAACTGTTTAGACGAATTTACTGTAAAAGAAGGGGTTTTTTCGTTATGAAAGGGACAGCACGCTGTAAAATTTGCGCCCGCTTTTTTAAGTTGAAGATGACGTGCAACCACATCGACGATGTCGATACGATCCAGTAATTCCTGAATAAACGATTGTTCAATCATTTACCAGCAAAAATTGCCCCGATAAAAGATTATCTGCGATTATTCCTCACAGTATCTGCCAGAAAACCAGCCGGTATCAAACTACCCCGTAATTTTTACTTTAACCAGTAAAGATACCTTGGCCATATCTGCCCGACCTGCAAGCTTCGGCTTAAGCAGGGCCATGACTTCTCCAATTTTTGGAGATCCATTTTCTCCAACAGATGCAATCACCTCGCTGATCATGGCATCCAGCTCAGCATCACTCAGCGCTTCAGGTATATAGGCCTGCAGGACTCCTGCTTCAAACTTCTCGATATCTGCCAGATCCTGACGCTGTGCTGCCTCATATTGCGCGATGGAATCGCGACGCTGTTTGAGCATTTTTTCGATTACTGCAACCACGGCAGCATCATCCAGCTCGATTCGCTCGTCAACTTCCTTCTGTTTTAAAGCAGCCTGCAGTAAACGCAATGCGTCACGACGCTTTACGTCCCCTGCACGCATAGCCGACTTCATATCTTCGGTTATTTTTTGCCTTAAATTCATGGAATAATGAGGTAGATACCCAGAAAAACTGAAGGAATTAATACAGTTTGGGTGGCAACATCTGACTACGCAGTCGTTTATAGGTACGTTTCACTGCGGCGGCATGCTTACGCTTACGCACAGCCGTGGGCTTTTCATAAAATTCCCGGGCGCGTAACTCAGTCAGTAAACCGGTTTTCTCAATAGAACGCTTAAAGCGCCGCATCGCGATTTCAAATGGCTCGTTTTCCTTGACTTTAACAGTAGTCATAAAGTAATAATTCCTTTCGGTCTCCTTTGATTGCTTTATATATTACAGAACATTCGCTGACCAAATTGCTCTGCAGTCAAAACTAAGTTATAAACCAGTCCTGCCATGCCTGTTGCAGAAAAACCATGACTGGCTCAATTTTTTCCGGAACTACCCCTATTCGGTCTCGAAAAATCCCGCTAGTTTAACATCAATCATTTTTTTTCAAAAGAAAGTTTGACCACCACAAATAAATCTCTCCTGAGAGAAAATCACAGAATGCTTGTATTAGGTATTGAAACTTCATGTGACGAGACAGGTGTAGCACTTTATGATACCTGCCAGGGATTACTCGGCCATACCCTATATTCTCAGGTCGACATGCATCGCGAATATGGCGGTGTCGTGCCGGAACTTGCTTCACGCGACCATATCCGCCGCATCCTGCCTCTCATCAGACAATTATTCAGACAATCGGATACTTCGCTGGAATCTGTTGATGCCATCGCCTGTACCCAGGGTCCGGGGCTTGCAGGAGCGTTGCTGACCGGGGCAAGTTTCAGCAGTGCTCTGGCTTTTGCGCGCAATATACCCGTCTTGAACATCCACCATCTTGAAGGTCATCTGCTCTCCCCACTTTTATCCGATCCGGCACCTGATTTTCCGTTCGTGGCACTATTGGTATCCGGAGGGCACACACAACTGATGCGGGTAGATGGAATCGGGCAGTATCGGTTATTGGGAGAAACCGTGGATGATGCAGCCGGAGAAGCGTTTGACAAAACTGCAAAATTACTTGACCTCGACTACCCCGGTGGGAAGTTGCTTGCAGAACTAGCCACACAAGGCCGGGCAGAACAATTCAGGCTCCCGCGCCCCATGCTGAACAGCAATGATCTGAATTTCAGTTTCAGCGGATTAAAAACAGCTGCGGCTCTGCTGATCGGCAAGCATGAGATGAACAGTCAGACACGCGCCGATATCGCATTTGCCTTTGAAGACGCAGTTACCGATGTGCTGGTAAAAAAATCAGTAACTGCTCTGAATATCACTGGATTGCAACAACTGGTCGTAGCAGGCGGTGTAGGCGCAAACAGCCGATTGCGTCAGAAGCTATTACACCATCTGTCCGGAACCGATATCACCGTTTTCTTCCCAGCGCTGGAGTTTTGTACCGATAACGGCGCAATGATTGCGCTGGCCGGTGCATTACGTTTACAGCAGCTCGATGAGCGCCTCAGAGCGGGCGGCAGCTTTACCGTCAAAGCCCGCTGGAATCTGGAAGATTTATAAAGCCACGACTAACTGCTCTTGCCTATCCTCGCTTCCTTGCCAGCCATCAGATTGGCAATATTCAGCCGATGCTTCAATATCAGAAGAACGGATATGATTGACACAGCCATTATCAGGATTCCTTTCTCCAGCAGGAAATACGCATATAATGGTGCAAGCAGGGCCGACAGCAAGGCCGAGAGTGAAGAAATACGTGAAACCAGTGCGACGACCATCCAGGTCGAAATAGTAAGAACACCCAACCAGGGATTCAATCCCAACAGTATGCCTGCTGATGTGGCAACACCTTTACCTCCCTTAAATGCGAGAAAGATTGGAAACAAATGCCCCAGGAAGACAGCAAGAGCAGCACCCGCAATCACTTCATCACCCAACTCCCAAACCTCACCACCGTATTTCGCTGCTGCGACCGCCACCCAGCCCTTACCCGCATCTCCCAGTAAAGTCACGGCAGCCGCAGCTTTTTTGCCAGTCCGCAGTACATTGGTTGCTCCAGGATTGCGGGAACCGTAGCTGCGCGGATCCGGAAGCTTGAACAGCCAGCTTGCAACCACAGCAAAAGAAATCGAGCCCAGCAAGTAGGCAGAAAAAATCAGCACTACTGTAATCATCAAGGTTTTGATATCCCGATAAATAAATTAAAATTGCGCAGCCCGTGCATCACTCGTAATCCCGGGCTAACCCGGACCTCTCCATGGATATTATTTTTCTCAAAGAATTCAGAATCAAAACTCTGATCGGTATTTATCCGTGGGAAAGGAAAATTCCACAAACCATTGAATTGAATATCGAGATCGCTCTGCCTTCCCGACAAGCCGGCATGAGTGATCGTATCGAAGATGCACTGGATTACTCTCAAGTCGTTCACAGAATCAACGCCATTCTCGATCAGCAACATTTTTCCCTGCTTGAAGCACTGACAGAAAACATTGCCCAGATGATTCTGATCGAGTTTGATTCCCCGTGGGTAAAAATCAGTGCAGCAAAACTGGATGTCATTCCGGGAGTGAAACAGCTGGGTATCTGCATCGAACGCAGCCGATCGTAATGATCTCTCCTTCTGGATTATCACTCTGCTTCACGATATCTGCTTATTACGGTAACACGTAGGATCCGGAATATCCGCCGCCTCAAAACCAGCCCGTCGAATATGGCATGCATCACACTGACCGCAGGCATATCCGGCTTCATCTGCTTGATAACAGGAAACTGTCAGGCCGTAGTCTATCCCGAGTTCCATGCCACATTGGATGATTTCACGCTTGGGCAAGTCAATCAAAGGTGCATGTACTGTCAGCACCATCCCCTCTCTTCCTGCTTTCGTGGCCAGGTTAGCCATTTTTTCAAAAGCATCGATATAGTCCCGTCGGCAATCAGGGTATCCCGAGTAATCAACAGCTGTTACACCAATAAAAATATCGTGGCTGCCCAACACCTCTGCCCAGGCCAGCGCCAGCGCCAGCATAATGGTGTTGCGAGCCGGAACATACGTCACCGGTATGCCGATACTGGTACCATGCAGTGGTACAGTGGTGGAAATATCCGTTAACGCAGAACTGGCCAGAACAGCCAGATCCAGCTTGAGAAACTGATGATCACTGACCTGCAGGGATTGACCGATTCGAGCTGCTGCGGCCAGCTCGGCAACATGGCGCTGGCCATAATCGATACTGAGTGCATAGCAGGCAAACCCACTCTGCCGGGCGATAGCGAGCGTCGTGGCGGAATCCATCCCACCAGACAAGAGTACAACTGCCTTTTTCATGAATCTGACCGTCCCGCCATTTCACCTTCCGACACATTCCCCCCAGAGCAACTTATGTAACTGCAACTGTAAGCGAACTGGTAACTGATCCTGCAGAATCCAGGCGGCAAGATCTGCCGGAACAAGCTGACCATAAGCTGGAGAAAACAAAACCGGACAAATTACATCCAGCTTCAATTCCAGGAGTTTCTGCCGGGCCCAGTCGTAATCAGCTCGATCACACAACACAAACTTGATCTCATCGTGAGAAGTCAGATAAGCGAGATTGTTCCAGTGATTTTTCTCCACTTCCCCGGAACCTGGCGTTTTGATATCCACAATTCTCGATACACGCGCATCGACACGTGCAATATCCAATGCCCCACTGGTTTCAAGAGATACGGAATACCCCCGATCGCATAATGCTGCCAGTAACACCAGACTGTCAGCTTGCGCCAGCGGTTCTCCTCCGGTAACAGTGACATAGCGCGGAGAAAATGAAGCCACCTCGCCCATGATTTCGCTGATACTCATACTTTTTCCACCAGAAAACGCATAACCAGTATCGCAGTACCCGCAACGTAATGGACAACCGGTCAGGCGCACAAATACCGTAGGCAGCCCCATCCGGCTGGTTTCCCCCTGAAGCGAGTAGAAAATTTCCGTAATTCGTAACATCCGTGACCCTGACGGAATAGAAACCTTCCTCTATGTTGCAGAGGAAAATTTAAAGAAGTGGAGTGAACCGGGTATATTCTGGCAATCCTGCTCGACCAAAATTTATTTCAGAGTTCCCAAGCGTTGCTTGGCTTTTGTTGCTGCCTCAGTACCGGGGTAACTGGCGATGAGTTTTTCCAGTGTTTTTCTAGCAGCTGCCTTCTGGCCCATTTCAGCCTGGCTGCTTGCCATATTGAGAAGCCCATCTGCTACTTTGGGACTGCCAGGATAAATCTCGATCAATCGTTGCTGAGCAGTAATCGCTTTGTCAAAATCCCTGAGTGCATAGTATGCATTGCCAACCCAATACGCAGCAGAGGGAGCAAGAGCAGATTGCGGATATTGTGCAAGAAAACTCTCAAAACCGGTTACAGCTCCTGAATAATCACCGCTTTTGATTGATGCATAAGCCGCATCATAACGATTGCGCTGTGCTGTATCCGGCAATTGGAGAACAGCAGCAGTTTTTCCGGAAACCGGATTTTTTATATCCTTTGTATCAGCAACGAGTTGTTCCGATGACGGGGAAGATATTCTGGAATCTGATGCAGCAGTCCCCGCTGAACCAGGCTCAAGCTGGCGCAAACGGTTATCGAGATCCAGGTAAAAATCCTTTTGCTGCTTGCGCAGCGACCGATTTTCATCTTCCAGTACTTCTATCTGCCCCCGCAACTTCCCCATTTCCTCCTTGAGGTTCTCTGCCTGGGTATGCAATTCGATCAAAGCCTGTCCCATGAGAACCTCTTCGGTACGCTGCATGCGCGCTTCCATTTCCAGTACTTTTGTGCGCAGTGCCTCCAACTGTTCGCGTGTTTCAGAATCACCAAACAGCGCAGCCTGTGCGACATTACAACTCAACAAAAGCAATGGCAGGAAAGCACGCAAAAACATCAATACTCTCCCTGATAGAGAATATCTGTACGGCGGTTTTCAGCCCAGGAAGATTCATCACTTCCCAATGCACGCGGCTTTTCTTCACCCAGACTGACTGCTTCTACCTGCTGATCACGAGCACCGGATAGTAACAGGATATCCTTCACGCTGTTTGCGCGGCGTTGCCCGAGTGCAAGGTTATACTCCCGGCTTCCGCGTTCATCAGTGTTGCCTTGCAGCAATACCTGTGCATTAGTGTTGTCACGCAAATAAGCTGCATGTGCAAGAACCAGATCACGGTACTCGCTCTTTACCGTATAGCTGTCAAAATCAAAGTAGACACTGCGACGGGACAATATGTTGCTGGGATCCTGCAGAGGATTCATCCCGAACCCATCCGACCCTGCACCGCCACGTGTGCCTTCTCCCTCTCTGCTATAAGAATGATCCTCGACATCAGAAGTTTGTTGAGCATTATCGCTAGCGCAAGCTGACAACAGGCAAATTACCAGTACTGCAAAGATTTTTCTCATTTCTCACCATAAATAAATAATTGAACCACGCCTTGTGAGATATTTCCCTCACATCACCGCTGTTTCAGCAAGGGTCCCCAAACTGCTTCCCGAATATTACCCGCTTCCTGGGAAAGACGGCTCTTTGCCTGACCATCACTTGAAACGATGGATAATATACCACGTCCACCTATTTCAGTTGTGTACAGAATCATACGGTTATTGGGGGAAAAGCTGGGAGATTCGTCAAAATTGGAGTCAGTCAGCAACTGCATCTGGCGCGTCGACAAATCCTGAATAGCGACATTGAATCGGCCGGCATTCCTGTGAATATAAACAAACCGTTTCCCGTCCGGACTGTAATGTGGACTGACGTTGTAATCTCCTTCAAAGGTCATTCTCTCAGCAACACCTCCAGATACCGGCATACGATATATCTGCGGACTCCCTCCTCTGTCGGAAGTGAACATCAGCCATCTGCCATCCGGCGAGAAACTGGGTTCCGTATCGATCCCCGGGCTTCGTGAGATCCGCTGCAACCCGCTGCCATCCGCGTTGATCAGATAAATCTGCGATCCACCATGCAATGTCAGAACCACGGCCAGTTTGCTGCCATCAGGCGACCAGGCCGGTGCACTGTTACTTCCCTTGAAATTCGCCACTGCTTTACGTTCACGAGTTGCCAGCGTCTGCACATAAACCACCGGTTTTTTCTTCTCAAACGAGGTGTAGGCAATTCGGCTGCCATCAGGCGACCAAGCGGGGGAGATGATCGGCTCGGTATATTCGATCAGTGAGCGGGCGTTGAACCCATCATAGTCCGACACCTGCAACGCATACTGGCTTCCCTGCTTTCTGACAAAAGCGATTCGGGTACTGAAGGCACCCGGCTCACCAGTCAATGTCTCATACACGATATCCGCAATCCGATGTGCAAAAGCCCGTAACTGTTCTGTTGTGACAGCCCCACTAAACCCGGTCAGTTGAGTCTGTTTGACGACATCCAGCAAACGGAAGCGAACATCTATCCGGCCATCCGGCAGCGGCGAGATACTGCCGACAACCAGCGCACTCGCACCGCGGCCCTGCCAATCGATATACCGGATCTGCTCAGGCTCCTGCGAGGTCAACCCCAAGGTATCGACCAGTTTAAACAGCCCGGTACGCTCCAGGTCAGCCGATACAATCGCTGAAATACTCTGGGGAAGCCCTCTTTCCCCATTAAACGGAGCGATGGCAATCGGAATTTTGTTGGTCCCGCCCCCAAAAATTTCGATATTGAGCGCAGCTTGTGATGATGTGCTCATCCACAACAACAGAAGCACACCGGTGCAATACAAAAAATTACGCATACGAATCACCATGACATGTTGTAAAGCAAGCCAGAAACTACTCACGATAATAAACCTTGAGATCTAAATTACGGAACGCATTGAATAACCCCGGATCCGGAGGTAAAGGCAACGGCTTGGCCAGGTAGATTGCTCTTTCCACTGCCTCATCAAACGCAGTGTAACCGCTCGATTTACGCAAAGTCACTGTCAGGACATCCCCTCCCGGCAACAAGGTCACCGTAAACTCGACGGCAGGATTTCCCGGAAGATCGGGTGGCATAATGATACGGCTGCGAATCTTTGCCTTGATCATTTCTCTATATTTTTCGATTTCACCATCCGCCCTGGCTCGCTCCGCTTTTGCTGCCGCCGCTTCGCGTTCACGCTGCTGTGCCTGTTTTTGTGCTTCGGCCTGCTGTCGAACATCTTCCTTCTTCTCGGTTTTCTGTTCGACCTTTTTGACCGGTTCAGGCTTCTTTACCTCTTCTTTAGGTACAGGTTTCTCCACCGGCTTTTTGGTGGGCTCCTTTTTCGGTACTTCTTTTTTCACCGGTTCCGGCTTTTTCACTTCTTCTTTAAGCTGTGGTTTTTCCGTTTTGTCCTTGAGCGCAATGTCGGGTTTACGCACGGGAGGAGGCGCAGCCTTGATCACCGGCTGAGGCTGCGGTTGAGTCTTTTGTTGCGGTTGTGGCTTAACCTTGACTGGTTCGGGTATTACCTTTGCAGCAGATGACGGAGGCTCAACGGGATGCCGGGGCAGCTCGGCCCACAGATCGACTGACATCATTTCAGATACTTCATTCTTCCAATTCAGGCCAAATACCAGCAAAGCGAGGAAAGCCGCATGCACCAGCAGGGCAAACAATGCCGCACGCAGTTTTCCCGGTTCGCTATTATCTCCGGGCAGCCGGACCATTGCGCAATTACACCCCAACAGTTATTTTGATTTGGTTAACAATCCGATTTTCCGGATTTGTTGCTGCTGCAGCAGATCCATTACCTGAATCACCTCTTCATAACGGACATTCTTATCTGCTGCAATAACGACAGGCTGATCGGTATTTTGTGCCTGCCTGGCCCTGATCAGTTCCACCAGCTGGTTGCGATCGACTTGCTGCTCCTTGCCTGCACCGGCACGGTCACGTAATGTGAGATTTCCGTTGGCGGCAATCATCACTTCCAGTGGTTCCGCCGGAGGTGCAGAAGATTTACCGATTTCAGGCAACTCGATCTGGCTGGGTTGGATGAGTGGTGCTGTAATCATAAAGATGATGAGCAGCACCAGCATGACGTCAATGTACGGCACGACATTGATCTCGTTCATCAACCGACGTTTGCTGCGACGCTGAATCATGAGAAATTCGCCATATCCCGAGGTTTAGCCACACGACGCTGCAGTACGTTGGATACTTCCTCTATGAAACTTTCGTAGCGGGTTGCCAGCTGAGCAGTATCACTGGCATAGCGGTTATAGGCAATCACAGCCGGAATTGCCGCAAAAAGTCCCATTGCCGTCGCAATCAGCGCTTCGGCGATACCCGGTGCTACATGCGCGATGGTAGCCTGACCAACATTAGACAGCTCACGAAATGCATTCATGATGCCCCACACTGTTCCAAACAACCCTACATACGGGCTTACCGATCCTACAGTAGCCAGGAATGACAAATGTGACTCGAGCCTGTCCATTTCCCGCTGATAAACAGCCCGCATTGCGCCGCGTGTACTGTCCATGATGGGACCGATATCGACTCCCGACTGATATTTGGTAAATTCGCGGAATCCGGCTTCAAAAATCCGTTCCATGCTGCCTACGGCATGACGTGCACCAGCTGCTCGCTGATAAAGAGCATTCAAATCCGATCCACGCCAGAAAATGTTCTCAAATTCATCAGTCTGTTTAATTTCCTGACGAAGGGTAAACAATTTCCTGAAAATGAACCACCAGGAAACAAATGAAGCCAGCAGCAACAGCAGCATAACCAGTTGAACCGGAAGGCTCGCACCGCTGACAAGATGAAAAAATGATAAATCTTGGGTAATTACTTGACTCATGATGACTGCTTCTCAATTTTTTGGCGAAGAGGTGCTGGAATACTGATTGGCTTCAGCGTTTCCGCTCCGACACACACTGCATGAACGGTCGCGCTGGCAAGTGTACCCTGTTCACGCAAAATCTGTTGCTGCAACGTTATCCGGCTTCTGCCAATGTCTACCACCTGCACGGTTATATCCAGCAGATCGTCCAGTACAGCTGGTTTGAAATACTCGATACCGAGCGAACGAATCAGAAAAATCATTTTATGCGACCGGATCATGGTATCCACCGTAAAACCCAGTTCGCGCAACCACTCGTAGCGGGCACGCTCCAGGAAATTGAGGTAGGACGCATGATATACGACGCCCCCCGCATCAGTATCCTGATAATAGATGCGTACGGGATGAACGAAAACGACTTCCATTTCTATAAAAATACTCTTCAGAAAAATATTGAATTTTGGTTTACGGATGTTACCGGCTTTTAATCCGGGTCAAACAGACTCGGCACTGTCGTTTGGTGTGAAGGGATGATATCGAAATGCTGATAGGCCATAGTCGTTGCCATGCGACCGCGAGGAGTGCGTTGCAGGAATCCCTGCTGAATGAGGTACGGTTCCAGTACCTCCTCGATTGTGTCACGCTCCTCATTGATGGCTGCAGCAAGATTATCCACACCCACCGGCCCACCACCAAATTTTTCCAGTACTGCCAGCAACAGCTTTCTGTCCAGAACATCCAGACCAGTGGCATCAACGTCCAGCATTTGCAATGCAGCATCGGCCACCGGACGATCGATACGCCCGTTTGCCCGGACTTCAGCAAAATCACGTACTCTGCGCAGCAAACGATTGGCTATACGCGGCGTCCCTCGCGATCTGCATGCAATTTCTCTGGCACCGTCAGCAGTCACATCGACATTGAGTAGCCCGGCAGAACGGGTAACGATCTTGCCAAGCTCATCGGCGGTATAAAACTCCAGGCGGGAAACGATCCCAAAGCGATCTCTTAGCGGATTGGTCAACATGCCTGCGCGTGTAGTAGCTCCCACCAGGGTGAAACTCGGCAGATCAATCTTGACCGATCTTGCCGCCGCCCCTTCGCCAATCATGATATCGAGCTGATAATCCTCCATTGCCGGATACAAAATTTCCTCGACAACGGGCGAAAGCCTGTGAATCTCATCGATAAACAAGACATCATTAGTTTCCAGATTGGTCAGCAAAGCGGCCAGATCACCTGCACGTTCCAGCACCGGCCCGGAAGTCTGGCGCAAGTTCACACCCATTTCGCGAGCGATAATATGGGCAAGTGTCGTTTTACCCAACCCTGGCGGGCCAAACAGCAGCACGTGATCCAGCGCTTCCTGCCTTAACCTGGCCGCCTCAATGAAAATTTTCAACTGCTCGCGAATTTTCTCCTGACCAACATAGTCATCCAGTTGAACTGGGCGAAGTGCACGCTCTATGACTTCTTCCTGGGAAGAAAATGGGGAAGCAGTAATGATTCGATCCGATTCAATCATTTAGAACCAGCCAAGATACTATTTTGCTTTCGATAAAAGCCTGAGTGACTGCATGATGCCGTCAGATACCGTCACGCCTTCGGACAATTGCCCGAGTGCCCAGTTGGCTTCGCGGTCATTATAGCCCAGTGCAGATAGCGCGTTGAGAATGTCTTTATCGATACTTGAGGCCATTGCTGTTCCAGTTTCAGGCAGGGTTATCGCCGGGCTGATTTTATCGCGCAACTCAAGCAGCAAACGCTCCGCAGTTTTTTTTCCGATACCCGGGATTCTGGTCAGACGGGTGCTGTCCTGTGATACCACGATCTGATGCAAGTCATTGACACTCAAACCAGATAAGATCGCCAAACCTGTTCTTGCACCAATACCGGAGATTTTTGTAAGCTGACGAAACAGTACCCGTTCTGGCTCCGTCATAAAACCAAACAACAAATGTGCATCCTCACGCACCCAGAAATGGGTGTGAAGCGTTACCTGTTCGCCAATACCGGGCAACCTGCAGAAGGTGCTCATCGGCACATCGATTTCATAACCAATGCCATTTACATCCACTAGTACAAGCGGGGGATGTTTCTCCAGCAGCAGGCCGGCAATTCTCCCGATCACAGCCGCTTGCTCCGTTTAGAGCGATTGCGGGCACTCAGGGTCAACAGGCCGGTTCCGCCGTGAGCATGACAAATGGCACATGCCAGTGCATCGGCTGCATCCGGTCGCGGTCGTTCTCCCAGCCCCAGCAACCGCATCACCATTTCCTGCACCTGTTCTTTACGGGCATGACCATTCCCCACCACAGCCTGTTTGACTTGCAAGGCAGTATATTCATACACGGAAAGTTCATGAAGAACCGCTGCACTGATCGCAGCACCGCGTGCCTGGCCAAGCAACAGGGTTGATTTGGGATTGATATTGACGAAAACCTGTTCTACCGCAACCTGCTCCGGTTTATGCTGCAGAATGATTTCATTCAATCCATCGAGAATGGTCTTCAAACGATCCGGCAAACCGGATTCTCCAGTCACTACACAGCCGCTGCCAATATAAACCAGCCGATTCCCGATTTTTTCAACAATGCCAAAACCCGTTATACGCAAACCAGGATCGATTCCCAGTATGCGAATACCTTTAGCGGCATATACCAACGAGGTCAAGTATCCAGGACCGCCGAAGTATAAACATCCTGCACATCGTCGATATCTTCCAGGGCATCCAGCAGTTTCTGCATCTTGACCGCATCATCTCCCTGCAGCAAGACTTCGTTTTCGGGTTTCCAGGTTACCTCTGCCAGTTCAGCCTTGAAGCCAGCTTTTTCCAGTGTATCTCTGACTGACACGAACGTATCAGGACCAGTAATCACCTCCAGACTGCCATCATCGTTACTGATGACATCTTCCGCGCCTGCTTCGAGCGCAGCTTCCAGAAGCTGCGCTTCACCAACTCCAGGGGCGAACAACAACTGGCCACAATGTTTGAACAAATATGCTACCGAACCATCGGTTCCCAGGTTGCCACCATGTTTGGTGAAAGCATGGCGAACTGCGGCGACCGTTCGCGTACGGTTGTCCGTCATGCAATCGACCATCACCGCTGCCCCGGATATTCCGTAACCCTCGTAACGGATTTCCTCATAGTTGACCCCTTCAAGCTCGCCACAACCACGCTTGATCGCACGCTCGACGTTATCTTTCGGCATGTTATGTCCGAAAGCCTTATCCATCGCCAATCTCAACCGGGGGTTACTGTTTGGATCTCCGCCACCCAAGCGGGCAGCTACCGTAATTTCCTTGATCAGACGAGTAAAAATCTTCCCGCGTTTGGCATCCTGCGCAGCCTTTTTATGCTTGATATTAGCCCATTTACTATGACCAGCCATTGACTTCCTTCAACCATTGAAAGTAGATAATGCTACCACTCCTGTAGTATTGTATAAAGCATAAGGGACTGAAGCTCCCGGTGCTGATCATCCGCAACTTCGCTTCAGTACCTTCGCAATAATCAGTTTGACCAATTATTCAACAGTAACTGATTTGGCAAGATTTCGGGGTTTATCGACATCAGTGCCTTTCTGTAGAGCCACATGATAAGCCAGTAACTGTAATGGTATGGTATGCAAGATGGGACTGAGTACACCACTGTGTTCAGCCAGCCTGATAATATGAACTCCCTCGCTCTCCTCGATACGTGAATCCGCATCGGCGAAGACATACAATTCCCCGCCTCGCGCACGCACCTCGTGCAGATTGGATTTCAGCTTCTCCAGCAGTGCATCATTCGGCGCTATGGCAACTACCGGCATTCCACTATCTACCAGTGCGAGAGGACCATGCTTGAGTTCACCCGCCGCATAAGCCTCGGCATGGATGTATGAAATCTCCTTGAGCTTCAGCGCACCTTCCAGTGCGATCGGGTAATGTACACCGCGCCCCAGAAACAAAGCATGGTGCTTCTGGGAAAAATCCCCGGCCCATTTTCTGATTTCCGGTTCACATTGCAGCGCATGTTGTATTGCAACCGGTAAATGCCGCAGTGCGGCAATCATTTTTTGTTCGTCTCCAGTTGACAACTGATCGCGTATCTTTGTAAGCACTGCTGTAAACAACAGCAAAGCCGCCAACTGTGTAGTAAACGCTTTTGTGGAGGCAACTCCAATTTCAGGGCCGGCGCGAGTCAAAAAGCGCAGATCCGTTTGTCTGATCAGAGCACTTTCCGGCACGTTGCAAATCGCCAGACTGTAGCGATGTCCTAATGATTTGGCATAACTGAGTGCAGCCAGAGTATCTGCAGTTTCGCCGGATTGGGAAATACCGACGACCAACGTGGTCGGATCGGCAATTGGATCACGATAACGGTATTCACTGGCAATCTCGACATTACAAGGAAGTCTTGCAATCGTTTCCAGCCAGTATTTCGCAACCAGACCGGCATGATAGCTTGTCCCGCAAGCAAGTATCAGCACTCCCTGAGTCTGTGCAAGAATGCTTTGTGCCTCACTGCCAAATAATTGAGGAGATACCGATTGAGCATTCAACACCATTTCCAGGGTATTCGCCACAGCAACAGGTTGCTCAAAGATTTCCTTCTGCATGAAATGTGAATAGGGCCCTAGTTCTACTGCATCACGCGTCAGGCTGCTTTCAGTTACTTTGCGAGTGACTTCATAGCCATTTACCGAATCCAGGCAATTCAGAATCCGATATCCATCACTGGACAGCTCTGCCACATCTCCTTCCTCAAGATACACGATTCTCTGCGTAACCTGCACCAGTGCAGAGGCATCAGAAGCCGCGTAAATCCCATCATCATCTATCCCAAGTAAGAGCGGGGCGCCATTTCTGGCTACGATAATACGATCCTGGCGCGATTCCTCCATCACAGCTATCGCATATGCGCCTTGCAACTCATCAAGGGAACGACAGACTGCTTCCAGTAAATCGTTGGTCTTACAGAGGTAAGATGAAATCAGGTGAGCAATCACTTCGGTATCGGTATCCGACAGAAACTCAAATCCATCCTGTTGTAAACGTTGCCGAAGAGTTTCGTGATTTTCGATAATGCCGTTATGTACAACGGCAATCTTTTTTTGATCACCTGAGAAATGAGGGTGAGCATTACGTTCAGAAGGTACGCCATGTGTCGCCCAGCGAGTATGTGCAATACCGGTAAGTCCCGATGTTTTTCCGCTATCGACCAGTTTGCTCAGTTCAGAAACACGGCCTGTTGTCCGTAGTCTGTGCAACATGCCATCCGCCACCACGATTCCAGCTGAATCATAGCCACGATACTCAAGTCTGGATAATCCTTCCAGTAAAAAAGGTACAACATCATTTTTTGCAATCGCACCCACAATACCGCACATAGCCAGACCCCTACTCAATCCTGTTATTCAAACAACCTCAATTCTTGTCTTTCCTCGGCCGTTTCCAGTTAGCGATACTTGTTTGTTTAGTCCGCGATAATGTAAGCTGATCTTCAGGCGTATCGCGCGTAATCGTCGAACCGGCCCCAATCGTTGATCCTCTCGCCACCGTTACCGGAGCAACCAGCTGTGTATCAGAACCAATGAATACATCATCCTCGATAACGGTCCGATGTTTAAATGCTCCGTCATAATTACACGTGATTGCACCGGCACCAATATTGACCCGCCTGCCCATTTCAGTATCACCTACATAACTGAGATGATTGACCTTGCTCTCCGATGCAATATGGCTATTTTTGATCTCCACAAAATTCCCGACATGAACGGCATCATCGAGCTGTGTTCCTGGCCGGATACGGGCGTATGGACCAATACGGCAATTTTTACCTACTTCTGCATCCTCTATCAGGCTAAATGGATGAACGACTGATCCATCTGAGACAATCACATTCCGGAGTATGCAATTTGCATGGATCTTGACGTTATTACCCAAACGAACGTTACCCTCAAATATGCAGTTAATGTCTATTTCAACATCATTTCCACAAACAAGTCGGCCACGTACATCGAAGCGTGCCGGATCAGCAAACATCACTCCCTGCTCCATAAGCCTGTTGGCAGTATCCTGTTGATGAGCACGCTCCAGGATAGACAATTGAATCTTGTCGTTCACACCGGATACTTCCCAATCAGATGCAGGACTGGAAGTTTCGATCGGAATGCCGGCATCCACAGCCATGGCAATGATATCAGTAAGGTAATACTCACCTTGGGTATTGGCATCACTCAGATTATCGAGCCAATTACCTAAACGGCCATTCGGGAGAACCATAATACCGGTATTGATTTCTCGAATTTTCTTCTGTGATTGAGAGGCATCTTTTTCTTCTACAATTGCCTGGATGCGATTTGTTACAGGATCACGCACAATCCGTCCGTAGCCGGTCGGATTGTCCAATTCAACTGTCAACAGGACAAGATTATCTTCACGCGCTTTCTCAATCAAAGCCTTGAGCGTATCACTCTTTACCAGCGGCACGTCACCAAATAAAACCAGCGTTACACCTTTATTACCAAGATAAGGTAATGCCTGTTTTACAGCATGCCCAGTCCCAAGTTGCTGAGCCTGTTTTACCCAGATAAGATCAGAATGATCGCCGATAACCTGGCGAACCAGCTCACCCCCATACCCAAATACCACGCATATTCTTTCCGGCGACAACGTACGGGCAATATCCAGAACATGCGATAAAATTGGTTTTCCTGCCAGAGGATGTAATACCTTGGGTAAAGACGAACACATTCTCTTACCCATTCCAGCCGCTAATATCACGACATCAACTTGTAACACGAGTTTTAACCCTCTTTTGGATTACTTCATTTGCCACTACGCAAATAAACGTTCTATCTGCGAACCGCAAACTCGCTATTTCTTTTACACAATGACCACTGAAAACACATACATAGTCTTAATGTATAAAAGGAAATGGTTAAAATAACCAGGTTGGATAGAAAAATATTTTAATCTTATAAAAAAAGGGCGATCAATAGTCGCCCTTTTTAACTAAATCCACCATTACAGAACAGTCAGAGAAATCAGTGACCTCTTTTTCTCAACTTCTGAATGGCAGCCAACTGCGCTGTAGCTTCAATCAGCTCAGCTTGTGCACGTGCGTACTCGATTTCAGAAATTTTGTTTTTCATGATCTCCTCCGCTTTCCGTTTGGCTTCTAAAGCCTTGGCTTCATCCAGATCTTTTCCACGCACTGCAGTGTCTGCCAGAATCGTCACAACATCTGGCTGTACTTCAAGCATCCCGCCTGAAACATAAACTTCTTCATCATCCTGAAGCGGTGCTTTCACCCGGACCACACCGGACTTGATACGAGTCAGCATAGGTGTATGTTGAGGAAAAATCCCTACCTCACCCATCACTGCCGGAGCAACAATAAACTCTGCAGGACCGGAATAAATCGATTCCTCTGCACTCACTATATCCAAGTGAAATATCGTACCCATCAATTATCTGTCAATTAATTTTATGTATTTATTGAATTGATTTGGCTTTCTCAAGCACTTCCTCAATACCACCTACCATGTAGAAAGCCTGTTCAGGAATATCGTCATACTCACCACTGACAATACCCTTGAATCCCTTGATGGTTTCTTTCAATGGTACATATTTACCCGGCGATCCTGTAAAGACTTCAGCAACGAAGAATGGCTGAGAGAGAAATCTTTGTATTTTACGGGCACGACTAACTGACAACTTATCCTCAGGGGACAGCTCGTCCATACCTAAAATAGCAATGATATCGCGTAATTCTTTATATCGCTGCAATGTTTGCTGAACTTCACGTGCGGTATTGTAATGATCCTCACCAATAATCAAAGGATCCAGCTGGCGCGAAGTCGAATCAAGTGGATCAACAGCCGGATAAATCCCGAGTGAAGCGATATCCCTGGAAAGTACCACTGTAGCATCAAGGTGACCGAATGTCGTTGCAGGAGATGGATCAGTCAAGTCATCCGCCGGAACATAAACGGCCTGAATGGATGTAATCGACCCTGTCTTGGAAGAAGTAATCCTTTCTTGCAGCCGGCCCATTTCTTCTGCAAGTGTTGGCTGATACCCTACTGCTGATGGCATACGCCCTAACAGTGCGGAAACTTCAGTACCTGCCAAGGTATAACGATAAATATTATCCACAAAGAACAATACATCACGCCCTTCGTCACGAAATGCCTCAGCCATCGTCAGACCGGTAAGTGCTACACGTAAACGGTTACCAGGCGGCTCATTCATCTGGCCATAAACCAAAGCTACCTTATCCAGTACGTTAGAGTCTTTCATTTCATGGTAGAAATCATTACCCTCACGTGTCCTTTCACCCACGCCAGCAAAAACCGAGTAGCCACTATGCTCGATTGCAATATTACGAATAAGCTCCATCATATTTACGGTTTTACCTACACCGGCACCACCGAAAAGCCCGATCTTGCCTCCTTTCGCAAAGGGGCAAACCAAATCGATCACTTTAATCCCGGTTTCCAATAACTCCGTGGATGCCGACAGCTCATCAAAAGCAGGAGCGGCTCGATGGATAGGCATTAAGGAATTCGCGCCGATTTCTCCCATTTCATCAATGGGTCTGCCAAGGACGTCCATAATACGGCCAAGTGTTTTAGTACCTACAGGAACCGAAATCTGTTTTTGGGTATTAGTAACCATCATTCCACGTCGCAGACCATCGGACGACCCAAGAGCAATAGTCCTGACGACCCCATCTCCGAGCTGTTGCTGCACTTCCAGCGTCAACTCCGATCCTTCCATTACCAGGGCATCATATACTTTTGGTATTTCCCCCGGCGTAAACTCCACATCGATTACTGCGCCAATGCACTGAACGATCTTTCCTTGATGGCTCATCACTTTTCCCTAAATACGAATTTATAATACTTAAACAGCAGCAGCACCGCCCACAATTTCTGACAATTCCTTGGTAATGGCTGCCTGACGAGACTTGTTATAAATGAGCGTCAGCTCATCAATCAGGTTACCTGCATTATCAGATGCCGCTTTCATTGCAACCATCCTTGCCGATTGTTCTGAAGCCATGTTCTCAGCAACTGCCTGGTATACGAGCGCCTCTATATACCTGACCATGATATCGTCGATAACCGGTTTTGCCTCGGGTTCATAAATATAATCCCACGGTGCACGGGCAGGTCTGGCTTCGCCATCCTCACTACTGATACGATCATCAGTCAAGGGAAGAAGCTGCTCCATAACCGGCATCTGCTTCATTGTATTAATAAAGCGGTTATAGAAAATATATACCCTATCCAACTGGCCTTCTGTATATGCATCCAAGATTACCTTGACTGCACCAATCAACCTTTCCATATTAGGTGCATCACCCAACCCGGTTACTTGTGAGATTACCTGAGTACCAAGGCGGCTCATGAACCCCAAACCCTTGTTACCTATGCAGCAAGCATCTACATGATTACCTTCGGTTTCCCACGTTCGAATTTCATTGAGTGCTCTACGCAGCACATTCGTGTTCAACCCGCCACACAAACCTTTATCTGAAGTTACAACAATGACTCCCACTCTTTTAACAGAGTCACGACTTATCAGAAAAGGATGGCGATACTCAACACTGGCATTACTCATATGTGCAGCCACGTTGCGTATCTTCTCGCCATAAGGACGCGCTTTCTTCATACGATCCTGCGCCTTCCTCATTTTGGAAGCGGCAACCATTTCCATGGCACGTGTAATCTTTTGCGTATTTTTAACGCTTTTGATTTTATTGCGTATCTCTCTGCTGCTGGGCATTGGTTAATATGTTCCGTTTTGCTTGAATTCCTGAATGGCTGCTTCTAACGCTTTTTCTGTTTCTGCATCAAGTTCTTTGCTGGCTTCAATCTTATCCAGTATTGCACCATGATGACTGCGAATATGACTTTTCAATGCCGACTCAAAAGCAAGTGCACGCTTTATATCAACATCATCAAAGTAACCCTTGTTTAAGGCAAACAGCGTCAACGCCATCTCTGAAACTTTCAACGTCGCGTACTGGCTTTGTTTCATTAACTCCGTAGCCATTTTTCCACGCTCCAGCTGCTTGCGTGTGGCTTCATCGAGATCAGAAGCAAATTGTGCGAAAGCAGCAAGTTCACGATATTGAGCCAGCGCCAAACGAATCCCGCCACCCAATTTTTTAATCACCTTGGTTTGTGCGGCGCCGCCCACCCGGGATACAGAAATACCAGCATTGATTGCCGGGCGTATCCCTGCGTTAAATAAATCAGATTCCAGGAATATCTGCCCATCCGTAATTGAAATAACATTGGTCGGCACGAATGCCGTTACGTCACCTGCCTGTGTTTCAATGATAGGTAAAGCCGTCAGCGACCCGGTTTTTCCTTTTACCTTTCCACCAGTGGCTTTTTCAACATAATCAGCATTGACTCTTGCCGCTCTTTCCAGCAAACGGGAGTGAAGATAAAAGACATCCCCCGGATAAGCTTCACGACCCGGTGGACGACGCAACAGCAGAGAAATCTGACGATAAGCCCATGCCTGCTTGGTCAAATCATCATAAACAATGAGTGCATCCTGCCCTTTATCACGAAAATATTCGCCCATGGTACAACCGGAATAGGGTGCGATATACTGCATAGCCGCTGATTCAGAAGCAGAAGCAACCACGACAATCGTATATGCCATGGCACCAACTTCTTCAAGCTTCCGTACGACGTTTGCAATCGATGATGCTTTCTGACCGATTGCCACATAGATACAGATTACATCCTCACCCTTCTGATTGATGATTGCATCGATTGCCACTGCCGTCTTACCAGTTTGACGATCTCCAATGATCAGTTCGCGCTGCCCTCTTCCGACTGGAACCATTGAATCAATTGATTTCAACCCTGTCTGCACCGGCTGATCTACCGATTTACGCCATACGACACCAGGAGCTATCTTTTCTATCGGCTCTGTTCCCTCTGCAGCAATGGGTCCTTTTCCATCTATTGGCTGCCCCAAAGCATTGACGACACGACCTAATAATGCCTCACCTACCGGAACTTCGAGAATTCTACTGGTACATTTAACGATATCTCCTTCTTTCAGATGCTCGTACGCACCCAAGATAACCGCACCGACCGAATCACGCTCCAGATTGAGTGCCAAGCCAAATGTCCCACCCGGAAATTCCAGCATTTCACCCTGCATTACGTCGGAAAGACCATGCACACGAACGATACCATCTGTCAGTGATACAATGGTTCCCTGCGTACGAAATTCCGATGTAACGGAAAGGCCCTCAATTTTACTTTTGATTAATTCACTGATTTCTGATGGATTTAACTGCATTTTTTATAACTCCTAGCTTTTGAGCGCCGTCGCCATGGCTTCCAGCTTTCCGTGCACAGAACTATCGACTACCTGATCACCAATTTTAATTCTTACACCACCAATGAGCTCGCTATCAACACTTACTTCCGCTTTAACTTTTCGCTGAAATTTTGCTTCAAGAATTGAAACAAGCTTTTCCAACTGGCCAGAATCAAGCGAGAATGCCGACACTACTTCAGCCTCCAATATACTTTCGTGCTGCGCTTTAAGCTGTTCAAACAACTCATAGATCTGTGGCATTACCAGCAATCGTTGATTATCGATCAATAGCGATACCAATCGCTTGCCATCCTCATTCAGTTTTTTACCACACACGCTGAAAATAATTTCACGCAACTTTACTGAAGAAATCAGTGGATTACTGATCAGCTCTCTTATCTGAGACTCCCGAACGATTGAATTAACAGCATCAAGCGTCTCTGACCAGGAAAACAAAGACCCACTTTCCCTAGCAAGCTTGAAAACTGCTTCTGCGTATGGTCGTGCAATTGTTATCGCTTCAGCCATTTATTTTAACTCTGCCTCTATTGATGCCAGCAAATCTGCATGAACCTTGGCATTCACTTCCCGACGAAGAATTTTTGATGCACCTTGCACCGCCAACCCTGCTACCTGCTGACGCAAAGATTCACGCGCACTGAAGGTTTCATGCTGAATTTCCGCCTTGGCTCCCGCTATAATTTTTTCCCCTTCAATCCGGGCATTTTGCTTGGCTTCCTCTATGATGTCCGAAGCTCTTTTTTCCGCCTGAATAACGATCTCACTCGCACGTTGCTTAGCTTCCTTCAGCACTTCCGATGAACGCTGACTGGCAAGCTCCAACTCTTTTTTACCACGCTCACCTGCCGCCAAACCATCCGCTATTTTCTGCTGACGTTCCTCTATCGCACGCAACAGATACGGCCATACAAACCTGGCGGTGAACCATATAAACAGGGAAAAGGCTATTGCTTGCGAGATCAATGTGAAATTTATATTCATAACAACCCTTTATTCATTCACCTCGGTAACAAATTCAATAGACTACTTACTGAATAACAGCCAGCAGCGGATTACCAAACGCAAATAACATTGCCAGACCCACGGCGATAATGAACGAAGCATCGGTCAGCCCCAGAAGCAGAAATACCTTGCCTTGCAGAGTTGGAATCATTTCAGGCTGACGAGCCGCACCTTCCAGAAATCTACCGCACATCACACCCACACCGATACAAGCACCCGCAGCACCCAGACCAATCATCAGCCCGATACCGATCCCTGTATACGCCTGAATCATTGCAAGAAATTGAGCGTTTTCCATATTTTTTCCTCTAGTTCAAGTTGATAACAAAAATCTTACTAATTAATGCGATTCATGAGCCATTGAAAGGTAAACCACCGCCAACATCATAAAAATAAATGCCTGCAAACCCACAATCAATATATGAAATATCGCCCAACCAGCGCCAAGTATGGCGCCAAAAAATGTACCGGTTACGCCTGTCGCCGCCCACATTCCCAACAGCATAAAAATAATCTCACCAGCGTACATATTTCCGAACAACCGTAACGAATGTGACAACGGCTTCGAAATATACTCAATCACATTAAGTAACAGATTAAAGGGCCATAACAACGGATTCTTACCAAATGGAGTACATACCAGCTCTGTAACCCACCCCCCAAATCCTTTAACCTTGATAGCAAAATAAATGGTCAGTATCCAGATAGACAACGCCAGCGCAAAGGTTGTATTGACATCGGCAGTTGGCACACTTCTCCAGTTATGGAGCCCAAAAATATGCTCATAAATCCATGCCATGATGTCGATAGGCAGAAAATCCATCGCATTCAACAGAAGAACCCAGACAAATATAGTCAACGCTGCAGGAGCCACAAATGCGTGGCGATTTCCATGAAATGTCGTCTTTACCTGATCATCAATAAATTCGATCAATAACTCAACGAATGCCTGTGTCTTGCTGGGAACTCCTGATGTGGCTTTTCTGACAACCATCCAGATTAAACCCAGACTGACCACCCCAAGCAGCACCGACATGAACAGCGTATCTGTATGCAACACCCAGAACGCACCATCACCAACACTAATTGTGTGATTTGTCAGATGGTGCTGTATATATGTTGTAGGATTTAACTCAGCTTCTGAAGACATTTATTTACCCTTACACACTTTTGATCAGAGCATTTTATTTATTTAATTTTTCAGGCACAAACACTGCCATGCTTGATATCAATACAGCAACGACAAATGAACCAATAAACATGACAGGCTGCAAACCCTCGAATATCGCGAATACGGCCCAAAGCGACATTATGATTATGAATATCTTTACAGTTTCAGCACGTAAAGCAGTACGCAAAGTTCCACTCGCTGAATAACCGCTGTGCCTCGATACCAGAATCGCATATACCGCCCCGGCAATCACACTGATGATTGCACCGAGAAATCCTGAAATTGCAGCATTCACTCCTGAAAGCAGGCCACACAAAACGGCAGCCAGTATTGCAAACGCCAGCTGCCAGAATATAATGATTTTTAACGGCCTGCTTTTAATCGGGAACATTCACTCCAACGGGCACAGCAAGAAGAAATGCCCAACAAAAAGTGCGGCGATTCTACCTTGATCACCTTACCTAGTCAATCAATGCAAAAGGGCAATATCATTTTTGATTCGTGGCTTCTATCTCGAGTTTCTGGAATCCCCGGATTACCAGTGCTTCTGTACGCTCAAATGCATTTTGGCAGTATTACGCATATAGATATAACTCCTCTCCAGAAAGTATCTAATTTTTTGAAGTTTATCCGCCGATCAAGTAAAATTACGCAGCCTGATATCCAGGCATCTTCAAAAAAGAAGACCGTTTTATGCGATCGTCGTCATGACATGCATATTTGTTAATCCCTTGCCTTACTTGTTTAATGTAACCAGAAGGCTTTACCTATAAGGAAATCATGAGGCATTACGAAATCGTATTTATTGTCCACCCTGATCAGAGTGAGCAAGTATCTGCGATGACTGAGCGCTACAGCAATATCGTCACTGGCAGATCCGGAAAAATTCACAGGCTGGAAGATTGGGGACGCAGGCAGTTAACCTATCCTATACAAAAGCTGCATAAAGCACATTACGTGCTGATGAATATCGAGTGCGACCAAGAGTCCTTGAATGAACTGGAACACAGCTTTAAATTTAACGACGCCATCCTTCGTCATCTCGTCATTCGTATGAATGGCCCGATCACAACCCCTTCTCCGATGATGCAGGAAGGAAAATCCAGACCACCCCATTCCTCAGATGAGGATAGTGAGAATACTGCTCCAGCCAAAGCAAAAACGGCTGATTCTCCCGGCGAAGATACCCGAACAACCGAGGAAAGTGATCCCAAACCCTGATCCGGAATCATCGATCAACCGGAATCAGGTGATTATCGGTGGAACAATCACTGATCTGGCTTCACCTCGTTATACACCTGCCGGCCTCATGATTGCCGAATTCAAGCTGAGTCATTGTTCAAATCAGCAGGAAGCAGGTATTCAACGTAGAATCGAGTTTGAATTTGAAGCGATCGCCATAGCAGAAACAGCTGAAAAAATTATTCGTATAGGATCTGGCAGTAACGTCGAAATTACCGGTTTCATTGCTAAAAAAAACCGTTTGAGCAATCAGCTGGTTTTACATGTACGTAACACCCGGATCATCTGAAATAAAATACCAGACACGCACTAGTGGAGAAACGATATGAGATTCTCAAGAAACAAGGATGCAGACAAAAGGATGAAAGACCGGATGGCAAACCGGCCTCTTTTCAAACGCAAGAAATTTTGCCGTTTCACTGCTGAAGGAATCAAGCATATCGATTATAAAGATATCGATTTACTGAAAGACTTCGTCAGTGAAAACGGCAGGATCATTCCAGCCAGAATTACCGGCACGCGTGCATATTATCAGCGGCAGTTGAACCTCGCCATCGAGCGCGCCCGCTTTCTTGCACTGCTACCCTATACTGATCAGCACTAAGCAACCAGGAGAGACAACATGCAAGTAATTTTATTGGAAAAAATCGCCAAATTGGGCTCACTGGGCAATATCGTAAACGTCAAACCGGGCTATGCCCGCAATTATCTGATCCCACAAGGAAAAGCCAGAAGAGTAACCGAGAAGGTCATTGCCGAGTTTGAAGCACAGCGCGCAGAACTGGAGAAAAAGCAATCCGAGATTTTAGCAGCTGCCAGCGCACAAGCAGCCAGACTGGATGGCTTGCTCGTTCAGATCTCCCAGAAAGCAGGAGTAGATGGCAAGCTTTTTGGTTCGGTTACCAGTGCAAATATCACTGAGGAATTGCGCAAGCAGGATTTTCCAGTTGAAAAATCCATGATTCGCATGCCTGAGGGACAAATCAAACAGATAGGTGATTATACAGTCACCGTTGTACTTCACAGCGAAGTATCGGCACATATTACCGTATCAGTATTGGGCGAAACGACAATCTGATATCCCTGGTAAGCATCAAACAAAGAAAGGACTGTCTCTGGTCCTTTTTTTGTTTCCGCATCAAAATGGTACTATCCTGATTCTGCTCTTAGCCCTTAATCGTCCCCATGAATCAACTCACCAGCAGCTTTATCCAGAACCTTGCCGAAGATAATATCTATAAACTTCCGCCACACTCTATCGAGGCTGAACAATCCGTCCTGGGCGGGCTCATGCTGGATAATCAGGCCTGGGATAAAGTAGCGGACATCATCATCGAAAGTGACTTTTATCGTCAGGATCATCAACTCATTTACCAGCATATCTCCCGGCTCATAGAGCAGAACAAACCGGCAGATGTCATTACCGTTGCCGAATCTCTCGAAAATGCAGCCCAACTGCAACATGCAGGAGGGCTGGCCTATATCGGTGCCATTGCACAGAATACCCCGTCTGCAGCCAACATTCGCCGGTACGCAGAAATTGTCCGGGAACGCTCGATCATGCGCAAGCTGGCACAAGTCAGCACACAAATCACTGACTCGGCCTACAACCCGGCAGGCCGCTCAGCAGGTGATCTGCTGGATGAAGCGGAAAGCAGAATATTTGAGATTGCAGAACAAAGTGCACATGGCAAACAGGGATTTGTCGATATCCAGCCACTGCTGAAACAGGTAGTAGAGCGAATCGAAGTACTCTATAACCGCAGCAATCCCAGTGATATCACCGGTATCCCCTCTGGTTTCAATGACCTCGACCAGAAAACTTCCGGCTTCCAGCCCGGCGATCTGATTATTGTTGCCGGACGGCCTTCGATGGGAAAAACAGCCTTTGCTCTCAATATCGGTGAGCATGTCGCACTGGAAACCAGCAAACCGGTAGCCGTGTTCAGCATGGAAATGGGAGGTGTGCAGCTTGCCATGCGTATGCTGGGATCCATCGGCCGACTGGATCAGCATAAAATGCGTACCGGCCAACTGAATGATGATGACTGGCCGAGGCTTACCCACGCACTGGGTAAACTGAATGATGCACCGATATTCATCGATGAAAGCGCAGGATTAAACTCTCTGGAACTGCGTGCCCGCGCCCGGCGCTTGTACCGGCAATATGAAGGGCTGGGACTCATCATTATCGACTACCTGCAACTGATGTCAGCCACCTCACCCGGCAGTGAAAACCGTGCTGCCGAAATTTCGGAAATTTCACGCTCACTGAAAGCACTGGCAAAAGAACTGCAGGTTCCCGTAATCGCTTTGTCACAGTTGAACCGTGGCCTCGAACAACGTCCCAACAAACGCCCGATCATGTCTGATTTGCGTGAATCAGGCGCCATCGAACAGGACGCCGATGTGATCCTGTTTATTTATCGGGATGAAGTTTACAACCCGGATACTCCAGACAAAGGTATCGCAGAAATCATCATAGGCAAGCAGCGTAACGGGCCGATTGGCAAGATCGATCTCACCTTTCTGGGAGAATTTACCAGATTCGAGAACTGCGCCCGCACTGCTGATTACTATTGAGATACTGATCTGGCGCGTATCCGGATAATCAGCTTATATCCATACGGCGGTATTGAATGGCTTCCGCCACATGTTTTCCCAGAACAGGCTCACTGCCTGATAAATCCGCAATGGTTCGAGCCAGTTTCAGTATCCTGTGATAAGCCCGTGCCGACATATTCAGGCGAGTCATGGCCCGTTCCAGCATGCATTTACCCTCTGCATCCGGATGACAAAGTTTTTCTATCTCCTGCACCCTCAGCTCCGTGTTGGGTACATTTTGACGATCCAACTGACGCTGCCGGGCAACAGTCGTCCTTGACCGGATAACGGCACTCGGTTCACCCGGCCCCGGGCGCAACAAATCTTCCTTCGGCAAAGCAGGCACTTCGATCTGAATATCGATACGATCCAGCAGCGGGCCAGATATTTTGCCGCGATAGCGCGCCACCTGATCAGGCGTACAACGGCACTTTCCCTCGTAATGCCCGAGATAACCACAGGGGCAGGGGTTCATCGCAGCGATGAGCTGGAATCTGGCCGGAAAATCTGCGCGCTGTGTAGCTCGTGAAATGGTAATGTAACCGGATTCGAGCGGTTCACGCAGCACTTCCAGCACTCGCCGGTCAAATTCAGGCAGCTCATCGAGAAATAAAACACCATTCATTGCCAGTGAAATCTCACCCGGACGTGGAATACCCCCTCCACCGACCAGTGCTACCGCAGATGCCGTATGATGCGGTGCCCGGAAAGGGCGACGCTTCCAGTCAGTCAAATTGAATCTGCCGCTGCCCAAAGATTGAATGGCAGCCGATTCAAGCGCCTCCTGCCCGGTCATGGGCGGCAGAATACCCGGTATACGCCGTGCCAGCATGGATTTACCGGTACCTGGCGGCCCGATCATCAGCACACTGTGACCACCTGCTGCCGCAATCTCCAATGCACGCTTTGCCTGCATCTGGCCTTTGACCTCTCCCATATCCGGGTAGCTGCCTGCAGTTTCCTCATCATTCGGCTTGGTACTGTAGGGTTCCCACGCTTTCTGACCGGTCAAATAAGCGCACAACTGCAACAATGAAGTAGCGGGATAAATCTTCGCCTCCTGAACCAGCGCCGCTTCCCCGGCATTCTGTTCCGGCAACACGAAACCGCGACCTGAACGGGATGCACTGTAGGTCATGGCCAATGCACCACGAATGGGACGCAGCCGGCCATCGAGTGATAATTCTCCCGCCCATTCGTACTGATTCAGCCTGTCTGCGGGAATTTGCCCACTGGCAGCCAATATACCCAAGGCGATCGGCAGATCGAAACGCCCGCTTTCCTTGGGTAAATCAGCTGGAGCCAGATTGACGGTAATCCGCCGTGCAGGAAATTTGAAACGCCCGTTCAGTATGGCAGCGTGTACTCTATCCTTACTCTCTCTGACTTCCGTCTCAGGGAGACCAACAATGGTAAATTTTGGAAGACCATTGGAAAGATGCACCTCAACAGTTACCAAAGGCGCGTCCATGCCACATAATGCACGGCTGTAAAGAATGGCCAGTGACATGGAGAAGATCGATCACTCAAACAAAATACAAGTGTCGCTTATCAACATCCTGCACAACTGGCGCCCGTTATCACCCGTTACGGTTGTGTTTCGCAACAGGCATCTCCCGTTTCATTCGATGAAACCACTTCTGCCGGCTGCTGTAATTGTTGTTCCAGTTTGCGTACTTTTTCTTCCAGTTCAGCCAATTTGATACGTGTGCGTTTAATAACCTCCTGCTGCACATCGAATTCTTCGCGTGTAACCAGGTCCAGCCGTGCAAAGGCACCGGTCAGCATGGCCCGCATATTTTTCTCGACATCTCTGGCTGGACTGCTGGCCAGAATTTCGTTTACCTTGCTGCCGATCTCGTTTAACACATTTTTATCCAACATCTCTTCTCTCTCCATTAAAATTTCAAAGTCTTATCATCGGCTTCCGGGATAAAATCTCATATTTTCAATCAACAGGCAAACACAAATCAGCAGCTTCCGCCTCAATCGGCAATCAATATAAAAGCTGCTTCCTCTACCTTAACCAATCAGCTTCGATGGATCGTCTGCAACTTCTGGAATACTGGCTGAAAGCCCTTTATCCCGATCAGCCCTGCACTTTGTCGCCTGCCTCGGCGGATGCCAGTTTTCGCCGCTATTTTCGTGCATCTCTTCCCGGAAAAACACTGATCGTGATGGATGCTCCGCCACAGCAGGAAGACTGCCGGCCGTTCTTGCATGCAGCCAGCATTTTTTCCCGTGCATCCGTTCATGTACCCGCCATCGTCGCACAAGACCTGAATCAAGGTTTTTTACTGCTGTCCGACCTCGGCACCACCACTTACCTGCAGGCACTGACTGCAGCCCCTGAAAATGCCAACCGGCTTTACCAGGATGCCATTGACGCATTGATCAAAATCCAGTGTGCCAGCCAGAAAAATATATTCCCCGAGTACGACCGGATACTGCTTTCCCGCGAGCTGAAGCTTTTTCCTGACTGGTACATGACACGACATCTGCACGCCCCGCCGGACGATGATCAGAAAAATACACTAAAGACCGTTTTCAACCTGATTCTCGCTAATAATCTCGCGCAACCGCAAGTGTTCGTACACCGAGACTACCACAGCCGCAATCTGATGGTATCCACCCCCAACCCGGGAATCATCGATTTTCAGGATGCCGTTCTGGGGCCCATCACCTATGATCTGGTATCCCTGTTCAAAGATGCCTACATACAATGGGAAGAAGCACAAATACTGGACTGGATGATCCGCTACTGGGAAAAAGCGCGCCACGCCGGACTGCCGGTTGCAACCGATTTCTCGATTTTCTACCGGGATTTTGAATGGATGGGAGTACAGCGGCATCTCAAGGTACTGGGAATCTTTGCCCGACTTTGCTACCGGGATAACAAGCCCACCTACCTGCAAGACATGCCCGCAGTCATGCAATATCTGCGGCAAACCTGCGAACGCTACAGTGAGCTCCATCCATTGAGCCGATTGCTGGATCGACTGGAAGACAGGCAGGCTGAAACCGGCTACACATTCTGATTGAATCCATCACAGATGTTCAAAGTCATGATACTGGCTGCAGGCAAGGGAGAGCGCATGCGGCCGCTCACCGATACCTGCCCCAAGCCGCTGCTGCAGGTGGGCGGAAAAATGTTGATCGAGTACCATCTGGAAAAACTGGCGCAGGCAGGCTTCACCAATGTGGTCATCAACCACGCCTACCTCGGCAGCATGATCGAAGCTGCACTGCAGGATGGCAAACGCTATGGCCTCCATATCCACTATTCACCAGAAACCCTTGTACTGGAAACTGCGGGCGGAATTGCCAACGCATTACCCCTGCTCACCACCCCCGATAAGAACCAGCCATTTGCTGCCATCAACGCCGATATTTTCTGTGACATGGATTTCTCTATCCTGCAGCCGGTTCTGCAATCCATGCAATCACACCCGACACACACGGTGGCACACCTGATTCTGGTGGATAACCCCCCTCATCACCCTGAAGGAGACTTTTTCCTACACGACGATACCGGCAAACTGGTTGAATCAGCTCGCCCTGATTGCCAGAAACTCACTTTCAGTGGTATTGGGGTCTATCATCCGACACTTTTCGAAAATGTGCCCTCCGGCCGAGCCGAGAAACTCGCCCCCCTACTGCGCCAGGCCATTGCTGCCGGGAAAGCCACCGGCTCATATTTTCCGGGCTTGTGGTTGGACATCGGCACCCCTGAACGCCTGCATCAGCTCGATACCACGCTCAACCGTTCGGATCGACACACGTAAAGCCGGCAGTTCCCCTATAAATATGGAAGCATCTGCGTAACCACAAACAACTTAATTTTATACGGCAATGCCGTAATACAATGATGTATACTATTGCGGAAACTGAAATTTTCAGCCGTTATGTCAATGATTACTGGATCGAAGAAGAACGTGCAGATTTTGCTGTCTGGATTGCGGAATACTATGATACAGGAGATATTATTCCAGGTTCAGGAGGATGCAGAAAAGTGCGCTGGTCACGCAAAGGTAGAGGCAAAAGCGGTGGTATGCGCGTGATCTATTACAACATGCTGGAAGATGGAGTCATCTGGTTACTACTGATTTATGCCAAAAACAAAAATGAAAGCATTCCCGCACACCTGCTTAAAGCAATTAAGGAAAAAATAACATGCCAATGACCGAAAAAGAATTGAAGGAACGTGATGCCAAGCGCGATCTGGGTGCCGAACTGCTGGAATCCGTCGTACAAATGAAATCAGGGCATGCGGGCCGGATTCATAAAGTTGAAATTTCCCCTGTTACTGCAGCACGACTGAAATCCAGCCTGTCACAGGCTGATTTTGCCAGACTGTTAGGCGTATCAATCAGAACCTTACAGGATTGGGAACAAGGTCGCCGTCAACCGAGTGGCGCAGCCAGGACATTAATTACCATTGCCGAACGCCGGCCTGATGTACTGAAAGAAATTACCTTATAGCGGCTTGTTTTCAGTAGATATCGAATTAAAAATAATCACCTCTAACGATAGGTCGTATAGAACGAGCCCCCATACGGTACAGAAAGAACAAAAAAAACGGCTAGTATCGTCAAAAATCGTATTTGTTCGTGTACAGGAGATGCGCGCAGGCAAAGGTCACAATATCGAAATTAAACAAAGTCAAATGGCTCAAACCCTAAACAATAATCGACTTTAGTCGATTATTGTTTAGTTTATGTGCAACTGATCTATTGAACGCTAAGAATGATCAGGCTATTTTTGCTTTGTAGCGACGCTTAATACCTAAACCTGCAAGGCCAATACTCAGGAGTGCTAAAGTACCCGGCTCTGGAACTGCACCCGGATCAATTACTGGAACACCACCATCACTAAGATTTACCCATAAACGATGGTTTTGTAATACGCCAGCAATCCCATTCAGAGTAGAACCCTCAAGTACATAGCCATTATTAAGCCCATCACCAAAACCTACGGCAGCCGGAACACAACCTGTTCCAATACCACCAATGCCTGAACATAAGCCTCCACTTCCACCGCCACTAGCACTACCAACTTCCCACCCCATCGTAGTCCAGAAGAACCCAATTTGACCCTCTCCATCAGGAATCAGGTAATCATCTTCGCGTACAACGAGCTGAAATGTATTTAATGGAGTAGCTTGTTGACTATAGTACCCCACACTTGGCCATGTAATAATAACTTCACTACCAGCAGCTGTAGTATGCGTCTGGAAGGACATCACTCCACTAGCAGCATTACGTGTGTCCACGTCAGCAAAAAACGCCGATATTATCGGTTGTGTTGCTCCTTGCAGGCCCATCGGAGTAAATGCAGATATACCATTGCCAAAACTGATATTTCCATTGTTATTTGCGTAAAATTGCGAATATGTTGTGCCAAAAAGCGTCAAACCGCTGAAATCCGACCCAAAACTGATTGGTCCGCTAAAACCGTCATCATTTCTCCCAGTGGGATCACCAACATTTGCAGCGCTACCTCCACCAGTCATTACAAGTGTATTACCTATAGAAATGCCAAGGTCATCCGTCCAGAGCGTAGTAGAGGGTATGAGAGAACTCTGAGGAATTGTAAATACCTCTGCTTGTGCCAGCATTGGTAATCCGATCAGCATCGAAGTTGTAATTAAATTAAGACTTACTTTCATATAATTATTCCTATTATTATTGTTCCAGTTAGAAATCAAATCTACTTTAGTAGGATAAAAATGTAACACTGAGTGTAGTCCCTCCATTTTTAACCGCCCGTATGAGTAGAGGGTTATGCTGCTTGTAGCAGCTGGGTTGGTGGGATTCCCCCAATAGCCGAGTTTGGCCGTTCGTTATTGTATTCCCATAACCACTGAGTCGCTAACAGCTGAGCATGGGCAATGTTGTTGAACTCATGCAGGTCAAGCCACTCATGCCGTGCAGTCCGGTTGAAACGCTCGATGTAGGCATTCTGCGTTGGTTTGCCTGGCTGAATATAGATCAGCGTAATCTGTTTTTTGTTGGCCCAGTCCACGAGCGACTGAGAGATATACTCCGGCCCGTTGTCACAGCGAAGTGCCGCAGGCTTGCCACGCCATTCAATGATCTGCTCCAACGCACGAATGACACGCAGAGCAGGTAGCGACAAATCCACCTCAATGCCCAGCCCCTCGCGATTGTAATCATCGATCACGTTGAATGTCCGGAATGTCTTGCCACTGGCCAGTTGATCACTCATGAAGTCCATCGACCAGACCTGATTCGGTGCAGTCGGAACGTCAAGTTCCCCGGGGTAGTCACGCTTGATTCGTCGCTTGGGCTTGATACGCAGATTCAGCTCCAATTCCCGGTAGATGCGATAGACACGTTTAGGGTTCCAGGGGTAGCCTTTCACGTTGCGCAGATACATGAAACACAGGCCAAAGCCCCAGCGTTTGTGAGTCTGCGTCAGCTTTAGCAACCAGTCTGCGATCAGGGCGTTCTCGCCATCAAGCTTGGTCTGGTAGCGATAGCAGGTCTCGCTAATGCCGTACACCACGCAGGCCAATCGGATACTGATACCGTGTTTGGCTACGCCTCTCCTGGCCATCTCCCGACGCTGAGATGGCCTTACAACTTTCCCTCAAGCGCTTCCTGGCGCAGCTCAGCTTTGATCCGCTCCTCGGCATACATCTTCTTCAGATGGGCATTCTCGGCTTCCAGCTCCTTCAAACGCTTCATCATCGATGCATTCATGCCGCCATACTTCGAGCGCCATTGATAGATCAGTGCAGTGCTGACGTTGTGTTCGCGAGACAGTTCAGCGACCGGAACTCCAACTTCCTGCTGCTTCAGTATCGCCAGTATCTGGCCTTCGGTAAATCGAGACTTCTTCATCTATCGCTCCTTATGCGATCATTGTAAAAGTCTCTACTCAAAACCTCGATTATTTTCTGGGGGGATTACAATCGATATGATAATGTTTTGATTGGAGATGATATTATCTTCAATGATCAATGGTCTGCGATGGTCGGGCTCAACTATGCTACTACAGCCAATAAAGCGAGGGGTATCTTTGGTGATAGTCACTATGAAAAATCTGCACTGACCCCTACTGTTTCACTGCTGTATAAACCAATCAAAGAGGTAACCACCTACGTCTCCTATATGGAAGCGCTTGAGAAAGGTACTATAGTGGGTAATACCTATGCCAATTATGGAAAGATATTCCCTCCACTGGTTAGCAAGCAATATGAAGTGGGTGCGAAATACGATATCAACCCCAACCTGTTATTGAGTACTGCACTATTCAGAATCGAAAAAGCCAACCAGTATTCGGATCGTGCAACGCCAATTCCGAGTTATGTGCAAGACGGTCTGCAAGTACATAACGGAGTGGAATTAGTCCTGACCGGAAAAGTAACCGACAACTTAACTATCATAGGGGGCGGCACCCTGATGGACATCAGTGTAGAAAAATCCAACGATCCTGCTCTGGAAGGAAAGAAGCCGACTAATGCTGCTTCCCGGATGGGAAAAATTTATGCGGAGTATGCTCTTCCATGGATTACTGGACTGAGCCTAACTGGCGGTATTTACTACACCGGTGAAAAGTATGGTGATTCTGCCAATACCGATAAAATTCCCAGCTATACCTTGTACGATATTGGAGCGCGATATACCACCCGTGTACTGGATAAATC
>JAANMY010000784.1_pt1 | contig 41022 bp, 35 predicted proteins | sample 7279691 | NCBI WGS metagenome assembly JAANMY01 (sample SAMN14094543, study PRJNA606508) | bioreactor metagenome | isolation source: A lab-scale SPAN reactor treating ammonium-rich wastewater day 388 | place: Ireland: Galway | collected 2018-02-07 | reverse complement strand
GTCCTGCTGCTGGCCAGCGAAGCCCTGCGCGCGCACCGGCAGGCCGGCGGGCCGCCGCTGCTGCTGTTCGTCAACCTGTCCGCGAGCTCGGTGGGCGAGGCCGAATTCGGCCTGTTCGTGCGCCACCTGCTCGATGGCGAACCCGGCCTGGCCGGCATGCTCTGCCTGGAGATCACCGAAACCGGGGTGATGGCCAACCTGGCCCAGGCCACCGCCTTCATGGACATGGTCCGCGAGCGCGGTTGCCGGGTGGCGCTGGACGATTTCGGGACTGGCCACTCCTCGCTGGCCCACCTGCGCGTGCTGCCGGTGGACATCGTCAAGCTCGACGGCAGCTTCGTCCGCGACATCGACCGTGACGCCACCAGCGAGGTGCTGATCCGCTCGATCTGCCAGATGAGCCACGTCCTCGGCAAGCGCACGGTGCTGGAATGGGTCGAGTGCCGCGAGGACTGCCCGCGGATGGCCGCGCTCGGCGCCGATTACGTGCAGGGTTTCGGGCTGCACCGGCCGGAGTCGCTCGCGACGTATCTCGCCAGCGTCCAAACGTCCAAGGCACCCCCTGCCGCCCACGCGCGTTAAACTGCATCGACCGCTTCCCCCGGAGTGTGCATGTCCCCTGACCGCCGTCTTGCCGGCCTGTTGCTTGCGTCCGCGTTGTGCGGCGCACCTGTCGTCGCATCCCCCCAGATATCCAGGCCGGCCGCCGCCATGCAGGCGGAGACCCCCGATCTCGCCGCCTTCGATGCGCGGGTCGAAGCGGTGCGCAGGCAGTTCGACGTGCCCGGTATCGCGGTGGCCATCGTCAAGGACGGCCGCATCGTGCTGCAACGCGGCTACGGGCTGCGCGAGGCGGGCAAGCCGGCCAAGGTCGATGCGCACACGATGTTCGCCATCGCCAGCAACACCAAGGCGTTCACCGCCACCGCGCTGCAGCTGCTGGCCGAGGACGGCAAGCTGGACATGAACGACCGGGTGATCGACCACCTGCCGTGGTTCCGCATGTCCGATCCCTACGTCACCCACGACATGCGCATCCGCGACCTGCTGGCGCACCGCAGCGGGCTCTCGCTCGGCGCCGGCGACCTGCTGTACTGGCCGACCACCGACTACACCACGCGCCAGGTCGCCGAACGCCTCAAGGACGTGCCGCTGACCGGCCAGTTCCGCGGGCAGTACGCCTACGACAACATCCTGTTCGGCGTCGCCCAGCTGGTGGTGGAGGAGGCGAGCGGGATGTCCTTCAAGCAGTTCCTGCAGACGCGCGTGCTCACGCCGCTGGGCATGGACGAGACCCGCTACAACGCCGACGACCTGAAGCCCGGCGACAACGCCGCCACCGGCCACGCCAAACTCGACTTCAAGGACCTCAGGCCGGTCGGCACGCTGACCTGGCGCAACGTGTCCGGCGCCGGCGGCCTGTACAGCAGCGTGCATGACATGGCGAAGTGGATGAACGTGCAGCTGGCGCACGGCGCCATTCCCGGCACCGACCGTGTGCTGTTCCCGGAAAAGCGCCAGCGCGAGATGTGGACGGTGCTCACGCCGATGCCGGTTTCCAAGCCGGCCGTGCCGGAGTTGGCACGCGCCGTGCCCAATTTCCTCGGCTACGGCCAAGGCTGGATGCTCTCCGACTACCAGGGCAACCGGCTGGTCTGGCACACCGGCGGCTGGCCGGGCATGGTCTCGCGGCTGACGCTGGTGCCGGACAAGGGCATCGGCGTGGTGGTGCTGACGAACCAGGAGGTCGGCGCCGCCTTCAACGCGGTCACCTACAGCGCCCTCGACATGATGCTGGGGCAGGCAGGCCATGACTGGGTCGATGCCTATGCCAAGGCGGTCGCCAAGGCCGGCGCCAATGCCGACGAGGACTGGCAGAAGCACCTCGCCGCGCGCGATGCGACATCGAAACCCTCGCTGCCGCTGGCGAAGTACGCCGGCACCTATCGCGACCCGTGGTACGGCGACGTGGTCGTGACGCAGGCGGGCAACGGGCTGGCGATGCAGTTCGCGCGCACACGTGAACTGGCCGGCCGCATGGAGCACTGGCAGCACGACAGTTTCATCGTGCGCTGGAACGACCGCGCGATGAACGCCGACGCCTTCGTCACCTTCGCGCTCGATGCCGACGGCAGGATCCGCGAGATGCGCATGGAGCCGGTCTCGACGCTCACCGATTTCAGCTTCGATTTCCAGGACTTGCGCCTCAAGCCTTTCACGCCGCTGGCTGCCGGCGCGGGCGCACACTGAGGCCGGGATGGAACTGCTCGAACATCCGCTCAATGTCGCCGACCTGCGCATCGGCATGTACGTGTGCCGGCTCGACCGCGACTGGAACGGCACGCCGTTCCCGCTGCAGGGCGTGATGGTCCGCAGCCGCGAGGACATCGACGAGATCGCCCGCCATGCGCGCACGGTCTGGGTCGATCTGGAGAAGAGCACCGGCGCATCCATCCGGCAGCTAGACACGCTCTCCCCGCGCCCGCAGCCCGCGCCCGTTCGGGAAGTGAAGTCGGGTATAGACGACGGCCCGACGAGTTTCGACGAGGAGATCAGCCGCGCCGCGGGCCTGCTCGACACCCTGACCATGCGCACCGAAGCCCTGTTGAACAAGCTCCGCCAAGGCGAGCAGGTCAGCCAGGCCGAGATCGACCAGGTCGTCGAGCCCATCGTCCGCAGCCTGGTCCGCAACCCGGACGCCTACTTCTGGCTGGAATCGCTGCGCAGCCGCCACCACTACACCTACACCCACGCGGTGAACTGCTGCGCCCTGGCGGCCGCCTTCGGGCGCCACCTCGGCCTGGGGGAGGATGCGGTCAAGTCATTGGCCACCGGTGCGCTGCTGCTCGACATCGGCATGGGCGCGGTGCCGCCGGAACTGATCAACCACCAGGGGCCGCTGGACCGTGTCGGTCGCGCGTTCGTGGAGCGCCACGTGACCGAGGGCGTCGAGCGACTGAAGGAAAGCGGCGTCGATGACCCGCTGGTGCTCGACATGGTGCTGAACCACCACGAACACACCGACGGCAGCGGTTATCCGGAAGGCAAGGCCGGTGACTTCATCCCGCTCAGCGGGCGCATCGCCGGGCTCATCGACACCTTCGACGCGATGACCAGCCAGCGGCCCTATCGCCAGGCGTTCAGCCGCGCCGACGCGCTGCAGCAGCTGGTCAAGCAACGCGATTCATTGCGCGATGCCAGCCTGGTCGAGCACTTCGTGCGCTGCATGGGCGTCTATCCGGTCGGCACGCTGGTCGAGCTCAACACCGGCGAAGTCGGCCTGGTGATGGCCCAGAACCGCGACCAGCGCCTGCGCCCGAGGGTGATGATGCTGACCAACGGCAGCAAGCAGCTGCGCGCGCACTTCATCCCGGTCAACCTGGTGGATGTGGAGGCGAACCCGGCCTTGTCCGAGGTGCACATCGTCCGCAGCCTGCCGCCGGGCAGCTACGGGCTGGACCCGGCCACCCTGCCGATCTGAAGCGCGTCAGGCGAGTTCGGCGGGAATGCCCATGCGCTGGCCGGCACGGCGCGGGCGGCGCTCGGCATCCAGCAGCGACTCGATCCGCGAGAACACCTCGGCGCGCGAGAACGGCTTCTTCATGAAATCGTCGGCACCGATGCGCTGCACGTAGAACTGCTCGGTGGCCTGGGCATTGCCGCTCATCATCACCACCGGCACGTCGCGGGTCCCGGGCTGCCGGCGCAGGCCACGCAGGACCTGGAAGCCGTCGCCGTCGGGCAGCACGATGTCGAGGAAGATCAGCTCCGGTGCGGCATCGGCCATGCGGGCGGCGGCGCTGGCGGCGTCGGTCGCCTCGATCACTTCGTAGCCGTTCTGGCGCAGCATCTTGCGGAGCAGCGCGACGATGGTCGGCGAGTCGTCGACGACCAGCACACGTGTGCCGGCACGCGCATTGACACGTGGCTTGGCGCGGCGCTCACCGCCGCCCCATGCACCTTCCGCCACTGCGGTTTCCGCGCGCGCCGGGGCACGCCAGCCCCGCAGCTTCTCGAACAAGGACATACCTACCCCCCCGGTAACGCCCTAAATGTATCAGCGGATGGGCTCGTCCAGCATCAGCTGCCGCACAAACCGTACCGGCGGCGCCCCATAGGACAGGACCCGGTCGTGGTAGCGCTTCTGGTCGAAGGCGGCGCCTTCCTTGGCCTCGACCGCACGGCGGGTGTCGAAGTGTTCCTGCACGCCGACGAAGTAGGTGGGCAGCTGCGCCGAGGTCAGCTGGGCACGGACCCACTTGCCCGCGGCTTCGCGCTCCTGCTGGAAGGTCTGGCGGGTCATGAAGTCCATCGCCTGTGCGCGGCTCCAGCCATCGACATGCACGCCCTGGTCGAGGATCGCGTTGCCGATGGTGCGCAGATAGAACTTGAGCTGGACCAGCCGGAACAGCGGGTCGTTGTCGAGGTAGCCGGCGTCGGCCATCATCTTTTCGGTATAGACCGCCCAGCCCTCGGCGAACATGCCGGAGCGCAGCACCGCGCGCAGCGTGGAGGGATGGTCGGCCGAGTGCGCGCCTTCCAGGTAGTGGCCGGGCATGGCCTCGTGGATCGACAGCAGGTGGATCATGCGGTCGTTGTATTCCCGCAGGAACGACTCGGTCTGCTGCGCGGACCAGTCGTCGGGGATCGGCGAGATGGCGTAGTAGGTGTCGAGGCCCTTGTCGAGCGGACCGGGCGAATCGCAGTAGGCGACGGCGACGCCGCGCTGGAACTCCGGCATCAGGATCACCTTGACCGGATCGGCGGGCACGGTGACGAGGTCGTGCTTGCGGACGAAGTCGGTGGCCATCGCCAGCGTCTGCTTGGCGAAGGGCACCACCTGGTCGCGGGCGGGACGCTCGGCGTAGGCCAGTTCCAGCGCCGCCTCGATCGCCTTCTGCTGCTGGGCCGAGGTCGGCGAGGCCGGCAGCGCCGGGGCGCCGCGCTTGCCCTTCAGCACCTGGCGCGCGATGCCGTACATCTCGCCACGCGCGCGCTTGAGTTCGGCTTCCGCGCGCTGCTTGATCTCGCCGCGCGACAGCGCCGAGTTGAGCGTGAACTTCAGCTTCTGGTCGTACAGCGCGGCGCCGAGCCGGAAGTCGCCCCTGGCATTCGGGACCAGCGTCTTGTCCAGCCATTGCTGGTTCTCGGCCACCGCGGCGCGCACGCCGGCGATCGCCGCATCCAACCGCTGCCGGTCGGCGCCCTTGAGCTGGCCGGCGTTCGGGGTGATGAACTGGTCGATCAGCGCCAGCACGCCGCCGTTCTGCTTGGCGACGGTCTCGGCATGGATCTTCGGCACCCGCGCCGGGTCCAGGTTGGCGCGCATCTGCGCGTAGAGCGCCGGGAGCTTCTCCATGCGCAGCGTGGCGGACTTCAGGCGTTCGGGCATCGGCGCGAATTCGCGCGCCATCAGCGAATAGATCGCGCCGCCGGCCACGCCGTTGTAGACCTGAGGATCCCAGGCCCAGCTCTGCAGCGTGTCGGTGGACCAGATGTCGGCCTGCAGCTGGTTGCGCAGGATCAGCGCATCGACCTGGTTCTCGCGGCCGAGCGCGGCGATGTCGATCGCATCCAGCCGCGCCAGCATGTCGCGCGAGAAGGCGACGCCCTTGGCCATGCCGGCGGGCGAGAGGTCGTCCAGCTCGCCGTCGAAGCGGTGGTCGCCGATGGACGTGGCGGACACCGGCGACAGCGCCAGCATCCCGTCCAGCCATTGCTTGGAGAGCTGGGCGAAGGCGGCGTCCGGCGTGGCCGCCGGTGCCTGGGCGGCGGGAGTCGTCGGGGCCGGCGCCTCGGCGGGCACGTGGGCGCAGGCCGTGGCCAGGGAGGTGGCGAGGGCGAGGGCGATCAGGGACGGACGCATTCGGACTCCGGTCAAACCGATGGGGATGGGGATGGGGAAGAAGGGGCGGGAAACGCCTCGGCCAGTGTCGTGGCGCGGGATGGGGTGTCGATGTCGGTTGCATCTGCGCCGGCGGCCACCGGAATGGCGGGCGGTGCGTGCGACGGACTGATCGCGGCCAGCGCGGTCAGGCGCGCGATGCGCGTCCACCACAGCGCGACCACCGCCAGCTGCGCCAGCACCAGCACGAGGGCGGTGCTGGCCTGAGGATCGATGCCCGGCCGCTGCAGCATCATCGCCACGACCAGGCCCAGGCCGGCGGTGAGCAGCATGACCAGCAGCACCGCGATGGGACGCCTCAGCATCAGGCGCAGGCTGCGCAGCCAGGCGTGGAAGGCCGAGCGCAGGAAGCCGTCGGCGGCAAAGGCGGCGCGCGCGGCCTCGATGCTGGTCCATGCCAGGAAGCCGGCGGCCAGCATCACCCCCATCGCGATCTGCTGCCGCTGTTCGCCGACCGACTGCAGGATGCGTGTCTCCTCGCCCTGGCGCGCCCAGTAACCGGCTGCGCCGGCGAGCATCGCCACGCCCATCCACGGGATCAGCGACACCAGCAGCAGTCGGAACTGGCGCCCGTACTCGCGCCAGCCGCCGGCCCACAGCTCGCCGAAGCGCAGCGCGCGGCCTTCGCGGAGGCTGGCGACCAGCATGCCGGCCAGCCACGGTGCCAGCAGCAGGGTCAGGAAGACCGCCGCGGTCAGGCCGTCGCCGAGTTGCTCCAGCGCGGCGGACAGGCCGCCATCCGGCAGCGTCATCACCGCATCGGCCAGCGGCGCGATGTCGCCGCCGCGCACGAGGGTCGCGGCATCCGGGTGTTCACCCAACGCACGGTTGAACATCGAGAAGACCGGCAGCATGGCCAGCGCCGCGGGCAGCACGCCGGCCAGCCAGGCGAGCACGATCAACCGCCAGTGGCGTGGGCCGGCGCGGAAACCGTCCAGCAACGCACGCCACAGGCCGGCGCGGGAAGGGGACGTCGTCTTCTTCATCATTGTCATGCGCCCATCACCCAGGCCAGCGCGACCTGCAGCCACGCCATCGCGCGACCCGCGTAGAAATCACCGGCATCCGTATTCGCCTCGAGCGCGCGGACGTTGTCGGTCTGCGAGCGGTCCATCGTGTACTGGCCGGCGGGATCGAGTTCCACCTTCACCGCCTTCGACGGGCGCACCCAGTCCCAGCGGAACCAGCGCTGCGGGCCGGCGAACTCCACCGTTTCCGTGCTGCCGTCGGCGAATGTCACCTTGAGCCACTGCGGCACGTCGGCGCCGGCGCGCTTCACCACCACGCGGGTGCGGAACGGATACGGGCCGGCACCGTCCTTCGCATTCGGATGCGCTTTCTTCCAGGCCTCGCGCGCCTTCGCGATGGCCTTGGCGCGTGCCTCGCTGCCGACGGGCTTGCTGTTTTCGTCGCTGTAGCCGAGCTTCGGCAGCTCCTCTTCGCTGCTGAAGGCGTCGATGGCGTCATCGACCACCTGCGCGCCGTAAACCGACATCGCGAACTCGCGCTCGACGATGTCGCGGCGGCCGGTGCCTTCGGCCAGCGCCTCGCGGAAATCGGCGATGGAGGGATGGCGGAATTTCCAGCGTTCGTAATAGAGCTTCATCGCCCGCGCCATCGCCTCGCGACCGACCTGCTTCTCGATGCCGGCCAGCATCGTCGATGTGCGCGAATACACCGTGGCGTAGCTGCCGCTGGAACGGCGGTCCCAGCTGTTGTTGCCGAGCGGGTCGGCCGGGTTGTCCAGCCGCGCGCCCAAGCGGTCGGCCATCAGCGCGTCGATGCTTGCCTTCGGCGAGAGGCGGGCGAAGCGCCCCGGCAGCGGCACGATGCGCTGGCGGCGGTCGACCAGCATCCGGCCGTTCCAGTACTGGTTGACGCCTTCGTCGAGCATCGGCTCCTCGAACTCGTTGGAGGCGAGGATGCCGTAGAAGTAGCCGTGGCCGAACTCGTGGATGGTGACGAAGTCGAGCAGGTACTGCTCGATGCCGCCCGGCCTGTAATCGCGAACGTTGTCGGCGGTGAAGAAGGTCGGGTACTCCATGCCGCCGGCTTCGCCCGCGTTGTACGGCGGGATGACCGCGGTGACCGTGCGGTACGGGTAGCGGCCGAGCGTGTCGGAGAAATAGGTCAGCGAATCGAGCGTGGCCTTCATCACCACCGGCGCGTTGTCGGCGTATTCGGGCGGGAACAGCACGCGCACCTTGACCGGCGCGCCGCCGGGATGGGTCCAGGTGGCCTCGAGCGGCTGGGCGGTGCGCTTGTCGGCGGTCCAGGCGAAGTCGTGCACGTCGCCCTGCACGTAGCGGTAGGTGGTCTTGCCATTGGCCACGACGGGCGTGCCGGCGAGTTCACCGGTCGCGCCGACCACGTACTCGGAAGGCACCGTCAGGCTGACGTCGTAGTCGCCGAAGTCGGCGTAGAACTCGCTGTGCAGGTGGAATTCGTGCACGTTCCAGCGCGGTGCGGTGGCCCCGCGCTCGCCCGGCAGCTCCAGCACGCCGATCTTCGGGAACCACTGTGCGACGAGGTGGAAGCTGCCGAAGTAGCCGGTGCGCGCCACCACCCGCGGCAGCTGGTTGAAGAAGTCGATGTCGAGCGTCGTGCTGCCGCCGGGCGCGACCGGTGTCGGCAGGTCCAGCCGGACCACGGTGCGGTCGGTGGCCGGGCCGCCATCGGGTTGCACGAAGGCCCATTCGACCGGCTGACCGCCCTGCGCCACGCGCTTGAGGCGGATGTAGCCCCAGTCGCCGTCCTTGGTCTCCACGTCGGAGCGGAAGGCGAAGCCGCGCGTGCGCTGCTCCGACATGAAGGTGCTGCCGCTGGACTCGAAGGCGTTGAGGTAGAGATGCAGGTACACCGCGCAGACAGGCTGGCCGCTGCGGTTCTTCCAGGTCAGCTGCTGGCGGCCGTCGAGCGTGTGCTTGTCCGGGTCCAGCGTGGCCTGGATACGGTAGCTGGCGATGCGCTCGGACAGGGTGGCTTCGCGGCCGGTGCGCGGCCCGCCCCAGGCATCCGCCGCGCTGGGCACGCTGACCGCGGCGGCATTCGCATCGGCGAAGGGGATGGCGGCGCAGCGGCTGACGGCGGCCGGCGTCGCGACCGGGGCGGTGGGCTTCGCGGCGGGCGCGGCCGGCGGTTTCGCCGACATCGCCAGCGGGGCCAGGCAGGCGGCGACCAGCAGGCCGGTCAGGAGGCGAGGCGACATCGGCGCGGATCCATGCGGAAACCGCCAGCCTGAACCATGACCGCCGCCCGGACAACATGACCGACGGCAGGGGGCGGGCGGTTTACCCGGGATGGGTCACGAAAGCCGCGCGATGCGCCCCGCGGCCGCGCGGATGCCGTCCGGCAGCGGCACCGGCTTGCCGCTGCGGCGATCGACCCAGACCACCACGACCTGGCCATCGCTGTGCAGCGCGGCGTTGCCGGCATCCACGATGCGGTGGCCGATGGTCAGGCTGCTGCTGCCGATGCGGGTGGCGAACAATTCGACATCCACCTGCGACGGGTATTCGATCGGCATCCGGTAGTTGACCGTGGCCGAAGCCAGCACCGGCGCGTGGTCGTCGTCGAACCACGGCGTGTCGAGCGCGGTCAGCCACTGGATGCGCGCTTCCTCCAGGTATCGCAGGTAGGTGGCGTTGTTGACGTGGTTCATCGCGTCCAAGTCGCCCCAGCGCGGGGCGATGCGGAAACGGAAGGCGGAGGCGGATTCGGTCATGGCTTCTTCTTTTTGGAGGCGCGGCGGGCCTGTTCCTCGAACTGCTTGGCGAGGAAGCGGCCGGTGTGCGACTGCGGCATCGCCGCGACATCCTCCGGCGTGCCCTGCGCGATGATCTGGCCGCCGCGATGGCCGCCTTCCGGGCCCAAGTCCACCACCCAGTCGGCGGTCTTGATGACGTCCAGGTTGTGTTCGATGACGACCACGGTGTTGCCGTCGTCGCGCAGGCGGTGCAGCACCGACAGCAGGTGCTCGATGTCGGCGAAGTGCAGGCCGGTGGTCGGCTCGTCCAGGATGTAGAGCGTGCGCCCGGTGTCGCGGCGCGAGAGCTCCTTCGACAGCTTGACGCGCTGCGCCTCGCCGCCCGACAGCGTGGTCGCCGACTGGCCGAGCTTGATGTAGGCGAGGCCGACATCGATCAGCGTATCGAGTTTGCGGCTGATCGCCGGCACGTTCTCGAACAGCTTGGACGCGTCCTCGACCGTCATCTCCAGCACGTCGTGGATGCTGTGGCCCTTGTAGAGGATCTCCAGCGTCTCGCGGTTGTAGCGCTTGCCGGCGCAGACGTCGCAGGGCACGTAGACGTCGGGCAGGAAGTGCATCTCCACCTTGATCAGGCCGTCGCCCTGGCAGGCTTCGCAGCGGCCGCCGCGCACGTTGAAGCTGAAGCGGCCCGGCGCGTAGCCGCGCGCGCGCGCTTCCGGCACCTGCGCGTACAGCTCGCGCAGCGGCGTGAACAGGCCGGTGTAGGTGGCCGGGTTGGAGCGCGGCGTGCGGCCGATCGGCGACTGGTCGATGTCGACCACCTTGTCGAACAGGTCGAGCCCGGTGATGTCGCGATGCGCCGCCGGCGTGTGCGAGGCGCCGTTGATCTCGTTGGCGGCCAGCGCGTACAGCGTGTCGTTGACCAGCGTGGACTTGCCGGAACCGGACACGCCGGTGATCGCGGTCATCAGGCCGGCCGGAATCTCCAGGTCCACGTTCTGCAGGTTGTTGCCGCGCGCGCCCTTGAGCTTGAGCATGAACTTCCTGTTCGGGGCGTGGCGCTTCCTCGGTATCTCGATTTCCCTGCGTCCCGACAGGTAGTCGCCGGTCAGCGAGCGCGGCGCCTTCATCACGTCGTCCACGCTGCCCTGGGCGATGACTTCGCCGCCGTGCACGCCGGCGCCGGGACCGATGTCCACCACGTGGTCGGCGAGGCGGATCGCGTCCTCGTCATGCTCGACCACGATCACCGTGTTGCCGAGATCGCGCAGGCGCGTCAGCGTGCCGAGCAGGCGCTCGTTGTCGCGCTGGTGCAGGCCGATGGACGGCTCGTCCAGCACGTACATCACGCCCACCAGGCCGGCACCGATCTGCGAAGCCAGGCGGATGCGCTGCGCCTCGCCGCCCGAGAGCGTGTCGGCCTTGCGCTCCAGCGTCAGGTAGTCGAGGCCGACGTCGACCAGGAAGCCCAACCTTTCGCTGATCTCCTTGACGATCTTGGCCGCGATCTCGCCGCGCCAGCCCGGCAGGTCCATGCCGGCGAAGAACGCCAGCGCCTGGTCGATGGGCTGCTGGCTGATCTGGTAGATCGGCCGGTCGGCCACGAAGACGTTGCGCGCGGCGCGGTTCAGGCGCGCACCACCGCAGTCGGGGCAGGGGCGCTCGCTGATGTACTTCGACAGCTCCTCGCGCACCGCCGAGGACTCGGTGTCGCGGTAGCGGCGTTCGAGGTTGGGGATGATGCCTTCGAAGGGATGCCTGCGCGTCGAGCGGCTGCCCGAATCGTTGACGTAGGTGAAGGCGATGCTTTCGCGCCCGCTGCCCTGCAGCACCGCTTCCTGCACATCGTCCGGCAGGTCCTGCCACGGCGTATCGACCTTGAAGCCGTAGTGCTTGGCCAGTGACTGCAGCATCTGGAAGTAATAGGTGTTGCGACGGTCCCAGCCGCGCACCGCGCCGGACGCCAGCGACAGCTCGGGATGCACCACCACGCGCGCGGGATCGAAGAACTGCGCCACGCCCAGGCCGTCGCAGGTCTCGCAGGCACCGACCGGCGAGTTGAACGAGAACAGCCTCGGCTCAAGTTCCGGCAGCGCGTAGTCGCAGACCGGGCAGGAATATTTGGAGGAAAACAGCAGCGGCACCGCCTCGGCATCGTCCAGCGACTGCACGATGGCCATCCCGTCGCCCAGCTTCAGCGCGGTCTCGAAGGACTCGGCCAGGCGCTGCTTGATGTCATCGCGCACCTTGAAGCGGTCGATGACGGCTTCGATGGTGTGCTTCTGGCGCAGGCCCAGCGGCGGCACCGCGTCGATCTCGTGCAGCACGCCATCCACCCGCACGCGCACGTAACCCTGCGCGCGCAGCTGTTCGAACACCTGTGCATGCTCGCCCTTGCGCTCGCGGATGACGGGCGCCAGCAACATCCAACGCTGCTCGGCCGTCTTCGGATCGCTGGCGAGCGCCAGCACCTGGTCGACCATTTGGCTGACCGTCTGCGCCTCCAGCGGGAAATGGTGGTCCGGGCAACGCGGGATGCCGACGCGCGCGTAGAGCAGGCGCAGGTAGTCGTAGACCTCGGTGATCGTGCCCACGGTCGAGCGCGGGTTGTGCGACGTCGATTTCTGCTCGATGGAAATCGCCGGCGACAGGCCTTCGATGTGGTCGACATCGGGCTTTTCCATCACCGACAGGAACTGCCGCGCATAGGCCGAGAGCGACTCGACATAACGCCGCTGGCCCTCGGCATAGATGGTGTCGAAGGCCAGCGACGACTTGCCCGAACCCGACAGCCCGGTGATCACGATCAGCTTGTCGCGGGGGAGGTCGAGGTCGAAATTCTTGAGGTTGTGCGTCCGTGCGCCACGGATGCGGATGGTGTCGAGCGCCATGCGGGGGCAGGATCCTTGGGCCAGTCGTCCAGTGTAGGGGGAAGTGGGGGCACGGCGGCCCGATCGCAACCGGTCGCCGCAATGGAAACGGGGCGCCGAAGCGCCCCGTCCATGTCGCGTTGATGCAGGATTTACTTGCTGATCGCGTAGTCGATGCGGCGATTCAGCGCCTTGCCTTCGGCGGTGGCGTTGTCGCCGACCGGCTTGGTTTCGCCATAGCCCTTGGCGGTCAGGATGCCCGCCGGCACGCCCAGCTCCTGCAGCTTGGCGACGACCGCGTCGGCGCGCTGCTGCGAGAGGGTCATGTTGGCCGCATCGTCACCATCGCTGTCCGTGTGGCCGGAGACCTCGATCCTGGTGCCCGCCGGGACCTGCTTGATGTACTCGGCGGCCTTGGTCAGCGTCTCCAGGCTGTCACGGGTGATCGTGGCCTTGGCGGTGTCGAAGTACACGTTCGACAGGTCCAGCGCCTTGACCAGGTCATCGCCGCTGAAGCCGGCCTTCAGGCCGGCGAAGGCGGCCATCGCCCTGTCCCACAGGCCGGTGATCTCGTAGCCCGAGAACGCGCGGCGCAGCTTGTCGGAAAGCGCGAAACGCTCCTCGTCGCTCATGCCCGAGGTATCGATGTTCAGCTTGTCGCCGTCCAGGCCGAACTTCAGGCCCTTCGCCTTCAGGTCGGGCAGCAGGGCCACCAGCTTGTCCAGCCAGCCGGCCGGGGCCGCCTTCGCATCGACGGTGATGTCGCCGTTGACGTTGCCGTCGCCGAAGGTCGCCTTCAGCGCATCCCACAGGCGGGTCTTCTCGGCGTCGCTCGGCACGCTGCCGCTGACGTTCACCTTGGTGCCGTCCACGTTCTCGAAGTGGAAGGTGGAATTGGCGCTGGTGGCGGCCGGTGTGGTGGCTTCGGTGGTCACGGGAGCCGGGGCAGGGGTGGCTTCGTGCTTGCTGCAGCCCTTGAACCAGAACAGCGCGGCGATGCCCAGGCCGATCAGCAGCAGCCACGGCAGCCATTTGCCGATGCCGTTTCCGGCATCGCGCGCTACGTCACCGACGCGGTCGGCCGCGCGGTCGACGGTGCGGGCCGCGGCACGGCCGGCATCGCCCACTGCATCCACGGTGTTCTCGGCGGCATCGCCGATCGCGTCGCCGGCACGCCCGGCGGCATGCGCGACCCCGCCCACGGCGGCGGCACCGAGGCCCAGCGCGCCCACGCCCAGGTTGCGGAAGAAGTCGCCCAGCCCATCCATGAAGCCGCGGATGCGGTCCGGGATCCCGACCGGGATCCGGCCGTCCTCGGTCAGGGTGTTGAAGGCATCCGGCAGCATGGCCGCCAGCGCCGAGGCGGCCACGCCGCGTTCCACGCCAGCCTGGCTGGCCAGGGTGTCCAGGTCGCCCGCGCCAAGCGCATGCTCAAGCTGGGCGGCGTCGATGGGCTGGTTCGGGCCGTCGCCGATCCAGGAATCCACCAAGCCACTCAGGCCCCGGCTCCGGAAGAGGTCGATGAAGCCAGCCACGCCGCCTCGTTTTTCGTTGAAAATCAATGCGATGAGCAGGCCGAGCAGTTGCTTGGCCTTGTCGGCCGGGATCCCGAAGCGGGCGGCCGTATTGCTGAGTAGGGTGTCGAACATGGGAATCCCCGCGCTTGGTTGGATGGAGAGCGGCTACCATGCGCAGACGCATGGCTATCGCGTGTTCATCGTCCACAAGGAGTGTGAGGAATTCGTTATGCGGACCAAGGACCATCACCACTGCACCTCAGCCCGGAAATCGCTATAATCGCGGGTTCAGTCCGGCCGCGTGCCGGCTGGAAGCAGCCACAATAACGACAAAGGAAGATGGCAAATGTACGCAGTACTGGTAACCGGCGGTAAGCAATACCGCGTGATGCAGGGCGAAACCCTCCGTGTCGAGAAGCTCGAGGTCGAAGCCGGCAGCGAGATCAAGTTCGACGACGTCCTGATGCTGGGCGGCAGCGATGGCGTGAAGATCGGCGATGCGCTCAAGGGCGCCACCGTCTCCGCCAAGGTGGTCGGCCACGGCCGCGCCGACAAGGTGCGGATCGTCAAGTTCCGTCGCCGCAAGCACCACCGCAAGCAGATGGGCCACCGTCAGCACTACACCGAAATCGAGATCACCGGCATCGCCGGTGGCAGCAAGTAAGGAGAAGCAGTCATGGCACATAAAAAGGGCGTAGGTTCCTCGCGCAACGGCCGCGACTCCAACCCGAAGTACCTGGGCGTCAAGATCTACGGTGGCCAGGCCATCGACGCCGGCAACATCATCGTCCGCCAGCGCGGCACCCAGTTCCATCCGGGTCCGGGCGTCGGCCTTGGCCGTGACCACACGCTGTACGCCCTGCAGGACGGCACCGTGGAGTTCTCGGTCAAGGGTCCGGCCAAGCGCCGCACCGTGAGCGTGGTGCCTGCCGAGTAACCGGCCCGCCGCGTGATCCGCGGAAAACCCCGCTTCGGCGGGGTTTTTCGTTTCGGCGACCCCGCGTCGCCGCCTCGCTACACTTCCATCAACGCAACGGGACCTTCGCCATGAAACTGGTCGATGAAGCCGAAATCACCGTGATCGCCGGCAATGGCGGCAATGGCTGCGTGGGCTTCCGCCGCGAGAAATTCATCCCGCTCGGCGGTCCGGACGGCGGCGACGGCGGCAATGGCGGCAGCGTCTGGCTGGTGGCCGACGAAAACCTCAACACGCTGGTGGACTTCCGCCACGAGAAGATCTTCCGCGCCCAGCGCGGCGAGAACGGCATGGGCCGGCAGATGTACGGCAAGGCCGGCGACGACCGCATCATCACCGTGCCGGTCGGCACCCAGGTCACCAACGTCGCCACCGACGAAGTCATCGGCGACCTGACCCGCCACGGCGATCGCCTGCTGGTGGCGCAGGGCGGCAAGGGCGGCCTCGGCAACATGCATTTCAAGAGTTCGGTGAACCGTTCGCCGCGCCAGTCCACGCCGGGCACGGCGGGCGAGGAGCGCGACCTGCGGCTTGAACTGAAGCTGCTGGCCGACGTGGGCCTGCTCGGTTTCCCGAACGCCGGCAAGTCGACGCTGATCCGCGCCGTCTCCGCGGCGACGCCGAAGGTGGCCGATTATCCGTTCACCACGCTCTACCCGAACCTGGGTGTGGTCAGCGTTGAGCCGCATCGCAGCTTCGTGATCGCCGATATTCCCGGCCTGATCGAAGGGGCGGCCGACGGTGCCGGCCTGGGCGCGTTGTTCCTGCGCCACATCCAGCGCACCGGCCTGCTGCTGCACCTGGTGGAGATCGAGCCGCTCGACGGCAGCGACGCGGCCAGCCAGGTCCGTGCCATCGAGCACGAGCTGGCCAACTTCGATGCCGGCCTGATGGAGAAACCGCGCTGGCTGCTGTTCAACAAGGCCGACCTGCTGACGCCGGAAGACGCCCGCGCGCAGGCCGAGACGACCATCGCCGAACTGGGATGGCAGGGCCCATGGTTCATCGTGTCCGGCCTGGCCCGCGAGAACACCCGTGAGGTGATGCTGAAGGTGCAGGCCTTCCTCGATGAGCAGCGCCTGCTCGAACACGAGGCGGAAGCGGCGGAGCGCGTGCCCGGCTGAGCTGCGGCATTCGCTTCGCCCACGAAAAAGCCTCGCGGGTGATCGCGAGGCTTTTTCAATGCTGCTTGAAGCTGGCCGACGCGATCGCGACGGCCGGCGGGCCTCAGGCGGCCTTGAGCGCCTTGATGCGGGCGTTCAGGCGGCTCTTGTGGCGGGCAGCCTTGTTCTTGTGGATCAGGCCGCGCGACGCGAAGCGGTCGAGCAGCGGCTGGGCGACGGCCATGGCGGCGACGGCGCCTTCGGCGTCATTGGAGTGCAGGGCCTTGAGCACCTTCTTCACGGACGTGCGCAGCATGGAACGCTGGCTGTTGTTGCGCGCATTGCGCACAATGGTCTGCTTGGCGCGCTTCTTGGCGGACTTGATATTGGCCACGATGGAACCTTCGAGGAAACTGGAAAGAATGAGGTCGCGGGACGCGAGACAGAAAAGTATGGGCCATTCAACGGCTTGCGTCAACAAGGCGGATCGCCGTTGAGCGGGACGCAGGCCCCCGTCCCCCGCGGGCGCAGCATGACCCGCGGCATCCTCTCGTTCGCGGGGATGACGATGCTCAGCCGCGTCTTCGGGCTGCTGCGTGACCGACTGATCGGCCACTATTTCGGCGCCAACGCGATGACCGACGCGTTCTGGGTCGCGTTCCGCATCCCCAATTTCATGCGCCGGCTGTTCGCCGAAGGCTCGTTCTCGACGGCCTTCGTGCCGGTCTTCACCGAGATCAAGGAAAAGCGCAGCCACGAGGAACTGAAGGTGATGATGGCACGCACCGCCGGCACCCTCGGCGGCGTACTGCTGGTGGTCACCGCGCTCGGCATGCTGGCCGCGCCGTGGCTGGCGGACGCCTTCACCAACAACGCGCAGCCGATTCCCGGCCAGCACGCGCTGATCGTCAAGCTGCTGTGGCTGACCTTCCCCTTCCTGTTGTTCGTGTCGCTGACGGCGCTGGCGGCCGGTGCACTCAACAGCTACCAGCGCTTCGGATTGCCGGCCTTCACCCCGATCATCCTCAACCTGTGCCTGATCGCCGGTGCGGTCTGGGGCTCGAAGCTGGCCGAGCCGCCGATCATGGCGCTGGGCTGGGCGGTGCTGGCGGGTGGGTTGCTGCAGCTGCTGTTCCAGTTTCCGCAGCTGGCGAAGATCGACTTGCTGGTGCTGCCCAGCTGGGGTTGGCGCCATCCCGACGTGCGTCGGGTGATGAAGCTGATGGTCCCGACGCTGCTCGGTTCCTCGGTGGCGCAGATCAACCTGCTGTTCGACACCTTCATCGCCTCGCAGCTGGCGCCCGGCTCGCAGAGCTGGCTGACCACGGCGGACCGCTTCCTCGAACTGCCGATGGGCGTGTTCGCCATCGCACTGGGCACGGTGGTGCTGCCGACGCTGTCCCGCCACCACGTCAACACCGACCGCGCCGGCTTTTCCAAGTCGCTGGACTGGGGGCTGCGTGCGACCTTCCTGCTGATCGTCCCGGCGATGGTGGGCCTGATGCTGCTGGCCACGCCGCTGGTCTCGACGATGTTCCAGACCGGCCAGTTCGATGCGTTCGCGACGCGGATGACTGCGCTCTCTGTGTTCGGCCTGAGCTTCGGGCTGCCGGCGGTGGCGCTGGTGAAGACGGTGCTGCCGGCGTTCTACGCGCGCCAGGACACGATGACGCCGATGCGCGCCGGCGTGGCCGCGCTGGTCGCCAACATGGTGTTCAACGTGGCGCTGATCGCGCTGCTGTACGTGCTGTGGGTGCCGGAGTCGGCGAAGGCGCAGGGCGTGATGCATGCGTTGGCCGCGACGCCGGGCATCCACTTCGCGCTCGGCATCGCCAGCGCGCTGTCGGGCTACCTCAACCTGGCGCTGCTCTATTACTGGCTGCGCAAGGCGGATGTCTACGACGCGCAACCGGGCTGGCGCACGTTCCTGCTGCGCGTCGGCCTCGCCAACGTGCTGATGGGCGTGGCGTTGTGGGTGGCCTTGCGCTACATCCCCGACTTCACTTCGATGGGCGAGTGGACCCGCGTCGGCTGGCTGGCCGTGCTGGTGGGCGGCGGCGCGGCGGTGTACGGCGCGGCGATGCTGGCGCTGGGCTTCCGCCCACGCGACCTCCGCGAGCATTGAGGCGCGGCCGTTATACTTGCCGCATCCATGGAATTCCTGTTCCGCGACGCTGAAGGCGGGCCCCTGTGCCCCGAAGGCAGCGTGGTCTGCATCGGTGCGTTCGACGGCCTGCATCGGGGTCATCAGTCGCTGCTGCGCCACGCCGCCACGCGTGCGCACGTGCTGGGCGTGCCGGCGGTCGCACTCGCCTTCGAGCCGCTGCCGCGCGAGTTCTTCGCCGCCGGCGACCCGCCGCCGCGTCTGATGCTGCCGCGCGACAAGGTGCAGGGGATGCGCGAAGCCGGCATCCACGGCATCGGCCTGCTGCGTTTCAACGCGCGGATGGCGGCGATGCCGGCCGCCGACTTCATCGAAAAAGTGCTGGTCCGGCGCCTCGCCGCGCGAGAAGTCTGGGTGGGGCCGGATTTCCGCTTCGGTCACAAGCGCCAGGGCGATGTCGCGATGCTGCAGGCCGAAGGCCAGCTTCATGGTTTCAGCGCGCACGCCATCGCGCCTTTCCTGCTGGATGGCGAACGCGTGTCGAGTTCGGCGATCCGCGCGGCTCTGTCGGCCGGCGATTTCGCCACGGCCGAACGGCTGCTCGGTCGTCGCTATGAGATCGGCGGGCGCGTGGTGCGTGGCCGCCAGCTCGGGCGCACGCTCGGCTTCCCGACCGCCAACCTGCGCTTCCCCAGGAAGCCCGCATTGCAGGGCATCTATGCGACCCGCGTACATGGCATCGGTGATCGACCGATGGCGTCGGTGTCGAGCTTCGGGACCCGGCCCACGGTCGATGGCGTCGAGCCGCTGCTGGAAGCGCACCTGTTCGATTTCGACGGCGATCTCTACGGCCGCCACCTCCGGGTGGAGTTCGTCGCCAGGCTGCGCGACGAGGAGAAGTTCGACTCCCTCGACGCGCTCACCGCGCAGATGCGGCAGGATGCCGACAACGCCCGTACCCTCCTTGAATCCCCGCGCGCGGCAGCCGCCCGCGCCTGACATGACACGACGATGAGCGACGCCGAAAGCCAGCGCTACAAATCCACCCTCCTGCTGCCCGCGACGGATTTCCCGATGCGCGGCGACCTGCCCAAGCGCGAGCCCGACACGCTGGCGCGCTGGGAAGCCGAAGACCTGTATGCGCGCATCCGCGACGCGGCGGTTGGGCGCCCGCGCTTCATGCTGCACGACGGCCCGCCCTACGCGAACGGTCAGATCCACCTGGGCCACGCGGTCAACAAGGTGCTGAAGGACATCATCGTCAAATCGAAGACGCTGTCCGGCTTCGACGCGCCCTACATCCCGGGTTGGGACTGCCACGGCCTGCCGATCGAGATCGCCATCGAGAAGAAATTCGGCAAGGTCGGCGACAAGCTCGACGCCGCCGCGTTCCGGCAGAAGTGCCGCGAATACGCCAACAGCCAGATCGACCTGCAGCGCGTGGACTTCAAGCGCCTCGGCGTGCTGGGCGAATGGGACGACCCGTACAAGACGCTTGATTTCAGGTACGAGGCGAACGAACTGCGCGCGCTCGCCGCCATCATCGGCAACGGCCACCTGGCGCGCGGCGTGAAGCCGGTGCACTGGTGCTTCGACTGCGGCTCGGCGCTGGCCGAGGCCGAGATCGAATACGCCGACAAGACCTCGCCGGCGGTGGACGTGGCCTATGCCGCGCGCGACGGCGCCGATATCGCGCGCCGCTTCGGCGTGGCGCTGCCGGACGGCGTCGAAGTCGCCGTGCCGATCTGGACGACGACGCCGTGGACGCTCCCGGCGTCGCTGGCGGTGTCGCTGGGGCCGGACATCGAATACGCGCTGGTCGAAGGCCCGGCGCATGGCGGCCGTCGCCGCTGGCTGGTGCTGGCGTCCGCGCTGGCCGAAGCTGCCCTCAAGCGCTACGGCGTGGAAGACGTCGCCGCCCACGGCCATGCCAAGGGCGAGGCGCTCGCCGGTGCGGTGTTCGGGCATCCGTTCTACGCCGAACGCGACATCCCGGTGCTGCTGGGCGCGCATGTCAGCGACGAGGACGGCACCGGCGCCGTGCACACCGCGCCCGGCCACGGCCAGGAAGACTTCGCGGTCGCGCAGGCCACCGGCCTGCTCGATGCCTATTCGCTCGGTCAGCTCAATCCGGTCGACGGGCGCGGCGTCTATCTCGCGTCGACGCCGCCCATCGGCGACGTCGCGCTGGCCGGCGTGCACATCTGGAAGGCGAACGCGCTGATCGTCGACGCGTTGCGCGAAAGCGGTGCGCTGCTCGCCCATCGAGACATCCGCCACAGCTATCCGCACTGCTGGCGCCACAAGACGCCGATCGCCTTCCGCGCCACGCCGCAGTGGTTCATCTCGATGGCGCAGGCCAACCTGCGCCGCGACGCGCTGGCCACGATCCCGGGCGTGAAGTGGTATCCCGGATGGGGCGAGGCGCGTATCGCCGGCATGATCGAGGGCCGGCCCGACTGGACCATCTCGCGCCAGCGCACCTGGGGCGTGCCGATCGCGCTGTTCGTCCACCGGGAAACCGGCGAGCCGCATCCGCGCACGGTCGAGCTGCTGGAGCAGGTGGCGTTGAAGGTGGAGCAGGGCGGCATCGACGCCTGGTACGCGCTCGATGCCGCCGAACTGCTGGGCGACGAAGCCGCGCAGTACGACAAGGTGCAGGACATCCTCGATGTCTGGTTCGACTCCGGCGTCACCCACCAGTGCGTGCTGAAGGCACGCGGCTACGAGCTGCCGGCGGACCTGTACCTGGAAGGCTCCGACCAGCATCGCGGCTGGTTCCAGTCCTCGCTGCTGACGGCGGTGGCCATCGACAAGGCCGCGCCATACCGCGAGTGCCTGACGCATGGCTTCGTGGTCGATGCCGAAGGCCGCAAGTTCTCCAAGTCGCTCGGCAACGGCATCGAGCCGCAGGAGATCATCAAGCAGTACGGCGCCGACATCCTGCGCCTGTGGGTGGCCTCAGCCGACTACTCGCAGGAGATGTCGCTGTCGCAGGAGATCCTCAAGCGCAACGCCGATGCCTATCGCCGCATCCGCAACACCGCACGCTTCCTGCTCGCCAACCTGCATGGCTTCGATCCCGCGCGTGACCTGCGCCCGCTCGGCGACATGGTGGCGCTGGACCGCTGGATCGTGCATCGCGCCGCCTTGCTGCAGCAGGAAATCACCGAGGCGTATGCGCGTTACGACTTCGCCGCCGTGGTGCAGGCGTTGATGAATTTCTGCAGCGTGGACCTGGGGTCGCTTTATCTGGATGTCACCAAGGACCGCCTCTACACGATGCGCGAGGATTCGCGCGGCCGTCGCAGCGCGCAGTCGGCGATGTACCGCATCGCCGAGGCGTTCACGCGTTGGATCGCGCCGGTCCTGTCGTTCACCGCCGACGAGCTGTGGCGCCACCTGCCGGGCGAGCGCGCCGGCAACGTGATGCTGGCGACGTGGTACGACGGACTGGCCGAACTCGAGGCCGACGCGCCGCTGTCGGCCGCGCGCTTCGACGACCTGCTCGACCTGCGCGAACAGGTGGCGAAGACGCTGGAGCCGATGCGCGCCGCCGGCGAGATCGGCGCGGCGCTCGAGGCCGAGATCATCCTCTCCGCCGACGAGGACAAGCGCGCGTGGCTGGAGCCGCTGGCCGACGAGCTGCGCTTCTTCTTCATCAGCGGCGACGTGACGGTGCAGGCGGCCGGCATCGCGCCGCCGATCCTCGCCACGCCGACGGCCAAGGCCAAGTGCGTGCGCTGCTGGCACCACCGCGCCGACGTCGGCGCGCATGCCGAACACCCGGAGCTGTGCGGCCGCTGCATCGACAACATCGAAGGCCCAGGCGAAGACCGGAGGTGGTTCTGATGCACGCGCCCAAACCCAATGCGCTGCCGTGGCTGGCGTTGTCCGCGCTGGTCATCGCGCTGGACCAGTGGAGCAAGGCCTGGGTGCTGCGCGCCCTGCCCGAATACACCGACATCGTGGTGATCCCCGGTTTCTGGAACTGGTTCCGCACCTACAACACCGGCGCGGCCTTCAGCTTCCTGGCCAACAGCGGCGGCTGGCAGATCTGGTTCTTCAGCATCCTCGCCTTCGGCATCAGCGGGCTGCTGGGGTGGTGGCTGTACAGGACGCGGCGCGATGACTGGAAGACGGCGCTGCCGTACGCGCTGATCATCGGCGGCGCGCTGGGCAACGTGATCGACCGCTTGATCCACGGCCACGTCATCGACTTCATCAAGTGGTACGTCGGCGACCATGTCTGGCCGGCCTTCAATCTGGCCGATGCGGCGATCGTCGGCGGCGCGGTCGGGCTGGTGCTGTTCAACCTGGTCGGCGGCAAGAAAGATTCAGTGGAAGGGAAGTAGGCTGCACGCATGGAAATCCTGCTCGCCAACCCGCGTGGCTTCTGCGCCGGCGTCGACCGCGCCATCGAGATCGTCAAGCGCGCGATCGAGACCCTCGGCGCGCCGATCTACGTGCGCCACGAAGTGGTCCACAACAAATTCGTGGTCGATGACCTGAAGCAGCGCGGCGCGGTGTTCGTGGAGGAACTCGACGAAGTCCCCGATGGCGCGACGGTGATCTTCTCCGCGCACGGCGTCTCGCAGGCGGTCAGGAACGAAGCCGACCGCCGCGGATTGAAGGTCTTCGACGCGACCTGCCCGCTGGTGACCAAGGTGCATCTGGAAGTCGCGCGCCATTGCCGCAACGGGCGCGACATGATCCTGATCGGCCACGCCGGCCACCCCGAGGTGGAAGGCACGATGGGGCAGTGGAAGCGCGAAGGCGCGACCGGGCGGATGTACCTGGTCGAGAACCTGGAGGATGCCCGCACGCTGGAGATCGGGCAGCCGGACGACCTCGCCTACACGACCCAGACGACCCTCTCGGTCGATGACACCCGCGAGATCATCGCCACCCTGCGCGAGCGCTTCCCGAAGATGCAGGGGCCGCGCAACGACGACATCTGCTACGCCACCCAGAACCGGCAGGACGCGGTGCGCGAGCTGGCGGGCGCGTGCGACCTGATCCTGGTCGTGGGCTCGCCCAACAGCTCCAACTCCAACCGCCTGCGCGAGTTGGCCGAGCGAGAAGGCGTCGAGGCCTACCTGATCGACGGCGCCCATGAGATCGACCCGGCCTGGCTGGCGGGCAAGCGGCAGGTGGGCGTCACCGCCGGCGCCTCCGCCCCCGACGTGCTGGTGCAGGGCGTGCTGGCGCGCCTGGGCGAGCTGGGGGCCGGTGAGCGCTGGCGCGAACTGCACGGCGAACCCGAGGACATGGTCTTCGCGCTGCCCAAGGAATTGCGGCTGCGGCTGGTCGATTGATGCTGCCGGCATCCGGGGCCTATAATCGCCCCCCTTGGCCGGCCGGCACCCATTCCAGTCCGCCGGATCCCATTCGCCGAAGTAGCTCAGTCGGTAGAGCAACTGATTCGTAATCAGTAGGTCGGAGGTTCGATTCCTCTCTTCGGCACCATCTGGAAGCCCGCGCGAGCGGGTTTTTCTTTTTCCGTCTGTCAGGCAGCGATCGGTCTCGCGCGCCGAGACGCGCGGCGGCTAAGCTTCCCGCATCGTCCCGGAGTCCCCAATGGCCAAGCCCGCCGCCAAAGCCCGCACCGCCTACGTCTGCAGCGAATGCGGCGCCGACTACCCCAAGTGGCAGGGCCAATGCACCGCGTGCGGCGCCTGGGACACGCTGGCGGAGATCGTGCTGGAGAGCGCGGCGGCGGCGAAATCGCCGGCATCGCGGCGCGCAGGTTGGGCCGGCAAGGTCGACGCGCCGAAGATCACCGCGCTCAAGGATGTGGCGCAGACCGAGACCGCCCGTGTGTCGACCGGCATCGGCGAGTTCGACCGCGTGCTCGGCGGCGGGCTGGTGGAAGGCGCGGTCGTGCTGATCGGTGGCGATCCCGGCATCGGAAAATCCACGCTGCTGACGCAGGCGCTGGCCTCGATGGCGGGCGCGTTGCCGGGCCTGTATGTCACCGGCGAGGAATCGTTGGGTCAGGTGGCCGGGCGCGCATCGCGGCTCGGGCTGCCGCTGGAGGGCATGCACGCGCTGGCCGAGACCTGCGTGGAGCGCATCCTGGAGCAGGCCATCATCGCCAAGCCGCGCTTCATCATCGCCGACTCCATTCAGACGCTGTGGACCGAGACGCTGACCGCCGCGCCGGGTTCGGTGAGCCAGGTCCGCGAGGCCGCCGCGCGCCTCGTTCGCTACGCGAAGGAGACCGGCACCGCGGTGTTCCTGGTCGGCCATGTGACCAAGGAAGGCGGTATCGCCGGCCCGCGCGTGCTGGAGCACATGGTGGATGCGGTGCTGTATTTCGAAGGCGATTCCGGCAGCCGGTTCCGCGTGCTGCGCGCCTTCAAGAACCGCTTCGGCGCGGTCAACGAACTGGGCGTGTTCGCGATGGGCGACCGCGGCCTGCGCGAGGTGCCGAACCCGTCCGCGATCTTCCTCTCCGGCGGCAGCACTCACCAGCCCGGCAGCTGCGTGATGGTGACGCGCGAAGGCACGCGTCCCTTGCTGGTGGAGGTGCAGGCGCTGGTCGATGCCTCGCCGCTGTCCAACCCGCGCCGCGTCGCGGTGGGGCTGGAAGGCAACCGCCTCGCCATGCTGCTGGCGGTGCTGCATCGCCACGGCGGGATCATGGTCGGCGACCAGGATGTCTTCGTGAACGTGGTCGGCGGCATCCGCGTGCAGGAGACCGCGGCCGACCTGCCGGTGCTGCTGGCCGTGCTGTCCTCGCTGCGTGACCAGCCGCTGGCGGAGAAGACCATCGCGTTCGGCGAAGTGGGCCTGTCCGGCGAGATCCGCCCGGTGCCCAATGGCGAGGAGCGCCTGAAGGAAGCCGCGACGCACGGTTTCAAGCGCGCGATCGTGGCGAAGGCCAACGCGCCGAAGGCGGGCAGCATCAAGGGCATGGAAGTGATCGCGGTCGAGCGCCTGGCCGACGCGCTGGCGCAGGCGTGAGCGATCCGGTTCCGGCCGTCGGCTCGGGCGCGTTCCGATTCGCGCGGGCCGTTTCCATCGCGCTGCATCCGTTCACGGTGTTCACCGCGCTGACCTTGCTGGCCGCAGGGCGGCTCGATCCCGCCTCGCTGCCGCGCGTCGCGCTTGGCATGGCGGTCGTGGTCGCGGGGGTGTGGGCTTTCGTGTGGCAGCGGCATCGCGCCGGCCACTGGGGCACGGTGGATGCCTCGTCGAAGCACGAGCGCCCGCTGCTCTATGGCGTGGTGCTGGCGTTGATGCTCGTCTACGCGGCGTGGGTGGGTCGCGCGTCGCCGCTGGCGAGCGGCGTCATCGCGGTCATCGTGCTGCTGTGCATCGCCGGCCTCGCCAACCGCTGGATCAAGCTGTCGCTGCACATGGCCAGCCTGGCGTTCTGTGCGATGGCGCTGTGGCCGATCAGTCGCGGCATCGCCATGTCCGCCTTCGGGCTGTTGCCGCTGCTCGGATGGGCGCGCCTGCGGATGGCGCGCCACACCTGGCCGGAAGTGCTGGGCGGGACGCTGCTCGGCCTGGCGACCGGCATCGTCCTGCTGCTCATGCGCTGATCAGTGCCCGCCGGCCGTTGCGCCGCCGGCCTTCGCCGCGAACGGCGGCTTGGCGATCCACACCAGCAGGATCACGCCGAGGAAGATCCAGCCCAGCGCGTGGAAGATCTCGTTGAAGCCGATCTGCAAGGCCTGCTGCGAGATGATCCGGTCCATCACGAAGGCGCCGCGCTGCACATCGCCCATGCCGTACTGCGCCAGCGTCTGGGTCATGGCCGGGTCGCTCGCGCTGATGTGCTCGGTCAGCTGCGCGTGGTGGATGCTGGTGCGTTGCGACCAGAAGTAGGTGGTGAGCGAGGCCGCGAAGCTGCCGCCCAGGGTGCGCAGGAAAGTGGACAGGCCGGAGCCCGCGGCGATCTCGTGCGGTTCCAGGTCGGAGAGCAGGATCTGCAGCACCGGCATGAAGAACAGCGCCACGCCGAGGCCCTGCATCAGCTGGATCCAGGCGACGTGGTTGAAGTCGACGTCCAGGTTGAAGCCCGAGCGCAGGAAGCTGGTGGTCGACATCACGATGAAGGCGCCGCTCGCGAGGTAACGCAGGTCCACCTTGTTGCCGTACTTGCCGATGATCGGCGCGATCAGTACCGGCAGGATGCCGATGGGCGCGGTGGCCAGGCCGGCCCAGATCGCGCTGTAGCCCATGCTGCGCTGCAGCCACAGCGGCACCAGGATGCCGACCGCGAAGAACGCCGAGTAGGCCATCACCATCGCCAGCGTGCCGGCGGTGAAGTTGCGGTGGCGGAACAGGCGCAGGTTGACGATGGGATCCTCGTCGGTGAGTTCCCAGATCACGAACACCGCCAGCGAGATCGCCGCGACGATCGCCAGGATGACGATGGTCGTGGAGCGGAACCAGTCCTCGTCGTTGCCCAGGTCCAGCAGCACCTGCAGCGCGCCGACGCCCAGCACCAGCGTGAGCAGGCCGACGTAGTCCATCTTCGGCTTCTCCAGCCGCTCCGGCCGGCCTTTCAGCTGCGCGCCGACGACCAGGCTGGCGAAGATGCCGAGCGGGATGTTGATGAAGAAGATCCATTCCCAGCTGTAGTTGTCGGTGATCCAGCCGCCGAGGATCGGACCGGCGATCGGCGCGACCACGGTCACCATCGCCAACAGCGCGATGGCCTGCCCGCGTTTGGCGGGTGGATAGATCGACAGCAGCAAGGCCTGCGTGACCGGGTACATCGGCCCGGCGACCAGGCCCTGCAGCGCACGCGCGGCGACCAGCAGGCCCATCGAGTTGGCCAACCCGCAGAGGAAGGAGGCGATGACGAAGGCCATCGTCGACCACATGAACAGCTTGCGTTCGCCGAAGCGGCGGGTGAGCCAGCCGGTGAGCGGCAGCGCGATGGCGGTCGAGACCGCGAAGGAGGTGATGACCCACGTCGCCTGGTTGGCGCTGCCGCCGAGGTTGCCGGAGATCGCCGGCAACGAGACGTTGGCGATGGTGGTGTCGAGCACCTGCATGAAGCTGGCCAGCGCCAGCCCGATCGTCGTCAGCGCGCGGTTGGGCGGCGCGAAGCCCGGCATCCCGGCCGCGGTGTTGGCGGCCGGCTGCGGCGCGGCGGGCGCGGCCCCGGTGGAAGCGGCGGACATGGGATCAGCCGCGCGCGTGGCCGAGGTTGGCGTCGATCACCGCATCCACCTTCGCGTCGGCGTCGTGCATCAGCCGGGCGTAGGCATCGGTGCCGGCGGCCGGCGCGGTGGACGGCGCGGTGGGCAGCAGGCCGTCGCCCTTGTCGCGCAGGTTGACCTTGGCCGACATCGACAGGCCCAGGCGCAACGGGTGCTCGCGCAGTTCCTTCGGGTCCAGCGCCACGCGCACCGGCACGCGCTGCACGATCTTGATCCAGTTGCCGCTGGCGTTCTGCGCGGGAAGGATCGAGAACGCGGCGCCGGTGCCCAGGCCCAGGCTCTGCAGCGTGCCGTGGTAGACGACATCGTCGCCATAGAGCTCGGACGTCAGCTCGACGCGCTGGCCCAGGCGCAGCTTCTGCAGCTGGGTTTCCTTGAAGTTGGCATCCACCCACACGTCCTGCAGCGGGATGACGGCCATCAGCGGCGTGCCGGGCGCGATGCGCTGGCCCAGCTGCACCGTGCGCTTGGCGACGAAGCCGTCGATCGGCGCGATGACCTCGGTGCGCTGCTTGTTGAGCCAGGCCTGGCGCAGCTGCGCGGCGGCGGCGGCGACCTGCGGGTTGTCGCGCATGCTGGCGTTGTCGATCAGCACGCGGCTGCGTTCCACGTTCTCGCGCGAACCGGCCAGCGCGGCCTGCGCCGAAGCCAGCGTGGCCTGGGCGGTGGCGAGCTGGGTGCGCGCATGGGCCAGTTCCTCGGCGGAGACGGCACCGCTGGCGACCAGCCCGCCGCGCCGCGCGACATCGGCCTGGGCGGATGCGACGGCGGCCTGTGCCTGGCGCACCGCGGCGGCGCGTGCCTGAACATCGGCCTGGCCGGCGCCCACGGCGCTGTAGAGCCCGCGGACCTGGCGCACGGCATTGGCGAGGCCGGCTTCGGCCTGGGCGTAGGCGGCATCGGCATCGGCGGCATCGAAGCGCACCAGCACCTGGCCGGCAGCGACCTTCTCGCCGTCCTCGGCGCCGATGGCGACCACCGTGCCGCCGGTCTGCGGCGTCACCGTGACCACGTTGCCCTGTACGTAGGCGTCGTCGGTTTCCTCCGACCAGCGCCCGATCATGAAGTGCCAGGCCAGCCAGCCGAGGCCTGCCAGCGCGACCACGCCGGCCAGCAGCATCAGCGCCTTCTTGCGCTTGCGTTGCTGCGGCGTGTTGTTGGGGTTGCTCGGCGGCAGCGGCGTGGAGACGGGCGGCTGCGCCGGGGTGTCAGCCTGGGAATTCGGTTCGGTGGTCATGGCGATGGACGCTTCTTATGGATGTGCGGTGGGTGCGGTGACGGGCAGGCCGCCGCCGAGCGCGATGTCGAGGTTGATGGCGGCGTCGATCCGGCGCGCGTGCAAGGTGGCGAGTTGCTGGTCGAGCTGCAGCAGCGGCTTTTCCGCGTTGAGCACGTCGAGCTGGTTGGCGAGGCCCGCCTGCCGGCGCTGGCGCATCAGGCTGGCGGACTTGGCCGCGGCGTCGCGGGCGATGCGGGTTTCGGCGATCTGCGTTTCCAGCGTGCGCGCCGATTGCGTGGCATCCACCACCTCGCGCAGCGCGCCGAGCACGGTCTGGTCGTAATGGGCGATGGCGAGGTCGAAGTCGGCGTTGCTGCCGGCCAGCTGGTTGCGCAGGCGGCCGCCGTCGAAGATCGGCAGGGTGATGGCCGGCGCGGCGTAGTCGAAGGCCGATTGGCGCTGGAAGAGGCTCGACAGCGGGCCGACCAGGCCGACCATCGCGGCCAGGTTGATGGTGGGGTAGAAGTCCGCCTTCGAGGCCTTGATGCCCTTGGATGCGGCTTCGACGCGCCAGCGTGCGGCGGTGACATCGGCGCGGCGCGACACCAGGTCGCTCGGCAGCACCGACGGCACGGCGATGGCCGGCGTATCGAGCTTGGGCCGCGCGAGGGTCAGCCCGAAGTCGGGGCCCTGGCCGGCAAGCATCGCCAGCGTGTTGCGCAGCGCGTCGATCTGCTGGCCGGCGGCCTTCGCCTGCGCCCGCGCGGCGGCTTCGGCGCTGACGATCTGTTCCAGCGCGATGCGGTTGTCGATGCCGGCGCGGACGCGCTGTTCCGAGAGCTTGCGCAGCCCGGCGTTGCGGGCGGCCTCGGCGGTGGCGGCATCCTGCATCGCATACGCCTGCGACAGCGCGACGTAGGCATGCGCGATGTTGCCGGCCAGCGTGGCGCGGGCGGCCTGGGTCTCGGCCTCGGTGGCGCGCGCGTTGCCGAGTGCGGCCTGGTAGCGCGCGCGCTTGCCGCCCCACAGGTCGGGCGACCAGTCGAAACGCAGCGAGAGCATGTTGGAGCTGACCGCCATGCCGCCGAGCGGGGCCGGCAGCGAATCCGGCAGGTCGACATGGGTGTGCTGGGCGGCGGCGCCGAGCGTGGGCAGCAGGCCGGCTTCGGTCAGCCCGGCCTGGGCCAGTGCCTTGCGCAGGCGGGCGTCGGCGGCCTCGATGCTGGGAGAGTCGGCCTGCGCGCGGGTGATCAGCGCGTCGAGCTGGGCGTCGCCCAGCGACTGCCACCAGCGGGCATCGGGCCAGGCGGCGGGGGTGACCTCGACCCGCGCCAGCGACGCGCCGGCCTGCAGCCGGTCCGCGTCGCGCAGGGTGGATTGCGGCGCCATGCCGTGGGTGCTGGCGCAGCCGGCGACGGCGAGCGCCATCGCGAGGGCGGCCAGCGCATGACGGCCAGCGGGGAGGGGGTGGGGAAGGGGCATCTCAGGACTCGTCGGTCAGGTTGTGGCGCACCTGCTCCAGCAGGCGGACGAAATGGTCTTGTTCGGCCGGGGTCATGCCGGACAGGGCGCGGGCGCGGACACGGTCGGCGCAGGCCAGCATCGCCGGCACCAAGGCGCGGGCGTCATTGGCGAGTTCGATGCGCAGCGCGCGGCGGTCGTTGGGGTCGGGCACCCGGCGCAGCAGGCCCTTCTTCTCCAGCTGGTCGAGCAGGCGGGTCATGGCGCCGGGGTTGAGTTCGGCGGCGCGCGCCAGTTCGCCGGGGCTGGCTTCGCCCTCGGCCAGTTTCTTGAGGGTGATGTACTGGCTGAGGGTGAGGTCGTGGCCGTCGCGGGCCAGCTCGGCTTCGAGCGCGGCGCGCGTGGCATCGCGCACCTGGCGCAGCAGCAGGCCAAGCGAGGAACCGGAACAGGCGGGAAGCGGCTTCTTCTTCATGAAGCCGGCATCCTATAGCCTAAGCAATATTTGTCAAGGCAAATATTTAACCGGCAGACAACGGCTTCCGGGTCTGGCCCGGATCAGCGCCGATGCAGGAGGAAGTCGTAGACGAACTGGCTGCCGAAGAACGCCAGGAACAGCAGCAGCATTGCCCAGAGCGTGGCGAAGACGGCGGTGCGGCCGCGCCAGCCATAGCGCCAGCGGCCGAACAGCAGCACGCCGAACACCAGCCAGGAAATGATCGACAGCACCGTCTTGTGGGCGAGATGCTGGCCGAACAGGTCGTGGACGAACAGCACGCCGGTCAGCAAGGTCGCGGTCAGCAGCACGAAACCGACGGCGATCGTCCGGAACAGCAGGGTTTCCAGCTCGGTCAGCGGCGGCAGGACGCGCAGCCAGCCGTGGAAGTCGCGCCGGCGCAGCGCGCGTTCCTGGACCCAGAGCAGGACGGCGAGCAGGGCGGCGATGGCCAGCGTGGCGTAGGCCAGCAGGGCGCACCAGGCGTGCAATTGCAGGCGCCAGTCCATCGGCATCGGCCGGGCGTGGCCGTGCAGTTCGTAGGCCAGGCCGAAGGCGGCGGCCAGCGGGAAGACGATGACGCCCAGCGCCGACATCCGCCCGCGCATCGCGAACAGGGCGGTCAGCGCGGCCATGCCCAGCGCGGACAGCGACAGGGCGGCGAAGAAGTGCATGTCCGGGCCCTGGCCGGCGCGCCAGGCTTCGGCGTGGATCTCGCCGTGGAACAGCATGGCGACGATGGCGACCGGCAACCAGGCGCGGTTTTCGGTCGCCTCGGTGCGCCGCAGCGATAGTCCGAGCAGCGCGGCGGCGACAAGGTAAAGGGCGACGGCGGCAAGGGCGGCGAGCATCGTGCCAGTGTCGCATGCGCGGCGGGCCCAAGTCAGCGGCGGCTATACTTGCGCGCTGTATTTGAAGGCCGCTTCCCCATGTTCGAATCGCTGACCGAACGCCTGTCCGGCACCATCAACCGCCTGCGCGGCCGTGGCCGCCTGACCGAGTCCAACATCACCGAGGCGATGCGCGAAGTCCGCATCGCGCTGCTCGAGGCCGATGTCGCGCTGCCGGTGGTGCAGGCGCTGATCCAGCGCATCAAGGTCCGCGCGCTGGGGCAGGAAGTGATGAAGTCGCTCACCCCCGGCCAGCAGCTGGTCAAGGTGGTGCGCGACGAGCTGACCAACGTGATGGGCGCGCAGGCCAGCGACCTCAACCTCAACGTGCCGGCGCCGGCGGTGATCCTGATGGCCGGCCTGCAGGGCGCGGGCAAGACCACCACGGTCGGCAAGCTGGCCAAGCACCTGCGCGAGAAGCGCAAGAAGAAGGTGATGGTGGTCTCGGCGGACGTCTACCGCCCCGCCGCCATCGAGCAGCTGAAGACGCTGGCCGGGCAGACCGGCGCCGAGTTCTTCCCTTCGGAGTCGTCGCAGCAGCCGGAGGCCATCGTCCGCGCCGCCATCGACGCCGCGCGCAAGTCGTTCGCCGACGTGCTGATCGTCGACACCGCCGGCCGCCTCGCCATCGACGAGGCGATGATGGCCGAGATCAAGGCCCTGCACGCCGCGGTCAATCCGGTCGAGACGCTGTTCGTCGTCGACTCCATGACCGGCCAGGACGCCGCCAACACCGCCAAGGCCTTCAGCGAGGCACTGCCGCTGACCGGCGTGGTCCTGACCAAGACCGACGGCGATGCCCGCGGCGGCGCGGCATTGAGCGTGCGCTACATCACCGGTAAGCCGATCAAGTTCATCGGCGTCGGCGAGAAGCCCGACGGGCTGGATGTCTTCCACCCGGACCGCGTCGCCAGCCGCATCCTCGACATGGGCGACGTGCTCTCGCTGGTCGAGCAGGTGGAGGCCGGCGTCGACAAGGACAAAGCCGCCAAGCTGGCCGAGAAGGTGCAGAAGGGCAAGCGCTTCGACCTCAACGACATGCGCGACCAGCTCGAGCAGATGCAGAACATGGGCGGGCTCACCGGCCTGATGGACAAGCTGCCGGGCATGGGCCAGATCCCGGATTCGGTGAAGAACCAGGTCACCGGCAAGGAAGTGCCGCGGATGATCGCCATCATCAATTCGATGACGCTCAAGGAACGCCGCAACCCGGACCTGCTCAACGGTTCGCGGCGCGCCCGCATCGCACGCGGTTCGGGCATGCAGCCCGCCGACGTCAACCGCCTGCTCAAGCAGTACCAACAGATGGAAAAGATGATGGGCAAGCTGGGCCGCGGCGGCATGAAGGGCATGATGCGCGGCATGCGCGGGATGATGGGCGGCGGGATGCCGTTCCGCTGATCACGCACCCGCGGCAGGGCTGCGCCCGACGCCGCGGATGCGCTAACGTGCGCGGGTGAACCGGCCAGGGGTGGCCGGCAGGGATGAAAGGGGACACCGCATGGAATACCGCATCTGGCCGGACGCACAGCCCGTGCCCGGCGGCCCGCCACCGCTGCCGGAAAGCCGGCACCGCCCCGAGTTCTCCGGCAAGGCCGGCGAATACTTCGGGATATGGATCGTCAACGTCATCCTCAGCATCCTGACGCTCGGCATCTACTCGGCGTGGGCCAAGGTGCGCACCGAGCGCTACTTCTACGCCAACACCCGGCTGGCCGGCGCCTCGTTCGAATACATCGCCGACCCCATCGCCATCCTCAAGGGCCGGCTGATCGCCTACGCGGTCGTCATCACGCTGGGCCTCGCCTCCAAGTTCATGCCGCTGCTGTACTTAGGGCTGATCATGCTGGTGATGGTGGCGATGCCGGCCTTCATCGTGCTCAGCCTGCGCTTCCGCGCGCGCAACTCGGTGTGGCGCGGGCTGTCGTTCCGCTTCGACCAGCCGGTCAGCGAGGCCTACATGCCGTTCTTCCTCTGGCAGATCCTGGTCAGCATGAGCGGCACGCTGCTGTATCCGGTGGCGAAGGTGAAGCAGCAGGAATTCGTGGTCGAAGGCCATCGTTACGGCGTCAAGCGCTTCACCTTCCGCGGCGACGCCGGCCAGTACTACCCGTCCTACCTGCTGGCGGTCGGCATGGGCATCGCAGGCTTCATCGCGGCGGTGATCCTGATGGTGATGACCGCCAAGGGCGGGGGCGGAACTTCGGACAAGGACGCCTTCGGCGCGGTGATGATCGCGTTCATGGCGCTGTTCTACGCCGGCATTTTCTTCGCCATGACCTTCCTCAAGGTCCGCTACACCAACCTGATGTGGCGCAACACTTCGCTCGGGCCGCACACGTTCGATTCCACCCTGCGCGTGCGCGATGTGTTCTGGCTGTATTTCAGCAACGCGGTCGCGGTCATCTGCACGCTGGGACTGGCGGTGCCGTGGGCGATGATCCGGCTGGCCCGCTATCGCGCAGACCATTTCATGTTGATGTCGATGGGCGACCTGGACGATTTCGCCGCCGCCTCCGACATGCGCGCCGGCGCCACCGGCTCGGAGATGGTCGATGCGCTCGATGCCGGCCTCGACTTCGGCATCTGACGTGGAAGGCCGGTGGTCGGATGGTCGCAGCAGCCGCATCCGCCACGTGCGGCTGGCGCGCGTGGGCGAGGTGCTGCGCATCGAAGCAGGCGCCGAAGGCCAGCCGGCCTGGCCGCTCGCCGACATCCGCATCAGCCCGCGGTTGGGTCGCACGCCACGCACGTTGACCCTGCCGGACGGCGGACGCATCGAAGTCGCCGACGGCCCGCTGATGGACGACTGGTTCCCGCGGCCGCCGAGCCGCGTCGAAGCGATCGCCGACTGGCTGGAACGCCGCAAGTACGCCATCGCCATCGCGGCGGTGATGACGGTGGCGGTGATCCTGGGTTTCTGGCGCTTCGGCTTGCCGTGGGCCGCGCAGCGCATCGCCGGGCATGTCCCGCCGGCGGTCGAGCGCAACGCCAGCGACCAGGTGGTGAAAGTTCTGGCACGCTTCCACCTCAATCCCTCGCGCATGCCGGCGGAGCGCCAGCAGGCGCTGCAGGCCAAGTTCAAGGCCATGATCGCGAACGAGCCACGCGCCGGCGACATGCGCCTCAACCTGGTGGATGCGCCGGGCATCGGGCCGAATGCCTTCGCGCTGCCCGATGGCCGCATCTACATGACCGACCAGCTGGCCGCGCTGGCGAAATCCGATGACGAGCTGCTGGCCGTGCTCGCGCACGAAGCCGGCCATCACGTCCATCGCCACGGCCTGCGCGGCGCGATCGAGAGTTCATCGGTGTTCGTGCTGGCCGGCTTGATGCTGGGCGATGCGTCCGGCTCGTCGTTGGTGGTGTCGTTGCCGGCCACGCTGCTGAGCAATGGCTTCTCGCGCGAGCACGAACGCGAGGCCGACCGTTACGCCTTCGCGCTGCTCAAGCGCCATGGCCGTTCGCCCCGGGATTTCGCCACGATGATGACGCGGCTGATGGAAGCGCACGGCATGGACGGCGAGGACGACGGCGTCATCGGCTACATGTCCACGCATCCGCCGAGCCGGGAACGTGTCCAGGCCGCCGAAGCCGCGGCGGCGAAGCCCTGAGCCTCGGCTTCGCCGCCCATCCCCCTCCCGTTGTCCCTTCAGGGCGCGCGCACCTGGTTGGCGCTGACGAACTGGTAGCCCTGTCCGCGGATGCCATCCACCACCTCGCCCAGGTAGCTGACCGGGACGTAGGGGTGGAAGAAGAAGCTGAGCACGCCGTCCTTCACCACGGCATTGCGTTGCGCGGTGGCCAGGATGTCGGCCGGGTAGCGCGGCGGATGGTGGTTGGCCGCCTCCAGCTCGATGTTGCCGAGCGATTCCGGGATCACGACCGTGTCGAACACGTCGCGCACCAGGAACGGGAAGTACTGGCCATGGATGCGGGTGTAGTCCGGCGTGCCGGTGCCGCAGTTGCCGGCCGGGCACCAGTTGGCCGCGTACAGGCCACGGTCGTAGCGGGTGGTGAACTTCAGGCGCACGCGCTGGTAGTCGAGGGCCGAACCGGCGTAGTGCGGAAACTCGAAGATCGTCGGCTTGGCCAGGCCGGCGGCGGTGAACTCGTTCAACCCGTTGGCGAGGCGCTGGTCGGCCCAGCGCGCGCTGTCCAGCGGCACGGCGCCGTCGTAGCGCACGTAGTCGTCGGCATCGACATGCGACAGGTAGAACTCGAAATCGTCCGCGCTGGTCCCGGTGTAGGGGTTGAGCCGGGCTTCGTACTGGTGCGTGTAGCCGTGCATGATGATCGTGCCGCCGCGGGCCTGCATATAGCGCAGGGCGGAGACGACGGCCGGCGCCCGCGACATCCTGACGGTCACCGGCACGCCGCCGTTGTAGGCGCCGTTCGGATCCTTGTAGACCGGGTACACCGCCACCGAGAACGGAATGCCGCGTGCGTACAGCAGGTCGGCGATGGCGCGCAGCTCGGCGGGGTCGGCATCCGGGCCCACATCCTCGATGCGGACCAGCGCGCGCTTGCGGTCGGGACCGTTCGGGTTGGCCTGCTGGGCGATCAGGTCGGCGGCGGCGAGGTAGCGGTCATCCGGCCCGACGTACGAGAACGGGATCTCGCCGATGTAGGTCAGGTTGCCGCCACGCACCGCCCACGGCGAATGGACGCCGTCGTCCCGCCTGGCCTGCGCCAGCACGGTGGCCAGCAGCGGGTCGGTCACGCTGACCTGCAACAGGCCGCTGCTCCAGGCCTCTGGCGAACGGGTCAGTTCCGTGCCCTTGTAGGTGACCGCGACCTGGTTGGCGAAGTCGATGAACTGGGGCTGGAAGCCGAAGCGCGCGGCGAAGTCCGGCGCGCGCGCCACCAGCTGCCAGATGTTGAAGTTCATCCACAGCACCGGCCGGCCGCCGGCCAGCACATCGTCCAGAAAGGCGGTCGGGATGGGTTCGTCGTAGGTAGAACCGACGTAGACCACGGCGCTGTAGCCGGTCATCTCGCCGGCCACGTAGGTACGGACCGGATGGAAGGTGTACGCGCCGCCGTGCGATGCCAGCTGCGCGCTCTGCAGCGCATACGCTTCGCCGAGCCAGCCCCAGGTGCCGCCGTCGTCGTACAGCACCAGCGTGCTGCGGTCGGCGGGGGCGCCCGGTGCACCCAGATAGAGGCGGGAAGTGGCTGCGGCCAGCGCCAGACTGCTGCCGGCGGCAGGCCTCAGCAGGCTCTGGTCCTGCGTCAGCTTGATCTTGCGGAGGGTTTCGGGCTTCGCGCGCTGCAGCTTCGGCTTGGGCAGGCGGGATTCCTTCGCCTTCGGCGGCGCCGGCAGTTCGCGCAGCATCGTGCTCGAGCGTTCGCCCTTCAGCGCGGGTCCCTTCTGCTTGCCCGGGCCTGCATGGCCCACCGTTGCCAGCACGATGCCGATCAGCAACACAGCGAGCGCCAACCACTTCGGATACGTCCGTCCGTACATCATCCTTCCCCCTGTTCCGTCCATGATTGTGATTTGCGTCACATATATTCCGTGACGTAACGCAAAATACGCCCGCGATACGCCCGGTGCAACTGGACGATGGCGTACGGGAGGGTTGGCGATGGAAGGCGGGCTTGGCTATACTTGCCGGCTTACCCTGTCATCCCGACAGCTGGGCAACACGAGTCAGAACCATGGTCAAGATCCGCCTTACCCGTGGCGGCGCCAAGAAGCGCCCCTTCTACCACATCATCGTCACCGACAGCCGCAGCGCCCGCGACGGCCGCAACATCGAGCGCGTCGGTTACTTCAATCCGGTTGCGCAGGGCAACGAGAAGCGCGTCGAGATGAACATCGAGCGCGTCAACCACTGGGTCGGCCACGGCGCCCAGATGACCGACAAGGTCGGCGCCCTGTACAAGGAAGCCACCAAGGCCCAGGCCGCCGCCTGAGCCCACGGCCGCCCCGGCGGCCATTGAAGAGACGGCAGCCCGCATGTCCGCTCCCGTCGACTCCACCTCCAAGCGCATCCTGGTCGGCACGATCATGGGTGCGTTTGGCGTTCGTGGGGAAGTGAAAATCCAGTCGCACACCGAGCCGGAGACGGCGATCTTCCGCTACCAGCCCTGGCTGCTGCACGATGCGCGCGGCGTGGAGCGCGAACTGGCGGGTGCGAAGGGAAGAAGCGGCGCCAAGGGCGTCGTCGCCCAATTGCCGGGTGTCGAGGACCGCGATGCCGCCGAGGCGCTGCGTGGCACCGGGATCTTCGTGCCGCGCGAGGCGCTGCCGCCGCCGAAGCCGGGCGAGTATTACTGGGTCGATCTGGAAGGCCTGCGGGTGCAAACGCTCGATGGCGTGCCTTTGGGCCACGTCGCCTACGTTTTCTCGACCGGGGCCAACGACGTGTTGACTGTGCAGGGCGAACGCGAGCGGATGATTCCCTTCATCCAGCCCGACGTCGTCACCCGGGTCGATTTCGATGCAGGCCTTGTCGTGGTCGACTGGGACCCGGAGTTCTGAGGCGCCGCATGCGCTTCGACATCCTCACCCTGTTTCCCGAGTTCATCCGCGGTGCGGTGGCGTTCGGCGTGCTTGGGCGTGCCTGCGAACGTGGGCTGATCGAGATCGAGGCGTGGAACCCCCGCGAATACGCGGAAGGGGGCTATCGCCGCGTCGATGACCGCCCGTTCGGGGGCGGGCCCGGCATGGTGATGATGATCGATCCCCTGGCGCGCGCACTGGCGGCCGCCCGTTCCGCTGACGAACGGCCAGCGCACGTCATCCACCTGAGCCCGCAAGGCAAGCCGCTGACACAGGCGCGGGTGCGTGAACTGGCGGCGATGCCGCGGCTGGTGCTGGTCTGCAGCCGCTACGAAGGCGTGGACGAGCGTTTCATCGAGCACGAGGTGGACGAAGAGATCTCGCTCGGCGACTACGTCATTTCGGGCGGTGAGCTGGGCGCGGCCGTGCTGGTCGATGCGATCGCACGGCTGCAGGAAGGCGCCCTCAATGATGCGGAATCCGCCGCCCAGGACAGCTTCGAGGACGGGTTGCTGGATTGCCCGCACTACACCCGGCCGCTCCAGCATCCCTATGGCGCCGTGCCGGAGGTCCTGCTGTCCGGAAACCATGCCGAGATCGCCCGCTGGCGCCGGGCGCAGGCACTGACGCGGACCCGCGAGCGTCGGCCGGACCTGCTCGAAGGCGGGGAGGGCGATGCGCGGCCGGCATCCCGGAGCGCGGGCGGGCGAGGGGAAACCAGCTAACCCCCTGTTGCAGTGGAGAAATTCCGCTATACTTGGCGGCTTCGTTCCACCCAGCCCAGACGCGGGTCCACGTGCACTCGCGCTGACAAACCACAAATACACAGGCAAATCCCATGAGCAAGCCCTCTCTGCACAACCTCATCAGCGAGTTCGAGTCGGCCCAGGCCGAGCGCAAGCTTCCCGAATTCGGCCCCGGCGATACCGTCGTGGTCAACGTCAAGGTGAAGGAAGGCAACCGCGAGCGCGTCCAGGCCTACGAAGGCGTGGTCATCGCCAAGAAGAACGCCGGCCTCAACTCCGCCTTCACTGTGCGTAAGATCTCGCACGGCTATGGCGTCGAGCGCGTCTTCCAGAGCCACAGCGCCGCCATCGACTCGGTCACGGTCAAGCGCCGTGGTGCCGTTCGCGCCGGCAAGCTGTACTACCTGCGTGGTCTGGAAGGCAAGGCTGCCCGTATCCGCGAGGATCTGGCTGCCGTCGCCAAGGCCAAGGCCGAAGCCAAGGCTTCCGCTGAGTAATCCGGATCGGATCATGAACCCGCAACGGCCGCCTCGCGCGGCCGTTTGCATTTGGGTGCGCCAGTGCAGTCATCGACTGACTCCATCGAAATGCGATTGGACGCGTGGCTCTGGGTGGCGCGCTTCTACAAGACGCGTGCCCTGGCAAAGGACGCGATCGAGCATGGGCGCGTGCACGTGGACGGGCAACCGGCGAAGCCTTCAAGAATGATCAGGCCGGGTATGACGCTGAAGATCCAGCGCGGTGACGAGGCCTATGAGGTGATGGTTGTAGGCGTTGCATCCAATCGCAGGCCGGCGAGTGAAGTACAGGCCTTGTATACGGAAGAGGACTCATCCCGAATCGCGCGCGAAACCCGGCGAGCCGAGCGGCAGGCCGCGAGGGCAGGCTATAGCCCACCGGAATCCAGGCCGGACAAGCGCGCGAGGCGGCTGATACGTGCGCTTGGGGATATTGATGCGACGTAAGACGGGCTCGCTGGCTCGGCCCACCACAGCGGGCTGTCTGCATGGTGCACCGGGTGGTTGAATTCACGCAAGGCTCCGCCAAGCCTTGTGTTGTTCATGCCAGTGCTTGCAATCTACTTGCTGCCTGACCACCCGCCTGTAGTCTGCCACTGCAAGATGAGCGAATGACCGATGACGCATGGAATTACAGAATTTGCATGCGGCAACGATGTTTGCCTTTGAGTCTTTCCCGCGGTCTCCGCGGGCCACGAGGTGCTCTGCCGTGCAGCGCATCTCCGGCGTTTTCCCCATGATGCGATTGCAGTAGTAACAGCGATTGGCTTGTCTTTTAGCAGCGAGTCGCCGCAGATGAATGATCGTGATGTTTGACCGCATAGTAGGCTCCTCGATTGAGCCTGCGGTCTTTTGAAGGTGCGCGGGCTCATTGAAATGAGCCGACCGCCCAATGTTGGTGCGTCCGGTACGCTGGTGAAATATTTCACTCAACGCCACGTGCTTCTTACGTGTACCAAAGTGCAGCCGGAGTTGGCGTGGCACCTACAGCTGGTTAGCGGCAAGCCTATCTTCAAGTCGCGAGGACCGTCAAGCGTTGCCCAACGCATGAGTCAAGCTGGACTGCGTAGTGGCGCGGCGTTGCGCAACACGCTAGCCCATCAATCTGGGCCATGAAGCAGGTTCGGCTTGAAAAGTCGTAAGGAACTTATCCGCGACACATGATCCACGGCTCAAGAAGGTCTGCGGGGGCGGCATGTCGCGGGGTGAACAGCTCTCGCGGAGTCCCTGAAACATGGTAAAGGCGCTCGGTCGGAAGATTTATGCAGGTGTCGCTTCCCAGACTTGGCACAGGTATACAGGATGTAGCGCCGCGTAGCTGTGCCATTTTCTCACCAAGAACAGTGGCCGAATGGGTGCCATCAAATCCAATGGCTAGGCCTTCCCCCATGCTGCCGGTCCATGGTCCGACAAGGACCTTGACTGGCTTTGTAACTCTTGGGATTAATGGGCTCACAATTTCAAGCCAACGTCTCGGTATTCCATACTCTCGCTCGTGCTCTACATGCCGGAGCCCGTATTGCGAGCTGTAGATGCAACCGATGCCGAGCGTCGAACGCTAGAGCGCATGAAAGCGCCGGGCAGGGCACGCGGGAGAAGAACGATCTGGAGCTAGAGGCGATCACCGCGGCCCGGCGCACGCCGGCAGTTTCCGGATGCGCTACCCAACCTTTTGCCGAAGACGAGTGTGGAAACTCGAACGCGGAAGAGCGATTTTGCTTCCGCAAGGCTTTTACTTTTGAAAACGCTTTTCAGGCCCGCAACCTAACGCCTGAGTTAAGCCGCGCTGCGTAGTGGCACGGCGTTGTGCTA